>ERZ1066122.94-NODE-94-length-100288-cov-10.268145_pt1 | contig 100288 bp, 92 predicted proteins | sample MGYA00382769_ERZ1066122 | MGnify/ENA primary metagenome ERZ1066122 (study PRJEB33369, sample SAMEA5778352) | biofilm metagenome | biome: Industrial cooling water; feature: Water cooling tower basin; material: Biofilm | place: United Arab Emirates | collected... | reverse complement strand
CGGTACGCCGCATCATCTACACGACGAACGCGATCGAGAGCTTGCACAGTCAGGTCCGGAAAGCGATTCGGAACAAGGGGCACTTCCCCAGCGATGAGGCGGCGGTGAAGCTCATCTTTCTCGCGCTCCGCCAGGCGGAAGCGAAGTGGCAGCGACCGCCGGCGGCGTGGCAGCAAGCGAAAGCGCAGTTTGCGATTCAGTTCGGCGAGCGCTTCCTGGTCGCCGCCTGATCACCCTCGGCGCACACACAAAACTCTGGACACGCCCTGCCGGGTCGACTGAAATCCAAGCGCACTTGCTGCCTGTAGCACCAGTGGTCGAGCGCCACCGACGTGAATTCGCTGCAGTTGTCGCCTTGAATGACCGCCGGGCACCCCGCGCTCGTCCCGAAGTTGGCTGAGCGTGGCCACCACGTCGTCCGCGCGAAAGCGAATGGCATGCACCAAGCCCACACGCATTCGCGCGTGTGGAGCTCGACGATACTGAGCACGCGGTACGCCGTGCCATCGGCGAGTTGATCGTGGATGAAAAGCATGGCCTAGTGTGCGCTGGCGGCGCCAGGCAGCAGGCGCAACACGCGGGCTGTCGTTCTGCGCCGATGCTTAGGTCGTTTCCGCTGCTGATTCAGCCCTTCGTCCCGACAAAACCGCTGGACGCGCTGATGATTGACGTGCCAACCTTCGCGACGCAGAAGAACGTGCAACCGTCGATAAACGTAGGCCACGCGGGTCTGCGCCAACGCTCGCGAACGCTTGCGGAGCGGCTCTTGCGGGGCCGCGTCACTCGCGTAGCGCACACTCAAGCGCACCTCGCCGCCGAAATCAGACGCGGTTCGCTCCGAGACCGTGAATACCCCCTGCACCCAGCACACCCACCTCCATAGCTGTGCCGGGCTGACGATTCTCACCGCAGCGAGTCCTGCAGGATCGTTCTGTCGAGACTCAGGTCGGCCACCAGCTGCTTGAGCATGCGATTCATCTCGCGGCGCTGGCATAGTTCGCGCACCTTCGGGTCCCGAACTCGCGCAGTGTCCTTCTCCACCGCGAGAGAACTTTTACTCCGTCACCTGAAGCCACCGGCAGATCTCTACGACCGGCGTGCTGGTCTCGTATAGGCCGCAGCGCATGGGCAGGCTGCTCTGGGCTGAACTTGCTGGTCCGCATCTGCTGTCCTCCGCCCCGGTCGGGGGCCCGTCGCCAGCGTCTATCGTACCGCTGCATCATGATCGGTGCCGGATCAGGATTCGGGGAGAAGACCAACGACCACCACCGACTGACACACCGAATGGACCATGAACTTGGGGTCACGTCACAGCCGCTTCACCCACTCCTGCTCACTTGCAATTGCATGTAGGATCCGTTTCGCATTGGGTTCAGTCACAAGGTTCTGATCCCGCAGCGAACGGAGGCTCCTCATCCCGACAGCCTCCATCTGTGCTAGGTGCATAATCGACTGGTATGCCACAGGATTGGACGTAGTGGCGAACCTTCGAAGCAACGCCAGCGCTTCGGATCGATCAGCGACCTCAGACATTAGGTAAACCGTACTCGCCACCAAGCTACGATCAATGATCAATGCAAGCTGAAAGAGCCGTTCTCCTGCCCCCGCATACGGCTTAGATCCCGCCGCCTGATCTCGCAAGCCAGAAATTCCGATAGCGTACACGATCGATTTCGTAACGACGTTGTTCGCTTCTGATCGAGCCATTGAACCCGACATGCCACGAACGAACGCGACCATCGAGTCCGCCAGCTCGTCTTGTACGGCGCGGCTCACTGGACCGTCGAGCTGCTGCAGGGCACGTCGCGCATGGCCGACGCCCCGGCCCTCTCGGAGCGCTTGCATGACCTGCGCGCCCGTTAAAGGGGGACGCCCTACTGGCTGCGAGGCGATTGGCCCGGGGAGCAAAAGCACAGTCAGTAGTGAATACAACAGCGGCCGGGATCTTGACATTTCCAACTCCTTCGGCTACTGGGAAACGCTCAATGTGGCCGCCGTCCACGAACTGGGGCTGCCCACGAATCGTAATACTGGGCCGAATGTGTCGGTTCCGCCCGTGTGCGAACTCAACGACCTAGTCAAGACGTGATCGTACGCGTCGTAGAAAGCGCCGAATGTGGAAGCGGTCAATTCGGTCGTGTTCTGCTTAACGAAGGGGCTGACGAGCGCATGTAGATCGCCAGCCGGAGATCGAGCCGCGACTAGCGCGGAATCCATGTGCCTGCCCTCGTGCGCCCATGTTGTCGCTACGAACGCCTCGAAGTTCAGTTTGTAGCCCCAGTTGGTGCCGAAGCACTGGGTGTTGGTCTCGGCATGGGTACGCGCGTTGAAGTTTCCAAACACGGCATGGCAGGCATTCGACACTTGTCCATTGCTACTCACAGCAAATGCCGGGCCATCGGGTCGGAAGAGTCTATTCAGTTGCGTACGAATCTGCATCGTCGCCGACACCGAGTTGACGTACACCAAACCCTTGTTCGGTCCAGAAGCGACTGTTGCAGTAGTGTACCAAGACGTGTGATTGGGCAGGGCAGGTGAGAAGAGCGCTTGGTAGAGCACACCAGCGCTGCAGTCTTTGCCCGAAGTAAATCCGCCTGCCACGGAATCACCTCCGTACGTAGGAAAACAGGGGTCAATCTCGTTCGGATTGCCCTTTCGCCCACCAACGCTGGACGCCCAACTCAACGGCGCTCGCGGCCCAACAGTGATCGACGCAGAGACAGGAATCGGAGAACCTCCCGGAGGAGTCACCCAAGCGGAAACCGTCCCGCTCGCAACCATGGGGCCGGACCAAGTTAAGCCAGACGGATGAGACACCACCAAGGGATCGTTGGGATTGCCGTTGTCAAAGTTCCAGCTTGAAACTGAGTAGTAGATATGCGACGTGTTCACCCAGCAGGAACCGTTATCGCCCCAGGCAACGTATTCGGTGCACACCAGCGTTATGAAATCCTCGCAGTCATCGAATGCTGCAAGCGTCGGCGCCGCCGAGTCCAAAGCGAGCGGCCCAAGTGGAGCGATTGCCGGTGCACCACCGCCACAGGGAGGATCGATCGGACCGCTTGTCCCCCGAGCAACCAAGCCCCAATCAATCAATGGTTCGGTGGTCGCTTGCGGGGCATCTGCGCAAGAAACTCCTGCTGCCGAGCCCACGGCCACTACGAGGCAAAGGTAGAATCGCACAACTGGTCGAACTCGACCCATTCGTCCCTCCCGCGATCTTGTGAACTGTCTCCGCTGCTCCGGAGCATTGAACTTCCTTTGCCGAATCAAAGCACGATGATCCCCACGGCGCCTCTAAGCTGGATAGCCTCAAGCTCAGCTGGTGTCAAGTAGCCCAGCGGATTCACTCGGCGGATGGTCGTGCACCAGGGGCAAAGCTCTGCGTAACGAGCTCCACCGCCTCCATGCTCTCAATTTTCTGCTCTTGCTTCGGAGCGTACGAGATCACCAGGTCCTTCGTACCCGACCTCGCCCCACGAGGCACGGGACCAAGGCGAGATAGCCTATTCGAATCATGCGCGACGTTACGCCGTAGGGCGTGGCGGCACAAGGGGGACGCAGTCTCCCAGACCACGTCCAGCTGCGGCGCGGCGAGTTAGAGTGAACCGCGCCGGGTTTCGAGGAGACTCGATCATTTGACGCTCAAGCGCTCCGCAGGAGTCGCTTGCGTGTCGTGAAACCGGGCTTCGAACTCCGCGGGGGAAACGTACCCCAACGGCTCCAGGATGCGCTGCGTGTTGAACCAGGCGACCCATTCCAGCGTCGCAAACTCGACGTCGTCGAATCCCCGCCACGGGCCACGGCGGTGAATGACTTCGGTCTTGTACAGCCCAATGATCGACTCGGCCAACGCATTATCATAGGCATCGCCCGCACTGCCAACGGACGGGGCGGCGCCCGCGTCCGCCAAGCGGGTCGTGTACCGCATCGCAACATATTGCGACCCGCGATCCGTGTGGACAATCAGCCGCCCCTCCAGCTCGCGGTCGTGCAGGGCCTGCTCCAGCGCATCGAGCACCAGCTCCGTCTGCATGCGCGTGTGGGCGCGCCAGCCGACGATGCGCCGCGAGAACACGTCGATCACGAACGCCACGTACACGAAGCCCCGCCACGTCGACACGTACGTGAAGTCGGCCACCCAGAGCTGGTTCGGGCGCTCCGCCGTGAACTGCCGCTGCACCAGATCCTGCGCGCACGGCGCGGCGGTGTCTGGCCGCGTGGTGATCGGGCGCTGCCCGCGCACGACGCCCTGCAATCCCGCCGCCCGCATCAACCGCGCGACCGTGCACCGCGCGACGGCCACGCCTTCGCGCTGCAGCTGGTGCCAGATCTTCCGCACCCCGTAGACCTCGTGGTGCTGCCGAAACACGCGCTGGATGGCCGCCAGCAGCCCCACATCGCGCTGCGTGCGCGCCGACCGGCGCGTGGCATCCGCCTGGTGCTGCCGATGGCGGTAATAGCCCGACGGAGCGATCTGCAGGACGGCACAGATCGGCTCGACTCCGTACTCGGCGCGATGGGCGTCGATGAACGCGTACATCACGGCGTGGGTTACTTCGTGAAGCGGTCGAGCTCCGCGGCCGCGAAAAACGCGCTGGCCTTGCGGAGGATTTCATTCGCGCGCTTGAGCTCGCGTTTCTCGCGTTCGAGCGTCTTGAGCCGCTCCCGCTCGTCCGTCGCGAGGCCGGGCCGCCGGCCCGCATCCCGCTCGGCTTGGCGGATCCAGAGCCGGAGCGTCTCGCCGGTGCAGCCGATCTTCGCGGCGATGGACTGGATCGCCGCCCATTCGGTGGCGTATGCGTCCCGCTGCTCCCGCACCAGGCGGACGGCGCGCTCCCGCACCTCAGGGGAAAAGGGCTTCCGAGGGCGCGTGGTGGTCGGTTTGGCCTTCGTCATACTCCCAATCTCGCAAAAGTGGGAGCCTCCTCAAGACCCGGCGCGGTTCAAGAGAGATTGCGTAACGAGGTTGGTCGATGCACGACTGCCGTCGACACGATCAGTCGGCAAACGCGCGCGTGAGGGCCAGCTCTCCAGAGGCCCCCCAGCCAACAAAAAGGCGGCAAAATACCTCCTCGCTCTCGCGCGAGCTCGTATTGGTCTTGCCGGCAAGCAGTCAGCAGAGTCATTTACTTCCGGAAAGCGGCTCCGAGCGCCGACAGCGACAGGTGAAACCGAAAAGCCGGCGTGCGATATCTAGTCAGGCAAGCCAGAGGATCATTGATCGATGAGCAAGATTAAGCGCGTCACCGCCAAGCCGGAGAAGGAGTTCTTCGTGCACATGCTTACGAAGGACATATCTGTTCTGGATTGCATCCTCGACTTGGTCGACAACGCAGTGGATGCCGCGCAGAACGGGCTGCCCAACGACACAGCAACGGAGCCATCCGCAATGCTCACAAGTCGCAAGTTGGAGGGAAGCGTGATTGCGTTGTCGGTAGAGGCGAATCGCTTCGAAATCAGCGACAACTGTGGCGGCATGCCCGTCTCTGCTGCGGTCGACTACGCCTTCCGGTTCGGAAGGCCGCGCACGATCGTTTCCGAACCGTACGGGATTGGGCTTTACGGTATCGGGATGAAGCGAGCGATCTTCAAGCTCGGAAGTAAAGCTACAATTCGTAGCAACCACACCGGTTCTGGCTTCGAGATGAAGATCGACGTGGATCGTTGGCTCGGAGGTACTGAGTCCGATTGGGACTTTGAGTTGACCACAGCTGTAGCGGATCCATCGAGGCCGGCGGGATTGACCATCGAGGTCGACCAGCTCAACACGGATGTGGCTACGGAGATGAATCGACTCACTTTTCTTAGCGAGCTGCGGGCGGCGCTAGCGCGGGACTACGCGCTGATTCTTCGCCGTGGAATCGTGATCAAGTTGAACGGCGAATCCGTGGCGCCACAAGCCCTCGATCTTCTAGACGACGCCTCAGGCATGTTGTTGCCAGCGAAGCGCGTCGTGGAGTTCACTGGCGGGACGGCCGAACTCATCGTCGGACTCAGGGCAGCGTCGGCGGGAGGCGGTGAGACTGGAAACGAAGGCAAAAAGCTCGCCGAAGGTTCTGGTTGGTACGTAGCGTGCAACGATCGCATGGTCCTCACTGCGGACAAGACTTCGCGCTCGGTTTGGGGCGTGAGAGAGTTCCCTGTGTGGCACTCGCAGTACAACGGGTTCTTCGGACTAGCGCGCTTTTTTAGCAGAGACCCGGCAGTGCTACCGTGGACGACGACCAAACGAGGACTTGACACAATCAGCGAGTCCTACACGTCTGTACTTCCGGCGATGCAAGAGTTGACTCGGTATTTCGTTGCCTGGACGAATAAACGGAAGCCAGACGAACAGCCTGATGTCGACGAAGTGATCCTGAGGGCAGCATCAAGGGACGTTGAGCTGGTCGCTTCTAGGCAGGCGCCGCTGTTTCCCCACACGAGCGCGGCGTCTCCGAAGTGGATTCGAGTTTGTTATGATGTAGAGCGAGATAAAGTCGCGCTGGCGAAGCGAGCTCTGCGAGGGGCGCGCCTCACAGCGGCGTCAGTTGGCCGCAAGACGTTTGACTATTTTTACGATCGCGAAGTTGGCGAGAACGAGTAGAGGACCTGACTTTGAACTATGAGCTAAGACCAAACAAGGCGGTCGTCCGACGCGCGATATTCTCTGGGCTCTCTCGGCTTCGGGAGAGACTTGCACGCCCGAGGTGGAGCTATATCGGCTTCGGATCGTATTGGTTCTCTGACGTAGCCATGGCCAGAGCACTCCTCGGAGTCAGTGACATCGTGAGTATCGAGTCTGATCCCAAAGTAGCCGTACGAGCTCGGGCAAACGCTCCATTCGATACGGTTCGAGTGCTGGAGGGTGAAAGTGTGTCGGTGCTGCCCGAGGCGCTTCTACATCGAGACGCGTCTGTCGTCTGGCTCGACTACACGGCGACGTTCGATGACGACTGTCGGACCGATCTCCAGACTGCTGTTGCTGCACTGACCGCGCCGAGCGTGCTCCTGCTAACCGTAAACACACACGTAGGCAGTTACGGCGATAGCTTCACGAAGCGAGAGCATTGGGCGAAGCAGAACCTTAGTTGGCTTTCGGCTAGGCAGTGCGCAGGCTTTGCGAGAGCCTCTTCGAGCGGACCTGAGCTTGCACGCGAGCTTGCAAAGCACATTCATGCGTACATCGAATACCGAGCGGGACTACAGGTTGGGCGAAAGGTGCTTCCGCTCCTAACTTGCTCTTACAAAGACGCGGCACACATGCTCACTCTTGGTGTGCTAGTCGGTCAGCCAACACACGTTCGCATCACCCGAAAGTTTCTTCGTGATGGGGAAGGTCAGTTTTTGTTCAGCGGTCAACGCTGCGTCCAGTTGAAGGCGCCTGCCATCACCCGCCGTGAGAAGCTCGTGTTTGATCGGTGCATTGGCGGCAGTCTCGGACCGATACACTATACGGATCTTGATGGTTTACGGCTAGACCCGAGGCGCGACCAAGACCTCGCTGTGTACTCGAGCCTAATCGACAGCTATCGTAGTTGCGCAGCCGAGTTTAGGTACTTTTTGGAAGTCGATTTCTGAAGGACTTCGCAACTGAAGGGCCTCCTTCGGAAGTGCCAAGCGCATCAGGAGCTTGGCAGGGACCCCGGAGTAGACTTGTTCCGCGCGCCAAAACTGCCGCTCTTCGAGTTAATTTCAGCCTGCTTCCTGCTTCCCGCTTTCGCACGTTATCTCGCCGTTCTATCCCCGTGCGCTGTTCGGGTCCACTCCAGAGCGCTTCGAACTCCGGATGCAACGGCAGAGGCCAGAAGGGGCGGCACAGCGTTTCCAATAGCGCGCCACGAATGCCATTGCGAGTCGGCGAACCTAAACGTATCCGGAAACGAATGCAGTCGCGCCGCTTCGCGCACAGTGAGAACGCGTGCGCTGATAGGATGGATCGGCCTCGGCGGAGTGAAAGAGCCCCTTTCAGGGCCCGTTCCGGATCTCAGGGTTGGTGAGAGACCCTCTAGGGATAGTCTTTGAAAACGGCTTACCGGCTCGCGCTCTCCTGGCTGTGTTCTTCGGAACCGTTCGCGAACAATCATCGAGTGTTGCGGGATAACGGTCGAAGCGTCCGTGTGCGTCACGCTCGGGTCGTGACTCAGGCACTTCTCGAGAGCGTGCAACTGTGCCGCGTAGTACTTTGCTCGCGACTCGTCGGGCTCGTAGTCTCGAGTTCGAATGCCAAGCGCCTCCCCGACAGCGATGTGCCTTCCCTGCTGAAGCGACTCCAGAAATATCCTCGAAGCCTGAGGGGAGTGAACGTCGTGCCTAAACCCGGCGATGAAGATCCGCGAACGGTCCTGCGGAACACCGAAGTTCGCGGAGTTGACCTTCACTGGGGACAAGACCACGTAGCCAGCCCTCGTTAGATGACGCATGTATTTCGCAAGAACCTTCTCGTGCTTTGTGGACAGAAGGCCCGGCACGTTCTCCATGAGAAACGCCTTTGGGCCTAACTCGGCGACGAGACGTGCAAACTCAAAAATTAATAGGTTCCGTTCGTCACCCGCGACGTGTTTACCGCCGGTCGAAAACCCCTGACACGGCGGTCCTCCCGCGACCAATGCGATCTGTGCGGCTTCAGCAAGTCGACAGTTGCCTCGAAGGTCGTCTCCGCTCAGCTGCCTTACGTCAGCCTCAATTAGCGCCGTGCCACCCCCAAAGTTACGTCGGTAGACCTCTGCGATTGATGCATCCTGCTCCACTGCGGCTGCAACTTGGAATCCCGCGGACTTGAGGCCGAGGGACAAGCCGCCGCCGCCGGAGAAAAGCTCGATTGCAGCCAACGGCTCGCTGGGGAGAGGATTGCTAGGCATGCAGTTATTTCGGATTGGACTGGCGTTACGCGAAAATAGGCTTGTCTAGCGTTCCGCCCGCTCGGGAGCGCGACTAAGCGGCGCGGGCTGTCTCCGAAGGGGCCCGTGTAAGCTAGAGTGGCCATCACCCCGCGCCGGCCGTCTCCTTGGGCTCGACGTACCGCACCGCCGCCACCGCATAATCGCGGTTCATGCGCTTGATCACGTCGATCGAGATCTCCTTCGGGCACGCTTCCTGACACTCGCCCGTGAGGGTGCAGTGACCGAAGCCTTCGAGGTCCATCTGCTCCACCATGGCCAGCGCGCGACGATCGCGCTCCGGCTGCCCCTGCGGCAGGAGACCGAGATGCGTGATCTTGGCGCCGGTGAAGAGCGAGGCCGAGGCATTCGGGCACGCCGCCACACACGCACCGCAGCCGATGCACGCGGCCGCGTCCATCGACTCGTCGACGACTTCCTTGCCGATGAGGATCTCGTTGGCATCGCGCGCACCACCGGTGTTGACCGAGATGTAGCCGCCGGCCTGGATGATGCGATCGAAGGCGCTGCGATCGACCACGAGATCCTTGACCATGGGAAACGCCTTCGCGCGCCACGGCTCCACCCAGATCTCGTCGCCGTCCTTGAACGCGCGCATGTGCAGCTGACAGGTGGTGGCGCCCTTCCAGGGACCATGCGCCTGACCGCTGATCATCATGTTGCACGAGCCGCAGATTCCTTCGCGACAGTCGTGCGCAAACGCCACCGGCTCCTTCCCCTCGAGCGTGAGCTGTTCGTTCAGCATGTCGAACATCTCGAGGAACGACATGTCCGCATCGACGCCGTCGATGGGATACGTCTCGAGCGTGCCGGGCGTGCTGGGGCCACTCTGGCGCCAGACGTGCAGGGTGAGTCGCATTACTTGTAGCTCCGGGTGGCCATCTTCACGTTCTCGTAGACGAGCGGTTCCTTGAGCAGACGCTGCGCCTGCCCATCGCCCGCCCATTCCCACGCGGCGACGTACGCGAAGTCGTCGTCGTTGCGCTGCGCTTCGCCGTCGTCCTGATACTCGACGCGGAAGTGCCCGCCGCACGATTCCTCGCGGTGCAGCGCGTCACGGCACATCAGTTCACCGAGTTCGATGAAGTCGGCGACGCGCCCCGCCTTCTCGAGCGACTGGTTGAGCGACGCACCGCTGCCAGGCACGTTCACGTTGCGCCAGAACTCCTCACGCAACGCGGGAATGCGCTGCAGTGCCTCCTCCAATCCTTCGCGCGTGCGCGCCATGCCGCACTTGTCCCACATGATCTTGCCGAGCTCCTTGTGGAAGGAGTCGACGGTGCGCTTGCCCTTGATGCCGAGGAGCGTCTCTCCCTGCTGCTTCACGGCGCGTACGGCGTCGGTGAAGGCGGGGTGCGTGTTCACGTCCACCTTCTCGGGCTTCACGCCCGCGAGGTAGTTGCCGATGGTGTACGGCAGCACGAAGTAGCCGTCGGCGAGTCCCTGCATGAGCGCCGAGGCGCCCAGACGGTTCGCGCCGTGATCGGAGAAGTTCGCTTCGCCGATCACGTGCAGCCCGGGCACGTTGCTCATGAGGTTGTAGTCCACCCAGAGGCCGCCCATGGTGTAGTGCACGGCCGGGTAGATGCGCATCGGCACCTCGTACGGATTCTCGTCCGTGATGCGCTGGTACATGTCGAACAGATTGCCGTAGCGCTCCGAGATGGTCTTCTTGCCGAGACGCTTGATGCTGTCGGCAAAGTCGAGGTAGACACCCAGACCGCCCGGCCCCACGCCACGCCCGTCGTCGCACGCTTCCTTCGCGGCACGCGACGCGATGTCACGCGGCGCCAGGTTGCCGAAGCTCGGATACTTGCGCTCGAGGTAGTAATCGCGCTCCGACTCCGGAATCTGCGACGGTGGCCGCGTGTCCCCCTGCTTCTTCGGCACCCACACGCGGCCGTCGTTGCGCAGCGACTCCGACATGAGCGTGAGCTTGGACTGATGCTCCCCGCTCACCGGGATGCAGGTGGGGTGAATCTGCGTGTAGCACGGATTGGCGAACGCGGCGCCCTTCTTGTGGGCACGCCACGACGCCGTGACGTTGCTGTACATGGCGTTCGTGCTCAGGAAGAACACGTTGCCATACCCGCCCGTCGCGAGCACCACCGCGTCGGCCGCGTGCGCCGTCACGGCACCCGTGAGCAGGTTGCGCACCACGATCCCGCGCGCGCGCCCGTCGGCGACGACGAGCTCGAGCATCTCGCTGTGCGTGTGCATCTTGACCTTGCCGAGCGCGATCTGCCGCTCGAGCGCCTGATAGGCGCCGATGAGCAGCTGCTGCCCGGTCTGTCCGCGCGCGTAGAACGTGCGCGATACCTGCGCGCCTCCGAACGAGCGATTGGCCAGCAGGCCACCGTACTCGCGCGCGAACGGCACCCCCTGCGCGACGCACTGATCGATGATGTTCACCGACACCTGCGCGAGGCGATAGACGTTCGCCTCGCGAGCGCGGAAGTCCCCGCCCTTCACCGTGTCGTAGAACAGGCGATAGATGGAGTCGCCGTCGTTCTGGTAGTTCTTCGCCGCGTTGATGCCGCCCTGCGCGGCAATCGAGTGCGCACGACGCGGCGAGTCATGAAACACGAAGCACGAGACGTTGTAGCCGAGTTCGGCCATCGTGGCGGCCGCGCTCGCACCGGCGAGCCCCGCACCTACCACGATCACGTCGTATTTCCGCTTGTTGGCCGGGTTCACCAGCTTCATGTCGAAGCGATGCTGGTCCCACTTCTTCTCGATGGGGCCGGCAGGAATGCGGCTGTTGAGTTCGGTCATGTCAGTGTCCCTCCGCCGTGACCGGGGAGGGCTGTTCGGTGAAGGCACCCGCGAGCGCACCGAGCGGAATCGCGGCGAAGCCCAGCACGACGATGGCTGCGAGCGCCACCGCGAGGCGGCGCTTGAGCGGTGTCGGCGACGGGCGCGCCACACCCAGCGTGCGGAACACCGCCCACGTGCCGTGATAGAGATGCAGGCCGAGTGCGGCCATCGCGAGCAGGTAGAAGCCGGCGACGAGCGGATTGGCGAGCCCCTGCCGCACATTGTTGTACGGATCGAGGTGCACGAAGCCCGGCGCTGCCACCACACCCAACGTCATGTGCAGGATGTGGAAGACGATGAACACCAGCAGCAGCACGCCGCCGTAGCGAATGGTCTTCGCGGCAAACGTCGTGACCTGCGGGGCCTTCTTCGCGTACGCCTGCGGGCGCGCGGCGTTCGACCGCTGCACCAGCTGCAGTGCGGCGACCGCGTGCAGCACCACCGCGCCGATCAGCGCGATGCGCGCGCCCCACAGCACGGGCATGCTCGTGCGCAGCAGCACCGCGTAGTCGTGCATGGCCTCGGCGCCCTTGAACATGAGCAGGTTGCCGGACATGTGGCCGAGCACGAAGAGGACGCCGAAGATCCCCGTGATCGCCATCACGATCTTCTTGCCGATCGTGCTGTCCCAGAATCGAGCGAGATACGCCATGGGCCGTTGAAAGGGCCCGGCCTCGCGCGAGGGCGAAGCCGGGCCGGTGAAGGAATCAGAAGGAGAGCGTCTTCATGGGCTCGCGCACCGCGTCGGCGCTGCGCTCGAGCGCCGCGCGCTCGTCGGAGGTCAGCTCGACCTCGATGATCTGCTCGAGGCCCTTCCGTCCCAGCTTGCAGGGCACGCCGAGGTACAGTCCCGACATGCCGTACTCGCCTTCGAGCCACGCGGCGCACGGGAGAATGCGCTTGCGATCGCGCACGATCGCATCGACCATCTCCACCGCACCGCTCGACGGCGCGTAGTACGCCGATCCGGTCTTGAGATACTTCACGATTTCGGCACCGCCGTCACGCGCCCGCTGCACGATCGGCGCGAGCTGTTCATCACTCATGAACTGACGGATCGGGATGCCCGAGATCGTGGTGTACGACGTGAGCGGCACCATCGTGTCGCCGTGACCACCGAGCACCATCGCCTGGATGTCCTGCACCGACACGTCGAGCGCTTCGGCCAGGAACGAGCGATAGCGCGCCGTGTCGAGCACGCCGGCCATGCCGATCACGCGCTCGCGCGGGAAGCCGGTCACCTGCTTGGCGACGTGGCACATGATGTCGAGCGGATTCGACACGACGATGATGATCGCGTTCGGCGAGGTCGCCTTGATCTGCTCGCTCACCGACTTCACGATGCCGGCGTTCGTGTTGAGCAGATCGTCACGCGACATGCCTGGCTTGCGCGCGATCCCGGCCGTGATCACGACGATATCCGAGCCGGCCGTCTCCTCGTAGCCGTTGCTGCCGATGACGCGCGTATCGAACAGCTCGACGGGTGCCGATTCCCACTGATCCAGCGCCTTGCCCTGCGGGATGCCTTCGGCGACATCAACCATGACGACGATGCGGCTGAGCGACTTCTCGGCGATGCGCTGAGCCGTGGTCGCGCCAACGTTGCCCGCGCCCACGACGGTGATCTTGTTGACCATTGTTCGCAGTTTCCGTGGTGATCGTATTGGGGAGGCCGACCCTCTGGTCGACATTTCCAACATAGAGGGGTGCACAGAGGCCAGCAATCGGAGCATCGGCGTGTGCACGCCACCGCTGGATCGGACCGAGGAGTCCGGTCTCGGCCCCTAGCCGCCCACCTGACTCAGCGCGCGAAGGCCACCCACCTGCATCTGCAGCAGCGCGTGTTCCTTCGGTTTCTCGGCGAGAGCCTGCCGAAAGAGCGGCTCGAGTGGTGCGCCGTTGCGGAGTGCGTCGCGGAGCAGCACTTCGTGATCACCAAAGAGACAGGTCCGCAGCCGCCCATCGGCCGTGAGGCGCACGCGGTTGCACGCGTCGCAGTACGTGTGCGTCATGGGCGTGATGACGCCGATCGTGCCGGCCGCGTCGGGCAGCCGGTAGTAGCGCGCCGGTCCGTTGCCGCGCGCGGGCCCGTCATCATCGCTGAGGGCGCCCAGCGCGGCGACGCGCTCGAGCACCTCCGACGTGGGCACGACGTGCTCCCACGTCAGCTCGCGCAACTCCCCGACCGGCATGAGCTCGATGAAGCGCACGTGCCACGGATGCTCGCGCGTGAGCGCCGCAAAATCGACGATCTCGTCGTCGTTGATGCCGCGCATGACCACCACGTTCACCTTGATCGGCGACAGCCCTGCCGCCTGCGCGGCCGTCGCGGCTGCGCGCAGATCGAAGCCGAGGTCGCGTCGCGCGATCGCCGCGACCCGGTCCGGTCGAAGTGAATCGGCGCTGATGTTGACGCGATCGAGTCCGGCGTCGGCGAGCGGCGCGGCGAGTTTGGGGGGCAGCACGCCGTTGGTGGACAGCGCGATGTCCTCGATGCCCGGTACCTCGCGCAGCAGGCGTACCAACGTGGCCAGGTCGGGGCGAATCGTGGGTTCACCACCGGTGATGCGCAGCCGGCGCAATCCGAGTGGCGCGAGCTGCCGCACGACTTCGACGATCTCTTCGTAACGCAGGATCTCCGCCTTGGGCAACCACGGGAGCCCCTCGAGCGGCATGCAGTACTGGCACCGGAAGTTGCAGCGGTCGGTCACCGAGATGCGCAGATACTCAATGCCGCGCCCGAACTGATCGCGCAGCGTGACGGGCGCGGCGCTCATGCGCCCGTGGCCTCGGGCGCCGACGCCGTGGGATCGACCCAGGCGCGCGTGCCGTCCACGTAGTGTTCGCGCTTCCAGATGGGGACGCGCACCTTGAGCGTCTCGATCACGAATCGTACGGCGTCGAGGGCCGGTGCACGACGCGGCGAGGCGACTGCGATGGCCACGCTCGCCTCGCCGACCACGAGTGTGCCGACGCGATGGCTCACCGCCACACGCACGCTGGGCCAGCGCTCGACGGCTTCGTGGGCCACTCGCGCCAGCTCAAGCGACGCCATGGGTTCGTAGGCCTCGTAGTCGATGCCCGTGACCGCGCGCCCCTCGTGGTGATTGCGCACCGTGCCGACAAACGACGCGATCGCGCCGGCGTCGGGACCGGCCACACGCGCGATGAGCGCGCCGAGGTCGAGCGGCGCCTGCGTGACGTCAGCGAACGTGACGTCAGCCACCGGCCACCGGCGGGATCACCGCCACTTCGTCGGTGGTGTGCACGAGCGTGTCCGGCGCACACCAGACGTGATTCACAGCGACCAGCGGTTCACTCGGCAGACGATCACCACCGGGCAGCGTGCGCATCGCGTCCACCAACTCGGCGACGGTGCACGGGGCGCGGACGGGCACGTCGAGCGCGCGCGTGCCGAAGGCATCGGCGTAGGAGGCGAAGAGCAGAACGGTGACGTGCGCCATGCGGAGAAAGAAAACGTGCGGGCCGGCGACGCGCACCGGGGGGCGCGCTTCACCTGCGCCCTCACCAACGCACACGGCCCCGATCGGGTGTCCGATCGGGGCCGTTGTCACGGTGCGCGTTCGCTCAGCTTTCGAGCGTGGGACCGGCAATGCGCCGGGCGAAATCGGCGGCAGCCTTTTCGGCGGCGGCCTTCTCGGCGAGTTCAAGTGCCTCGTCGGCGTCGGCCACGAGCGTGCGCAGCTCCTTCGACGGCTTGAAGACCGGCACGGGGCGCGCCGACACCTCGACGGGCGATCCGGTGCGCGGATTGCGCGCCATACGCGTCTTCCGCTGCCGGATCTTGAAGGTGCCGAAACCACGCACCTCGATGTTCTTCTGCTCGGCGAGCGCGTCCTTGATGGCGTCGAGGAAGGCGTCCACAACGCGCGCGCAATCCTTCTTGGAGATCGTGGGTCCGGCCGTTCGCGCGATGCGCGCCGTGACGTTTTCCACGAGATCGGCTTTCGTCATGAGCGTATCCAGGGGGGCAGCTCGCCGGACCTTGGCTTCCGGCGGGTTTGGCGCGTCGCTGGAGCAACACGCCCGTTCAGAGCGAACCTACGGTGACAGATGGCGGGAGTCAAGCGCTTGCGTGGCAAGCAGTTGGCTCACCTCACACGCGACTCGACCTGAGGGCGTCGAGAAACTCCGCGAAGTGCGGAACGGCGTCGTGCGGACCGGGCGCCGCCTCCGGATGATACTGCACCCCGAACACGGGCAACGACCGATGCCGCAGCCCTTCGATGGTGCCGTCATTGAGATTCACGTGCGTGACCTGCAACGCCGGCGCGCCCGTGATCCCCTCCGATTCGGTGCCCGCCACGGCGAAGCCGTGATTCTGCGATGTGATGAGGACCTTGCCCGTCGCCAGATCCTTCACGGGCTGATTCCCACCGCGGTGGCCGAACGGCAGCTTGACCGTGTGTCCACCAAAGGACAGACCGAGCAGCTGATGCCCCAGGCAAATGCCGAACATGGGCAGGCCGGCCTCGGCGATCGCGCGGATGTTGTCAGGCGCGTAGCGCACGGCCTCCGGATCGCCCGGCCCGTTGCTGAGGAAGACGCCGTCGGGGTGCATGGCCAGGACATCGGCCGCCGGCGTGTCGGCCGGTACAACCGTCGCACGGACGCCATGCGCATCGAACAGGCGCAGGATGTTGCGCTTGATGCCGAAGTCGTACGCCACGATGTGGAACTCGTGCTGCGCATTGCCCCACGCGTACGGCTCGCGCGTGGTGACGACCGACGCGAGATCGAGCCCCACCATGCTCGGGCACCCACCGAGCGCGGCAAGCGCCTCCGCCGACGGCGTGCTGCCGGCGGCAATCACCCCGCGCATCACGCCCTGCGAACGCAGATGCCGCGTCAGGCGACGCGTGTCGATCTCGGTGAGCACGGGAACGTTGGCGTCACCAAGCCACTGCGCGAGCGATCCCGTGGCGCGCCAGTTGGAGTGGGTCCGCGACAGCTCGCGCACGACGACGCCGGCAACCTGCGGACGCGCCGATTCCGGATCTTCGGCGTTGACGCCGTAGTTGCCGATCATGGGTGCGGTCATGACCACGATCTGTCCGTTGTACGAGGGGTCGCTGAAGACCTCCTGATACCCGGACATGTTGGTGGTGAAGACGACTTCCGCGACGGCGGGCGTGTGCGGCCCGACCAGACGACCACGGAAAAGGGTTCCGTCCTCGAGGAGGAGGAACCCTTCCGGCGGCACCGTGCCAGCGCCGTCGGTCACGGTCACTGACCGGACGTCGAGTCGCCCGTGGCCGGCGCGGTCAGCGGCAGGGCCGGCGCGTTGGCGTCAGGCGTGACGGGCGCAGCGGCCGGCGCGGGCGCCGACATGCGATCGAGGACCGACGTGGGCACCGCCGAACGGGCCGACATCAGCTGCAGCACGAACGCGAGCGCGAGGAAGATGCCGCCGCACCACCACGACAGCTTGGTGAGCAGGTTGCCCGCCTGACGCGTCCCCATGATCGAGTCGGCCGACGAACTCGCTCCACCAAAGCTGGCCGCCAGCCCACCGCCCTTGCCGGCCTGCAGGAGGATCACGACGCCGAGGAGGAGCGCGTCGAGAATGAGAATGGTGAGCAGGAACGTGTACATGGCGACAATGCAGGAGAGTCAGGAGACCGGGCACCCCGGCTGAGCCTCATAACTTCGTCAGCCGGGACGTCGGACGCAAGGGCTGGGCGCCGCCCGTGACGGCGACCCAAGCCGATACGTGACAAGCGCTTGGCCGTCGTCAGCGCGAGAGTTCGGTGCGCACGATCGCGCTCCAGCCGTCGGCGTCGAGACTGGCGCCGCCCACAAGCACGCCGTCCACCTCGGGCGCGGCGAGCAGCTCCTGCACGTTGCCTCGGTTCACCGAGCCGCCGTAGAGGATGGGCACGCCCGCACCCCGCTCACCCACGCGCGACCGCAACGCCGTCCGCAGCACCGTGTGAATGGCGGAGGCGTCCGCCGGCGTCGCCGTGCGTCCGGTGCCGATGGCCCACACCGGCTCGTACGCCAGCAGCACCTGCCCGACTTCGGCGTCGGCCAGCGCGCCGAGACCGGCGGCCAGCTGTCGCAACACCACCGACTCCGTCTCGCCCGCCTCCCGCTCGGCCAGCGTCTCTCCGACGCAGAGCATGGGGGTCAGGTGCGCATCGAGTGCGAGCCGCACCTTGCGCCCTGTCGCCTCGTCGCTCTCGCCAAAGACGTGACGCCGCTCGGAGTGACCCACGAGCACAAGGCGAGCGCCAGCATCCCGCGCGATCGCGACGGCGTTCTCGCCGGTGTACGCGCCGGCGGGTTCGCTGTGCACATTCTGCACGCCCACGAGCACTTCCGGGCGATCGCGGAGCGCGTCCACCACGGCAGGGAGCGTCAGCGCGGGCGGGAAGAAGGCCAGCGTGCGGTCATCGAACCGCGGGACCTGCGGCAGGAAGCGCTGCAGGAACGCGCGCGCGTCGCTGGGCCCGTGGTTGAGCTTCCAGTTCGCGGCGAAGATGGGGGTGCGCACGGGGGGCCTCATGCCTGATCGAGGGCGGCCACGCCAGGCAGCACCTTCCCTTCGAGGAACTCGAGCGACGCACCACCGCCCGTTGAGATGTGCGTGAGCTTCGCTTCGAGCCCTGCCTCGGCGACGGCCGCCGCCGAATCGCCGCCGCCCACGATGGTGGTGGCACCCTGCCCCGTGGCCTGCGCCATCGCGTCGGCGATCGCGCGTGTGCCCCTGTCGAACGGGGGCTTCTCGAAGACACCCATCGGACCGTTCCAGAGCACGGTCTTCGCACCGGCGATTTCGCGCGCGAACAGCACACTCGACTCGGGTCCGATGTCGAACATCGCCTGGTCGGCATGGATGTGTTCGCGCGACACGACATGCGCGTGTGCACCGCCGTCCATCGATGGCGCGACCACGGCGTCGATGGGCAGCATCAGCTTGCGGCCCGCTCGTGCCATCAGATCGCGCGCCATGTCGAGACGATCGGGTTCAACGAGTGACGTCCCGGTCTCGAGCCCCATCGCGCGAAAGAACGTGCACGCCATCGCACCGCCGATGAGCAGCCGATCGACCTTCGGGAGCAGCGCTTCGACGACGTCGATCTTCCCCGAGATCTTGCTGCCGCCGAGCACCGCCACGAACGGTCGCTCGGGCGACTCGAGTGTTTCACCGAGGAAGGCGAGCTCGCGCTCCATGAGCAACCCCGCCACGGCGGGACGCAGATGGGCCGCGACGCCAGCGGTGCTGGCGTGCGCGCGATGCGCGGCGCCGAACGCATCGTTGACGTACACATCACCAAGCTCGGCGAACTGGCGCGCCAGCGCGTCGTCGTTGGATTCTTCGCCGGCGTGAAAGCGCGTGTTCTCAAGGAGCAACACGCTGCCGGGCGCCAGTGCGTGCGTGGCCGCGACCGCTTCCGGCCCGGCGCTCACGCCCAGGAAGTGCACCGGGTGCGGCGCGAGCGCGTCGGCGAGACGCGCGGCCACGGGCTTGAGCGAGTACTTCGCATTGGGCGCGCCCTTGGGCCGGCCGAAGTGCGAAAGCAGCACCACCTTGGCCCCACGCTGCAGCAGCGCGTGGAGCGTGGGCAGGGCCGCCAGAATGCGGGTGGCGTCGGCCACGTGCCCCTGGTCATCCAGGGGCACGTTGAAGTCGACACGCACGAGCGCTCGGCGCCCGTGCAGTTCCGCGTCGGTCAGGTGCCGAATCGTGCGCGTCGCCATCGTCGGCTCAGAGTCGCGCGCCGACGAAACGCAGCAGATCGACGCAGCGCGAGCTGTAGCCCCACTCGTTGTCGTACCACCCGCTGATCTTCACCAGCGTGCCGTCGATGACGATGGTGCTCTTGGCATCGAGCGTGCACGAGAACGGATTGCCGATGTAGTCCACCGACACGAGCGGCACTTCGCTGTAGTCGAGCACACCCGCGAGCGCGCCCTCGGCGGCGGCCTTGAAGGCGGCGTTCACTTCGTCCTTCGTGACCGGGCGCTCGACGACGCACGTCAGATCGGTGAGCGACACGTCGGGTGTGGGCACGCGCACGGCGACGCCGTCGATCTTGCCCTTCACTTCCGGAATCACGAGCGACGTCGCCTTCGCGGCACCCGTCGTGGTCGGGATCATCGAGACCGCTGCCGCGCGCGCGCGACGCAGATCCTTGTGCGGCAGATCGAGGATGCTCTGGTCGTTCGTGTAGCTGTGAATGGTGACCATCGAGCCATGCACGAAGCCGAACGCATCACGAATGACCTTCACCATGGGCACGAGGCAGTTCGTCGTGCACGAGGCGTTCGAGATGATGTGGTGCGTCGCCGCGTCGTACTTGTCGCTGTTGACGCCCATCACGATGGTGATGTCTTCGTCGGTGGCGGGCGCCGAGATGATCACCTTCTTCGCGCCAGCCTCGCGGTGCTTGTTCGCGTCGGCGGCCTTCGTGAAGCGGCCCGTGCTCTCGAGCACGATGTCCACACCGAGCTCGCCCCACGGCAGCTTGGCCGGGTCCTTTTCGGCGAGGATGCGAATGCGATCCCCGTCGACAACGATGCCATCGGCGTCGGCCGAGACCTCGCCGTCGTACCGGCCGTGCACCGAGTCGTACTGGAAGAGGTGCGCGAGCGTGGCCGTGTCCGTGAGGTCGTTGACGGCGACGAAGTCGATGTCGGCGACGCCCTGCTGCTTGGCGGCGCGCAGCACCTGGCGCCCGATGCGGCCGAAGCCATTGATACCGACGCGAATAGCCATGATGTGATCTAGTCCGGATCCGAAACGTGGGCCGATCGATCGCCCGCGTCGGGCGCTCGACCGAATGTGAGATAGCTGACGAGGCGGACACCGCGCTCAGTGAGGACCGACGCGGCAGCGTTGAGCGTGGCGGCCGTCGTGATCACGTCGTCGACGAGCACGAGATGGGTGCCACGCAGCCGGGCGGCGACCCCGGGATCGATGTCGAACGCCGAGGAAACGTTGCGCGCCCGCTCGGAGGGTGTCAACTGCGTTTGCGTGCGGGTGGCGCGGGAGCGACGCAGGACGTCATCCCAGAGCGGGATGCCCCAGAGACGCGCGACCACAGTAGCCAGCAACCGGCTCTGGTTGAAGCCGCGTTCGCGCTCGCGGCTTCGGGCGAGCGGGATGGGCACGAGCGCGGTCCGCTCCGCGACGACGTCGGCGGGCCACGACACGCGGGCCATGCGGCGGGCCATACCGTCGGCGACCTGCTCCCAGCCCTCGTACTTGAGGGCGTGGACGATGGCGCCCGCCGTCCCGGTGTCCACACGCGCGACGGAGCGGACCGCCCGCACGATTGGCGGCAGGCGCTCGCACCATCGGCACGCCGCCGCCGGTGTGGCGGCACGCCCGCTGTCCGACGTGGCGGGCGACAGGACACGCGGGTGGCCGCAGCGCGCGCAGGTGGGCTCCGGAAATGCCTCCAGCCGCGCCCAACAGGTACCGCAGACCGGGTCGGGTGCGTCGGCGTCGAGCAGCCGACGACAACAGGCGCAGGCGCGCGGCAGCAGCAGGTCGGCGAAACCACGGGCCACGGTGCGCCAGCGGGACAGCGACATCGCGCGCGCGGCCGTCATGAGGGCGTCGCGACCGGTGAGCGCGGCTCGAGCACCCGCCACATCGCGGTCACGTCGGCGGCTTCGCCGAACCACCACGCGTACGCGGCAGCTCCCTGCGCGACGAGCATGCGGAGCCCGTCTTCGGCGCGGTGGCCACGGGCGCGTGCCTCGCGCACCCAGGCGGTTTCGCCCGGGCGATACACGAGATCGAGCACGGCGCACGTCGACGAAAGCGACGGCAGGGCGAGCGGGGCCGGGTCGTCGGCGTGCAGCCCCAGCGGGGTCGTGTTGATGACGATCCCCGTGTCCGCGTCGCACCGCGGCTCTCCCACCGTGCGCGCGATGTGCGTCAATGCCAATCGCTGAATCAACGCCTCGGCCCGATCGCGCGAGCGTGCGGACACGTCGATGCGCGTGACACCGAGTGCTTCGAGCGCGAGCAGCACCGCCGCCGCCGAACCGCCTGCGCCGAGCACGAGTGCGGACGTCGGCGCGTTGCCGAGCATCACCGCGCGGATCGCCTGCTGCGCACCCTCGACATCGGTGTTGTGGCCGACCAGCACGCCGCGCGCATCCACGCCGAACGTGTTGACGGCGCCGGCGCGATGGGCAACCGGCGTGAGCACCGCGCATTCGCGAGCGACGGCTTCCTTGTGTGGCACCGTGACGTTCCCCGCGCCCCCTGATGCGCGCAGTGAGCGCAGGGTTTCCGGCACCGCATGCGGTGGCACATCGCGGGCGGTGTAGCGCACCGGCTTGCCCGCAGCGTCCAGTGCGGCCTGCTGGAAGCGTGGCGAGAGGGAATGGGAGACCGGGTGGCCAATCAGCACGAGCGACGTCGGCGCTGGTCCAGCCAACCGCTCGGTGCTCGACACGCGCGAATCCTCAGCCGCGCGCGTTGACGCGGTCGGCCTGCAGCCGATCGAGCACGCGCTGCACCAGTTCCTCCAGTTCGTCGAACGTGCGACGATACACATCGAGGTCGCCGCCGAACGGATCGCTGATGGGGGCGCTACTCGCGCCACGCGACGCGTAGTGTGTCAGCTGGTGCGCGCGTGCGCTACCACCGAGCACGTGCACCCGCTCGAGATGCGACGGGCCCATTGTCAGAATCAGATCGGCCTGCTCGATCACGGCTGGCGACAGTGTGCGCGCCCGGTGCGTCGCGAGGTCGAGCCCATGCTCGAGCGCGACGAGGAGTGAACCGTCCGAGGCGGCGGCGCCGTCCCACGCACTGGTGCCGGCACTGCTCACGACGATGTCATCGAGTCCGCGCTCGGCGGCGACCGCGCGCGCGATCACTTCCGCCAACGGACTGCGACAGGTGTTGCCGGTGCAGACGAAGAGAACGTGCATGCGTCGCTCGAGGTACGAGGAGGACTCAGAGATTGCCGACGAGTTCCGGCACACAGGTACGCAGCGTGGCCGCCGAGTGCACCCCCGGACGAATCACACGTGGACGTCGACCTGTACAGTCGACCACCGTGGACGGTGGCGACGGTGGCAGGCGACCGCCATCAAGCACGAGCAGCACGCCGCGCAGAATTTCATCACGCCACTGCTCGGCAATCTCGCCGGCGGTGACCGCCGGCGGAACGCCGGGGCGATTCGCCGAGGTCGACGTGATCGGCTCCCCGTAGGCCGCCAGGATGGCTTGCAGCCCCGGATGCGGCGTCCACCGGACCGCGACACCACCCTCGGGACCGCGCAGACGCGCGGGCACGCGGTGGTCGCCTCCTGGCAACACGAGCGTGAGCGGCCCGGGCCAGAAGCGCGCGGCCAGGCGTGACGCCGACGGGGTGAGCACGAGCCCGAGTCGCTCCAGCATCGCGCTGTCATTGATCAGCAGCAGAAACGGCTTGTGGGGCGGCCGTCGCTTCATGCGGACGAGCGCTTCCACCGATTCATGATCGACTGCCGTGCCGAAACCGTAGACCGTTTCCGTGGGATACGCGAGCACGCGTCGCTCGGCGAGGTGTGCGACCACTGGACGCACCGCCGCCTGCAGATCGGCGGGTGACCAGAAGGGCATCGTGAGCTCGGTGGACTGCACGCGTCTCCCTCAGTCGGTGAGCAGACTGAGCGCTTCGGCGCGCGCGAAGTCGGCTTCTTCGGTGATCTTGAGCGCGCGTTCGGAGCCGCGCACCACGACCACCTCGGCACCGATGCGTTCGCACAGTCCCGCGTCATCCGTGGCGCCCACACGATCGGTGCGCGCGGCGAGATGCGCCCGCTCGAGCATCTCGCGCGGGAAGGCCTGCGGCGTCTGGGCGCGCCAGAGATGCGTGCGATCGACGGTGTCGATGATGCGACCGTCCGCATTCACGCGCTTGAGCGTATCAACGACCGGGAGCGCCGCCACCGCGCCGTGCCCGCGACGCGCCTCGTCGATGACGCGCGCGATCGTCTCGTCGGTGACCAGCGGACGCGCCGCGTCGTGCACGACCACGACGCGCACTTCCTCGGGCATGTCCTCGAGCCCGTTGTACACCGATTCGTGTCGTTCGCGACCGCCCACGGAGACAAGCAGACGCTCGACGTCACACTGGAACAGCCACGGCGGCGGGTCAGCGGCGTAGGCCTTGGGCAGCACCACGACCACGGTGGCGACATCGGGGCGGGCCATGAACGCCTGCACACTGTGCAGCAGCGCGGGCTTGCCGGTCACCCAGCGGAACTGCTTGAGCTCCTCCCCGCCCACGCGCGACCCGCTGCCGCCGGCCACGATGACGACGCCGACATCACGGGTGACATCGGACGTACGTGCCGGTGCCACATCGTCGCGCGCACGCACGATGGGGGGCGGAACGATACGACGGGGAGGCGTGTCACTCGTCATCGGTGGGTTCGTCGAAGGAGGGGTCCTCGCTCGCAGCGCCCGCGAAGGCGGGCCGCGCACGTCGCGATTCGGGACGCGCAGCCCCGGCGCGCCGCGGGCCGATGGTGCGTGTCAGCACGTCGCCCAGCGTGCGGACCCCGTGCACCGTCATGCCGGCGGGCACACGATGCGGCACGGCGCGCTCGGCGAGATACGCGTCGGTCATGCCAAGCTTGGCGGCTTCGGCGAGCCGTCGCTCGACTTGTGTGACCGCTCGTACTTCGCCACCGAGACCGAGTTCGCCAAGGAACACCGCGTGTGCGGGAAGCGCGCGATCGGTGACGCTGCTGGCGATCGCCATGGCCACGGCGAGATCGACCGCCGGTTCCTGCACGCGCATTCCGCCCACAAGATTGCAGAAGACATCGAGGTCGGCACACGAGAAGCCACCGCGCTTGTCGAGCACCGCAAGCAGCAGCGCGAGGCGGCGGCCGTCGATGCCGTTGGCGACGCGTTGCGGCGTGCCGAAACCGGCGCGCGCCGCGAGCGCTTGCACTTCGACGAGCACCGGGCGTGTCCCTTCCATGAGCGCACACACGGCACTGCCGCTCGCGACATTGTCGCGCTCGCCCATGAAGAGCGCGGAGGGATTGGCCACCGGCTCCAGCCCCGTGGGCGCCATGCGAAAGACGCCGATCTCGTCGACGCTGCCGAAGCGATTCTTCGTCGCGCGCAGAATGCGATGATCGAGCGAGCCTTCGCCTTCGAAATAGAGCACGGTGTCCACGATGTGCTCGAGCGTCTTCGGGCCGGCAATGCCACCGCCTTTCGTGACGTGGCCGATCACGAACACCGTGACGTTGCGCTCCTTCGCGTACCGCATGAGTCGCGCGGCGCATTCACGCACCTGCCCCACGTTGCCGGGCGCGCCTTCGAGCAGTTCGGTGTGCACCGTCTGAATGGAGTCGATCACCAGGAGGGCGAGCGGCCTCGGATCCGTCGGATCGGGCGTGTCGGCCGTGGCGAGGATACGCTCGAGTGACGTTTCGGTGACGAGGGCGACGCCGCCGGCGGGTTCCGCCAGCCGTTCGGCGCGCAGCTTCACCTGCAGTGGGGACTCTTCGCCCGAGACGTACAGGGTGCGATGGCCCGCGTTGTCGAGCCGCGCGGCCACCTGCAGCAGCAGCGTGCTCTTGCCGATCCCGGGCTCGCCGCCCACGAGCACCATCGCGCCCGGCACGATGCCGCCACCGAGCACGAAGTCGAACTCATCGAGTCCGGTGCGCCAGCGGTGCGATTCACTCCCGGTCACATCACCGAGACGCACGGCAGGCACCGCGAGGGCGCCCTCCGTTGCGCGCGCGCGCTTCGAGGCGGACGCGGGCGCGACCAGTTCTTCGACCAGCGTATTCCACGCACCGCACGCGCTGCACCGGCCCGACCACTTCGAGTGGTCGGCACCGCAGTCGGTGCAGCGGTACACGGAACGCGCGCGCGCCATCACCGCGCTCAGTACGGTGGTTCGTCGTCGCCGCGCACGAGGCGCGGTCCGCCGAACGATGACGATTGTCCGCCGTACGCGCCCGGCCCATCGTTGCGCGGGCTGTAGTTGTCGAAGCGCGTGTAGTGCTTGTGGAAGTACAGCCGCACGCTGCCGATCGGACCGTTACGCTGCTTGCCGATGATGATCTCGGCGCGACCTTCGAGCGACGGGTCCTTGAGCCGACCCGTTTCGTCGCGCTCCGCGTACACTTCCTGACGGAAGATGAACATGATCACGTCGGCGTCCTGCTCGATGGCGCCCGATTCGCGCAGGTCCGAGAGCTGCGGCCGTCCCTTGTCGTCACCGGTGCGCTGCTCCGGGGCGCGCGAGAGCTGCGACAGCGCAATGACAGGCACGCCCAGCTCCTTCGCGAGGGCCTTCAGGCCACGCGAAATCTGCGACACTTCCTGCTGGCGATTCTCCACGCCTGGCGGGCCGGTCATGAGTTGCAGGTAGTCCACGATGATGAGGTCGAGGTTGTGCTCCGCCTTGAGCCGGCGGGCCTTCGACCGCATCTCGAGCAGCCCGATGCCGGGCGTGTCGTCGATGTAGATCGGGGCGTGGCTCAGGATGCCGGTCGCCTGTGCCAGCCGAGGCATCGCCTCCTCGAGCGCGCGTCCGCCTTTGCGGAGTGCCTGCGCGTCGATGAGGGCCTCGCTGGCGAGCAGTCGCTGCACCAGAGACTCTTTACTCATTTCGAGCGAAAAGAACGCCACCGATTTCTTGCTGGTGATAGCCGCGTGTTGCGCGATGTTCAGCGTGAACGCGGTTTTGCCCATCGACGGACGGGCCGCGACGATGACCAGGTCGGCCGGCTGGAAGCCCGACAGCATCTGATCGAGGTCGTTGAATCCGGACGGTACACCGGTGACCGCGCTTTCACGCTGGGCCAGCGCCTCCAGCTTTTCCATGGCCGGCCACAGTAGCTCCTTGAGTCGCGCGAAGCCGGCACGATCTCGCGTCTGACCGAGCTGGAAGATGCGCGATTCGGCGAGATCGAGCAGGTCGGTCGCCGGCTGCCGCGCCTCGAACGCCTCACTCACGATTTCGGTGGACGTTTCGATCAGCCGACGGAGAATCGCCTTCTCACGCACGATGCGCGCGTGATACTCCACGTTGGCCACCGTGGGAACCGCATCGACGAGGAACGAGAGATACTCGCGTCCTCCGCTCTCCTGCAGCTCACCGCGTCGCTCGAGTTCGTCGGCGAGCGTGAGCGTATCCACCACGTTGCCGCGCTGCGTGAGCGCGAGGGCCGCGCGGAAGATGCGGCGGTGTCCCTCGCGATAGAACATCGAATCGTCGAGCTGTTCACCCGCGCGAATGAGTGCGTCGGCGTCGAGGAGCACGGCGCCGAGCACGGCGCGCTCGGCGTCTTCCGACCAGGGCGGTCGACGATCCTTGTACGGGTCGCGCGTCAGCGCCGTGGGCGCGACCGCGGCAATGGGAACCATGGTCATGACACGCTCGCGGCGACAGCGGCGTCGTGCACGCGGCGGGCGAGTTGCACGTCGTCCCACGTGGGGCGCTTCCACGCTTCATTGCGCAGCAGCGCGGCCGGATGATAGGTGACGATCACGGGAATTCCGTGGTAGCGATGGAGCCGACCGCGGAGCGCACCGAGGCTCTGTGTCGTGTTGAGCAGGGCGTGCGCCGCCGATGTGCCGAGCGCGAGGATCACCTTCGGTTGCACGAGCGCGAGCTGTTCTTCGAGGAACGGCCGACAGGCGTGCACTTCGTCGGGTGCAGGCGTCCGGTTACCCGGCGGACGATGCTTGAGGACGTTGCAGATGAACACGTCTTCACGCGCGAACTTGATCGCGCCGAGGATCTTCGTGAGCAACTGTCCGGCGGCGCCGACGAAGGGTCGGCCCGTCTCGTCTTCGGTTTGCCCGGGCGCTTCGCCGACGCACACGAAGTCGGCGGTCGGATTCCCTTCACCGGGCACGTGGTGCAGCGCCGTCGCACCGAGCGCGCACGCGGCACAGCCCGCGATGTCGCGTTCGACATCGGCGAGCGACCGACCGGCTTTGGGCGCGGGCAGCGCGCGTCCGACACTCAGCCCCAGCGGCACGTCGAGCGCGAGCAGCCACGCTGGTGGCGCTGCGGCTGGCTCCTCGGGGTCACCGAACAACGCCGGCGCGCTTGCCTGGACAGTGGGCGGCGCTGTCGGCGGTGTCGGGTCCGCTGGCGCGGCCGGCGTGATTGGTGCGGGAACTGCGCCCGGCGTGTCGAGCCCCTGTGCCCGGAGGACCGCGCGCCAATCACTCGACGAGACGTTCGGATCGAACCGCGGCGTCGGTGCGGGGGGTGGGGCTTCCGCCTCGCCTGGTGTCGACGCCGTCGCGTCAGGTTCCGGGGACTCGCGGCGGCTCAGGTCGCGTGGTGGCGCGGCCTCGGCCGTTGGGCGCGGCGGCGCGTCGCCAGCGCGTGGGCGCGTACGCGTGGTCGCCGCCTGACCACCATGGCTGGCTGCGCCAAGCAACGCCAGGACATCCTCGACGGGCAGCCCGTCGAGCACGAGTTCCGACTCGCCGAGTTCACGACGCTGCTCCAGATACAGCCGCAGCCGCTCTCTAGCGTCCACGGGATGTCTCCGGGCAGCGAAGTGGGTCAGGTCGGCAGCAGAGCGGCGATCGCACGGCGGGGAGCGGGGCGGAGAGACGTCGGCGGGGGGAGAAGACAGCACGCGCCGCGACCCGGGACGGAGCGCGGCGCGCCATCTGCGCAGAGACCACGGGCGCGGCCGTCGGGCGGCGTTCCGTGGCCGGACGATACGGAATCAGGCGCCGCCGCGCTTCCTCGGCACCACACGATACTCGATGCCGCCGTGCGTCAACTCTTCGAGCGCACGCGTAGTGAGCTTCTTGTCCTTCGACGTCCGCTCGCGCGGGAACTCGTTGAGCACGCGCGCAAACTTCGCGGCGATGAGCACGCTGAGGTACTTGTTGGCCGCGTTACCGGCGACGTCATCGGGAGTGAAGACCTGCATGGCTACCCGCCTGGTTGAATGCCGTTGATCTGCCGCGCGAGCTGCGCGATCAGGGCCGCGACCTGCTCGTCCAGCGCGTGAATCCGCGCGTGACGAACGGCCTCGGCGTCGATGATCGACGCGACCCGCTCCACGGCTCGTTCGAGCTCATCGTTCACGACCACGTAGTGATACCGCGCGACGTCGGCCAGTTCGGCCTTCGCATTGCGCAGTCGCACCAGCAGTCGCTCCGTGTTCTCGCTGCCCCGCCCCGTCAGCCGCTGCAGCAGCGCCTCACCCGACGGGGGCAGCACAAACACCAGCACCGTCTCAGGGAACGCCGCCGCGAACTGGCGCGCGCCCTGCACATCGATGTCCATCAAACAGTGACGACCGGACGACAGGACCCGTTCCACTTCACGCCGCAGCGTGCCGTAGTAGTGCCCATGCACCTCCGCCCACTCGGCGAACGCCCCCGCCGCCTGCTCGGCTTCGAAGGATGCTCGCGTCAGGAAGTGGTAGTCCCGCCCGTCCACTTCGCCGGGCCGCTGGGCCCGCGTCGTACACGAGACAGAATAACCCAGATCGGGCCGCTGCTCCAGCAGGCGACGCGCGATTGTCGTCTTGCCCGCGCCGCTCGGCGCCGACAGGATGATCGGAAAGGGTCTCATTCGAGGTTCTCGACCTGTTCGCGGAGGCGCTCGAGCTCCTCCTTGATGCCGATCACGTCCTGCAGGATGGCCGCGTCGGCCGCCTTGCTTCCGGTCGTGTTCGCCTCCCGCAGCATCTCCTGCAGGAGGAAGCCGAGCCGCTTGCCCACCGGTTCCCCGCCGGTGGCCGACAGCGCCGACGCGAACGCCTGGAGATGGCTTCGGAACCGGTCCTGCTCCTCGGCGATGTCGAGGCGATCGGCCAGAACGGCCACCTCCTGCGCCAGCCGCTGTTCGTCGATGGCCACGCCGTCGGCCAGCTCGCGGACGGACGCGCGCAGTCGGTCCCGCTGGGCGCGCAGGCGCTCCGGCGCCCGCGCGGCGATCCGATCGAGCGCCGCGGCGATCAGGGCGAGCCGCTGCTCGAGGACAGCCACCAGACGCCGCCCCTCGTCGCCGCGCGAGGCATCGAGCCGGTCGACGGCGGCGAGCACCACGGCCACGAGCTCCTCGGGGGTCCCCGTCTGCTCTTCGTCGCGCGTGGCGCTGATCACGTCGGGGAGACGCAGTACCGTGGCAAGATCGACCGGGCCTTCGAGGCCGTGCGCATCACGCAGCCGACGCAACGTGGCGACGGCCTCGGCAAATCGCGCGTCGTCGATGCCGGCGGCCGGCCAGTCCGCGCGTTCGATGCGGACCGCGAGGGTGACGTGGCCGCGCGCGACGCGCGTACGCAGGGCTTCGCGGACGTCCGTCTCCCACCGGCTGAAGATCGTCGGCAGCTTGAGGCTGGGCGAGAAGAACCGGTGATTGACCGTCCGAACTTCGACCTGCACGCGCGCCGAACCGACCGTGCCCTCGGCGAGCCCGAATCCCGTCATGCTGCGCACCATCAGCGGCGCTCCGTCATCGCGGCGTCATCAGTTGAACCACTCCCAGCGCACGCCGTACAGCTGAAATGGTGGTGGCATCGGGACACCGGGCACGGTGGCGTACTGGCCACCGTACACATTGCGGAACTGGTAGAAGATCGTCGCCCGCTGAATGCGCAGCTCGAGCATGGCGAGACCGACGTTGAAGCCCGGCGTTTGCCGGAAGAGCGCCGCCGGTGTGTCCGGCGCGAGGAACGCCACACCGCTGCGATACTCGTGAATGAGTCGGGCGTTGATGCCGAAGTCCCCCTTCGGAAACCGCGACCGCCACTCGCTCTGCAGAATCAGACTCGCGCGCACTTGCGTCTGCGGACGAAACTCCCGTCCGCCGCTCCAGCGCAGCCCATGCAGCTCGACGCGCAAATCCTTGTACACGGGCGTATTCGCCTGGAAGGAAATCGCGGTGCCATTCTGTCCGAACAGCGTCGGCACCGTGTCCGCGCGGAACGGGGTGAGTTGGCGCGGGATGGTGATCGATCGTGCTCCCGTGTCCATCGCTTGCCGCAACACGCCGACGCCGAGCCAGGAGCGTCCCAGACGCAGCGCACCATCGAGTCGCGTCGTGCGCTCGTTGCGACGCAACGAATCATCGTCGGGGCGCAACTCCGAATGGGCCAGACTCGCCACGAGCCACGGACGCAGCGCAACACGCGCGCTCAGATCGGCGCGCAGACTCGAATCGCGTGCGAGTTGCTCCACGTGCAACGCGCCGCGCACCCAGTCACGATCGATCGACGCCTGTACGCCGGGCGACATCGACGTTTCGCCATCGGTGCTACGCCATCGCGTGAACCCGAGCACGCGCGCGCCAGCCCAGCCGTAACCCACCGAGAGTACGCGCTGTGCACCACGGCGCGACGAATCGGGGACAACCGCCGTCGAGTCCTCCTCGGTGTCGGGCAGCGGGGTCCCACCCGTCGCGTCGTCTTCCTCACGATCCACCGTCGTGCGCGACGTGGCGAGCGTGCCCGAGGCGTACCACCCCTTGGTCGGCTGGCCCCAGGCGACACGCGCCCAGGCGTCACGCCGTCCGCCGGCAAACGACGGCACTGCCCACGCCGCTGGATCGGCGCCCGTCGAATCGCGCCGCCGACTCGTGGACAACAGATACGCGTCGACGCTCAGCGCACGCCACGTCCAACCCGTGCGCGCGGTGAAGCGTCGCAGATCGCCATCGCCGGTCAGACCACCGGAGCTTCCCGGGCCACGACGCGACCGCGTGCTCTCGCCCTGCTCGAACGTGAACTGCAACAGTGCGCCGTTGTAGAACCGCCGCCCGAACAATCCGCGAAACCCGTTGGTATTGAGATCGCCGGTGTACACATCCGTCCGCGAGTACGGTGTGACATTGCGCTCCGACCAACTCGTGAGCCACACGCGCAGTTCGCCGGCGGTGCGTTCCACGTCGATCTGCTCGAGGGCGACCAGCGAGATGTCGCTGAGATCGAGGACGCCGTTGGCGCGCGCGTCGAGCGCGTCGAGTTCGAGGCCGTCGAGAAAGACGCGCACGCGCCGGAAATCGCCCAGATAGGCCGCCGCGTGTGGTGTGGGAATCCACGACGTGCGATAGCCCGTGAGGCCGGGCACGTCTTCGAGCAGTTCGGCCACACTCACCGCACCGGACGTCAACATCTCATCGCGCGTCCAACGCAACGGTCGCATCGCTTCGGTGTTCACCGCGACCGGGTAGCGCGAGAGCGGCGTCTTGATCGTGTCGGCCAGTCGCTCCGCACGGCGTCTGATGGCGACGGCCATGAGGGAGTCCGCACGCAACGAGTCACGCGCGGCTTCGGCTCGGCGCAGCGAGTCTGCGCGCGCCGCGGAATCAACGACGACGCGCGTGCTGTCCGCGCGCCGTGTGGTGTCGACCTGTGCCGACACGCCGCGGGGCGAAAGCCACAGTGCGGCGACTGTCAGCAGCAGGGCACTGCCGCGCCGCATGCTCAGCGGACGCGGCCGCGCACGAACTCCACGAAGGTGCCGACCGGCGTCCCGGTCGGACCCTTCGGCACCCAACCGAGGTCCGATTGCGAATACGCCGTGCCGGCCACATCGAGGTGCACCCACGGATAGCCGTCCACGAATTCCTGGAGGAAGAGCGCCGCCGTGATGGAGCCGGCTGGCCGACCACCGGTGTTGCGAAGATCCGCGACATCCGACTTGATCTGCTCGCGATACTCGTCCCATACCGGCAGCGGCCATCCGGGTTCCCCGCTCTGCTCACCGGCGATCCGCACCTCCTCGACGAGCGCCGCGTCGGGACCGAAGAGGCCCACCGCATTGTGCCCGAGCGCGAACACGATCGCGCCCGTCAACGTCGCGGCGTCGAGCACGACGGCGGGCTGGTAGCGCTTCGCGAACACCAGGAGATCGGCCAGCACGAGCCGTCCTTCGGCATCCGTGTTGATGATCTCGATGGTCTTGCCGTTGGAGGCGCGCACGACGTCACCCGGCTTGACGGCGGTCCCCGACGGCATGTTGGTCGTGGCCCCGACGATGCCGACCACGTTCACCGGCCACTTGAGGCGCGCGATCGTCTCCATGGCGCCCATGACGCCACCGGCGCCCGACATGTCGAACTTCATCCACTCCATGTCGGGGGCCGGCTTGATCGAGATGCCGCCGGTGTCGAAGCAGAGCCCCTTGCCCACGAGCACGATGGGCGGCGCGTCGGCGGCGCCTCCGCGGTACTCGACGGCGACGAGGCGCGGTTCTTCGGGCGTTCCCTGCGCGACGCACAGGAACGAGCCCATCCCCTCGGCGGCCATCTCGGCGCGACCCAGTACCGTGACCCCAAGGCCGTGCCGTTCGGCGAGCCCCTGCGCCGTCTCGACAAACGTCTCGGGCGTGCAGACGTTGCCAGGCATCATGCCGAGCCGGCGCGCGATCGCGTAGCCGGCCGCGAGCGCGTCGCCGAATGCGAAGGCCGCGCGTGCGTCATCACGATCGGCGAGCAGCACCGTGGCGCTCGTCACGGGCTCACGGCGCTCCGTGGCGGGGGCCGGCGTGCGGAGATCGGGATACGTCCACGCGCCGAGCGACAGCCCGGCGACCAGTCCTTCGATTTGCGCCGGTTCGGCATCCTGCGCCCAGGCGGCCATGCCGCCGCACCCCAGCTTGGCTGCGACACGCGCCGCAACCGCACCGGCTCGCCGCCACTGCGCCCGTGTGCCGGGTGCCTTGCCGAGGCCAACGAGGACGACACGCTGCGCGCCGTCGTCCGCGCCCGTCAGTACGAACGTCTCATCGCGACCGCCGCGGAAGTCGCGACGCGCCAGCGTGCGAGCGAGCGCACCGTGGAGCGCCGCATCGAGCGGGGCGAGTGCCGCAGGACAGGACAGCGGCGCGCCGTTGGTCCCGGCGGGCAGGAACACGGCGAGCATGGGCGTCTGGACCTGCGAAGGCGCCGCGTGGCTGGCGAGCAGCGAGAGCATGCGAGAGGTCGGGCTGAGTGAGTCGACGATCGGCAACTTCGCAAGCTAGGACCCGTCGAGAGGGCGATCAAGCGAGCGATGCGGCGCAATGCACAACGCCCGGACCGCTCGCGTGAGCAATCCGGGCGTACTGGGGCGGGTGGACTCGAACCACCAACCACTCGATTAACAGTCGAGCGCTCTGCCATTGAGCTACACCCCATCGGGCACTACGCGCGGACTCCCCTTGCGCGGCACCGAGGGCAAAGGTACAGCGATCCGATGTCTCGTCCAAGGGGGTGTGGAACTTCCGTCGCCCCCGAACACTCTCACCGCGCATGTCCCGGACTCACCACACACGCCGATGGGTGCGAACGCACGGTCGTGGCACGCTGCTCGGTGTGGCGCTCGGCGGGGCGCTGCTGAGCGCATCGGCGCGAGCGCAGGGGACGATGCCGACAGCGCGCGCGGTGCCGGCCGCGAGCGGTCTCGGCTATGATGTCGCGCTCGCGACTGTGCGCGGCAACGACGGTGGTTTCGGCAACGACGCCATGCAGGGACACGCACTGCGCGTCGGGCGCGCGCAGTGGCTCGGGCGGTGGTTCCGACTGCGCACCGAGGCGCAGTATCACGATCTGCATCGCGCCGTGCCCACGCAGTGTGCCGCCGAGTGCCCGCCCTTCGAACGACGTCGGCGACTCTTTGCCTCGGGCCTCGCGCTCGAATGGCATCATCGCAGCGACCGCTGGCACGTCTATCCGCTCGCCGGACTGGGCGCTGGGTACGTGCGCTCCACGGGCGGCGCGAGCCGCGTCGGCGTGACGCGTGATCTTGGCGTGGGTGTCGCCTGGCCCGTACCCGGGGGCTGGCCAACCATCGCCGCCGAGGTGCGGATCGTGCGCGTACCGCGCGCCACCGGCCACGCCTGGCACGTGCCGCTCGGCCTCGATTTGCGCTTCTGACGCCGCGAGCGCTGGCCGTGCGTCGGACGGGGCGGTAGCGTTGCAGAGGTCGTCGATCGAGCGTGTCGCGCTCGTCGCGTGCGTTCCCCGCCTCTCGCCTCCCCTCCGCATGGATCCCGTCACCAAGTACACGTGGGACAGCATCCCACTTGAAGCGCTGAATCCGCTGATCTCGCGTCGCCTCATCACGACCGAGCGCCAGATGCTCGCGCAGGTCGTGCTCAGCAAGGGGGCGATCGTACCGGCGCACGATCACCACAACGAGCAGTTCACGTACATCCTGTCAGGGTGCCTGCGCTTCTGGCTCGGCGAACACGCCGATGCACCAGGTGACGTTTTTGTTGATGTGCGCGCGGGCGAAGTGCTCGCGATTCCCGGTGGCGTGCGGCATCGCGCCGAAGCGCTCGAAGACACGCTCGATCTCGACGTGTTCAATCCGCCGCGCGCCGACTGGCTCGACGGGAGTGACGCGTACCTGCGAGCGCAGCGCTAGCATGGAACTCGGACTCGCAAACAAGGTCGTGCTGGTGTGCGGGGCCAGTCGCGGCATCGCCTACGCAGCGGCCGAGCTCTTCGCGGCAGAACGCGCCACGTTGGTCATCGTGTCCCGCAATCCCACCTCGCTTGAAGGCGCCAGCGTGCGACTTCGCGCGCTCGGCGCGACGGTGACACCCATCGTGGCCGATCTCGCCCTCGCCGATGGCCCCGCTCGCGTGATCGAGCAGGTAATGCAGACGCACGGTCAGTGCGATGTGCTCGTGACCAACACCGGCGGCCCCGTCACCGGCAGTGCGCTCGCTCACGACTGGAACGCGTGGACGGCGGCGTCCGAGCTGCTGCTGCGGAGTGCCGTGGAACTCACGCGGGGCTTCGTCCCCGGGATGCGCGAGCGAGGCTGGGGGCGCGTGATCGGCATCACCTCGATTGCGGTGAAGAAGCCTGTGCCGTCGCTCGTGCTCTCCAACAGCCTGCGCGCGGCCGTGACGGGCTACTTCCGCACACTCGCCGATGAAGTCGCCGCCGACGGTGTGACCGTGAATACGGTGCTGCCGGGCTACACCGCGACAGAGCGTCTCGACGAACTCGCCGAGGCGACGGTCCAGCGCACGGGCGCCACCCGAGAGAGCGTCTTCGATCGCTGGAAGGCCGACACACCGGCCGCGCGCTTGGGGACGCCGCAGGAAGTCGCGTCGGCGATCGTGTACCTTGCATCGGTGCCCGCGGGCTTCATCACTGGCCAGGCCGTCTGTGTCGACGGCGGCGCGTCGCGCACGCTCCTCTGATCCCCGACCCTCATCCGAGACTTGCCATGAGCTCTCTCACTCCAACGCCGTGGATCTGGCGCGACGGTGCCTTCATTCCGTGGGCTGACGCCACGCTGCATGTGCTCAGCCACTCGATGCAGTTCGGCTCGGCGGCGTTCGAAGGCATCCGCGCGTACGCCACGCCGCAGGGGCCGGCCATCTTCCGGCTGCGCGAACATCTCCAGCGCCTGCTGACGTCGGTGAAGATCTACCGGATGGAGCTCGACTTCACGCTCGATCAGCTCGTGGACGCGTGCGTGGAAACCGTCGCGCGCAACGGCCTCGACTCGTGCTACATCCGACCCATGGTGGTGCGCGGATTTGGTGCGGCTGGCATGGTGCCGCACGGCAGCCCGATCCACGTCTTCATTCCCGTCTGGCCCTGGGGGACGTACCTCGGTGAGGGCGCGCTCGAGCGCGGCGTGGCCGCCTGCATCACCAGTTGGCACCGCGTGGCGCCGAACACGATTCCCGCGATGGCCAAGATCGCCGGCAACTACTTGAGTGGTCAGCTGATCAAGATGGAAGCACTGGCGAACGGCTATGACGAAGGCATCGCGCTCAGTCCGGCAGGGACCGTCAGCGAGGGCTCGGGGCAGAACGTGTTTGCCGTCGTGGACGGCATCCTGCACACCACGCCCCTCGATGGCACGATTCTCGGAGGCATCACGCGTCACACGATGATCACGATGGCGCGCGAAGCCGGCCTCGAGGTGCGCGAGACCACGATCGCCCGCGAGACGCTGTACGGCGCGGAGGAGCTCTTCGTGTGTGGGACAGCGTCGGAAGTCACGCCGGTGACCAGCCTCGATCGCATTCGCATCGGCACCGGCACCGTGGGCCCGATCACGCGCCAACTGCAGCAGCGCTACATGGCCATCGTGACCGGCCGCGAGCCGGACGTGCACGGGTGGCTCACCCGCGTTCCACGCGCCACGGCATGACCCTGCCACCGCGCCGCGTGCGCGAGTCAGTCCCTCGAACGACCGACTACTCGCGCACGTAGGCGCGCGACAAGGCGCCAAGACGAAACGCCGGGCCGCCGCTCGAGCGCAGTGTATCGCCGTCCAGTACGAACGTGCGATCGGTGATGCCAACCGCACAGCTGCCTTGTGAGGGTTGACTCGGATTGTTGCTCGTCTGCATCTGCTGTCCCGCCAGCGTGTAGCTCAGCCACGCCGTGCATTCGCGCGCGACCACGCTCCTGCCGTGCTCGCGCCAGCGATCGGTGAAGAAGCCCGTGCCGACCGCAAAGAAGGTGAGCGATTCGCTGACCACCTCCACGCTATCGACGCGACGCGGTACCGGTTGGCCCCCAAGGCGTACCAGGCGCCACGTGCCTTCGAAGGGTGCGAGCGGCGCAGGGCCGGTCGAGTCGCCGCCGCAGGCCGCGACGAGGACGGTGGTCGCGACGAGCGCAGTGCAGCGCAAGGCGACGGAGCTGAGAGCGCGCATACGGTGAGTACAAGGTGCAGACTGGATCGGCGGACGCCGATGATACCACTGCACCACCACCAAGCGTTCCCGCGAGATACCCAGGAAGGGAATCGAACCCTTATAACCCGAAGGTTGGGGGATTTTGAGTCCCCTGCGTCTACCAGTTCCGCCACCTGGGTGTTGCGGCGTCCTTCCGGCCGCCACGCAATCCTATCGCGCGCCGGCCTCGAGCGCCAGCACCGCCGCCACGACGCTATCGGTCGCCGGCGGCAGCACCCCGACGTGGCGCCAGCGCAGGACGCCCTCACGGTCAATGAGATAGCTCGCCGGGACGCCGAGTGCCGGGAAGCGGGCCTCGATGGTACCCTCGGGATCGTGCGCCACCTCGAAGGTCGCCGCGTACTCGGCAATCGTACGCGCGACGAGCGAGCGATCGCCGGCGTCGATGCTCACCGCGACAACGCGCAGTCCATCGGCCGAATGGCGCGCGAGGAGTGTGTCCATGTGGGCAAACTCCTCTTTGCACGAAGCGCACCAGGTGGCCCAGACATTGAGCAGCACCACGGATGAGGACGGCCCAACCACAAGGGAATCGCCGGCCAATGTCGCGATGGCGTAGGCCGGCGCACGGTCGCCGACGCGCGGCGTGGCGCGGCGCGTTGCGGCCGCGCGATCACTCGTCGCGGCGCCCGGCGCACGCTCCTCGCAACCGGCGAGGACGCTCACACAACACACAAGGGATGCGAGGCGGGTGCTCCACCGCCGCCCTCCCGAACCGCGCGGTGTGGCGACCACCGGTGCGTCAGGGACGACCGCGACCGTCGCCGTCGCGCGGCGGCCCCGAGGGCCGTCCGCCGCGTGACCCGGCTTGCGTCGAATCGCGTCGTTCGCGGATCTGCTCCATGTTGCGACGGATCTCGTCTTGCAACGCGATAAAGCGCGCTCGCTGCACCGGCGTGAGAAACTGCGAGAGCTCACGCTGTTCCCGTTCCATCAGATCGATGCCGCGACGTTCCACATCCGGCATTTCATCGATGAGTTCTGCCACGCGTTCCTGCGAGGCGCTGTCGCCCTTCATGAGCTCGCGCCGCAACGACATGCGCAAGCGATACTCGGCGCCGCGCTGCGAGAAGCGCTCGCGCTCGAAGCGGCGCGTGACCTCCGCCAGCTTGTCCAACTGCTCGTCGTTGAGCGACAGCCGTTCCTTCATGATGCCCATGATGCGGCGCTGCAACTCGGCTTCGATCGCGCGGCCGTCGGGACGACCGCGCGGCGGCTGGCCACCGGTTGGCGCCACGCCCGTGGTGGGCGCGACCCGCGGCGGACCACCCTGCGCGCCGACGGCGACCAACGGTGTCATCACCAGGGCCGCGAGCGCGATGCGCCGAGCGAGCACGAGACCAGGGTGCGTATTCATCGGGCCACTCCAGCGCTGGCTTCATTGCTGTCGCCGCTGCCGCGCGTGGTATCACCACGCGACGAATCGCCCGCGGGCGGCAACGCGCCGGCGTCCGGTTCGACGGTCGGCGCACCATCCCACGCTTCGAGACGCGCGAGGAGCAGCGCCAACTCCTCGTCGGTGTATTCCGAGAGCTCCTGCACCGGCAACACCGACGGAGCGACGGCCACCACGGGAACGATCGGCGTGACGTCATCCGCATACGGGCGCGATGCATTCACATCGCTACCATCCGCGACGATCATCGGCGCATCCGACAGCACCACCGAGTCGGTCGCGTCCGACAGTGCCGACTGCCCGCGCCGCGCGATCTCGAGCGACAGGCCACCGAGCGCAACGACCGTGAGCATCGCCGCCACGCGCAGGCCCGGTCCGCGGAACCACGAGCGCGTCGCGCGGCTCGACGCCGCAGCTGGCGCGTCCTGACGCCGCGAGGGGCGAACGACCGACGGCGGCGCTGACGGGTTGCCCGTGATGACGCGCAGTGTCGGCACCTCCTGCACCACCGACGGCGGCGCCGGCAGGGCGGCCACGATGGCGGCCACGTCGATGTGAGGCACGACCGGTCGCGCCCGACGCACAGCCTCGAGGAGACGAACATCCTCGGCGCAGGCGGGGCACGACGACAGGTGCACCTCGACCATCACCCGATCGGACGCCGGTAGCACACCGGCGGCGAACTCGGGGAGCAGATCCTGCACATCGAGGTTGAGGCACTCACTCATTGAGCCACTCCTTGACCGCGCGTAGCGCGTTGTGGTAATGCACGCGAGCTGCTCCTTCGGTGGTTCCGAGCACCTCGGCTATCTCCTTGTACGCCCGACCTTCCTGTACCCGCAACGTGAACACATCCCGCTGCATCGGCGATAATCGCGCCATCGCCTGCTGCACCCGCGTAGCCGTCTCGTCCGCCTCGAGCGCATCCAACGCGTGAAAACTCGTCGCGGCGTCTTCCGGCATCACTTCCACGTGGTCCGGTTGTCGTCGCGCCGCGCGTCGTCGGTCGAGTACGAGACGACGCTCGATGGTGAACAACCAGGTGCGCAGTGAACTGTCGGCCCGAAAGCTGTCCAGCGCGCCGAACGCTCGCACGAAGGTATCCTGCACCAACTCGTCCAACTCTTCACGAACACCAAGGCTGAGCGCGAACCGCGCCAGCGCGGGAGCATGACGCTCCACGATCGCCGTCGCGGCTCGTTGATCGCCGGCCTGCCAGCGCTCGATAAGCGTCTGGTCGAGGGCCGCGTCGGTCGCCCGCTCCGCCTCGGTCATCTGCACATCGGGGTGGACGCGCGGGGATCAGCGGCGTTAAGGGGGGACGACACGTCAGGTCGGGCCGGTCGTGCCCGCCGCCGGTTCGGCGGGGGGCGGCTCGTTCGCTGCGGAGGCGCTGGCGGCGGCTGGGGCCTCACCGCCGCGCTTGCGCCATTCGGCGGCGTCACCCGCTGCCGCCTCGAGCCGCACGGCGTTCTGCTCGTGCTCGCGAAGCGCCCGCGCGAGCCGATCGAGGGTGACCGCGTCCAGCGGCTGCCCCTGTTCCCAGGCCCGGAAGACTGCGTAGCCCAGCGCCTGCGCGGCCTGGTCGGTCGCCTGGCGCGCACGCCGCGCGTCGAGTCGGGTCTTGCCCTCGTCAATCGCCTCGGTCGCGACCTTTTCGACCTTGTCGATGCCCTGCTTCAGCTTGTCCCAGATGGCCATGCACACGCTCCGGTGAAAGGATACGAGGGCGTACGGTGGGAAGCATCGGCGGGTGTCGGTCACCAACGCAAGCGGCCCCCGTTCCCAGAGGAACGGGGGCCGCTACTGCGCTCACGAGGCGGATCAGGCCGAAACCGGCGCGACCTCGATCTCGACATCGAACGGGACGACGGAGACCTTGTAGCGCTTCTTGTCCTTGTGCTCGAACTGCACGACGCCGTCGACGAGCGAGTAGATGGTGTAGTCGGTGCCGAGGCCGACGTTCTTGCCCGGGTGCCACTTCGTGCCGCACTGACGCACGATGATGTTGCCGGCGCTCACCATTTCGCCGCCGTACTTCTTGATGCCGCGGTACTGCGGGTTCGAATCCCGGCCGTTGCGCGACGAGCCGACGCCTTTCTTATGTGCCATGATCAACTCCTGCCGCGCCGCCGATGGGCGCCGGCGCGACGGTTAGCCGAGGACGATGTCCCGGATGCGGACTTCGGTGAACTTCTGCCGGTGACCCTGCTTGCGGGCGTAGTTCTTCCGGCGCTTGAACTTGAAGACGACGATCTTGTCGTCCTTGCCATGCTTGACGATCTCCGCGGTGACGCGCGCGCCGGCGAGCGTGGGCACGCCCGTGCGCACCGACGAACCGTCAGAGCCGAGCAGCACTTCGTTGAACTCCACCGTCGCGCCGGCGTCGCCGAGCAGCGAAGGAATGCGGAGCGTCTTGCCCGGCTCGGCCCGGAACTGCTTGCCACCGGTGCGGATGATCGCGTAGCTCATGATGTCAGACTGTCGTGAGGGGACACCCCCTCAGTTCGAGGGCCTCCCGCCCACTGGGGGAGACCATACCAAGCCCAGTAACGTAGCCCGGCCTGGCGGAGGTGTCAACCTTCGCCAAGCCAACGGGTTGGCACACCGCCCCCCGTTCGCCTCAGGCCAGCGCGTACTGCTGGGTGACGTCCCGCTCCGCCCCCTTGACCACCAGCCGGTACTCGTCCGGCTTGAGGAGCGGGTCGTCTCGCATTTCCACGGGGAAGCCGGCCGCCTTCTCGAGCCGGCGCAGCAGATCGCGCTCCTCCTCGAGCACGTGCAGGGCGATCTCGGGGTGCATACGCAGCACCACCGCCTCCCGTCGTCCCTCCGCCCCCATGCGCTTCACCGCGCGCTCCAGCCGCCGCACGATCGTCTCCGGCGTGAACACCCGGCCCGTGCCGGCGCACGTCGGGCACGCTTCCGTCATGCTCTGGTAGTGGCTCTGTCGCACCCGCTGGCGCGTCATTTCGATGAGCCCGAGCTCGCTGACCGCGAACGCCTTCGTGCGCGCCCGGTCTCGGCCAAGATGCGTGCGCAACTCCTGCAACACGCGATCGCGGTTCGACTGCGTCTCCATGTCGATGAAGTCGCACACGATGATGCCGCCAATGTCGCGCAGACGCAGCTGCCGCGCGATCTCGCGTGCCGCCTCGCTGTTCGTGCGGAAGATCGTCTTCTCCGGGTCCTTCTTGCCCGTGTACCGCCCCGAGTTCACGTCCACCGACACCAGAGCTTCCGTCTGCTCGATGATCAGGTAGCCACCACTCGGCAGATCGCAGCGACGCTTGAACAGGTCACGGATCTCGGTCTCGATCTCGGACTTGTCGAAGAGCGGAATGGACTCCTCGTACATCACGACGCGATCAACCAGTTCCGGTGCGATCCCCGTGAGGTACTCGACGATCTCATTGTAGACCTGTCGGGAGTCGACGGTGAGCCGATCGACCTTGCTCGAGAACACGTCGCGCACGAGCCCGCGCGTGACGTTCGTCTCGCGATGAATCAGCGCCGGTGCCCGCAGGAACTGGTTCTTCCGCTTGATACGCTTCCACGCGTTGATCAGCGAGTTGAGCTCGCGCTCGAACACCTCGCGTGTGGCATCCTCGCTCACCGTACGCACGATCACGCCGCCCGCATCCGGCGGCAGGAGCTCCGTGAGCATGGCCCGCAGACGCTGGCGCTCCGACCGTTCGCCGATCTTGCGGCTCACGCCCACGCGACTCGCGAACGGCATGTACACGAGGAAGCGACCGGCCAGTGACACCTGCGCCGTCACGCGCGGTCCCTTCGTGCTGATCGGTTCCTTGCTGACCTGCACAACGATTTCCTGACCGCGCTTCAGCACGTCCTGGATGGGGGGCAGCTCGCGCCGTTCACGCCGACTTCCTCCGCCGGGGGCGTCATCGTCGTCGTCGTCATCCGGGTCGGCGTCCGCATCGGGCACGACGATGTCGGACGCGTGCAGAAACGCGGCCTTTTCCGTCCCGATGTTCACGAACGCCGCCTGAATGCCGGGCAGCACGGCTTCCACCTTTCCGAGATACACATCACCGACCATGCGCCGAGCGTCCGGTCGGTCCACCAGCAGTTCAACGAGGAGGTCGTCCTCGATGATCGCGACGCGTGTTTCGCGCGGCGTCGCGTTGACCAGGATTTCGCGTTTCATCGCGTGTCCACATCGGCCGGCGGTGCGGCGACTCCGCACCACGCCGGACCCGACGTTGGGCAAAAGGGAGGGAGAGACCCGGGGGCGCAGTGCGCGCCGCATCCGAGAACGGCAGCGGTCGCTCTCGCCACGGCGCGCGATCGGTCACGTGCGCCACGACCAGCGTCACGGCGCACCCATCGACACCCTCGCGCGCATCCGAACGGAGCGCGCGGGCGGAGACGGCACGCCACGCCCGGGCACGCCGTAGCGGCGCGCTCATCGGACGGGGACGGCTGGAAGCAGACGTGGAGACGTGCGATCGAATCAAGGGCACGAAACGCGCGGGCGGACGTTCGGCGCGGTTCCGAGGGCTCGCCGGCCACTCCGGAACACCCGACGAAACGACGACGACCCGTGAGTCGCACGGGCCGTCGGGACCATGAATCGGCCCGGACTGTCACCGTGACAGCCCGGGCCAACCGGAGTAACCTACGGGATCCCCTGCCCGTCCGCCAGCGTCAGCCGGCCAGCTCCTTCACGAGGTGGCGCGCGATCACGATGCGCTGGATCTCGCTGGTGCCCTCCCCGATCTCGCAGATCTTCGCGTCGCGCATGTACCGCTCCACCGGATACTCCTTGGTGTAGCCGTACCCGCCGTGGATCTGGATCGCCTTGATCGTGGCGCGCATCGCCAGCTCCGAGCAGAAAAGCTTGGCCATCGCCGCCTCCTTGCCGAACGGGAGTCCCTGCTGCGCGAGCCACGCGGCGTGGTAGACGAGGTGTCGGCCCGCCTCGATCTCCGTGGCCATGTCGGAGAGCTGGAACTGCACGCCCTGGAACGACACGATGGCCTGCCCGAACTGCTTGCGCACCGATGCGTACTTGAGCGCCTCGTCAAGCGCGCCCTGCGCGATGCCGATGGACAGCGCCGCGATGCCGATGCGTCCGGCATCGAGCGTCTTCATGAAGTTGATGAACCCCAGACCTTCGGTGCCCAGCAGGTTCTCCGCCGGCACTTCGACGTTCTCGAAGAGCAGCTCACGCGTGTCCGACGCGCGCCAGCCGAGCTTGTCCTCCTTCTTGCCCGCGCGGAAGCCCGCCATCGGCGTCAGGGCGTCACTGTGGCCGATACCGAGCGCCTTGCACGTCTCGAGATCGCACGTCTCCTTCGTGAGAATGAACGAGGAGATGCCCTTTGACCCGGCCGCGGGATCGGTCACGGCGGTGACGACGAACACCTCACCCACGCCCGCGTGCGTGATGAAGCGCTTCGAGCCATTGAGGACGTAGTAGCCGTCCTTCTTCACGGCAGTCGTGCGCGTGCCGCCGGCATCGCTGCCGGCCGACTCTTCCGTGAGACCGAACCCGCCCAACACCTGGCCGGACGCCAGCATCGGCACGTACCGCTCCTGCTGCGCCTTCGTGCCGAAGTACACGATCGGGGACGTGCCGAGCGTCGTGTGCGCCGAAATGGTGATGCCGTGTGAGGCATCGATGCGCGACATCTCCTCGATCGCGATCATGTACGCGAGCGTGTCGAAGCCGCTGCCACCGTGTTCTTCACCCCACGGAATGCCGAGCAAGCCGAGCTCGCCCATGCGCTTGATGTTGTCCCAGGGAAATGACGCGTCAGCGTCATGCTTGGCGGCGACGGGGGCGACGTGTTCCTGGGCGAACGCGCGCACCATCTCACGCACCGCGAGGTGCGACTCGGAGAAATAGAGAGAATCGTGCATGGGGACGAACCTAGCGGTGGGACCAGCCGCGCGCTGCCAGCATCACCGCGTCGTGACATCGCGCGGTTGCGGCGCGGTGGTCAGCGCGACGGCTCGACCGCCGCGTGCACGACCTGTCCCCCCACGATCGTGTAACGCACCCCCTCCCGCAGCCAATCGCGGCTCGGCCCGCCCTGAAACGGGTCGCGAGTGAGCACGGTCAGATCGGCCCACCGCCCGGTGGCGATCATCCCACCCGAGCGCTCGTTGAACGTGGCCCACGCGGCCCAGCTGCTGTACGCCCGCAACGTCTCCTCGATGGTGAGGGATTCCGCTGGGACCAGCGCGCGGGTGCTGCGCTCGGCCGTATCGCGACGCGTCGTCGCCGCCCAGAAGCCGTACCACGGGGACACCCCCGAGCCCGGGAAATCGCTGCCGAAGGCGAGCCGGGCGCCGGCGCGACGCAGGCTGCGCCACGCGTACGCGCCCAGCACACGCGTCTCACCAAGTCGCTCGGTCACCCACGGCGCGTCCTCGATCGCGTGCGGCGGTTGCATGCCAGCCACCACGTGCAGCGCGTTGAAGCGCGGCACGTCGGTTGGCGAGAGCACCTGCGCGTGTTCGATGCGATGACGCAGCGAGCGCGTTGCCGAGGAGCGGCGCATCACCGCTTCGAGAAAATCGAGCACTTCACGATTGCCAGCGTCACCGATGGCGTGAATGGACGCTTGAAATCCAGCCCGCATGAGACCGGCCACAATCGCCGTATCAAAGCCATAACGATCGCCACTGACGCCGCGATAACCCGCCGAGTCCGCGTAGTCGGCGAGCAGACGGGCGCCACGCACGCCGAGTGAGCCATCGTAGTAGGCCTTCACACTGCGCACGGTGAGATACCGCGCGGTACTCGTATCGGGACCGCGTCCGATCCACGTGCGCGCAAGCGCCGTATCACGGGCGCTGAGCATGGCGTACACACGAATGGGCAAGCGCGATTGCTCCGCGAGCTGCTGATACGCGGCCAGATGCAGCGCGTCCACACCGGCGTCATGCACCATCGTGTAGCCGGCGCGCGCGAGCGAGTCGAGCGCCAATCGCACGTTGCGCGCCGCGTCGTCGACGGAGAGCGCGGGGACCACCGCGTCGAGCCGTGCGACCGCGCGATTGCGTACCAGTCCCGTCGGCTGACCATTCGCGAGTCGGGCGACACCGGTTTCCGCGGAATCGAGCGGCGTGCTCTCGCTGGGCGCCACGATGCCGGCGAGCGCGAGCACCGTGTCGTTCGCCCACCCGCCGAATCCGTGCAGACTGCGCAGGTAGACCAGGTGTCGCGGAAACGCACGCGTGAGCGCTCCGGCGGAGGGCGGACGTCGCTCGAACAGCGCGTCGTCCCACCCCTGCCCCAGAATCCAGGTGCCCGGCGCGGCCGTGTCTGCGACCGCGCGCACGCGCGCGATGGCTTCGTCCGCACTGCGCACGCCGACCAGATCCACCTTGCCGAGCGCCGCCCCGAACTCGCCCACGTGCCCGTGCGCGTCGTGCAGACCCGGCATGACCGTGGCGCCCTCGAGATTGAGCACGCGAGTGTTCGCACCGCGCCACGCCATCACGCCTTCGTCGCGGCCCACCCACATGATGCGATCGCCCTTGATGGCAATCGCCGTGGCATCCGAACGCCACGCGCCGTCGCGGACCGGCGCTCGACTGTTCGGCGTGCCATCAGGATCGGGATCGGGCCACGCGAACGTGTAGACCCGGCCGTTGTGCAGAATGAGATCGGCACTCTCGGGATCGCGCGTATTGCAGCCGGCGCCGGCGACGGCACCGAGCAGCAGGGCGAGGAGCGTCGAGAACGAAGCGCGCATGCGATCGGGTTGCGGTAAATGGAACTCAGGCGCGCGAGCGACGTCGTCGTGCCGACGCGTCTTGCGCGGTGCCGAGGCAGCGGTCGCACGCGCCACACGCATCGCGGGCAGCGGAATCGCCGAAGTATCGGAGCACGAAGGCGCGTCGGCAACCACGCGTCTGCGCATAGCCCTGCATGGCATCGAGACGCGCGATGTCCACAGCGCGTCGATGCGTGAGCTGCTCCCAGTCCACGCCGAGGTGATTGTCGACGATGGCCTGCGCTTCGAGGCGATACCCGCCACCAGCTCGCTCCACGGTCACGAACTGTTCGGCTTGCAAACGGTCGAGCACAGGACGCAACTGGGCGGCGCCGCCCAGCCCGGGCGGCAGCCCGTCCAGATTCACGAAGGCGCCGTCCTGCAATCGCGGGCCGACAGCGCGCCAGAGCGCCCGGAGCACTTCGCGCTCGAAGTCGCGGGCGCCGTCGAGCTCGGCGGCGATGCGGGCCGGCGTCGCGCGCAAGGTGACGAACACGCGTTCCGGTGACGGCGGCTCGACCGTCAGTCGACCGGCGCGCGCGAGCGTGCGCACCGCGGCCGCTACGTGGCGCGCGTCGACCTGACGCGCGAGTTGCTCCGTGAGCCGCTCCAGATCGACTGGAGCAAGACCATCGGGCGCGACCTGCGCACGCAACGTACGCCACACACGCTCGACCGCCGTTCGATCCGGATGCGCCCCGTCGATGAAGTACTCGTGGGTGAAACGATCGGCGTAGTTGTGCAGCAGGACACACACACTCGGCTTGCCGTCACGACCAGCGCGTCCGGCCTCCTGGTAGTAGGACTCGAGCGTACCCGGCATGGCGTGATGCACCACGAGGCGCACATCCGGCTTGTCGATGCCCATACCGAAGGCACTGGTCGCCACAATGACCCGTGCGTCACCATGCATGAAAGCGTCCTGCGCGTGTCGCCGATGGGACTCATCGAGACCCGCGTGATACCCGACCGCGGACAGACGCGCGCGCACGAGTACCTTGGCGATGCGCTCGACCGCCTTCCGCGTGGGTGCGTAGACGATGCTCGGTCCGTCGTGTGTCTCGATGGCGGTGATGGTCGCGCGATCCTTGTCGGCCTCGCGCCGCGTGGCCACCACGTGATAGGTGAGATTGGTGCGATCGAAGCCACCCACAACAACGGCAGGATCGCGTAGCTGCAGCTGGCGCGCGATGTCGTCGCGCACATCGGGCGTGGCGGTCGCGGTGAGCGCGACGGTGTGGGGCGTTCCCAGGGCCTGACGCGCCCGCGCCAGCCGGCGATAGCTGGGGCGAAAGTCGTGCCCCCATTCGCTGATGCAATGCGCCTCATCGACCGCGAGCATGGCGACGCCGATCGCGCGCAGCTTGTCGAGCATGGCGTCCGATTCGAGCCGCTCGGGCGCGAGATAGAGCAGGCGCAGCTCGCCACGTTGCGCGCGCACCAGACGATCCGACACGGCGCTTGCGCCGAGCGTGCTGTTGATGAACGCGGCCGCGACACCGCGGCGCTCGAGCGCGTCCACCTGGTCCTTCATGAGCGAAATGAGCGGCGAGATCACCACGGTCAGGCCACCGCGTGTGAGCGCCGGCACCTGGAAGCACAGCGACTTGCCACCGCCCGTGGGCAGCACGATCAAGGCATCGCGCCCCGCGAGCACGGCTTCAATGGCCGGAATCTGCGGCGCACGGAAGTCGGGATAGCCGAACCAGCGCGTGAGCGTCGCGCGGGCGTCGGCGAGGGTGGGTGTCGAGGCAAGCATACGTGCATCCTACACACCGCTCGCCTGCGAGGCGACACCAGAATCCCGCACACAGCATTGGGGGCGCCCCCGTGTGAGGACGCCCCCGATGATCACTGCTGCACACCGCCCGGAACGTGGCCGGGCGCGCGCATCAGGCCAGATCGAACCGATCCAGTTCCATCACCTTCGTCCACGCCGCCACGAAGTCGTGCACGAACTTCTCGCGGTTGTCCGACTGGGCGTACACCTCGGCGATCGCGCGCAACTCCGAGTTCGAACCAAACACGAGGTCGACACGTGTGGCCGTCCACCGTACATCACCCGTCTTGCGGTCGCGTCCTTCGTACACATGCGCACCGGCGCCCATCGGCTTCCACTCGGTGGCCATGTCGAGCACGTGCACGAAGAAGTCATTCGAGAGCGTCTCGACGCGATCGGTGAACACGCCGTGCTTCGTCGCGCCATGATTGGCGCCGAGCACGCGCAGGCCACCCACAAGCACCGTCATCTCGCTCGGCGTCAGCGTGAGCAGCTGCGCCCGATCCACGAGCAGATGCTCGGGCGATACGCTGAACTGCGTCTTCTGCCAGTTGCGGAACCCGTCGGCCTGCGGCTCGAGCACGTTGTACGACGCCACATCAGTCTGGGCCTGTGTCGCGTCCATCCGCCCCGGCGTGAACGGCACCGTGATGTCGAGACCGGCCTTCTTCGCTGCGGCTTCGATGGCGGCACCGCCGCCGAGCACGATGAGGTCGGCAATGGAGACGCGCTTGCCATCGGTCTGGGCGGCGTTGAACTGCGCCTGGATCGTCTCGTAGATCTCGAGGGCGCGCGCGAGCTTCGCCGGCTGGTTGACCTCCCACTGACGCGCGGGCTCGAGCCGGATGCGCGCACCATTCGCGCCACCGCGCTTGTCGCTGCCACGGAAGCTCGCGGCCGACGACCACGCCGTGTAGACGAGCTGCGCGATCGACAGCCCCGACGCGAGGATGGTTGCCTTGAGCGCCGCGATGTCGGCCGCATTCACGAGCGGATGATCACACGCCGGAATCGGGTCCTGCCACAGCAGCTCCTCCTGCGGCACCCACGGGCCGAGGTAGCGCGTCTTCGGGCCGAGATCACGGTGCGTGAGCTTGAACCAGGCACGCGCGAACGCGTCGTGGAACTCCTGCGGATTCGCGTGGAAGCGCTTCGAGATCGCGAGGTACGACGGATCGGTGCGCATGGCGATGTCGGCGGTCGACATGGCCGGACGCACGCGCTTGCCCGGCACATGCGCGTCGGGCACGATCGCGGACGCTTCCTTGTCGGTAGGCTCCCAGATCCACGCGCCGGCGGGGCTCTTCACGAGCTCCCACTCGAAGCCGAAGAGCGTGTCGAAGTAGCCGTTGTCCCAGCGCGTGGGATTCGGCGTCCACGCCCCTTCCAGACCACTGGTGGTGGTGTGCTCGCCCTTGCCGCTACCAAGCGCGTTCTGCCATCCGAGGCCCATGAGTTCGATCGGCGCGCCTTCGGGCTCTGCACCCACGAGTGCCGGATCGCCCGCACCGTGCATCTTGCCGAACGTGTGACCACCCGCCACGAGCGCGACCGTCTCTTCGTCGTTCATCGCCATGCGCGCGAATGTTTCGCGAATGTCGCGCGCCGAGCGCATCGGGTCGGGCTCGCCATTCGGGCCTTCGGGATTCACGTAGATGAGCCCCATCTGCACGGCCGCGAGAGGGTTTTCGAGTTCACGATCACCCGTGTAGCGCTTGTCGCCGAGCATCTCGGCTTCGGAGCCCCAGTAGATGTCCTGCTCGGGCTCCCACACGTCGTCACGACCGAAGGCGAAGCCGAACGGCTTGAAGCCCATCGTCTCCATGCCTACGTCGGCCGCGAGGATGAACAGATCCGCCCACGAGATCGCGTTCCCGTACTTCTGCTTGATGGGCCACAGAAGACGGCGCGCCTTGTCGAGGTTACCGTTGTCGGGCCACGAGTTGAGCGGCGCGAAGCGCTGCGTGCCGGTGGAGGCGCCACCGCGACCGTCTGCCGTGCGATACGTGCCGGCGCTGTGCCACGCCATGCGCACGAAGAGCGGCCCGTAGTGCCCGTAGTCGGCGGGCCACCAGTCCTGCGAGTCGGTCTGCAGGGCGATCAGGTCCTGCTTGAGCGCCGCGAGGTCGAGCGTTTTGAACGCCTCGGCGTACGAAAAGTCCTTGCCCATGGGATTGGACCGCTCGCTGTGCTGTCGCAGCATGCCCAGGTCGAGCTGGTTCGGCCACCAATCGCGATTGGTGCGACCGCCGTGCCGCACCGCCGAGGGCGTGCCGGGGTTGCCCATGGCGTCGCCGCCGCCGTGCATGACGGGGCACTTGCCCCCGTTGCTGCCGCCGTGTCCTTCCATGCGTCACTCTCCTGAATCGTGGAGCATCACCAGCCGCGCGCCGTCGTCGGTGTGCTGCGGCCGTCGAGGTGGATCAGAGGTCCGTCAAATGTGAGGAGCCATTCCATAGCCGGCAATGGGAGTGTGGCTATACGAGCGATAGGCCATTACTATGGCTTTATGGACGCCACCCTGCTTCGCGGCTTCGTCGAGACGGTGCAGTCGGGCTCGCTGAGTCAGGCAGCTCGGCGCCTAGGCATTTCCCAACCCTCCCTGACGGCGCAGATCCAACGGCTCGAGAAACAGCTCGGCGCAACGCTCTTCGTGCGGCATGGCCGCGGCGTGACCATGACGGACGCCGGTGCCACGCTGTTTCCACGCGCGCGACAGCTGCTCGACGCGGTGCGCTCCGTGGAGGAGGCGGTGCGCCGAGAGCAGGCGGCGGGCGAAGGCACGGTTGTGGTGGGGTCGATTCCGACCGTTGCGCCCTACCTGCTGCCTGCGGCGCTGCAACGTCTGCGCGTACGAGACGCGACGGTGCGTGTTGTTCTGCACGAGGATGTGAGCGCTTCGCTCGTGCAGCAGTTGCACGCGGGCAGCGTGGACGTGTTGATCGCCGCGCTCCCCTACGATTTCGACGCGCTCGAGACCGAGCCCCTCGGCACCGACTCGCTGGTGGTGGCCGTGCCGACGACCCATGCCGCCGCCCGTGCCGGACGCATCACGCTCGAGCAGCTGCAGGAAGCGCCAGCGATCACGCTCGATCCTGCACACTGTCTCGGTGCACAGGTGGACGGGTTCTGCAGCAGCCGAGGTATCGCACCGAGCGTCGTCTGTCGCAGCGCGCAGTTGGCCACGGTGCTCGAGCTCGTCGGGGCCGGCCTCGGGGTGTCCATCGTGCCCGCGATGGCGGCCGCGCGCTACAACACGCCGAACTGTGCTTATGTGCCCCTGCACGAGCAGCCGCTGCAGCGGGAGATCGTGGCCGTCTGGCGCGCCGGGGCGCCGCGTTCGCCCGCCATGCATGCGTTTGTTGCGAGCGTGCGCGACGTGGTGCGGGGGTGGTGACCGGGGGGTAAGTTCTCGTGTCACTGACGCAGCGCAACACGCGCCGCGCCGCTCTGGGCAGACGTGTTTCACTCCCCCCTTCATTCTCATGAACATCTCCGATCTTCTGAAGCAGGCTGGCGGCCTGCAATCGATCGCCAAGGAACTCGGCATCAGCGAAGCACAGGCGGCGCAGGGCGCCTCGGCGCTGGCGCCGTCGATTCTTGGTGGCCTGAGCAAGCAGGCACAGGGCGCCGGTGGCGCCGCCGGGCTGGGTGGACTGCTCTCGCAACTGGGTGGCGGTGCACTGCTCGACAACCTGACGTCGCCCGAGCCGACCAACGTCGGCCTCGGCAATCAGGTGCTCGGGCAGATCTTCGGATCGAAGGACGTGAGTCGTGCGGTCGCCGCCGACGCCGCCGGCAAGTCGGGGCTCGACGCCGGGGTACTGCGGAAGATGCTGCCGCTGCTTGGCATGGCGGTCGCCGGGATGATGGCCAAGCAGGGCGCCGGTGGTGCAGCGCCGTCTGGTGGGGGACTGGGCGGCATGCTTGGCGGCTTCCTCGGTGGCGGCGGCGGTGCACCCAAGGCCGGCGGCCTCATGGGCATGCTCGATGCGAACGGCGACGGCAATCCGCTGGACGACATCATGAAGATGGTCGGCAAGATGGGGCGCTGATCGCGCGATGCACGGGGTGATCAGCTGCGCGACGGCCGATCGCGGTCGCGCAGCTGCTCTTCCAGTCGTTCGAGGCGCGATTCGAACGTCTGCAGTTGGGCCGCGAGGGCGGCCACATCCCGTGCCGTGCGTGGTGCTGCGACGACCTCGTTCTCTGGGCGCGTGAGTGGCGTCCGTCGGTGCGTCGTCGAGTCGGGCGTGGCGCCGCGCATCATCAGGCCGAGCAGCCCGCGACCGAGACGGCTCGTCCACGTGATGCGAAAGAGCTGCTCGGTGACGGGGCGTCGGAACGGGCTGCTCGCGAGCACAGCGGCGGCGACCGCACAGCCGAGCATCGCGGCGAAGAACACCAGCACGTCGAGGCGACCGGTGAGGTTGGCATCGCCATCGATGATGCGCGCCTGCCTGAGCACGGCGGCCTCTGACGCGAGCAGCAGCAGCAACAGCGAGCCGGCGACCCGCACACGGCGACGGCGACGCGCGACCAGCGCACCGTCGAGTCGGCGCTGCGCTCGAACCTCGTCGCGTTCTGCTTGCACGACGTGCAGCATGCGGTGAAGCACAGCGGGCGTGAAGCCGGAGCGCGCGAGTCGCCGCGCCTCCTGCACCGTGCTGAGTGCCTTCACCCACGTGAGGGCCAGCGCGATGAGCGCGACGCTGAACACGTTACCATTGCCGTACGCGAGCAGGCGTGACGTTCCGTACACGGTGAGCACGAGCGCTGTGAGGCCGCGCACGAGGACGGCGGTGAGCTCGGGCACGAGCAGACGCACCGCCACCGGCACCACCGGTCCGGCCAACTGTGCGGCTTCGAGTGCCTCGACGAGTGCTTCGGCGGTCGGATAGCGCTCCGAGGCTTCCTTGGCGCAGCAGCGATCGATCACCGCCGTCAACGCGGCCGGCAGATCACTGCGCGCGGTGGCGAGTGATGGGATCGCCTCGGTGAGCTGCCGCACCAGAATGCGTTGTGTGGTCTCGCCGGTGAACACCGTACGGCCGGTGAGTGCGTACCACGCCACGAGGCCGAGCGAGTACAGATCCGCGCGACCGTCCACGACATCGCCAGTGGCCTGCTCCGGGCTCATGTACTCCGGCGTGCCCACCACCTCACCCACCCGCGTGAGGCCCGACTGATCGGGGGCCGTGGCGATGGTGCGGGCGATGCCGAAGTCCATGACGAGTGCGCGACCGGTGGCGCGCTCGATCATGATGTTGTCGGGCTTGATGTCGCGATGCACGACACCTCGCCCGTGCGCGTACGCCAGCGCGTACGCCACGTCCTGCAGTAGCCGAACAGCGTCACGCGCCGAAAGCGGACCTTCACGCGCGACCCGCGCAGCAAGCGACTCGCCTTCGACAAATCCCATCGCGAACGCCAGCAGCCCCGCGTGTTCTTCGATCGCGAACACAGGCACGATGTTCGGATGCGAGAACCCGGCGGCGAGGCGCGTTTCGCGCAGAAAGCGTTCGCGCAGGTCGGGGACCTCCGCAAACTCGCGCGGCAGCACCTTGAGTGCGACGGGTCGATCGAGTCGTCGATCGCGCGCGAGGTAGACCGCACCCATGCCGCCGCGACCGAGCTCGCGCTCGATCGCGTAGCGCTCGGCCAGTGCGGTCCGTCGAAGCTCCGCCTCAGTCATGGCGCGAAGCTACGTCCGAACGCCGCACAGGGCCAGTCAGCGAGTGGGCCGAGCGTCGGACGTGGCAACAGCACCGGCTTATGGGGTGCCGCACGGCTCCGTGCTGCGCCGACGCAGGACCGCGAGTACCTGTGGCGTCACGTCCGCGTCCGGGTGGAGCACGAACAACGTGCCGAGCGCCTCGCGGTCGGCGATGACGTGCCAGCCGTCACGCTGCTGCACGTCACGCATGGCCCTTTGCACGCAGGCCATGAGCGGCCCCTGCAACGCGTTCCGACGCGCGGCCATGGAGAGATTCAGCTGTTGCGCCATGTCTTCGAGCTGCAGTTCACGCGCGCGAAGCGAGAGCGTGGCGGCCTCCCGCTGCATGGGGCTCAGCTCGGCCTGTTCGCGCGCGAAGCGCTCGACGATGCGCTGCAGCGAGTCGGCGGCAAGTCGGAGTCGCGTCTCAGCCAGTCGCACTTCATCCGCGAGTCCCGCTTCGGCGGCCTGGCGACCGGGGACGGAATCGAGAAGCAATCGCGCGTCAACGAACGCGATGCGTGGGGTGATGGCATTGCCGGCGGCGCCGCGTTGCGCGGCGAGTGGCGCCGACGACATGACAAGCATTGCGAGTCCGGCGCCGATGAGGCACAGCATCTCGCGCGCGTGGACGGTGGTAGCGGTTTGGAACATTGAGCGAATTCTCCGTAACGAGGACACGGCGCGTCACGCGGGCGTTGACCCGCGATCGCCTGTCCCCGCATCCTACCCGCTGTGCGCGTTCCGGAGGCGTTCCGGATGAGAGATTCTCTCTATGCGGCCCGAAGGTGTGTACAACGTTGCATCGTCGACGAGCACCCGGCGCACCACGCGAAGTGCCTCGAACGGCACGCTCGCCTTGTCAGGGGACCAGCGGCGGCGGCGTCCGGTGTCGCGTGGCCTGCTCGTAGCCGAACGCGAGCGTGATGAGTCGCGCCTCGCTCCACGCACGTCCGAACAGGGTCAGGCCGGCCGGCAGGCGATTGCCACGCGTGTAGCCCATGGGCACCGTGATCGCCGGGAACCCCGTCAGCGGGGAGAACTGCTGACTGTTGTCGCCGTGCGGCGTGTTCAGGTCGCCAATGAGGCGCGGCGGGTTGCTCCACGTCGGATAGATCAGCGCGTCCAGGCGCAACGAATCCATGAGGCTCGTCACGGCCGCGCGAAGGCGCGCGCGCATCGATTCGCGCGCTGCGCAGCCCGGTTGCAACTCAGGCGGTATCGTGTCGTTGACGGCCGCCTGCAGCCGCGCCTGCACCGTGGGATGGTATCCGCCGTTGGCGAGCACATCGCGCACCGATTGCACGGGGGCCCCTTCCCCACGCGTCGCGAAGTACGTCGCAAGGTCGAACGCAAAGCGATTGCACGCGCCACGCGCGCTCCGCAAAATCTCGGCGAATGCAGGGACGTTGGCGGAGTCAACCACCGTTGCACCACCGCGACGCATGTCCTGCACCGCCCGATCGAAGACGGCCAGCACTTCGGCGTCCGCAGTCGGCTGCGCGAATGCCTGCCGCAGAACGCCGATGCGCGCGCCGCGCAGACCGTCGGGCACGAGCGCCGCACGATAGTCGGTCTCACGTCGATTCGCACTGTGACGCGTCACCGTGTCGGCGGCATCCGGCCCGGCGATGACCTGCAGCATCTCCACCGCGTCACGCACTGTGCGCGTCATGGGCCCCGCGATGTCCGCGACCGCGTTGAGTGGAATCACGCCAGCGCGCGAGGTGAGGCCCATGGTGGAGCGAATGCCGACCAGCGCCTGATGCGCCGACGGGCCACGAATGGAATTGCCGGTGTCAGAGCCGAGTCCGACCGCGCCGAAGTTCGCGGCCACGGCGGCGGCAGTCCCACCGCTGGATCCCGCCGTGACGCGATCGAGCGCGTACGGATTGCGTGTGTATCCCGGCAACGCCGATCCGACCGTTTCGTAGGGCGTGAACGCCCACTCGGCCAGATTCGCCTTGGCCAGCACGATGGCGCCCGCGGCGCGCACACGCGCCACCTGTGTCGCATCACGTGTCGGCACCCAGCGCGCCAGCGCAAGCGCACCGTTCGAGGTGGGCAAGTCCCGCGTCTCGAAGTTGTCCTTCACGATGACGGGTGCGCAGTGCAATGCGCCGAAAGTGGCACCGCGCGCCATGGCCTGATCGAGCGAGTCTGCGGTAGCCAGCGCGCGATCATTGATCGTGATCAGCGCGTTGATCGCCGGTCCCTGCCGGTCGTTCGCGGCGATGCGATCGAGATACTGCTGCACGATGCCCCGGCAGGTGATGCGACGCGACCGAAGCGCGGCGTGCATGTCGGCAATCGTGGTTTCGCGGACGTCAAACGCCTGCGCTGTCGCGAGGGAGGGCCCAGCGGCGATGACGCTGAGGACGGCTACGGCTCCGGCGCGGCGCACGCGCCGGTACGTCGTGACGATGTGCATGCTACGGCTCCAGCCCCGGACGATAGCGACGAATGACCTGCGCTTCGATCTCGGCCTCCGTGAAGGCCACACGCTTGTACTCGCCGCGCGCGAAGAGTCGTCCCTGATCACCGTTGTGCGGGTGCCCCGGCTTGTTGCTCTGACCGTAGGCGAGGACCGAGAACGCACGCGGGACATCGGTGAACTCGACGCCGATCACCCAGCCATCACCACCCGTAACGGCGCGCTTTCCATCGGGCTCGGTGCGAAAGTTGAGGACTCGAAAGCAGCCGAGGGCTCCGCTGCATCCGCCGACGGGCTCGTCGAAGCCGCCAACCCGAACGCGATGGACGGTACCCCACGCGACGTCCGCTGCGCCGTGCCGTCGGACGGTCTCATCGACTGCCCAGGTGAACGCCTCGATGGCGCGCGCAGCATCGCGAATGCCGCGCGGCGTGCGCACTGGATCCCTCACGTCCCACGCCACGGCAAACATCGAGTCGGCCGTGCGGCCTTCCGTGTACCGTTGCCACCACGTGGCGAAGAGGACCGCGCCGCGGCTGTCGGGTGCGGTCGTGTTGTCCCAACGACGCAGCACGTCTGCCCCGGCCCGTTGCACGTCGGAAAGCGTCGCCGCGCGCAGCGCGGTCAGGAGGTCCTCCTTCACACGATCCGCGAGCAGCATGCGATAGGAGTTCTTGAGCGCCATGATCTCCTCCAGCGAACGCTTGCGCCCATCATCGATCAGCGCGAGGCTGAGCTGGCTGCGCAGGCGCAACGAGGGCTCCGGCATGTTGGCCGGATAGCGCGCGCGATCGAGGACAGCGTGCAGGTTGGTGTGGTAGGGCGCGTCGTTTTCGTTGCGTACGTAGCCACCCTTCGGATTGAGCAGCTGCGGCAGCGAGTCCCACGGAATGAGCTGCGTGAAGACGTCGCTCGTGCGTCGGGCCGGCGTTGCCATCGTATCGCCACCACTCGGATGCGGCAACATCGGGTTGAGGCCGTTCCAGACGTAGAACACGTTGCCCGCACGGTCGGCGTAGGTGAAGCTCGAGGTCGTCCGCGCTCGGAGACGCATCGCGGCTTTCCACTCCTCGAGCGATGTCGCCTGCATCATGCGCAGGAACTGCTGTCCGGCCCGATGCTCTCCGTCACCGGCGGTGCGCAGCACGTAGATCCGGCCACCGTCGCGATGCACGACCGGGCCGAGCGGCGTTCGCCACGTCTCGCGCGTTTCCGTGCTGATGCCCGGGCCGTTCCGGTACGGCACGGTAACCAGCACACGTTCCAGCGGCACGCTCGTGTCATCGAACAGGTAGTGATCGACGCGAGTCGGATCGACGTCGAGCGCGTAGAACTCGTCATTGTCCGGCGCGTTGTTGGTGGTGGCCCAGCCGAGATGGCGATTGAATCCGCCAATCACCGTGAACGGCCCGCCGATGCGGAAATCGCCGTAGAACTCAAGCACGCCCGGTACGTGCACGTGAGCCTCGTAGTAGCCGGCATCCCACGCGAGATGCGGATTGCGCACGAGGACCGCGCGACCCGACCGTGTGCGGCTCGGCGCAAAGGCCCACGCGTTCGATCCTTCCTCGATCGGATCGACGCCTGCGGTATGCTCGATCAGGGCGTCCGCGAGTGCCCGCGCGTCGGTCGGTGCCGGTGGCTCGGTGTCACCACGCGTCGGCCGTATGCGCGTCGGCTCGAGGCGCGCCAACAGGCGGTTGGCGGCTGAGGCGTTGCCGACCTGAACGTCGCGCGCCGCCACGTCATAGCCCGTGAATCGTGGCGCAAAATCGGCGGGAAACTCATCTGGATGACGTTCGATGTAGCGATTCACACCGGCCGCGAAGCCCTCGTACACGGCGCGCGTATCGGCATCGAGCGAGGCGTACTTTGCCACCGCCATCGCGTACACCGGTCGTGCGGCGAAGTCACCAGCCATGCTGTCTCGACCGAACCAGAGCCCCATCTCGCCGCGACCGCGCAGGAGCCCCATGGCCACGCGTGCACCGTAGTCTTCCAACTGCACGTAAGCGAGCGCGAAGGCCGCGGCCGCGAGATCGTCGGCCGTGATGTGCGGGACGCCCCACGTGGTGCGGCGGATCTCGACGCGCTGGGCCAGGTGCTCGGCGCTGTGCGCGGCGGGTTGCGCCGCGATCGATGCGCACGTGAGGCACACACTCGCGATGGCGGCGGTGAGTGCGTGAAGCGACAAGCCGTGCTGCGGATGGCGGGCCATGAGGTCAGTCGATCGGAGGAGGGAGGGACGACCGATCAACGATACGTCACCGCGCCGCGTCGTGGCCAGCAACGGCAGGGTCCGACCGGCCGGTTGCTACGGCGCTGGTCGCTCCGGTGACGCCCCGAACGACGTGTGGCTGGCGGCCAGCAGGAGCTCCATCCCGAGACCATCCACCACGTCCGCGTTGCTTCGCGCCGCGAGCACGACGACCCCGATGCGTCGCGTGGGGTCGAACCCGAGGTAGCTCGAGAATCCCCCGGTCCCGCCATTGTGCCAGACCAGCTGATCGATGCCGCCGAGTCGAAGGGACAGGCGATCGACTTGCCACCCGAGTGCGACCTTGTCGCCGCCGGCCGAGCGTCGCAGGGCCCAGGTGCTGTCCCAGTCGAGCCCCGGCACCGGCGTCCGCTCGATGGCGGCGCGCAGGAATGCTGCCATGTCCTCGATGGTTGACCGATAAGCGCCGGCGCCGGCGAGCGCACCAAACGTCCAGGGCGAGGCCGGCGCCCCCTGCTCGTCACGGGCGGGAACGAGTTGGTGCGCTACGGCGGAGTCGAGGATGATCGTCGTCTGCTCCATGCGCAGCGGTGCGAGCAGAAGCCGCTGCATCAGTGCGTCATACGACTCGCCAGTGTGACGTTCGAGGAGGTGACCGAGCAGCCCGAGTCCCAGATTCGAGTAGTCGGCCGTTGCCTTCGGCCACGGTGTTCGCCCCTCCCCCGAGGCATACACCGCGAACACATCCGAGGCGCTGAGTGCGGCGTACGGATCCGGCGACGCGTCCAGCCGAGCGAACCAGCTTTCGGGAAGCCGCGGCAGCCCCGACGTGTGCGTCGCCAACATCTCGAACGTCGTGCCGTCATCGGTTGGCGGTCGCTGCTCCGGAGGCAGCAGCGGCCAGATGGGATCTGTCCAGCGGAACCGTCCCTCGCTCACGAGCCGCTGCGCGGCGAGCACGGTGAACACCTTCGTGATCGAACCGATCTCGAAGCGCACCGTATCGCCGGGGGCGCCCGCGTCCGCGCCGTAACGACGAACATACATCTGCCCGTCGCGATACACGGCGACCGCAACGGTCCCAAGATCCGCTGCTTCCAGCTCGGCGGTCACGGCCTCATCGATTCGGCGTGCGAGATCGCGTGTGTCCGGCAGGTTGCGGAGTCGGTACCAAGCGAATGCTGCGGCGCCGGCGACGAGCACGACCAGCGCGATGACGATTGACACGAGCACCTTCAACCACCTCGGCACAGGTGATTACGGCTGCAGGCCGGCCGAGCCGATCCGAATGCGATCGATCGGCTGGCCGAGCAGTCGTTCGAGCGCTTCACGCGAGACGCGCCGCGCCGTGGAGGCGAGTGCCTCGTCGCCGCGCATCACTCCGTCGAGATCCGCGCGATAGTTGACACCGAACGCGATCGCCATCGACTCGGCCGCCTCCTGCTTCTCGGCGTCCGTCATGCCGCGCACGGCTGGTACGTCGGCCAGCCGCGTGCGGAGCTGCTCGAAGACAGAGCGCTCCCCCATGGCGTCCACCTGCATCGCCCGCTTCTTGGCGGCGAGTTCGATGCGTTCGAAGCCATCGCGGTCCGAGCGCAGGAACGGGTCACGATCGATTGGTACGTCGATGAGGTCGTGGGCCACGAGATAGTGGTTCACCACGAAGTAGGTGTACGCGTACGCCAGATCGGTCGAGGGAAAGCCATCCTTCTTCGCGGTGGCGTGATAGAGCTGCAGCTGCTCTTCGAACATGCGCTGCGCCGTGCGACGGCCCTCCGGTGTGGTCGCGCTGCGCTGCGACAGTCGTGCCGGGAGGACGCTCGTGGTCGCAACGTAGGCCGTGACGTCGCGAGGCGTCGCAGCACCGGCTGACGCTCCAGCACGCACGCCACTGGCCATCGACGTGCCGATGGTGCTGTTGAAGACGCGCGTCGAGTAGATCTGATTGTTGATGTACCACTGCGCGGGGTCCATCGACAGCTGCGCTCGGGCAGACACCGGTGCGCTGACAGCGATCAACAGGCCGAACGCAGAGCTTCGGGTGAGGCGCATCACGCGGGGCTCGGGCGGAGGGGAGACCAGCAGGCGTTGGCTTGGAGCCGCCCGCGGACCGACGCGTGAAGTGTAGCCCCCACATCAAGGAGCCCGCGAGTCACTCGGGAGCGTACCCAGTCGGGTCCGAGCGGGCGTCCCGATTGCCCCCCCGATCCGACTAGCTTTCGGGGCTCTTCACTTCCCTTCGCTCTCTACGCGCGTGACCCTGCTCTCCTGCTCCAACATCGGCATCTCCTTCGGCGCCACCGAACTCCTCAAGGGTGTCACCTTCACCGTCGGCGAAGGCGAGCGGTGGGGAATCATCGGACGAAATGGCGCCGGAAAGTCGTCGATCTTCAGCGTCATCACCGGTGACCGTCAGCCCACCGTGGGCGCGGTGGCGCGCAAGCCCGGCATGCGCCACGCGCTGCTCGACCAGCACAGGGCGTTCGAAGGCGCGACCACCGTCTGGCAAGCCGGAGCGGCCGCGTGGCGCGAAGTGATGGCGCTGGAGCAGAAGCTGGCAGACCTCGCCGTGCAACTCGGTGAACTCGGCGACAAGGTGACCGACGAGTTTCTCGAGCAGTTCGGGCGCGAGCAGGAGCGCTTTGGCGACCTCGGCGGCTACGAGTATCACGCGCGCGTCGACGCGGTACTGCAGGGCCTCGGTTTCGACGCCGAGGAATCGAAGACGCGGCTGGTGTCGACGCTGTCGGGCGGCGAGCGCGGTCGCGTGGGCCTTGCGGCGCAGCTCATTGCCCCGGCTGATCTGCTCATGCTCGACGAGCCGACCAATCACCTCGACCTCGACACCATTCACTGGTTGCAGGAGTGGCTGAAGGAAGCTGGCGAAACCGTGCTGGTCGTGTCGCACGATCGTGCGTTTCTCGACGCGATCTGCACGCACATCCTGCACATCGAAGGCAAGACCAGCGAGTGGTACAAGGGGAACTACAGTCAGTTCGTGCCGCAGCGCGCCGAGCGTCGGCTCACGCGTGATCGCGAAGTGGAGAAGCAGCGCGCCTACGTGAAGAAGGAAGAGGAATACATTCGACGCAACATCGCCGGGGTCAACTCGTTCCAGGCCAAGGGCAAGCGGAAGCGACTCGAGCGCCTGCCTCGGTTGGCGCCGCCTCCGGGCGATCCGGCGGCGATGTCGCTCGAGTTCAAGGTGGCCGAGCGTGGCGGTGATCAGGTCATCGCCATCAAGGATCTGCGCGTCGAAGTGCCCGGGCGCGTGCTGGTGAACGACTTCACCGCTGTGCTGCGTCGCAACGATTTCGTTGCGCTCGTGGGGCCGAACGGGGCCGGCAAGTCCTCGTTCATCGCGACGATCATGGGTGATCGCGCACCGGCGCAGGGGGAAGCGCGCATTGGCAGTTCAATTGTGCCGGCGTACTTCCGTCAGGATCTGGGCGATCTTCCGCTCGATCTCTCGATGTACGATGCGATTCAGAATCAGCGCCCGCTCTGGAGCCGTGGTGCGGTGCAGAATCATCTCGGCGCGTTCGGCTTCACGCAAGAGGAAGTCTTCCGCGAGATTCGTACGTTGAGCGGTGGCGAGCGCGCCCGCATGGCGCTGGCGCTGCTCACGCTCTCCGGCGCGAATCTGCTGGTGCTCGACGAGCCCACGAATCACCTCGACGTCGAGAATATCGAAGTGCTCGAAGATGCCCTCGGCGAGTACGAAGGCACCGTGCTGATCGTGAGCCACGACCGCGCGTTCCTGCGCGAGGTCGCAACGCGCGTCTGGTGGTTCGACGGCACGCGGCTGATCGACTTCGACGGCTCGTTCGTGGAGTGGGAGGCGGATCAGGCGCGGCGGCGGTAACCTCGATGGTACCCCACGGGCCGAGGCGGTCCGGGGGGTCAGACCAGGCGAATCGGTCCGGGATACGCGGCGACCCGCTCATCGGCGGTGTGCATGGTAATGCCCTCGCATTGCGCCTGCGCCACGAGCAAACGATCGAACGGATCGCGGTGCAGGTCCGGCAGGCCTTCGAGCTGGACCGCGTGCTCGCTTGTAATCGCCAACTCGCGGTAGCCGTTCTCCACGAGTCCGAGACGGGAGTACTTGTGGCGCCACGCCAAGGTCCTCGCGGCCGTCGCATCCCCTCGGCGCCGCGACCCTGAGCGTCCGGTGGCCGCTCGTCTCCGTTGCCTCGCCGGAGGGATCGACGGATTGCGAGCCGGCGATGGCGGCGGGGCCTCGGCCGTCGGGACCAGCTGGCCACGGTCGGCGTCGTGAGCCGATCGCTCGGATTCTCACGCGTTGGGCGTGACATGATGACTCGCCTCCTCCCTGCAACGCTGCGCCCATGATTCGACTGCATCGCCGTGCAGCCGTCCTGCTGTTCCTTACCGCGTGCGCCGGCGGAGGTGATGCCGACGATCCGACGGTGACACCACCGACGACGCCCCCGCCCGTCGCGCCCGCGACGCCGGCGTCGCTCAGTGTCCGAGGCGGTGATGGACAGTCGGGCGAACCGAGCGTCGCGCTGTCCGTGCCACTCGCGGTCGTGGTGCGTGACGCCGCGGGACGGGCGCTCGCGGGCGTCCCGGTCAGTTTCGTCGTCGACTCGGGCGGCGGTTCGCTCACGAACACGTCCAGCACCACGGCCACCGATGGGACGGCCAGCGCGGGCACCTGGACGCTCGGGCCGGCGACGGGGCGGCAGGTGGTCAGTGCACGTGTGGGCGCGCTCCCACCTGCCCGCTTCGTCGCCACGGCCGAATGGGCCAACGTGGAGTTGCCCGAGCAGACCGTGGCGGCGAGTGGCGGTGTCGTGCGCGTCGTGCGTCCGGGGCGCGCGCTCGACGGCGTGGAACTCACGGTGCCCCCCGCCGCGGTGGATGGAAGCGTGGCAGTCCGCGTTGCGGTCACCGCCTCGGCACCCACGGGGTTGCCAGCGGGCAGCATCGTCCTCGGGCCGGCGTGGCGCATCAGCGCGTCTCCGGTGACGCTGCGCGAACCGCTGCTGCTGCGCGTGCCATTCGACCCGTCCGTCGGGCTGAGCTCGGGAGACGCCTCGCGCGTCGTGTGGATGCGCGAGCGCGATGGCGTCTGGCGCGCCCTGCCCCGCGTGCGCACGGCGTCGAACCATGTGGACGTGCTGCTGCCGTCGCTCGGTGCGGCGCCCTCGGCGCCGAGCGTCTCGACGAACGCGTCCGCGCAAGCGCAGAGTGCCGGCGCGACCGTGATCGATCTCGTGCAGGGTCTGCTCCGTGTCACGCGCGATGTCGACGCGGGCTATCGGCCGGGCACCGATGACTGGGACTTTGCGCGGCAGCCGGTGTTCGGACCATCCGGCAGTTTCGTTGATCCGGGGCCGGGGATGATCAGTTCGTCGCTGTGGTACTTCAGCGAACGCAAGGCGGCCACTGGCGCGTTGCACGGTCGCTTTCAGGAGCGGCGTGGCATCCCCGAGAGCAATCGCCGCGGATTTCGGTGGACGACGCTTGCCGGGCTGCGCATGCATTTCTGGAATCCGTCGGCGCAGGTGGTCGGCATGATGCAGACCGACGCGACGCAGTCGCCGTCGTTCGGTCGACCACTCGATCGGTTGGACGACATCAAGCGCGCGATCTTCGGTGGGGATCAGTCCGGGAGCACACCGGCGCAACCCGATCGACCGGCCGTCGTGCATCTCTTCGCGGGCTCGAGCGCAGACGCCCCCAAACTTGGCCTCGCGTACCGCGTGAGTGGCAAGACGATCGAGCTGGCCATTCCAGATGCCCCCGGCCAGACCTTCAGCGCCGAGTACGACGCCAACGGGATGCGTCCGTTCACGGTCACCACGGTGGGTGGTGGTACGTTCACCGTGCAGGCCATCGCTGCCGCCGCCGCGGTTCCCATCACGCAGTTCGCTCCATTCCTCGCGGAGTGGCCGCGCGTTGTGGACGGGACCATCGGTGACGCGGAAGGGTGGCGTGCGCCCGTCCTGCGTACGACGTCACCACGGACCGACGTGACGACACTCGATCCGGCAGACGTCCGCATCGTCAATAGTGAGCGCGTGTGGTGGACGTGTCCGCAGTGTCCGGCCACCGGATTCTCGTCGCCGACGATCGATGACGTCAACGTGCTCGTGCATCGTCGCCTGGCGCGGAGCACGAGCAGCACGTTGCAGTCGGGACTCTTCGCGGATGACGCGCGTACGTTTTCGCATCTTTCCCGCGGTGAGTCGGAAGACATTGGCTACGCGCTCTATCAGCCCGGGGTCGGCTCGCTGCCCTCTGTCCCGAACGGACTCGCGTGGCTCGACTGGACATCGGTGCGCTACCGTCGCATGCCATTCACGCTCACGCCTCGCACGTTCGAAAGCGACGGGGAAGACTCGCTGGAGTTCTCGGTGAGTTTTCCGGTAGCGTCGGATCCAGCGGGGGCCTCGTCGTTTACCTGGTCGCTGCGAACGCCGGAGGGCGTGGTCACTGAGACGACCGCGCCGTCAGCACGATCGTACCGCAGGCTCCTTCGAACGGATGGTGCCGCCGAGCTGGTGTTCGACGTGTACGATCGGGCCGGACGTCTGATCGGGATCGATACCGCACGGGGAACGGTGAACGTTCTCAAGCCGCGCTGGCGACTGACGAGCGTGACCAAGCTGCGTGAAGTGGGCAACGTGAATGGCAATCCACGCGCCTTCTGGGAGCCGACCGCGCCGGGGCCGTGGCCCCAACTCGAGGTGGACTACATCAACAACACCAACTTTCAGCGGGATCTGCTCGAGGATGTCACGCGCGGTGTCCTCTACTTTCACACGGTGGTCACGCCGACGGACACGGTTCGCCACTTCGGGATGCGATTGCAGTTCAGCGCGATGAGCCTTGAACAGGTACTCAACCAACTGCCGCGCCTCCGACTCGCGTCGGACGCGAGATCTCCTGCCGGATGGTACGCCCTTGCCGAAACCGGCAACAATCGATCCGGGAGCATACAGGGAACCTTTTTTGTCTCGAACACTGTGCGGGCCGACAAGAGCAGCGACAAACGCACGCTGACGGGCACGTTCCGTATCGGCGAGGCGATGCATCTCGCGGGGGTGCCGCCTCACTATGTGGAGTACGCGTTCACGGCGACGCGGATCCCCTGAGCAAGTCCGCGTAGTGAGGGACCGGCGGGGACGGGAGGCCTCGAAACCTCGCTGAGCAGCGTCGCGAGTTCGCCGCGCGGCGCCTTCTCGCGATGCCACTCGCTGGTACGCTGGCATGGACCGCCGCCGGCATGGCGGGCGCGCTACTCCCTCCCGTGCAGGCGACCTGGGCGCTGTTCATTGCGACCGGCTCCATCGTGTATCTCGGCATCTTCCTGTCGCGATTCACGGGCGAGCACTTCACCGATCGCTCGCGCCCGAAGAATACGTTCGACACCCTCTTCTTCCTGACCGTCGGGATGTCGCTCATGGTCTACGCCATCGCGATCCCGTTCTTCATGGTTGACTACACGTCGTTGCCGCTCACGGTTGGGGTGCTCGCGGGCCTCATGTGGCTTCCTGTCACCTGGATCATCGAGCACTGGGTCGGGATCTTTCGCGCCGTGGCGCGAACGGCGTTGGTGACCGTCGCCTGGTTTCTCTTACCGACGCAGCGATTCACGGTCATTCCGGCCGTGATCGTCGCGGTCTATGCCGTGACGATCATCGCGCTCGAACGGCGGTGGCGAGCGCGTTCGAGCAGTCCCTCCTGAGCGCGTCTTGCGTTCCGTCGTGCGCCGCACCACTGCCGTCGGGCCGCTCATCGCAGGCAGTTCCCGGCCGATGGGCCGCATCTCGCCGAACCCGCGCTCGGTCGGCGAGTGCGTACCTACACGCTCAACCGCCAATCGAACACGGCCACCTCCGGCGGAGCCCCGAATCGCGCGGGCACGACCGACGTGCCGAGACCACGCGATACGTACAGCGGGACGCCGGCGTCCCGGTACCAGCCAGCGACGTAACGGCCGCTCCCCGGTGGGCGCATCGGCGCCCAGCCGCCGATCGCCAGTTGGCCACCGTGCGTGTGACCGGACAGCATCAGCTGCGGCGCAAGCGTTGCCGCGACCGGTGAGGCGCTCTCGGGCTCAGCCGGCATGCCACCGAAGACAGAGTTCGTGAGCGCGTCGCGCTGCGCCGGACAGTGCGCCAGCAACAGGTGATTGCGGCTGGGGACCACGCCATCGATCGCGCGGCCGACATCGGGACGACCGCCGATCAGGTCGTCGAGTCCAGTGATCAACAGGTCGGCGCCACGGTGCGTCACATGTGTCGACGCGTTCTCCAGCAGCGTCCATCCCCTCGTCGCGTAACGTCGGCGCACGTCGGCGAGATTCAAGCGAGCCCAGTGCTCCCAATTGCCGAGAATGGCAACGCGATGCGCGGTCTCCGGAAGCAGCGAGAGAAACGATGAGAGAAGCGGCACGCTATCCGTACGATCGATCGCGTCGCCACTGCGCACCAGCAGATCCGGCTGCAGTGCATGTACTGCGTCCGCGATCTGCTCCTCGTGCCGTCCGATCGAGCGCAGGTGCAGGTCGGAGAGCTGCACCAACCGAAGTAACGGGCCGGTCGGAGCGCCGAGGGAATGCCGAGTGATCGTGACCCGGCGTGGATCGATACCGAAGGCATCGACCCCCGTGGCGGCAGCGACGGTGCCCGCAGCGGCGACCAGCCACGCACGTCGCGTGATGCGCGGGTGCTCAGGTGCGCGCGACATCGCGACTATGACGGCGTCGCGGCCACGAACGACAGGAGGTCGTCCAGTACCACGATGAGCCGCTCCCGCAGCCGTGCGGCCCGCTCGCTCAGGGCACGCTGACGCCGTTGGTATTCCTCACGTCCGTCCGCCGTCTCGATGCAGACGGGTGTCACGCCGAACGCACGCAAGTCGTACGGTCCGGCCTGCATGTCGAGTTCGCGCAAGGCGAGCGCCAGCTCGAAGCAGTCGGCCAGCAGATCGCTCCCCACCCAGGGCATACTCGTGTACGCCCAACGGTAGAGATCCATGTTCGCGTGAATGCACCCCGGCTGCTCGAGATCATCGCGCGTCTCCCACGCGAGAGGGAGCCGATTCAGCGGTCTTGCCGCGGGCGCGAAGAAGCGAAAGGCATCGAAGTGACTGCAGACGATCGGTCGGCTCTCGACGAACGCGTCGACCTGTGCCTGCGGCAGTCGGAGTGGCGCCACCGACGCGTGCCGCACGTCGTGGCCACCGTACACCATCGCCCACTCATGCAACCCGAAGCAGCCGAACTGCGCGACGCGTGACTGCGTGCGCTGCAGCAGGGAACGCGTCTCGTTCATTCGTGATCGTTGTGTGTCCGAGATCGCCCGAAGATCGCGCCGACGCACGCCCTGCTCGGCCCGATACGCCGGCGCGCGAAAGCGTGACTGCGCGGCCAGACTGTCCTCGAGTGCCTCACCCGGCGCGGGATGCCACGATTCGAGGCGGCCAGTCGAGTAGTGATAGTACGTGAACAGAAAGTCCAGCACCGGATGCGACGCGCCGCGCGCCCGCCTCTGGCGAAAGGCACGCGTGAACGGCTCGATGCGCGAGCGATGCGCACGCTCGCGTTCCTGCCATTCGTCCGTGGTGAGCACACGCTGTGGTGTGCTCGCGTGCGTGGCCGTCTCGGGCATCCCGAATTCTAGCGCCGATGCGGTGCGCTCAGAACGGGGCCGGTGCCTCGACGTCCACGGCGTCACCCGTGACGGGATGCCGGAACGCCAGCCGTTCGGCGTGCAGCAGCAGGCGTTCGTCGTCATCCGGCGGCACGTGCCCGTACAGTCGGTCGCCGAGGATGGGGGCGTTCAAGCCCGCGGGATGCGCTGCGTGCACGCGCAACTGGTGCGAGCGTCCGGTGTGCGGCGTGAGCAGCACACGCGTCCGTCCCGACTCGCGCACGAGGACACGCCATTCGGTGTGGGCCGGCTTCCCATGGACGGGATCGTGGATGTTGCGTGGACGGTCGTCGATGTCAGGGCGCAACGGCAACATGATGTGTCCGTGCTCCTCACGCACCTCGCCATCGAGCCACGCAACGTACTGCTTCTGCACTTCACGCATCGCGAAGGCGCGCTGCAGCGCCTTGGCGGTGGTGAGGTCCTTGGCCACGAGCAGGAGCCCCGACGTATCCAGATCGAGCCGATGCACCACCAGGGGACCAGTCGCGTCCGGATAACGTGCGCGAAGGCGCGCGACCACACAGTCCTGCAACGCGGCGCTCCGCCCTGGCACCGTGAGTAGGCCACTCGGCTTGTTCACCACGACCAGATACTCATCTTCGAAGACGGCACGCGGCTCATCCGCCGCGATCGCGGCCGCCCCGAAGAGTGGCGGCGGATCGGCCGACAGCCCCTCGAGCATGTGCGTGAGAATCGGCAGGCATTTGCCGCGACAAGCCGCGTAGAAGACACCCTCGCGACGATCACCAGTCGCCGATGGTGCCCCCCACCAGAACTCGGCGAGCGCCACCGGCGTGAGTCCCTCGCGATAGGCAGCGGCGAGCAGCTTCGGCGCCGCACAATCCCCCGCGCCCGCCGGCGGCTCGGCCGGCGCAAAGAGGTCGCGCAGATCGCGCACCTCGCCACGTGCGTTGACGAGCCGATAGCTCGCCTGAATCGCTGCGAGCAGCGTGCGTGAGCGTGCGGTGCGCGCGTGATCGAGCTGGCGAACCTGCGCGATGATGCGCGCCCAGTCACGGTGCTGCGGATCGGGTGGCAGCTGAGCGAGCAGCGACGCGCGTTGCGCAGCGAACGCGCGCATCTCCTCCTCGCCGGGACCCCACACACGATCACGAAGGGCCGCGTCGAACGTCGGTGGCGCCCAACCCTCCACTTCCCACTCGCCGTGCATCATGCCCGAGAAGGCGGGCAGCACAAGGAGCCTGCCATCGGGCGCCTCGACCACAAGCACGCCGAACATCTTGCCGTTGCCAGGCTCATGCAGGCGCCAACGGTACGCGAAGTGCGACTCCAGTTCGCGCATGAGTTCGAGCGCGGCCTGTCGCGCGAGCGGATGCAGCGCTTTGCGATCGAACGGCGTGGGAAATCGCGTCGGCCGCCCGGTTGGCGCGGACAAGGTGACCTCGTCGCGGAGAGGCATCCAGGCGTCGGGCGTCGGACCGACGTGGGCCTACGGCTGCGGCAGACGCCGCGCGCGCACGGAATCCGCCGGCTGCGGGAGCACCATGATACCAGGTCCGCCGTCGATCTCCCGCCGTCGCGTTCCCTCACCAACATCGCCGCGAAGTCGCAGCTCGATGTGCAACACGAACGCCATGCCGCCACTGGGAGCGCCGGGCGCCCTGCGAACCTCGGCTTCCCGTGCACGCGACCGCAAGACGAGTCGCGTGTCGCTCATGGTTCCGTCGAGCGTGTCGGTGATCGCGGGATTGGCCGTTGGCAGCGTCGCGTGCACCGAATCGCCGCGTGTCGGTGTCACCGTGAGGATCGCCGTCTGTTCACCGGTCGGCACCTGTTGACCGTCCACGTAGCGAAACGACGCATCGGTCCAGGTGAGCTGCCAGCGTACCGGAGCCTGCGCATCGAGGCGCGAAACGCATCCGAACACGGCGAGCAGCGCGACTTGCAAGCAGGAGCGCACGCGAGAGTCCACGTCAGAGGTTCTGAGGAAGAGAAGGAACACGCAGTGATCGTACCTACGCAGCCCGCGGCGCGTTCCCTCACAAGCAAGGCGAACTCAGTGGCGGAGACGGCAGCGAGCGCCTACACGGCGCGCACGAAGTGTCCGCGCGTGAACTCCCGCCCCACGATCTCGCGCGGTGCCGTTGCTGCGACCGTCGTCAGCGTGTTGTCCGCCTGGGCGTCGAGCAGCATCCGATACGCGCGCACCACATCTCCCACGGGATCACCGTCCACGTTGAACACGAGCTGGAATCCACGCACGCCGGCCTCCCACAACGCCGGAACGAACTCGGAGCCGTCCACCGGCCGCGAATGCAGCAACCGGTTGCGGCAGTCGCTGTCGGTGGCCACCGGGAACGTGTAGCCGGCCGGATCGGTCAGCATGACGTTCGTGTGCTTCTGCACACACAGATCGCGACAGGTCGTGGGTTCGCGATCGAACGCGGCGCTCAGCACGCAGTGCTCGATGGTCATCCCTTCCGGACGCCCCCACGTGAACACATCGAAGCCTGCCCCGCCCCACGGTGCGACGAGCTGCGCAATCTCGCCCGTGGTGAGTTCCACGCTCGTCGTGAGGCGCCGTGCGCCCAGCTCGAACAGGAATCCCGCCGTGTGCTGGTTGAACGCATTCAACGCGTAGTCACCGGTCACATCGCGCCCCGCCTGCGCCAATTCGTAGAGCAGTCCCAGATGTCCGGTGTGCACCGGGAGATCGAGCGCCAGCCACTTCTCGAGCCGCTTGCGATCATCAGGACGCACGATCGTCGGCGTGCGCAAGCGCAACGTCACACCACGCGCGCCCAACGTCTCGCGCAGTTCCTGCACCTTGCGCAGCGACGGCGTCGGGTGCCGCAGGAACGGATCGAGCACGACCTCGGTCGCGCCCGCCTCGGCAGCGGCCACGGCATCCTCGACCGTCCACACACTGGCCATCAGCCGGAAGGTCGCGGCGTCAGTCGCGTCCTCACGCACCGCACCGCCGCTGACGTGCGACACGGCCAGAGCAATCGCGCCATCGCGTTCTGCTGTCTCGGCGACGCCATCCCACTGCCGACGATTGTCCAGCTCGGCGACCGCCTGCTGGCGCAGTCGATTGAGTTCGCTTACGGGCAGGAAGCAGCCCTCCGACAGGCCTTCCGTCTGCACGCCTCCGAGTACGTACGTCGTCTCGCCAAGCCGACCCAACTGCTCGCGCAGCTGGACCACATCGAGCGACCGCTTGCTGGCCACGGCCAACGGCATCTCGCTGCGCACTGTCACGGTGTGCGTCCCGTCGGTGATCACGAGCTTGAGCGGTGCGCCAGCCTGACCGAAGCAGCGCACATCGAGTCGAATCAGGCCGGTGCGCTCGGGCACGGCAACATCCGCGAACGTGGCGCGGGCGGACGCGAGCAGCGCGGCATCACTCGTGCGCACCACACGCCACCCCGCATCGACGCGCACGCGCGAGGTGAACGCCTGCCGATACACGCCCGACCGTACGGTGATCGTGCGCACGCCCTGCACCGTGCACCCTGTCGTCGCCGATGCACCCTCGGCTGGTGGCTCGAACCCCACCCCGTCCCCGTCGTGCAATGGCGCGTTCACTTCCACGATGAGTTCAGTGCCCTCGCGCCCGACGACGGCACCGAGCGTCACCCCACGATTATCCGGCTGCGTGCGCGTGATGTAGTCGCGGCCGATGCGTCCGCCGTACATGCCTCCCGTATTGCCGCGCGAGAAGATCTGCACCAGCGGCTGCACCTCGTCGGCTGGCGGCGGCGACGTCTCTCCGCGCGCGACGCGATCGAGCCACGTCCGATAACCCTGCGTGACGGTGGCCACGAACTCGGGCTTCTTCTTGCGCCCCTCCACCTTGAGACAGCCAACGCCGAGCTCGGTGATCGCCGCTAGGTGATCATGCGCGGCGAGATCGCGCGCACTGATGAGATAGCCACGATCGAGCTCCACGTCGTTCACGACATCCGTCAGGACGTAGTCCTTGCGACATGACTGCGCGCACGAGCCGCGGTTGGCCGACCGCTCCGAAATCATCCCCGACATGTAGCACTGGCCGGAGTACGAAATGCAGAGGGCGCCGTGCACGAACGTCTCGAGCCCGAGCGCCGGTACCGCGTCGCGGATGGCCCGGATGTCGTCGAGCGTATTCTCGCGGGCCAGCACCACGCGCTCCACACCGAGCCGCTCCATCACGCGCGCGCCCCCCACATCGTGCACGGTCATCTGCGTGGAGCCATGCACTTCGAGGTGCGGGTAGACCCGCTGGATGAGCCGGACGGCGCCGAGGTCCTGCACGATGGCGGCGTCGATGCCAGCGTCCACGCACTCGCCAAGGTAGCGGAGCGCGTCCTCCAACTCGTGCGGCTTGAGCAGCACGTTGAAGGTGAGGTAGACCCGCGTGCCGCGCTGATGCGCGATCACGCACGCTTTCGCGAGTTCGTCGAGCGAGAGTTGCGCGCCATCATCACGCGCATTGAAGCGCGAGGCGCCGAGATAGACGGCGTCGGCACCGTTGGCAACGGCGGCCCGGACCGCGTCGAGGGAGCCGGCGGGGGCCAGAAGCTCGGGAATACGAGGCATCCCGGAAAGATAGCAGCCTTGGGGCCGCCGGCGGTCCGGGAGCCGCCGTTACGCCTTGCGTCGCTGGAAGCGCTCGATGAACCGCACGACCACGGCCGCGATGAGCAGCCCCATGGCCACGAACCGCTGCCAGTCGAGTCCCGTCCGCATCGACGCGGCAAAGAAGATCAGGGCCATGATGGCGAGCCCCAGCTTGATGCGCGTGAAGAGGGTCACGGGTGGAGACTCACGCGGCTGGTGCGGCGGGGAGCGCCGCCGCTGCCGCCTCGGCGTCGGGAACGTCGAGCACCAAACGGAGCACCGACGTGCTGAACACCTTCCCCTGCGCATCGGTCTTGAGCGACAGCGTGCCACCGCCGTCGAGCGCGCCGTGCAGCAGGAAGTTGAGCGCACCGAGGTTCGGCAGCTCGAAGCGATCGACCGGACCGGTGATCTGGCCGCGATAGTGCGCCGCGACCACGTCTGCGGTGAGATGGCGCTCGAGCACCGGATACCACTCCGGACGCAGCGCGATCACGCCCACGTTGGCCGTGTCACCCTTGTCGCCGCTGCGCGCGTGTGCAATGTCGAGGAGTCGGACACGCATCTCGGTTACTCCACGATGTTGACGGCGGTTGTCACGGCGCGCTTGTCGATCAGCGCGGGCCAGTAGGCCACGATTTCTTCCACCTTGGGGCGACCACCCGCGAAGCCAGTGACGCTCGGTGGTCCGTTGAGGACCAACGGCGCGAGCTCGCGCGTGAAGCGTTCGACCGCCGAGCGCTCCTGCCCGCGCACACCGATGCGCAGCTGCACCTCGGGCGCCTGCGCGCCATCGCCCGCCATGGGGCCGTGTGTGGCCGATACGCCCACGAACTCGGTGAGGATCGTGTCAAACGACAAGCCAAGGCGATCGAGCCGCTCACGCAGTACGCGATCGGCCAGTTGCGCCTTCTCCAGCGCATCCGGCCACGCGTACACGAGCGTACCCACCGCCTTCCAGCCGGCACGATAGGCAATCGACACCTTGAGAAAAGGCGTCGCCGGTCCACCGGTGATGCCGTGGACGCGCACGCGATTCTCACCGTCGGCGGCCAATCGGATCGACGTGAAGTCGGCGACGACATCGGGCGTGATGTAGCTCTTCGGATCGCCCATCTCGTAGACGAGCTGCTCCGTCACGCTCGGCACACTCACCCGGCCGCCCGTACCGGGATGCTTCGTGATGACGAACGTGCCGTCGGCCTTCGCTTCCGCGATCGGATAGCCGACGTTCGCGAGATCGGGGATGCTGCGCCACTCGTGCAGGCAGTTCCCGCCCGACGCCTGCGCGCCGCACTCGAGAATGTGCCCCGCGACGATGCCGGCGGCCATCTTGTCCCAGTCATCGGCCGCCCACCCGAACTCGTGACGAAGCGGCGCCATGGTGAGCGCCGTGTCGGTGCTGCGACCAGTGATGACGACGTTCGCGCCGCGCGCGAGCGCCTCCACGATCGGCGTGCTCCCGATGTACGCGTTGGCCGAGAGCACCCGATCGCGCACGGTGCTCAGCGGCTCCCCTGTCTCCATGTGCTTGAGCTCGTGCCCTTCTTCGAGCAAGGCGTCGAGCCGCGGCAACAGATCATCGCCGGTCACGACGCCCAGACGCAGCTTGCCGCGTACGCCATGTCTGTCGGCGGCCACGAGGACCGCCGTCGCACAGGCTTGCGGGTTCACGCCACCGGCGTTCGCAATCACCTTGACGCCGCGATGCGCGACGGCGGGAAACACGCTCTCCATTGCGCCGATGAAGTCGCGCGCATAGCCCATGTTGGGATCGCGCTCCTTCTGCTTCTGCACGATCGACATTGTGACTTCGGCGAGATAGTCGAGCATGAGGTAGTCGACCTGACCACCTTCGACCTGCCGGCGCGGCGCCTCGAGCCAGTCGCCCCAGAAGCCCTGGCCGCTGGCGACGCGCACGATACGCTCGGTGGAGTTGGAATCGGACATGACGAGGTGACTGGGGAGTCAGGTGCCCGTGGCGGGCATATGAGGAAGCACGAACGCACCGAGATGCGGACCGGGATTGTGCATCGCCGCGCGGAGCGCGAGTGCGAGCAGATCACGCGTGTCCTCGGGGTACACGATGGCGTCGATGAAGCCGCGCGCCCCGGCGTAGCGTGCGTCAAGCTGTTCTTCGTAGTCGGCGCGCATCTCCTCCACCGACGCGAGCACCTGCTCGCTCGGCGCGACGCCGGCCTTCTTCGCCTTCTCGAGTGTCGGGCCGTGCACCGCCTGCACCGCGGCTTCGCCTTCCATCACCGCCATGCGGCCCGTGGGCCACGACAGGATGAAGTCGGGGTCGAATCCCTGCCCCGCCATGGCGTAGTAGCCCGCGCCGCTCGCGTGATTGACGGTGAGCACGAGTTTGGGCACTCGCGCGCACGCCATTGCCTCCACGAAGCGGGCGCCGGCGCGAATGATGCCCTCGTGCTCGGCATCGGGGCCCACCATGAAGCCCGACACATCCTGCACGAAGAGAATCGGAATGCCCTGCCGATCGCACCGATCGATAAAGTACGCCACCTTCTCGGCGCTCTCCGCGTAGATGATGCCGCCGAAACGCGGGCGTTCGCCGGCACGCCCCTTGATGAGGCCGCGCTGATTCGCGATCACGCCCACGGGAATGCCTTCGATCCGCGCATCCCCGCAGATCATCTCGCGCGCAAGGTTGGGCTGGAACTCGTCGAGCGAGCCCTCATCGAGCACCGCCTTGAGCACGTCGTGCATGTCGTACGACATGCGGTGATCACTCGGAAGCACGTCATACAGCGAGGCAGGCGCGGTGGCCGGCTTCGCCGATGCATCACTCGCGGGCCGGTGCACCGGCGCCGGCAGCCGCTTCACGAGGTCGCGCAGCTTGGCGAGACACTCGCGATCGTCTTCGGCCGTGTAATGCGCCACCCCACTCACTTCGGTGTGCGTGATTGCGCCGCCGAGTGTTTCGCCATCGACCGATTGTCCGGTCGCACCCTTGACGAGGTTCGGGCCGCCGAGGCCCATGAACGACGTCCCCTTCACCATCAGGATGACATCGCTGAGCGCCGGAAGGTACGCGCCACCGGCGACGCACTGGCCCATGACCGCCGCCAACTGCGGGATGCGCAGGTAGCGACGCATGACCGAGTTGTAGTAGAAAATGCGCGCCGCGCCGTACTGACCGGGAAAAACACCGCCCTGATACGGCAGATTGACGCCCGCCGAATCCACGAGGTAGAGAATCGGAATGCGGCAGCGCATCGCGACCTCCTGTGCGCGGAGGATCTTCGTGATCGTCTCCGGCCACCACGAACCCGCCTTCACGGTCGCGTCGTTCGCCACCACCACGACCTCGCGGCCGTGTACCATGCCAAGGCCGGTGATGACGCCCGCAGCGGGTGCCTGTCCGCCATACTGATCGTGGGCGACGAGCAGACCGATTTCGAGAAACGGTGCGCCGTCGTCGAGCAGTGCCACCACGCGTTCGCGCGCGGTGAGCTTTCCCTGCTCATGCTGCTTGCGGATCTTGTCCGGTCCGCCGCCTTCACGCAGGCGCGCTTCGAGCGCGCGCACCTCGGCGGCAAGCGTTGCCAACCGACCGCTCACGCTTCGTCGGCCTTGTTGGCCGCGAACCACTCGCGGATGTAGTCGATGAGATCCTGTGTGCTCGTCCCCGGACCGAAGAGTCGCCCGACGCCACGCTGCTCGAGTGCCGCCATGTCTTCCTTCGGGATGATGCCACCGCCGGTGAGCAAAATGTCATCGCGCCCCGATTCCTGCAGCAGATCCTGCACGCGCGGAAAGAGCGTCATGTGTGCGCCGGAGAGGATCGACAGGCCGACGACATCGACGTCCTCCTGCACGGCTGCGGTGGCGATCATTTCAGGCGTCTGGTGCAGCCCGGTGTAGATGACTTCCATGCCGGCATCACGGAGCGCGGCAGCAACGACCTTGGCACCACGGTCGTGGCCGTCGAGGCCCGGTTTGGCAACGAGAACTCGAATGGGACGGGACATGTCGGGGAAGTTAGGCGCGTGTCACGGGAACCGGCAATCAGTGCGCGCGGCGTGACGGCCGCTGACCCGCCGCGCGGCCTCAGTCCTTGCGGGCCACCAGCAGCATCTCGCCCGCCCGCCGATGCAGCGGGCGGTCGGACCAGCCGTCGAACGCGGCTCCGACGATGAGCCCCACCTCGGCTAGACGCTCGGCCAGATGACTGGCGCTGTAGAGCCGAATCCGATGCTCCCGTTCCCCCTCGCCAGCGGGGCCGCGCCAGGTCGAGCGCACGTGCAGGAAGCCCGACAACGGATCGAACGACCGTTCCTGTCCGAACATTGTGCCGTCGGCCGTTGACCACCAATCACGCCCGAGGAACTTCGCCATCACCCCGTCCCGGCTGCCACCGTGCCACAGCAGCAGGCCGCCGGGCTTGAGGACGCGGGCGAACTCGGCCAGCACCCGACGGTCATCGGCGGGCGTGTCGAAGAAGCCGAACGACGTGAAGAGATTCACGACGGCGTCGAATCGACCCGCCCATCGAGCGGGCAGCTTTCGCATGTCGCCGCGTGTGTAGCGCAGCGACCGCCCCGTTCCGCGCTGCGCCGCGACGGCGAGCAGGTCCTCGGAATAATCGACGCCGTCGACATCGAACCCCGCTTCTGCGAGCAGGTGCGCATGCCGCCCCTGCCCACAAGGGCAGTCGAGCACGCGCGAGCCCGCTGGCAGCTCGCCGAGCAGTTCGACCACGCGCGCCACTTCCTGCCGATCACGCGTCAGCGTGAACAGCGGTTCGTACTCGTGCAGGTACCGGGTGTCGAAGTGGGTGGCCCACCACGGGGCACCGTTCGCTCCGGCGGCGGACCGCGTCCCGCTGCGCGTGGCAGCCTTCCTCGCCGGCGTCAGAAGAACACCGGCTCGCGGTACGCGCCGAACACGTCCTCGAGCGCGGCACGAATCTCGAACAGGGTGCAATAGGCGCGCGCGCAGTCGAGAATGCGCGGCACGACGTTCTCGCTTCCACGCGCCGCAACGCGCAGCGCCTCGAGCGTCGCGTCCACACGCGCCTGATCACGCGAGGCGCGAAGCGCGGCCATCCGCGCGCGCTGCGACTGTTCCGCTTCGGCGCCGACTCGCAGCAGCGGAATGGTGAGCTCCGGTTCGTCCGTGACGAACTCGTTGACCCCCACCACGAGCTTCCGGCGCTGCTCGATCTCCCACTGCTGCCGCGCCGCACTCTCGGCGATCCGCTTCTGAAACCACCCGTCCTCGAGGCCGCGCACGACGCCGCCGACCTCGCTGATCTGCTCGAACATCCGCTCCGCCTCGGCCTCGAGCTGGTCGGTGAGCGCCTCCACGTAGTACGACCCACCCAGCGGGTCCGACACGTTCGGAATACCCGTCTCGTAGGCGAGCACCTGCTGCGTGCGCAGCGCCACCTGCACCGCTTCTTCCGTCGGCAGTGCGAGCGTCTCGTCCATGCTGTTCGTGTGCAGCGACTGCGTCCCGCCGAGCACCGCGGCGAGCGCCTGATAGGCGACACGCACGACATTGTTCGTGGGCTGCTGCGCCGTCAGGGTGACGCCAGCCGTCTGCGAGTGGAAGCGCATGACCCACGAGCGTGGGTTCTTCGCGCCGAAGCGCTCCTTCATGTGGCGCGCCCAGATGCGACGCGCCGCCCGCAGCTTCGCGATCTCCTCGAAGAAATCGTTGTGGATGTCCCAGAAGAACGAGAGACGGGGCGCGAAGTCGTCCACATCGAGTCCGCGTTCGATGCCCCGTTCCACGTACGTGAAGCCATCGGCGAGCGTGAATGCGAGTTCCTGCGCGGCCGTCGCCCCGGCCTCGCGAATGTGGTACCCCGAGATGGAGATCGTATTCCACGCCGGCGTATTGGCCGAGCACCACTCGAACATGTCCACGATGAGGCGCAGCGCCGGCTCGATCGGGAAGCACCAGGCGTGTTGCGCCATGTACTCCTTCAGAATGTCATTCTGCACCGTGCCCGCAATCTTCTCGTAGGGCACCCCCTGCTTCTCCGCGGCCGCGACGTAGAAGCAGAACAGGATGATCGCCGGTCCGTTGATGGTCATGCTCGTGGTGACGTCGCCGAGGGGGATCCCGTCGAAGAGCGTCTCCATGTCGGCGAGCGACGAGATGCTCACCCCGCACTTGCCGACCTCGCCCTCGGAGCGCGGATGATCGGCGTCGTAGCCCATGAGCGTGGGGAAGTCGAACGCGACGGACAATCCGGTCTGTCCCTGCCCCAGCAGGAACTTGAAGCGTGCATTGGTCTCGTGCGCCGTGCCGAAGCCGGCGAACTGACGCATCGTCCACAGCTTCCCGCGATACCCCGTGGGATGGATGCCGCGCGTGAAGGGAAACTGGCCCGGCACCTCGAACGCCGTGCCCGCCGAGTTCTCGAGATCGAGCGCCGTGTAGAGCGGTGCGACCTCCGCGGCGGAGTTGGTGTAGGCGACGTTGCGGACGCGGGACCGCTCGTACTGCGTGCGCCAGCTCTCCACTTCAGCGCGCAGCTGCGCCAGCTCTTCCTGCTGCTGGCGAACCACATCGGCGAGGTCGATCGGGGTGGTCATGCGGGTGCTCCGGGACAGGGTCAGGTGCGCGCGGCGCGCACTGGCTGCTGCATTCTACGCGGGAACCTCAGACGCCGCTCGTGGGCGCTCGCGATCCGCTCAGGAGCGGACCACTTCGCTCGAGGAGCGCATCGGCGACATGAAATGGGGCCGTCGCGCCCGACTCCAGCGCGTCCAGGCGCGACTCGAGCCAAGCGACGGTATCCGCGTCGCGCCACAGCCGGTCGTTGACCTTGCGCTCCACGGCCTCGCGGACGCGGTCGCGTAGACGCGCGCGACGCCGTGCCCGCAACTCGCCACTACGCTCGAGGAAGCGGCCATGGCGCGCGATGGCCTCCATCACCTCGGACACCCCCTCGCCCTGGGCGGCCACCGTGCGCAACACGGCGGGCGTCCAGGCGCTCGACTCGTCGTCCTCGGCCGCCTTCCGCGCCGCACGGGCCGGGTTCATGGCGTCCCGCATCGCCTCGCGCTCCGCACCGCCGAGCGCCTTGAGATCGACGCCGTGATGCGCCGGCACGTCCTTGAGCGTCGCCCCTGCGCGCAGGCCGAGCATGAGTTCAAGATCATTGCGCAGGCGGTCTGCCCCTGGGCGATCCGCCTTGTTGACCACGAACAGGTCGGCGATTTCCATCACGCCGGCCTTCAGCGTCTGAATGGAATCGCCCGATTCGGGGACCAGCACGACGACCGTGCTGTCGGCCGTGCGCGCCACGTCAAGTTCACTCTGCCCGACGCCCACCGTCTCGATGAGGATGACGTCCACGCCAAAGGCATCGAACACATCACACACATCGCGCGTCGCACTTGCGAGACCGCCGAGTGACCCGCGCGTTGCCATGGAGCGAATGAAGACGCCCGGATCGAGCGCGACCGACTCCATGCGGATGCGATCACCAAGCAGGGCGCCACCGGTGAAGGGCGAGGTCGGGTCGACGGCGACGACGCCGACGGTCTGACCTGCGTCGCGCCACGCTCGAACCAGCTGCGTCGTGAGCGTGCTCTTCCCCGCTCCGGGCGGCCCGGTCACACCGATGCGGCGCGCCCGTCCCAGCCGTGGATGCAGCGCGCTGAGCAACACGTCGAAACCCGAGCGTTGATTCTCGACGATTGACACAGCGCGCGCGAGTGCTGGCTTGCGACCCGCATTGAAATCGAGCAGCAGGCGATCGATCGCCGCGTGTCCCGTCCCGCCGGCCGATGCCGGAGAAGCGGATGCCCCCGTCATGACGCCGCGCTCGGACGCGCCGGTTCGTCGTGTTCATCCCGAATTTCGCCCACCAGTTCCTCCAACAGATCCTCGAGCGTCACCAGGCCGGCGACGGTGCCATCGGGTGCGCGCACAATCGCCAGCTGGCGTCGAGCACGCAACAGGGCGTACAACAACTCGCCCGCCGGCTGCCTCATCGGTGCCTCGGTGATCGGGCGCAACGCCGGACGCTCGCGACCGGCAACGACGAACACATCGAAGGCATGCAGCATGCCGACGGGGGTATCGAGTGTGCCACGGTACAGCGGCACGCGACTGAACCCGGACTGCGCGATGCGTCGCGCGAGTTCTTCGGGAGGCAACGCATCGTCCAGCGCAAACAGCTCCGAGCGCGGCGTCATCACGTCGCCCGCTGTCTTCCCCGTCAGCTTCACCACACCCGAAATGATCGCAAGTTCCTCGCGCGCGTCGAGTCCGTCGAGCGTCCCATCCTGCAGCAGCTCTTCCAGACCTTCGGTGGCACTCGGCGACGATTCCGTGAGCACGGGCGTGCGCGGCGCAATCACGCGGGCGAGCCCGCGCGCGACGCGTCGCGCAATGAGGCGAAACGGTGCGAGCACCACGGCGAGCGTTCCGAGCAACGGGACGAACACCGGAACGAGTTGCGGCGCCCAACGGCGCGCGATGGCGCGCGGGAGCAGCTGTCCGAGGGTCAGCACCAGCAGCGCGAGCAGGACCGCGTTCTGCGTCAGTCGCCAGGGATCGCGCGCATCGAGCAGCGTCAGCCCGGCACCCGCGAGCACGACCGTCAGCGCCACGCCCGTCGTCGCACTCATGATCAGGCGCTTGGGGCGATCGACGAAGCGCTGCACCGGCTCCAGCCGCTCATCCTGCTCGCCGCGCTCGATCCATGAACGCAGCCAGAGTCGGTTCACCGAGCGGACTGCGGTGGCACCGGCCGTGAGGATGGCGACGATGGCCGTCGCGCCAAACATGATCAGGCTGCGCGTCATTCGTCCTCGTCCGCCGCATGCGACGCGGTGTCGACGCTTCGCCGCTCCAGAAAGACACGCGCCACCTTGCGACGCACGACCCGCTCGACGATCACACGGAAACCGGCGATCTCGAGCTGTTCACCCGCCCGCGGGACCCGGCCGAGCAGTTCGAAGATCAAGCCACCGATCGTGCTCACCTCTTCGTGGTGGAAATCGGCGCCGAGGGCATCGGACAAATCGTCGAGTGTGAGGCGACCAGACACCCAGTAGCGCACGCCATCCTCTTCCTCGATATGGCGCTCTTCATCGTCGTGCTCGTCGCGAATCTCCCCGACAAGCTCCTCGAGGATGTCTTCGATCGTGATCATCCCCTCCGTGCCGCCGTACTCGTCCGCCACGATGGCGATATGGGTCTGCGTGGCCTTGAAGTCGCGCAGCTGATCGGCAATACGCTTGGTGAAGGGGATATACTGCGCATCACGCACCAGTGACGCCCACCCGTCTGCCGGCTCTTCTCCCTCGATGACCGAGGGGAGCAGATCCTTCGCGTACAGGATGCCGACGATTTCGTCGACCGAATCGACGTACACCGGCATGCGGGAGTGATGCGCGGCCCGCACCCGCGCCACCACTTCGCTCCACGGTGCGTCCCGATCAAGCGCGAGCATGTCGACGCGCGGCACCATCACTTCCGCAACGGTCGTCTCGCCGAAATCGAAGACGCCAAGCAGGAGATCACGCGTCACGTTCGACACGGCCGGTTCGGCCTCCACGACCTGGCGAAACTGCTCGGCCGCCTGCTCGCGCGCCGTCTCGCGATCATCGACGGGCTTGCCGGTCGGCGCCGTCCACAGGTTGAAGACGCGATCGAGCCAGGCGCCGATGAGCACCACGGGGGCCAACAGCAGTTCCACAAAGCGCGTGAACACGGCCAGCCGCTCCGCCGCTCGATCTGCAAACAGATCGCCCAGCGCGCGCGCCACACTTTCCGTGATCAGAATGGTGAGGAGCGCAACGCCGACGAGTGCCAGCACCGAGAGCGGTGTCGTGCCGACCCCATCCACCAATCCCAGCGCGAGCGCACCGCCGGTCACCCCGTGCATGCTCACGCGCAGAAACGCGAGCGCGCGATGCGCCCGCTCGCGCGCTGGCAAGGTCCGCCTGCCCGCGGCGTGTTCGACGCCGTGACGCGCGCCACCCGGGCGAGCGTCGATGGCCTCCCGGTCGGGGGACTCGACCATCGGGACGCTGGCCAACAACGCCCCGTCCGCGACCGTCGCGATCGCGGCGAGCGCGCCAGCGGCGGCCGCGACCACCCATGGCGCGTAACTCATGCGGGCGTGGACGCGGACGTCCACCAACGAGCGAGCAGGCGCTCCTGACGTCGCCACATCGCGGACGCTTCGCGCGACGCGTCGACCGGATGATCCCAGCCGCAAGCATGCAGGCACCCGTGCACGACGAGGCGGGCGAGTTCCTCGCGAATCCCGACGCCCCACGCGATCGCCTGCCGACGCGCTACATCGGGGCAGATGTAGATGTCACCGGTGAGGACACCCGCGCCATCGTCACCGAGCGCGAACGTGATGACGTCGGTTGCACCACGGTGACCGAGGTGTGTGCGATTGAGACGCGCCATCGCAGGCGCCGTCAGCAGCGCAATACTGAGGCGAGCACGTGGCACCCGTTCCGCGCGCAGCACAGCCTCGGCGAGCGCCGAGAGGCGCGCCGGTGCCACAGGCGACCGCAGCCCATCGGCCGTGACCGTGACGTCAAATCGTGCCGTTCGGGACGTTCGCGCCGACATCAGGACAGAAGGGCTGAAGATGATCCATCACCGCGTGCAACACCCGCGCGCGTGATGCCGGCCTTGCCGGGATAATCGATGCGACGATGCCGCATCGCGGACAGCACGCGCACAAACTCATCCTTCACCAGCTCGAGCTGCTGCAACGTGATGGGAGCGTCACGGAGTTGTCCCGACTCGACGCGCGCGTGCACGATGGCATCCACCACTTCCCGCACACGTTCCGGTGTCGGATCGGGGAGCACGCGTGCGGCGGCTTCCACCCCGTCTGCCAACATGCAGATGGCTGTCTCGAGGCTCTGCGGACGCGGTCCGGGATAGCGGAACGCTTCCGTCTGTGCCGTCCGCGAGTCGCGCACGCGTGCCTTCTCGAGGAAGTACGTGATCGAGCTCGTCCCGTGATGCTCGGCGATGAACGCGCGCACTGCGCGTGGGACACGGTGTGTCTCGGCCAGTTCGAGACCCTCGCGCACATGATCACGAATGATCGTCGCACTGGCGGTCGGCTTCAGCAGATCGTGCGGGTTGCGATCGCCCCCCTGATTCTCGACGAAAAACTCGGGTCGCGCGAGCTTCCCGATGTCGTGGTAGTAGGTGCCGACACGCGCGAGCAGCGCATTGCCGCCCACAACACGCGTGGCCGACTCGACGAGATTCGCCATGGAGAGTGTGTGTGCCCAGGTGCCAGGCGCCTCGTGCGCCAGACGTCGCAACAGCGGTCGATTGAGGTCCGACCACTCCAGCAGCTTGAGATACGTGTCGACGCCACACACTTCCTCGGCGGCCGGATGCAGCGCCATCGCCAGCGCCACCGACACGACGGCGTTGAGCGCCCCGAGAAAGACCGCTTCGAGCATCTCGGCCGACGTCCAGCCGTACGCCGCGCCAGCGATCAACACGGCGACCGCGTACGCTCCGGCGATGGCGACGATGGACGAGACGAACTGGGTGCGCCGCTCGAGGGCGCGGACACTGAACGCCGCCGCGACGCCGCCGGCGAGCACCAGAAAGAGCGTCGCCCCACCGCGCAGCGCCGGCTGCACGCCAATGAGCACCGACAGCACGAGAGCGGAGACCAGCGCGATGCGCGAATCGAACAGAATGCTGATCAGCAACGCCGCAGCGCCCACCGGAATGAGCACGCCAGGCACCGCGCTTCCACGCACCGCGAACGCCGCCCCGAGCAACACGACGGCGAAGGAGAGCCCGAGCACCAGCAGGGTGCGCGGCTGCGCGTAGAGTTCGGGACGGTAGAACGCCAGCGTCAGCACGAAGATCGAGAGCACAGCGAGGTCGACGAGAAACGCGCCGAGCAGCCGCCAGGACCCGATGCCGCCCACCGCCCCGCCGTTCGCGATGCTTCGCAGCGTCTCGAGACGCGCGCGATCCTCCTCGCGCACGATCTCATGCGCGCCCACGATCTTCTCACCGCTGCGCACCTCGAAGCGCCACGGCATCACTTGCGCGATCGCCTCCGCGCGCCGCGTGGCCGTCGTGGCGGAATCGAACCGCAACGACGGCTCGAAGACGCCACTCAACAACTCCTGGTACGCGCCATCGGCCACCGCCGACGACGCCTGCGGGTGGACAGAACGCGCCACGCGCAGCACGTCACTCCACGACTGCACGGCGTCCGTCGCGACGTTGCGCTCGTCTCCATCTCGGCCGACTCGCACCGTCGCGGGCAACCCGTCAAGCGCGCGAGAGGGCGCGACGCCATCGGGAAGCGTCCGCTCGAAGGTGCGTCGGACCGCGGTGAACAGTGCCTCGCGTCGACTCGGGAACGCGAGCAGCTCGGCCTCCTCCGTCGTGAACGACAGGCCGTCCTGCTCGGCACGGGCGCGAATGCGCTCGCTCGCCAGCGCCGCATCCTCCGGCGTTCCCACCGGCACGGCATCCAGCGCCGAATCGAGACGCGCGAGGCGCGTGCGAACACTGTCGAGCGCGCCCGGCACGAAGCGGAAGAGCGGTGCGACAGCGTCCGCGGCCCGCGCACGCTCACGCGCGAGTTCATCCGCTGGCCGCGGGACGCGGAAGGCGAACGGAGCAATCACCGTCTCTTCCGCCACGGCTCCGATGTCATACACCGGCGTGCGCAACCCCTCCCCGGGTGGCAAGGCCAGGATCGTCACGATCGCGAGCACGATGGCAAGGACGCCACCGGCGCCGGCGCGCGCGAAGAGTTCGCGCCAGCCGGACGTCGGTGAGCCGGAGCGCACCGTACTCGGGGGGTCAGCCGCCTGCGGCATCCTCGTTGTAGGCGCGAATGATGTCGCGCACCAGGCGATGGCGCACGACGTCCGCGTCACTGAAGTAGTGGAAGGCGATTCCCTCGATCCCGTGCAGGATGCGCTCGATCTGCATCAGGCCGGACTCCTCGCGACGCGGCAGATCGACCTGCGTCTTGTCCCCGGTAATGACGATCTTCGAGTTCACACCGAGGCGCGTGAGGAACATCTTCATCTGCATGTGCGTCGCGTTCTGCGCTTCATCGAGAATCACGAACGCATCGCCAAGGGTCCGCCCGCGCATGAATGCCAATGGCGCCACTTCGATCGTGCGCGAGTCGAGCGCCTTCTGAATGCGCTCGTACGGCATGAGATCGTCGAGCGCATCGTAGAGCGGTCGCAGATACGGGTCGACCTTGGCCTGCATGTCACCCGGCAGAAAGCCGAGACTTTCGCCCGCTTCGACGGCAGGTCGCGCCAGCACGATGCGCCGGACGCGCTTGCGCATGAGCGCATCGACCGCCGCTGCAACGGCAAGGTATGTCTTGCCCGTGCCTGCGGGTCCGATGCCGACGACGATGTCGTGCTCGAGAATCTTCTGCAGATACTCACCCTGCCCCGGCGTCTTCGGCTTCACGGTACGCCGCGCCCCCGGCAGCACGAGCGCACCAGCGGCACGTGCCGCCATGTCGTCCGGTCGTTGATCCAGACTCAGGCGCAGCACATCGTCCGGCGTGAGGGTCTGACCGTCGCGGATCGTGCCGACCATACCGAGGGCGATCGCCTCGGCCCGCATGGCCTGGTCGGCTGGCCCGGTGACCGTGAGCCCCTCGCCGCGCAAGGCAACGCGCGTGCCGGTGATGCGCGCCAGTTCGATGAGATTGGCATCGTTGATCCCCGCGAGCAGCAGCAGATCGACGCCTTCGGTCGGGACACGGACCGTGGTGGGCACAGAACTCACGCGTCCGCCCCACGCGCGGCCACCCGCAGCGACAACTCGCGGAGATCATCGGGGGGCACCGGCGACGGCGCGCCTTCAAAAAGTGCGCGCGCGGCCGTCGTCTTCGGGAACGCGATCACGTCACGCAGCGATGTTGCGCCAGCGAGCAGCATCGAGATGCGGTCGAGACCGAACGCGATACCGCCGTGCGGCGGCGCACCACTGCGCAGCGCTTCCAGCAGGAACCCGAAGCGCAGCTGCGCGGTCGCGTCATCGATGCCAAGCAAGCTGAAGATGCGCGCCTGAAGCGACGGGTCGCTGATGCGGATGCTGCCGCCGCCCAGTTCGAGTCCGTTGTACACCACGTCGTACGCCAGTGCTCGCGCCTTCTCCGGCGCACTGTCGAGCAGTTCGAGGTCGTCGGGATGCGGCGCCGTGAACGGGTGATGGACGGCGGCGAGTGCGCCCGTCTCGGGATCACGGTCGAACATCGGGAAATCGGTCACGACCACGAACGCGTGCGTGTTGGCGGGCACGAGGTCCAGACGTTCAGCGACGGCCTGTCGCACCCGATCGAGCGCGGGTGAGGTCACGCGATCCGGTCCGGCGGCGTAGAGGCCCAGCTCGCCCTCGGCCAAGCCGAGCGCGTCTGCCGCGTCCGCCGAGAGAAACTTCGCCACCTTGCCTTCGAGCCCCTCGGAGGTGCGCTTGAGCACGATGAGGCCGCTCGCGCCAGCACTCTTCGCCAACTGTTCGAGCTCATCCGTCTGTTTGCGCGACATCGCCGAACCACCGGGCACGCGCAGCCCGCGCACGCGCTCACCGCGCGCGATCGCCGCCTGGATGAACGAGAGCTCGCTCGCGCCAAAGACGGCCGTCACGTCATGCAGTTCGAGTCCGTATCGCAGGTCCGGGCGATCACACCCGAATCGCTCCATCGCGTCGGCATAGACCATGCGCGGGAACGGCGCCTGCACGTCGTAGCCGCCAACGGCCCAGAGCTCGGCAACGAGCGCCTCGGCAATCGTGAGCAGATCATCGCGCGCGATGAACGACGCTTCGATGTCGATCTGTGTGAACTCCGGCTGCCGATCGGCGCGCAAGTCCTCGTCGCGAAAGCAGCGTGCGATCTGGAAATAGCGATCGTAGCCCGCGCACATGAACAGCTGCTTGTAGATCTGCGGCGACTGCGGGAGCGCGTAGAACTCGCCCGGATGGACCCGACTCGGCACCAGATAATCGCGCGCCCCCTCAGGCGTGGGCTTGGTGAGGATCGGCGTCTCGAGTTCGAGAAAGCCGCGCGCGTCGAGAAAACGGCGCGTCGCCTGCATGAGGCGATGCCGCAGCATCAGGTTGCGCTGCAGTTCACTGCGACGGAGATCGAGGTACCGGTGACGCAGCCGCAGCTCTTCGGCCGGCAGCTTGTCACCCTTCGCTGGTGCAATCGGGAAGGCGGGAGTGCTCGCGGGCCCGACGATGCGAAGCGCGGTCACCTGCACATCAACATCGCCAGTGGCCAGATCGGCGTTGCGCTGCGATTCGGCACGCGCGACCACCACGCCTTCGGCGAGCACCACCGATTCAACGCCAACGGCCGCAGCGGTCGCCAGGACGTCCGCGCTGCTCCACCCCGGACCGAAGGCCAGCTGCACGAGCCCCGCGCGATCCCGAAGGTCGAGAAAGACGAGTCCACCGAGGTCGCGACTGCGATGCACCCAGCCACCCAGTCGCACGGTCTGACCCACGTGTTCGAGCCGAAGCTGACCACAGGTGTGCGTACGTAGCGAAGTGGAAAGGACGTCGGACAGATCGTGAGACACGCAAGGGCTCCGGGCGCTGAAGCGCCGCGAGGGGAGTGTGAGACGTCGAGGGAGGCGATGCCACCGGGTCGGCCGATTCACGGGTTTCATCGCGCGAGCCGTGAGCGTCGCGGACGACCGAGACCAACCGGTGCTACGCACGGCGGATGGTCGGGCGCGCAGGCAGCGCGTGACGCGCCGGCAGGCAACACCTGGACACGTCGAGGTATTTCGTGGCGATCCCGAAGTACATGGGCACCCTGGAACGTAATGCCCACGCGCGGTGGGCGAAAGCGATTTGCTTGCTCCCGTCGCGCGGGGCGGTTAAGGTCAAGCCCATGTACCGCAAGCTTTTGTGCGGGCTTGCGCTCGTCGGCGTCAGCGCGACCGGCTCGACGCCCTTGCCCGGTCAACCTGTGCCTGCCCGCGACCTGTGGGAGTTCCCGCTGGGCGCCGTCGCAGAGCCGGCCGCATTGGCCACTGAGGCCGGTGTCGGCCTCTGGAATCCGGCCACGGTCGCGCTCGGGCCTGGTACACGTTGGCAGACGGGCGTTGCGTCGCTGTCCACGGGCGCCGAGCAGGCCGTCGAAGGGCAGCTGCTGGGCGTGGCGTGGCGGCGCCCGAGCGGCTGGACCATTGGCGCGTCGGTGGCCCGCGCGGCCGTGGGTGGACTCGTCCGCACCGACACCGACCCGCAGAGCCTCGGCGGACTCGCGTACGAGAGCATGCTCGCCTCGCTGACCATGGCGCGCGCGGTGCAACCCTGGTTGCAGGTGGGGGTCGCCGCGCGCTACCGATATGGTCGAGCGGAGCAACTCACGCGTTCTGCCATCGCCGCCGATGTCGGAGCGATCGCGCGCGCCTCGCGCTGGCGCGATGCACGCGTCGCCGTCGGTACGTTCTTGTGGCGGCCAGGGCGCGAGTCGGAGGACCGCCCCGTGCTGACGCTGGCCGTCGATGCCCGCCTGCTCGGATCGTCCGACGTCGCCGAGCTGCGCGCCGGCCTCGCCGGACAACACGCCACCCGTGGTCAGCAGGCCAGAACGACGGGGGAGGTCGGTCCCTTCACGAGCGCCCGCGTTGGCCCGGTCGAAGCGCGACTTGCGCTCCCGCGCGTCACGGGTGCGGACCAGCGGCTGACACGCGTACGTTTCTCACTCGGCCTGCACCTCTCTCGCTTCAACGTCGGTATTGCGCGCGAGGACGCCAACGTCGGCCTCGGGCCGCTGTACCAGTTCACCTTCAGCGCGTTCGGCACCTGATGTCCCTCGCGAGCTCCGAGACCTCGATCAACGCGCCGGCACTCCGCAATCTGCTCGACCTCGAGCCGGATGAGGCGTTGCGGGAGTTGGCGCAGTTCACGGTGCACGCCGGTGAACCGGCCTATCGCGCAGCACAGGTGTTCGCGCGCCTCTGGCAGCGTCCGGTCGGGGGATTCGACGACATGACCGAGCTGCCGAAGGCGCTTCGGCAGCGCCTCGCCGAGCAGTTCGTCATGCCGCGACTCTCGCTCCTCACGCGACAGCAGTCGACGGATGGGACCGAGAAGTTCCTCTTTCAACTGGCCGATGGTCAGGCGATCGAGACGGTCGCAATTCCCGACGGAGACCGCCTCACGTTGTGCATTTCGTCGCAGGCCGGCTGTGCGATGCAGTGCGCCTTCTGCGCCACGGGCGTCATGGGCTTCCAGCGCAACTTGCGGCCGTCCGAAATCGCCGGCCAGGTGCGTGAGCTGCGCTTGCTCGATCCGCCGCGGCTGGCCACGAACATCGTGTTCATGGGCATGGGTGAGCCGCTCATGAACTGGCCGGCGGTCGATGTCGCGCTCTCGCTGCTCAATGATCCGCGCGCGTTGGGCATCGGCGCGCGTCACATCACGGTGTCGACCGTTGGCGTTCTCCCGGGCATTGAGGCCCTCGGTGCGCGACGAGAGCAGTTTCGTCTCGCGATCTCGATCCACGCGCCCACCGACGACCTCCGTCGGTCCCTCATGCCCGTGAACATCAAGTATCCGCTCGCCGACGTGGTGCAAGCCGCCGCCGCGTTCGATCGTCGCGTGACGTTCGAATACGTCATGCTCGGCGGCGTGAACGACGGTGCTGAGCACGCGCAGCAGCTCGCGCAACTCGCGCGCGACTGTCGCGCGTTCGTGAATCTCATTCCGCTGCATCCCGGCGGAAAGCTCGGCTTCACGCCGACGCCGGGTCCGCAGATCGCCGCGTTCGCTCGCGCCATTCGCGCACGAGGCGTCGAGGTCGCGGTGCGCAAGAGTCGTGGCCTGGATATCGCGGCCGCGTGCGGACAGCTACGGACGGAGCGGCTGGGCCGGCGGCGTCCAGTCGCGACCGAGCCGCACGACGACGTCCACGTAGCGTAACGGTCCGTCCACTTCCTCGACGCGTCCCGCGCCGAGGGCGCGCGCGACCCGCTCACCCCACGCGCGACGTTCCGCCGTCACCTGCACACGCGTCACCGCCCCGGTGTCACTCGTCGTGCCGTATTCCACCACGTCGTAGCCGTGATCGCGCAGCGTGATCGTGGCGCGTCGCGCGAGCCCACTCACGCCACCCGCATTGAGCACCTGCACACGGACGCGCGTGTCCGGTGGGGCCAGCGCCGCCGAATCGAGCGCGAGTTCGGCGGCGATCACCACCGCCGCGCTCGTCTCGCCCACGTCGTCGGACATTCCGCGTTGCATCCACCACCACACACCAGCGCCGGCGATCGCGAACACCGCCAGCACCGACAACACGGTGATGAGCCCCCGACCGTTCTTCATCGCACGCTGTCCCACAGGGCGACCGTTTCCGGGGCGAACCCCTTCCCTTCGCGCAACGCCCACTCCAATCGCATCCGCACCACCTGACGAAACACGGCGTCGAACTGCTGCGGGACGAGGTGGGCCAGAAAGGCACGATCGGCCGGCATGAACGGACGGCCGGGCTCGAGAAAATCGGCCATGTACAACGCGCGCCCGACACGATTCCATGCCGCGAGCCCCGTCGTGTGCCAGCGAACGGCATCGAGCACATCGGCGCGCGTCTCGCCTTCAGCGGCAAGTCGCTCGGCCGCAGCCGGCCCGTGCAGCAGTCCCACCGGACGGCGATACTCCTGCAGCACCTCGCGCAGCGTCGACTCGCTCTCATCGCGCAACGCGTCGTGCCAGCGGCCCGCGTCGTGCCACGCCTGCCGCTCCGCCGCCTCCAATGCCATCGCATCGCTCCACGCATCGAGCAGCGCCGTGACGCGCGCGATATGACCGCGGCGCTTGTCGCTCGCAACGGTCCACGGCGGCAACGCGGGGACACCGCCTGGCATCGACACCGGCTGCGGTGTGGGCGACACGGCGTGCGGCACGTTTACGCGTCCATCGCATCACGCATGGCACGCGCCAGCGTGATCGCGTCGTCGATCGACGCATCGGCGGCCCGCACGAGCGCGCTGCCCACGACCACGCCGTCCCCCAGCTGGGCCGCGGCGCGCGCCTGCTCCGGTGTCGAAATGCCGAAGCCGATGCAGATCGGCAGCGTGGTGCTCCGACGCAGGCGCGCCACGGTGTCCGGCAGGTCAACGGCCAGTGAGTCGCGCTCGCCCGTCACACCAAGCCGAGAGATGAGATACACGAAGCCACCGCCGTGCCGTCCGATCTCGGCCATGCGCGTCTCCGGCGTCGTGGGCGCGACAAGACGGACGAAGTCGAGCCCACTGGCGCCGAACCACGCTTCACGCTCCGGATCGGAGCCGACCGGCATGTCGGTAACGAGAATGCCGGCCACGCCAGCTCGGCGGGCGCGCTGCAGCACGTCGGGACCACCGGCGAGCACGGGATTGAGATACGAGAAGAGCACCACGGGAATGGTGAGCGCGGCGTCCTGCACGAGGGTGAGCGCCCAATCGAGATTGATCCCGTGCTCGATCGCGATCTGCGAGCTTCGCTGGATGACCGGGCCATCCGCGAGCGGGTCGGAGAACGGCACGCCGATCTCGAGGACATCGACACCCGCCGCCTCGAGTCCGCGCATGAGCGCGACGCTGGCGTCCGGCGTGGGGTGTCCGGCCGTGATGTAGGCCACAAGGGCGCGCCGATTGGCGGCACGCAAGGCAGAGAAGCGCTCGTCGATCAACGACGGCGTAGCAGCAGGAGATGACACGGCGATCCGGGGAACCGGCCGAGGCCGGAATCAGGCGAAGTAGTCGGCGACCCGAATGCCCCAGCGGTCGGGATTTTCGGTGCGAACGATCGTTCGCACAAAATGCCCTCCTTCGTTCCGCGTCAACAGGTCCACGAGCGGCGTATCGGCCAGCCGGTTGCCGCCGGCATCCATGAGCAGCCTGACGATGGGCCGCGAGAGCTCGTCTTCCACCGGATTGGCCGAATGTACGACACCCATCTCGAACGTGTCGAACACGACGAGCGTACCGACGGGGTAGATGCCGGTGAGGTTGATGAAGGCCTTCACGACCACCGGGTCGAATCCGAGCCGCGGATTATCGCGCATGCCGAGCAACACATCCGAGGGCGACCATGGGGTCGCCTGATAGACACGTGCGGTCGTGGCGGCATCAAATCCGTCCGCCACGGAGATGATGCGACTGATGAGACTCAGCCGCCGCGGTCGAACGAGCGCCGGGTACCCGCTGCAATCGATGCGCAGATGATGTTCGAACGCGCCCGTCATCGCGCGCCACGGACGCCCCGACCCGATCGGCAACGTGAACAGCGCCAGCAGCCCTTGCCAGGGGTGTTCGCGCACCAGCTCGCGCTCCGCGTCGTCGAGCGCGCCGCGCTTGTTGAGCACTTCCGTCGGCACACGCGACTTGCCGATATCGTGCAGCAGCGCAGCCACGCCGAGCTCCAGCAGCTGCAGCTTCGTCAACCCGAGGCGTCGACCGAGCGCCACCGACAGGATGCACACGTTGACACTGTGCACGAAGGTGTATTCGTCGAACTCGCGCAGTGTCGTGAGTCCCAGCATCGACGCCGGATCGGTGAGGATCGCATCCACCACCGACTGCACCGCGCGCTTGACGCGGCGCAGACTCGGGCTGCGCCCGAGGCGCGCTTGCGTCATGACCTCGCGCGTGACATCGAGCGAGCGCACGTACGTCTGCCGCGCGCGCTCGCGGGCATCGAGCTCATCGTCGGTATCGACATCGTCGATCGGGCCGTCAAACTCGAACTCCCGCACGCCCGCGGCCACCAGTCGCGCTTCGAGCTGCCCGAGTCGCTCCTCCTCGGGGTATTCGAGCGGCGGCGCCTGCAGGAACGCGAGCAGCACCACCCACGCACGCGCCGGCGGGCGGCCGCGAACGCGCAGTGTCCCGATGCCGGCCTCGCGCATCATGCCGAGCACGTACACGACCGCCGCGTAGTTGTCGAGCCCGAGGCGGATGCGGGTGTCATTGACGAACACGAAATCGCCCGTGCGCCGTACATCGCACTCGCCATCCTCGCTCACCAGCCGAGTCACTTGCGCATCGAGTTCGTCGAGGGCTTTCTGTACCGCAACATTCTCGATCGGGTAGAGTCGAACGGCCCGGAGCGCACCGTGCAGCGCGACGACGACGCCGCGCGCGCGGCGCTGCTCATCAGCCTCGCTGCGCACACCACGATCGACCACGGGTTCAGCGCGCGCCGTCATGTCGCGCCACCACGCAACGCTCGTGCGACTTCGTTGCGCACGACGGCGTCCTTGGTATCCACGCTCCGTCGCAGCGCGGCGAGCGCCGCCTCGGTCCCGACGACACCGAGCGCGCGCGCGGCACACGCTCGCATCTCCGTCGATTCGCGGGGGCCGAGCAACGATCGCGCATTCAGCATGCCATCGAGCAGCGCCACGCCTTCAGCGCCACACACCGCGCCGAAGGCATCGAACACCGCCGTCTTCTCACTGCGATCCGCCTGTCGCAGATCCTTTCGCTGGAGCGCGCGAGCGAGCCGCGGCAGGGCCGCGGCGTAGCGCTGCACGCCAATGGCACGAAGCGCGGCGAGGCGCACTTCGCGATCGGCATCATCGATGAGTGGTTCGATGGCCTGCAGCGCGCCCGGTGACGCGATCGCCGCCAACGCCTGCACGGCCTCGAGGCGGTAGGCCGACGACATCTCGCGCACTCGGCGCGCGAGCACGGGCACCGCTGCGGCCGTTCGGAGGTGGGTACACAGGCGCAGCGCCGACAGCACGATGTTGTCATCGCTGGCGTCGAGATGACGCACCAGTTCGGCGGTGTGACGCTCGGCCAGCCGCACGACCGCTCGCTCCACCGCCGATCGTGCAACGCCGGTGGGCGCGTGCGCCAGCCACGCCAGCAGCGGCGTCAACGCACTCGCTCGCAGTTCGCTGACGAGCGCTTCGAGGACATCGGCCGCTGGCGCGCGATGCCCCTCGTCGATGGCCTGCAGCAACTGCGCCAGCACCGACGGTTCCGACAGCTGCGCGGACAGCCCCATCAACGCGTCCTGCACTGCCGCCGTGAGCTCTGGCGCGCGCGTTCCCGTCGTGCGCGCTTCGCGGAGCGCGGTCGCCGCCAGTTCGTACGCCCCGGTGGTGAGGACATCGAGCAGCACATCCTCGATGCGCTGAATCGCCTCGAGCCGCACGTCCTCGTTGCGCTGTGTTTCGACGATATCGAACAACGCCGCCAGCACGCTCTGACGCGGCTCGGCCGCGAACTCGGAGCGTAGTTCCTCCTGCAGATACGCGAGCTCGCGCTGATCGAGAAAGAACAACGCGCTATCGAAGTCCTCGAGCCGCACCACACCTGGCGGTGCGCCCGCCGGCATCGCCGTCTCGACCGCCGGGACGTCGGCGCCGGGCCGATCGCCCGGATCGTCGCCGCCTTCCGCCTGGGTCGAGAGCACCGAGGTTTCCACCGGTCCCCCGAGTTCGACGAAGCGATAGCGGAGGCTCGGAATATCGGCGACCCAGAGCATCGTGATGAGATCATCTTCGTCGGGCGCCGATTGCTTCGCGCGCTGCAGCAGCCCGAGCAACGTGGACAGCCCATCCTCGGGAAACCCGGGCAGGATCGTCAGCTCACGCAAGCCGTCGCGATACAACAACCACGGCAGCCCGTCCGACGGACGCTCCGCTTCCCGATGCACCACACGGTCGCCGCAGGCGAACTCCTGTTCGCGAACGCGCACCACGAGGCCATCGGCGTAGTCGACGAGCACCGCCGCAAACGCAGCGCGCGCCATCTCGAGCGCACGTTCACGGGTCGGGTTGTTCGGCAGGTACAGCTGCCACGCCCGGAACGCGCGTGCGAGCGCTCGAAACGCCTCGTCGATACCCGACGAGGCGTCTGTGGACGCGGTCAATCGCGTCAGCGCGGCCGACGGCGCGACAGAGGTCACGCGTCGAGTGCGAGGTGTTCGGTGAGCGTCCCGACGTCCTTGTCGCCGCGTCCGCTCACGCAAAGGAGCACCGGTTCGTCCGCAGCCCACCGTCCCGCCTCGCGGACAATCCACGCCACCGCGTGCGCGGTTTCGAGCGCGGGAATGATCCCCTCCAGACGGCTCAGGACCGAGACGCCGTCCAACGCCTCCGCGTCGGTGACGGCGACGTATTCCGCACGCCCCGAATCGCGCAGATGCGCGTGCTCCGGACCGACGCCCGGATAGTCGAGCCCGGCCGAGATCGAGTGAGCCGGATGCACCTGGCCCGACGCGTCCTGCAGCAGGTAGCTGAGCGAACCGTGCAGCACACCGGGCGTCCCCTTCGCGAGCGAGGCGGAATGACGGTCCGTATCGAGGCCATCGCCCGCGGCTTCGACGCCCACCAACTCCACCTCGGGATCGTCGACAAAGTCCGCGAACATGCCCATCGCGTTCGAGCCGCCTCCGACACACGCCACCACCGTCTTCGGCAGTCGGCCGGCGCGCTCGAGCATCTGCGCACGCGCTTCGCGGCTGATCACGCGCTGAAAATCGCGGACCATGCGCGGGTACGGCGCCGGCCCGACCACGGAGCCGATGATGTAGTGGCTGTCATTCACGTTGGTGACCCAGTCGCGGATGGCTTCGCTGGTCGCGTCCTTGAGCGTGCGCGTGCCAGCCGTGACCGGCACCACGCGTGCGCCCATCAGACGCATGCGGAAGACGTTGAGCGCCTGGCGACGCATGTCCTCCTCGCCCATGTATACGACGCACTCCAGACCGAATCGGGCACAGATTGTCGCCGTCGCCACCCCATGCTGACCGGCGCCGGTCTCCGCGATGATCCGCCGCTTGCCCATTCGACGGGCCAGCAGCGCCTGTCCGACGGTGTTGTTGATCTTGTGGGCGCCGGTGTGATTGAGGTCCTCACGCTTGAGCCAGACCGGGGCACCGACGCGCTCCGACAACCGAGGCGCGGTACTCAGCGCCGTCGGGCGACCCACATACTCGCGGAGCATGGCGTCGAGTTCGGCGCGGAACGCCGAGTCGGCCATGGCGGCATCGAACTCGGCGTCGAGCGCGTCGAGCGCCGGCACGAGGGTCTCGGGGACATAGCGTCCGCCGAACCCACCGAATCGATCCCCCACCTTCGCTGCGACTACCGTCCCACTGCTGCTCATACGATCGCTCCCTGCACTGCGTGAAAGAACGCGCGAAGGCGCGCCGGGTCCTTGCGACCGGGCGCCGCCTCGACGCCGGAAGATACGTCGACGATGTGCGGACGCAGGAGCGCGATGGCGCGTTCCACGTTCTCGGCGTGCAGCCCTCCAGCGAGGACGAGCGAGCACGCCGGTCGGTCGCGCCGCCACTGCGCGACATCGTCGGCCAGGGCGGCCCAGTCAAGCGCCACACCCGTGCCGCCCAGCTGTCCGACCACCTTGGCGTCGAGCACCAGCGCGGGGGCTTCGGCCGCGAGGTCCCACGCGTCGCGCGGCAACTGGGTCCCCTCCACGCGCAACACCGGCCAGACGACGATGCCCGCCGTCGCGACCGACCGCACGGCCTCCACGGTTGGGTCGCCGTGCCACTGCGCGATGTCGCACCCCATGCGCCGCGCGCGTGCGACCAGCTCCTCCGGGGACGCCTCGCCAAAGACACCAACGCGCCGAACCCCGGGACGCGCTGGTCCGAGAACCTCGGTCCAGCGCTCGTCGGAGAGGAGACGCGGTCCCCCCGCGAGGATGCCACCCAGGTAGGCCGCGCCGAGCGACTCGGCCAGCGCGACGTCATGCGGTTGCGTCAGCCCGCAAATCTTGATGACGGGCGACGACGAGGGGCCGCGGTGTGCGCTCGCGCTCACGAGCGCGTGACGCGCGGCAGGTGGGTGAAGGTCTCGACCGCGGCTCGGGGATCCGGCGCGGCGGAGATCGCCGAGCCGATGAGCAGGGCGTCGGCCCCGGCGGCCTGCGCCGGGCGCGCGTCGTCGGTGTGCGCCATGCCACTTTCCGCGATCGCGATCACCGCCGCTGGGATCTGCGGAATGAGGGCAGGAGCCGTGCGCGGGTCGATGACAAGGGTTTCCAGATTCCGATTGTTGACACCGATCACCGTGGCGCCGATCTCGAGTGCTCGACGGAGTTCGCTGGCATCGCGAATCTCGACCAACACCTCGAGGCCGGCGGCGCGCGCTTCGTCATGGAGGGCGGCGAGATCGGTCGGCGAGAGCGCGCGGGCGATCAGCAGCACGGCCGAGGCGCCGTGCACACGCGCCTCCCAGATCTGCACCGGCGCGACAATGAAATCCTTGCGCAAGACGGGGATGCCCACCGCCGCCGTCGCGGCCCCGAGATCGTCGAGCGCGCCGCCGAAGCGCGTGGGTTCGGTGAGCACCGAGATGGCGGCCGCGCCGCCGGCGGCGTACGCGCGCGCCTGCGCCGCCGCATCGAGTCCGGGCGCGATGGCGCCCTTCGACGGTGAGGCTCGCTTGACTTCGGCAATCACGCGGAGCGTGTCGCCCCGGAGCGCCGCGGCGAACGGCGGTGGCGCAGCCAGGTCCGCGGCGCGCGCGCGCAACGCGGGGAGGCAACTCGCGACGGCGGCGGCGCGACGGCCGGCCTCGTCGACGAGCACCCCGAGGGTGCCAGTCGGCGGCGTCCAGGCCGCAGACGCACCAGGATCCAACGATGTCGTGGCTTGCACTTCGGAACTTGTTCGGTTAACGTGGATTCGGCACATTTTCGGGGGGCCACCCCCCGGCACCGCCACTCCCACCCTTACGAGGAGGCCGCCATGCCGCTTACCAAGCGTCAGCGCGAGATCCTGAGTTTCCTCACCGAATACACCGACGCCAACGGATACGCGCCGAGTTTCGAGGAGATCGCGTCACAGTTCAACTATAACTCGCTGGCGACGGTGCACGAGCACCTCACCAACCTCGAACGCAAGGGCTACATCAAGCGCTCGTACAACGAGAGCCGGGCAATCGAAATCATGCCCTCGGAGGCGAATCAGCGCGCCGTCGATCTCCCGCTGCTTGGTCTCGTGGCCGCTGGTGCCCCCATCGAGGCACTCACGCACCAGGAGACCATCGCGGTGCCGGATGCGTTCCTGCGGCGCACTGGCCGCCACTACGTGCTGCGGGTTCGCGGGGAATCCATGATCGACGATCACATCGACGATGGCGACTACGTGGTGGTGAACGATCGGCACACCGCCGACAACGGCGAGATGGTCATTGCGCTGCTCGACAACGCTGGCGCCACCGTCAAGCGCTACTACCGTGAGCGCGACGGTCGCATCCGCCTGCAGCCGGCCAACGAGGCGATGCAGCCGCTCTACGTCCATGAGGACGATGTGCGAATCCAGGGCGTGGTGGTCGGGGTGCTGCGCCGCTACTGAACGGCGGCACACACCCGCCGGCTGGCAGCGTCAGGTCGCGAAAGCGGCGCGCAGTGCGTCGAGCGCGAGGGCGCCCGCCCCTCGCTCCAGCGCCGCGCGGGCGACCTCTACCGCAGCCTCGAACGACGGGGCCAGATCCGCGACGTAGATCGCCGCTGCCGCATTGAGGACAACGGCAGCGCGGGCTGCGGGCGGTCCGCCGCCGCGCAGGACGCGCTCGATCAGCGCGGCGTTCTCTGCGGGTTCGCCGCCGTGCAAGTCCTCGGCGATGATGCCATCGTACCCGGCCAGCGCGGGATCGATCGTCCACGTCCGCACCTCCCCGTGGGCCACCTCGCGCACCAGCGTGGGCCCCAACGGCGACACCTCATCCATGCCGGGCGCTCCGTGTACAACCAGCGCACGCGTCGAGCCGAGCAGCGCCAGCGCGCCGGCGATGAGATCCACCCGATTGGCGTCGGCCACACCTACCACCTGACGGCCGGCGCGTGCCGGATTCGCCAGCGGTCCCACGATGTTCATGACGGTCGGGATGGCGAGCTCTCGGCGAATCGGCCCGACATGGCGCATCGCCGGATGCAGCAGCGGCGCGAACATGAAGGTGATGCCCGCCTCCTGCAGCGCCCGCTCCATCACCGCCGGCGTCGTATCGATGCGCACCCCGAGGGCTTCGAGCACATCGGCGCTGCCGGAGCGCGACGTGAATGACCGATTGCCATGCTTCGCAATGCGGACGCCGGCACCCGCGGCAAGCATCGCGGCCGCCGTCGAGATGTTGAACGTCGACATCGTCCCACCGCCGGTTCCGCATGTGTCCACCAGCGTCTGCGGGTCGGCGGCGGCGATGGGCACCATGACCTCGCGCAGCGACCGCGCCACGCCGGCGACTTCCTCGGGCGACTCGCCCTTCACCCGCAAGGCCATCAACAGCGCCGCGACCTGCGCCGCAGTCGCCTCGCCGCGCATGATGACATCGAACGCGCCGGCAATCGTATCGCCGTCCAGCGACTCACCAGCCGCGAGGCGGCGCAGGGCACCGCGCAGGATGTCCGTCGAT
>ERZ1066122.92-NODE-92-length-101705-cov-14.022774_pt1 | contig 101705 bp, 77 predicted proteins | sample MGYA00382769_ERZ1066122 | MGnify/ENA primary metagenome ERZ1066122 (study PRJEB33369, sample SAMEA5778352) | biofilm metagenome | biome: Industrial cooling water; feature: Water cooling tower basin; material: Biofilm | place: United Arab Emirates | collected... | reverse complement strand
GTGGGAGGTGCGCATGGTACCGCCAAGGGTGGGAGTCACCCCGCGCTGCTGACCGTTCAGCTTCCGGTCCGTGCGGTGGTTGACCACTGTATCATGTGAGACCCCGCGGCTGGCGGCAAGGTTGCGCCGGCCCTCCCTCCGTTGTTCACGTTCGCCCCCGTCCGACATGACTCGACTGCCACTCTGCCCACGTCGGCGCCTGCGTCTGCGCCTGCCGGTCACGACGCTGCTGTTGGTCCCCACGGTCCTGCTGTCTGCCACCACGAGTCTTGCGCAATCCGGAGGCGGGTCCTCCGTCACGCGGTTGCTGCGCACCCCCAGCGTGAGCGCGCAGCACATTGCGTTTGCCTACGCCAACAACGTCTGGGTGGTGGAACGGGCCGGCGGCAACGCGCGGCGTCTGACGAGTTTTCAGGGGCAGACGCAGAACCCCAAGCTGTCGCCCGACGGCCGATTGGTGGCCTTCAGCGCCGAATACGCCGGCAACACCGACGTGTACGTTGTGCCGGTTGCCGGTGGACAGCCCACGCGGCTGACCTGGCATCCCGGCAACGATGTGGTGCAGGGCTGGACGCCCGATGGCAAGGCGGTGGTGTTCGCGTCGCCTCGCGCCACCTGGGCGCCCAGTGGTGCGCCACGCTTCTGGACGGTGCCGGTCGAGGGCGGCGTGGAAAGCCCCATGCCCATGCCGCGCGCCTATCAGGGCAAGGTGTCGCCCGACGGCAAGCGCGTCGCCTATCGCATGGCCTCCTCGTGGGATGAAGAACGCCGCAACTATCGCGGCGGTCAGAACAAGCCCATCTGGATTCTCGATCTGCAGACGTTCGCACTCGACACCACGCCGTTTGCCGGCAGCAAGGACATGGATCCGGTGTGGGCGGGCGAGACCGTGTACTTCCTGTCCGATCGTGACGGCGTCTCCAACGTGTGGGCATACGACACCCGCAGCAGATCGCTCAGCCAGGTCACGCGCTTCATCGACTTCGATGTCAAGTCGCTCGATGCAGCGGGCAACACACTGGTGTTCGAGCAGGCCGGCTACGTGCACCTGCACGATGTGGCCAGCAAGCGCACGCAGGTGGTGAACATTGCGGCCGCCGGCGACTTCCCCTGGATGATGCCGCAGTGGAAGGACGTGTCGGGCCGCATTGCCTCCATGGCGCTGTCGGCCACGGGCAAGCGCGCGCTGGTGGAAGCGCGTGGCGAGGTGTTCACGGTACCCGGCGAGAAGGGCGACGTGCGCAATCTGAGTCAGAGCTCGGCGAGCGCCGAGATCGCGCCGCTGTGGTCGCCGGACGGACGCAGCGTGGCGTATTTCAGCGATGCGTCGGGTGAGTATCAACTGGTCATTGTGCCGCAGGACGGACTGGGGGCGCGCCGCAGTATTGCGTTGCCGGAGCCGAGCCGCCCGTACTCCCCGGCCTGGTCGCCTGACGGCAAGACGATTGCCTATCAGGACTCGCACTTTGCGTTGTGGCTGATTGACGTGGCCAGCGGCCGCGCGAAGAAGGCCGATCAGGATCCGTATTTCATGATGGATCGCAGCATTGTACCGGTGTGGAGTCCGGACTCGCGCTATCTCGCCTATCCCAAGCGTCTCAAGTCGCTGTTCCGCGCGATCTTCGTGTACGATGTGGCGGCGGGCACGTCGCGTCAGATCACCGACGGCATGGCCGATGCCACGTCGCCGGCCTGGGATGCCGGTGGCAAGTATCTGTGGTTCCTGGCCAGCACCAACTTCGCGCTCAATTCGAGCCTGCTGGACATGACCAAGTACGACCGTCCGGAAACGAAGGCGTTGTATCTGGCGGTGCTTTCACGCAGTGAGGCCTCGCCGCTTATGCCGGAGAGTGATGAGGAAGCGGCTCGGGCGATGCGTGACAGCAGTGGTGTGGCAGCTGCGGCTCCTGCGGTGGTTGCGCCACCGGCGGCGTCAACGGCGTCTTCCGCGCCACGCGCGGTGACGGTGCGCATTGACTTCGACGGTCTGCAGCAGCGCGTACTGGCAGTACCGGGCATCGTCGAACGGGACTATGGCGCACTGACGGCCGGGCCGTCAGGCACGGTGTTCTTCCTCGAGCCCACGCCGTCTACGGGTACAGCGGGCGGGGCGGGAGCGGGCGGTGGCAACACGCTGCATCGCTACCAGCTGAGCGCGCGACGCGCCGTCCCGTTTGCGAGTGGCGTGGCGCAGTACACGGTGAGCGCCGATGGCAAACGACTGCTGTACCGCACCGGCGGCGCCAACGGGGCCATGTTCCTCGTCGATGCCGACAAGGCCGTGCCGCAGGCGGGCACGGGACGCCTCAGCGCCACGCTGCGTGCGTACATCGATCCGCGCGAGGAGTTCCGGCAGATCTTCAACGAAGGCTGGCGCAACCAGCGCAACAACTTCTATGTGAAGAATCTGCACGGTACCGACTGGCCGGCCATCAAGCGCATGTATGAGCCGCTGCTGGCGCATGTGAATCACCGCGCGGATCTCAACTACCTGCTCGACAACATGGGCGCGGAAACGGCCATCGGACACAGCTATGTGCGCGGTGGGGACATGCCCGAAGTCCCCAATGGCAACGGGGGCCTGCTCGGCGCCGATTTCAGCATCGAGAACGGCCGCTATCGCATTGCCCGCATCTACGATGGCGAGAGCTGGAACCCGGAGCTGCGCGCGCCCCTCGCGGTGCCGGGGCTCAACGTGGCGCGCGGCGACTATGTGCTGGCCATCAACGGGGTGGAACTGCGCGCACCGGACAACATGTATCGCCTGCTCGATGGCACAGCCAACCGTCAGACGGTGCTGACCATCAACAATCGTCCCGACCTGCAGGGCGCGCGGCAGATCACCGTCGTGCCGGTGGGCAACGAGCAGGGCCTGCGCACGCGCGCCTGGGTGGAAGCCAATCGCCGCTACGTGGATTCCGTGTCCAACGGCAAGCTGGCCTATGTCTACCTGCCCAACACGGGCCAGCCGGGCTACACCAGCTTCAATCGCTATTACTTCGCGCAGCAGGATCGACTGGGCGTGGTGGTCGACGAGCGCTACAACGGTGGGGGCTCGGCGGCCGACTACATCGTGGATCTGTTGGGCCGCGACTACGACGGCTACTTCAACAACCCGGTCGGCGATCGCTATCCGTACACCAGTCCGGCCAACGGCATCTGGGGCCCCAAGGTCATGATCATCAACGAAATGGCCGGCTCGGGTGGTGACCTCATGCCGTACATGTTCAAGCGCCGCAAGCTGGGGCCGCTGGTGGGTTCGCGCACCTGGGGCGGTCTCGTGGCCACCACGGATACGCCGCCCTTTGTGGACGGCGGTTCCATGATTGCGCCACGCTTCGGTTTCTTCTCGCGCGAGAATCAGTTCGCGGTGGAGAACGAAGGCGTCGCGCCCGACATCGACGTGGAGAATTTCCCGCGTGAGGTGATCGGTGGCCGTGATCCGCAGCTCGAGCGCGCCACGCAGGAAGCCATGCGATTGCTGCAGTCGTATCGCAACGAGCGTGTCAACACCGAGCCGACGGCGCCGGTGTGGGGCAAGCGGGGTCGGTGATGGCGAGTAGGGAGGAAAAAGCCGGTATCAACTTCCGCATTCTCAATCGCAAGCTGCATCGGTGGGGCTCGGTGGCCGTGGCGCTGCCGTTCCTGCTGGTGCTCGTCACGGGGCTGCTGCTTCAGGTCAAGAAGCAAGTGACCTGGGTGCAGCCAGCGGAGATCCGTACGGAGAACAAGACGCCTCAGGTCACGATGGAGCAGGTGCTCGATGTGGCGAGGTCGGTTCCCGAAGCGCGGGTCGCGGATTGGTCGGACATCGATCGTCTCGATGTCCGACCGTCCAAGGGGCTGCTCAAGGTCATTACCAATTCGCGTTGGGAACTGCAGGTTGATCTCAAGACCGGCGCCTTGTTGCAGTCCACGTATCGTCGCTCGGATCTCATTGAGAGTCTGCACGACGGGTCGTGGTTTCACGACAAGGTGAAGCTCTTTGTGTTTCTGCCGGTGGCGGTGATTGTGCTGGGGTTGTGGGGGACCGGACTGTACCTGTTCATCTTGCCGTATCTCACCAGACGCAGACGTGAGATGGTTGGGAGGTGAAGTCAGCCCGGTGGGCGCTCGTACTCGTTCGTTGGCAGCGCGAAGGCCTTGGCCAATGCGGGATCGCCTACCACACCGGTAACGCGCTGCGCCACGTATTCCCCGACCACAGGCCCGAACTTGAAGCCCTCGGCTTGCCCGACGCCGGCAATCCATGCGTTGCCGGTGCCGGGCACATGGTCCACGATAAAATTCTGATTGATGCTCGACTCGTAGTGACAGGCGCGTGTTTCGAGTAGCGGTGCATTGGCCAGCAGTGGGAAGCGCGCCTGCAGGAAACGTCGCGCCCCATCCACACGATCCTGATTGGTCCAGCGTGAACTGAGGTCGGGGTCCTGCAGCGTGGGGTCGGGCGCCGAGGCGGGTGCCGGCGCAGGCGCTGCCGTTCCGGCCGGCGGCGGCGGCGCGGCAATGGCGCCACGCACGCGAAAGCCGCGACTGTCCACCGGCAGCATGGGCCAACCGGTCACGCCGGGAAAGTTGTAGCTCGGCAGGTTGGGAAACGTGAAGCGCGTGTCGCCCATGGGCACACCGAAGTACAGCGCGTGGCCAATGGGAATGCGCATGCGGTTCTCCATGTACGGAAACAGCTTGCGCAACCAGGGGCCGCAGGCAAACACGTAGGCGTCGCCGCGCAGTACCGTGCCGTTGTCGAGCACCACGCCATCCATCTGCCCGTTCACAATGGGACCCGGCGTCACGCGACCGATCACGAGGTCCACGCCCATCTTCTGCGCCGCACTGGCCACGGCTTGTGTGGCGGCACGGCAGCGCACCACGCCCGCGTCAGGTTCGTAGATGGCCACGCCAATGTCGTCAGCCTTGATGACCGGCCAGCGCTTGCGCGCCTCATCGCCGCTCAACACTTCGTGGGGCACGTTGTTCTTCGTCCACAAGTCGATGGTGCGCGTGATGAACGGTTCACGCGTGGCCCGCATGATCACGTCACCCGTCTCGTGCCAGAACTGCGTCCGGAATACGGACCCCCACTCCTGTTCGAACACCTTCCAGCGCGCAATCGCCGCGCGTGCCCATGGCGTCCACAGCTCACCAGCGGCGCGATCGCCGTACGACGAACGAATGCCGCGTGTCTCGTCGCCCGATGTGGAGCGTGAGTTGCCGGGGCCGTACTGGTCGACCAATGTGACGCGCACTCCACGCGCCCGCAGATGATAGGCGGTCCAGCCGCCCCAGGCGCCGGCGCCAATCACCACCACATGCGTGGACGATGACGCGCCGCCGCGGCCGCCAGCGAGGCCGGGCGCGGGAGCTGCGGCAAAGGGCACAGGCGGTGCACAGCCAACCGCGAGCAGTCCGGCGCCAGCACCCGCCAGTTTGAGAAAGTCACGCCGCGGCACCGCATTGTGCGGGACCGCACCATCCGCGACAGCATCATCGGGGACAGCGCCATCCGGGACGGTGTGGTCGTCGGGAACGGTCGGCAGGGCGGGGGACGTAGAGGAGGGGGTCGAATCCATCGCCCGAAAATGCCCGGCGGGACTGACCGTCGCAATCGGGGTAGGACCAGAAGGCTCGACAGGCCCCATCCGCGCGGCTTGCCAGCGAACCGCGACTCCCACACGTTCACTGCATATGCACCGAACCACGATCTATCAGACCGTTCTGCTCGCCGCCGTGGTGGCAGCGAGCGTGGCCGCCGGCACGCGCAGCACCGCGCAGGCGCCAGGCGCGCCGATGTCGCCATGGGCCTTGCAGCGGGGCCAGGACTCGCTGCCCAAGGTGTACACGGACTCGCAGGCCACCGCCGGACAGGCCGTGTGGACGAAGACCTGCAGCGAGTGTCACGAGACCAGCGATGTCACCGGCTCGGACTTTCGGACCAAGTGGGTTGGCCAGAATCTTTTCGCGCTCTACGAGACGATTCGCACCACGATGCCCGATGGCGATCCGGGTACGTTGCCGGTTGACGACTATGCCGCGACCGTGGCGTACATCCTCAAATTGAACGGCTTGCCCTCGGGTGAAGCGCGGCTCACCACGGATTCCGTTTCGCTGTCGGCCATCACGTTTCGCCTGCCGACGAGTGGTGGCGCACCCGCGAGCGATACACTCGTTCGCTGATCGCTATTGACAGTCTCGTTGCAGCGTCGTAGCGTCTGCCGCCGTACCACATTGGTCATCCGACCGTGACATTCCCCCGCGCTGCCTCGTGCGCGCGACTCCGTGTCGATGATCCGGTTGTGCCGTTCGCTTTCGGCGATTTGGTCACAGCTCAGGTACCGATGCCCAGTGTTTGCCGCATTGTGACGCCGCGCGCCTCCGGGTTGTTGCTCGGAATGGTGCGCGGCGCGCTGCGATGACCTGGGCTCGCGTTCCACTTCCTGTTTCACTGCAGCATCCCGCCGTACCGTCCCACCATTCCCCACCCGCCTGAAGTCGTCGCGTTGTCACGCGCGCTGACCTCCGGTCCCCGCCCTACGGAATCCGCGCGCGACCCACCCGCGCCGACGGCATTCCTCTCCAACTCGTACATCCCGGGAGCGTTGCTCCCGTGCAAGACCATGACGATGTGTGCCCCCATCGCCGCGATGCTGCGGCGGCGGTCGTGCGCGCATTCGTCGTGCGCCGGTCACATCTGGGTGGCCGGCATGTGATCCTGAGCTGGGGAGTCACGAGATGCGATTGTTCGTACCTGCCGCGTTCACCCGTGGAGAGCGAGGCTGCTCACCACCGGCTGCCACACGCTCCAAAGGAGCGCGCTGGAGCCTTCTGTCCACCCTGCTTGCGTTGGCGGCAAGTGTCGGGGTGACAGCACCCGCTCCACTCTCCGCGCAAGGCGCCGGGGGGACCGTGACCGGTCAGGTTACCGACGCGGCCACCGGTCAGCCCATTCAGCAGGCCCGCGTCCTCGTTGCCGGCACACAAAACGGCACGCTTACCGCAGAAAACGGCCGCTACACCCTGCGAGTTCCCAACCAGGGCCCGGTCAATCTCGAAATCAGCCGCATCGGTTATGAGGCGCAGAAGCTCACGGTGACCGTGGGCGCCACGCCGCTGGTGCAAGACGTCAAGCTCACGCAGGCGGCCTTCTCGCTCGCCGCTGTCGTCACCACGGTGACCGGTCAGCAGCGCAAGGTCGAACTGGCCAACGCCACCTCCACGGTGAACGTGGCGGAAAAGATCGCCGAGCTGCCGGTGGCCAACATGGGCGCGCTCATGTCGGGCCGTTCGTCCAGCGTGCAGGTCGTGCAGACGGGTGCCACGGGCACCGGTTCACGTATCCGTATCCGCGGTCAGAACTCCTTCTCGTTGACCAACGACCCCATCGTCATCATCGACGGGGTGCGTGCCTCGGCGCAGACCAACAATCAGTCGCTCGGAGTTGGCGGTTCGGGCCCGTCGCGTCTCGACGACATCAATCCCAACGAAATCGAGAACATCGAAATTGTGAAGGGGCCCTCGGCCGCCACGCTCTACGGCACCGAAGCGGCCAACGGCGTAATCGTCATCACCACCAAGCGCGGCAAGTCGGGCAAGACCACCTGGAACCTCGGTATTGAAAATGGCCGCCTGGAGAACGTGGCCAGCTTCCCCGATCTCTGGACGCTCTGGGGCCGCACCACGGCCAACCCGAGCGTGTCCTCGCCCTGCCTGCTCACGGCGGTGGCCAGCGGCGCCTGCACCAACATCGACTCGCTTTCGCGTGGCAACGTGCTCAACGACCCGGATCTCACGCCGATCACCAACGGCATGCGACAGCAGTACAACCTCCAGGTCTCGGGCGGTAATGACAAGGTGCAATTCTTCGTCTCCGGGCAGTCGGAAGCGGAGAACGGCGTGTACAAGATGCCCGATGCCGAGGTGGTGCGACTCAAGGAACAGCGTGGCGTGAGCCAGCTGCCGGGCGACATCATGCGGCCCAACGCGCTGGGCCGTAACAGCTTCCGTGCCAACGTCAACGCCGAGCTGCGCCCCAACCTCTTCATTCAAGCCTCATCGGGTTTTGTAAACAGCGATACGCGCCTTCCGCAAAACGAAGACAACGCCAACGGTCTCATGGTGGCGGCTTTGGGTGGCCCGTGGCGTCAGGACCAGCGGGACGCGCAGGGCAATCCGCTACGCGGCTATCGCGCCTTTATGATGGGGGACGTACTGTCGCAGACTACCAACTTCGGCATCAATCGCTTCATCAACAGCCTTTCGGCGCAGTGGAACCCGACCTCGTGGCTCAATACTCGTGCCGCCCTAGGCTCCGATGTTACCAATCGTGATGAGCAATTCCTCGCGAAGGTGGGTGAAGGCCCAGCGACCGGTACAGTGCGTCAAGGTGAAGTCCGTAGCGTGAAGGCTCAAGTAAACCAACAGACGGCGGACTACGGGGCAACGGGAACCTTCCAGCTCACCGATTGGCTAAACAGCAAGACCTCTGTAGGCATGCAGTACATCCGATTGGCCAACGAGTTTACGCGCGGTGATGGCATCGGCCTGCCACCTGGCGGGGTGATTGTTTCCACAGCAGCCACTCGCACGTCGACGCAAGGCGTCGAGGAGCGGCGCACCCTTGGCTACTACGTGGAGCAGCAGATGGCCATCCGCGATCGCCTCTTCCTCACGGGTGGTGTGCGTCGCGACGCGGCGAGCGCCTTCGGTGAGAACACGCGTGCGGTGTTCTATCCCAAGTTTGGTGCCTCCTGGCTTGTGTCCGACGAGTCCTTCTTCCCCTCGCAGGACTGGCTGAACAGTTTGCGTCTACGTGGTACCTACGGCGCCTCGGGCCAGATTCCCGGCGCGACGGCGGCCGTGCGCTTCTTTGACGCCGTGCCGCTCACCTTGGCCAACGGCGATGCCCCCGGCGCCGAGCTCGGGTCCCTTGGCAATACCAACCTCAAGCCGGAGTACTCGGCGGAAACCGAGTTTGGCTTTGACCTCACCATGTTCTCGGGTAAGAGCAACATCGAGGTCACGCACTACACCAAGTCCACCACGGACGCGCTCATCCAGCGTGAAATCGCGCCCTCGTTGTCCGGCCTCAATACTCAGCTGGTCAACATAGGCAACATCCGGAATTCTGGGCTTGAGATCACGTACAACCAACGGGTCATCGACAACGACAAGGTAGGTCTGTCGTGGGCGCTGACGGGATCCACACTCAAGAACGAGCTGACCAAGCTGGGTGAGGGCATTGCGGCCATCCCGTCCGGAAATCGCAACACGCAGCGCAATCTGCCGGGCTACCCGCTGTTCGGGCTCTGGGATCGCAACATCAATCCGGTGGATGCCAACAACGACGGCATCATCGTGGTGAGTGAGCTGGGTCTGGGTGATACGGCCGTGTACCAGGGCGCCACCTTCCCCACGCGCGAAGTGGCCTTTACGCCGACCCTCGAGCTGTTCAACAAGAAGTTGCGTATCACCACGCAGTTCGACAGCAAGTGGGGCCTGCTCAAGTTCAACAACACCCTGCGCCACCAGTGCCAGAACGGCATCACCTGCCGCGGCCGCTACGACCGCACCCTGTCGCTGCAGGATCAGGCCAATGCCCTGGCCACCTCAGTGGCCGTGTTTACCGGTCAGTTCGAAGATGGTTCGTTCACCCGCTGGCGCGAGCTGTCGGTGGCCTACGAGATGCCGGCGGCCTGGGCCAACAAGCTGCGTTCCTCGCGCTGGAGTGTCGTGCTGACCGGCCGCAACCTTGCGGTATGGACCAAGTACACGGGCGTGGATCCTGAAGCGGCCCAGTCGAACAACGACACGCGCGGTAACGAGGAGTTCTTCTCCACGCCGCCGGTCCGCATCATGACGCTCCGTATGAACTTCTCCTTCTGACCCCGACCACTCCATGCGATTCTACAACTACGCACGACGGGTGGCCCGGCCCACCGGCACGCTGGCCGTGGCATTGGCCGCGGTCGGCTGCAGCACCGACATGCTGAACGTCGCCACACCCAACGTGTTGGCCGACGCATCCATCTCGGGCTCACTTGGCGCCACCACCATCCGCAACGGGGCCCTGCGCTCCTTCGCGACGGCGTTTTCGGGCACCCAGGACGGGTTTGTGGTGGTGTCCGGCAATTTGGGTGACGAAATCCAGACCACCGATACCTTTGCCGACCGCCAGAACACCGATCAGCGGGTGGCGACGGAGAACTTAGGCGGTTCACTCAACACGACCTACACCAACCTGCAGTTGGCGCGCACCGGCCTGACCACCGCCATCGAACGGTGGCGAGCCGCCAAACCCGACGCCGCCGCCGTCCGAGACTCCCTGGCTGAACTCTACGCCGTCCGCAGCCTCACCGAAACGATGTTTGCCGAGGGCTATTGCTCGGGCGTGCCGTTCAGCAAGGTCTTGCCAAACGGCGACTTCGACTATGGTGATCCGCTCACTACGGCGCAGATCCTGGCCCGTGCCGGCTCCACGGCCGACACGGCGCTCAGCACCGCCACGGCCACCAACATTCGCAGTCTGGCGCAGGTGGCGCGGGGACGCGCACTGCTCAACCTGGGGCAGTATGCGCAAGCCGCGCAGGCCGTGGCGGGTGTGCCCACGAGCTTCCGGTATCAGATCTTCCATTCCATCGCCACAACCGGCCAGAACAACGGCATCTGGACGGCTACCTTCCCCGCCGGTTCGCGCTACACCATCAGCAACCGGGAAGGCACCAACGGTATCGATTACCTGGTCACGCCGGCAGACCCGCGTGTGCCCTGGGCGCCCAGCAATCGCACGGGCTTCGACGGTTCCAGCCGTAACTTGCCGCAGCAGCAGAAGTACACCGCGCAGCCTGCCCCGGCCACGCTGGCCGACGGCATCGAGGCGCGCCTCATCGAGGCCGAAGCGCTGCTGAACCGCACCTCGGGTGGCTCGCAGGCCGATCGTGACGCCATGTTCGCGGCGCTCAACCAGCTCCGCGCCACAGGGCTCGCCACGGCAATCCCCGCCATGCCGGCGGCGCCCACCACGCAGCCCGCGGCGGTGGACATGCTGTTCCGTGAGCGTGCCTTCTGGCTCTGGCTAACCGGCCACCGCCTGGGCGACATGCGTCGTCTCATCCGGCAGTACGGCCGCGCGGCCAACACCGTGTTCCCAGTTGGCCCCATGCTGTACCGCCCGGGCCAGACCTACGGCACGGACGTGAACCTGGTTATCCCCATCCGCGAGCGGAACAACCCGAAGTTCAAGGGCTGCCTCGATCGCAACCCGTAGAGTTTAGCGGGGAGTTCTTGGCCAAGCGCCGTGGCAGGTTCGCCACGGCGCTGAGGTCGAGAACCTTGGTTAGAAGGACGGGCTTGCTTGATTGACTTGGAACATCGGAGCTAGAGTTCAGCTGCGTGCCGTTAGCACATGACTAGATCCAAAGGGCCAACGCCAAGAGGCATTCAGTGAATATCCTGGGAAGGAAGGTCGGGATAGTTGATGTAGCGCTGTCTATATTCACAATGGTCTCTCTAGCGTGGCTAGTGACCACGATCCGACGATCTGCCACCAATCGACGAGAAGTAGTCACCGTTGAGCGCGCTCGTGAGTACGCTGTCGGTGCGTTCCTTCGCAAGGACTCCCGCAGCGAGGATCATTCAAAGCGGCTACATCTTGTTATCTTCTCCGATTTCGCCTGTCCCTACTGCAAGGCCCTCTCTGACGTAATCCCAAACCTTAAGCGGCGGTACGGCTCGGACTTAACCGTTACCTTTCGCCATTCTCCGATGAATCGACTGTCCGCAAGTGCAGCTGCAGCTTACGAGTGCGCACTCCGCAACACAGAGTACACCGAGCAGACTACTCGAGAAAAAGTATTCGATCTGACACTGGCGATGGTGGATTCGTTGCGTTCGAAGAAGAAGGTTGACCTCCCTGGACCTCTTGATTTGGGATCAGAAGCCGTCCGCCGATGCATCTCTTCTGGAGCAATGGACTCGCTGGTTTCGGTGGATCAGTCGGCATACCAGAATTTGAAGCTGTCGGGTACTCCGGTAGTCATCGCTGGTCAGACTCGCTTCCTAGGGTATCCAGGCCTTGCCGCCATAGACAGCGCCCTGAGGGACGTAGTCAAATAGTTCTCAGGTTTTCGATGTGACTTGGGCCAAGCTCTAGGCCAAAGAGCTCATTCGTTCTGTGAACGCGCCGTGCCGAAGAAATCGCCTTCACTCAACCCCACAAGGAGGAGCTATGCGCAAGTTCTTGATCGCGGTTTCATTGATCTCGCTCGCTGCAGGTGCAGGCGCGAAGCGTGTGTTGGCGTCGCCAGCTTCAATCGGTGCCTGTCACACTTTCTGCCCGCCTGGAGATGATTCGTTCTGCGGCGGTCTGTGCGACAAGTGTTTGTCAAATTGTGGATCGGGAGGTTGTACTCACGCATGTGGGCCGCAGTTTTGACACCGTCGGCTGGTAGCAAGTTATCAAGCGGTACTTTGGCACGGCCGCCACGATACTCATGACGACCAAAGCAGGCTCGGTAACTTGGGAAGCTCCTTCGTTCCTAGATTCGTTCTGACTGACGATGCTCCGTACTCAGCGTCGGCAGCCTTTGCCTCCGCCTGTTCCACCCGGTTGCTGCTCTCGAAAACAAGCATCACCCTCCCATAGATCCTGGGGCAGCCTCGGATGACCATGCCATTCAGTCGAAAGTTTGCTCGCCACCTGAAAAGGCTTCGGATGCGAACAAATACCGAGATGTAGGCGAGCCTCGAAGTAAGCGTCCAAGTGAATACGGTTGACGGACCGATTCTCTTCTACTCACCGAAAAAGGAGTCGACATGCGAAAGATCCTGATGATCCTATCGGCGGTTGCTCTCGCACTTTCCGCCGGCATAAAGAAACTGGATGCAGCTGAGCGCGCAGGTTCGTGTGCTTCGTTCTGCCCACCTGGGGACTCGTCGTGGTGCGGTGGAACGTGCGACACCTGCCTTAAGAACGAGAACCCTATCGGTCACTCGTGGCAGTGCGGTAGCCCCATCTAGGCTCGTTTAGCTAGAGTGGAATAGCAAACGATCCAGGTCCGTCAGCCGAGATCTTCCGGGAGGAGGTCGACATGCCTCCTCCCACTTTTTGCCCCAGACCGGTGCAATCAACTAGTGGGGCGTAGTTGAAATGTGGATAGCACGAGACTTGCAGTACCACGCGGTATGTTTACCGCTACGATGGATCTCGTGCTCACTTCCGAGGATCGCCGCACCTTGGAGCAGATGCTGCGGCAGACGACGCTGAGCCAGGCGATCGCGAAGCGCGTGCGCGTCGTGCTCGCGCTCGCGCTCGCCGATGGCGCCAGCTATTCCACCATCGCCGCGCGCTTGGCGTGCACGGATCGGTTCATTGCCATCTGGAAGCGCCGGTTTGTCGAGGGCGGCGTGCTGGCCTTGGCCGATGCGCCGCGTGCGGGGCGGGGGCATGGGATGAGCGCCGCGCTGGAGGCGAAGATTGTCCGCCACACGCTCCAGACGAAGCCGCCGGCGCCCCTCACGCACTGGTCGAGCCGCCGCCTCGCGGCCAAGCTCGGCGTCGCGCACACCACGGTGACCACGGTGTGGAAGCGGCACGGGCTCAAGCCCCATCGACTGGAGCGCTACAAGGGTAGTCCCGATCCTGATTTCGAGACGAAGGCGGCGGACATCATTGGGCTCTACATCGATCCGCCGGTCAACGCCGTGGTGTTCTGCGTCGACGAGAAGACGGCCATTCAGGCGCTGGATCGCACGGATCCAGTGCTGCCGCTGCGACCGGGACGGTCCGAACGGCACGGCTTCGAGTACGTGCGCCACGGCACCCGCTCGCTGTACACGGCGCTCAACGTCGGCACGGGCCACGTGCAGGGCAAAGTCGCGGCCCGCCACACCAGTGCGGAATTCGTGGACTTTCTGGACACCGTCACCCGCTCCGCGCCTCGCGGCAAGGCCGTGCACTTCGTCGTGGACAACCTGTCCGCCCACAAGAACCAGGCGGTGAAGGATTGGCTCGCCGCGCATCCGCGCGTGACCATGCACTACACCCCGACCTACAGCAGCTGGCTCAATCAGGTCGAGAGTTGGTTCGCGCGCATCGAACGTGACTGCATTGCGCGTGGGATCTTCACCTCGACGACCGATCTCACGCGCAAGCTGCTCCGCTACATCAAGCTCCATAACGAAACCTGTCAGCCGTTTGTGTGGCGGTACCGCGACGTCACCCGTCGCATGCCTGCTACACGTACATCAACTACGCCCCACTAGTGGCCGCTAGTTCGTCGCAGACTCTTCACTTTGACGTGCAATTGGATGTCCCAGAAGTGTCAGCGCTTGCCGGCCGCGCGCCCCAACTCCACGGCCTTGAAGCCCGGCTCACCCCAACCAATCACGAACACGCTGAAGCCCTGCTTCATGCGCATCTCGATGTCGGCCGCGCCCGCTGGGTAACCACAGGGCACCTTGAACTCCTTGCAGGCCGCCAGCACCGACTGAATGGCCGCTTCCCACGCCGCTTCGTCGAACTTGCGCTGGCCGTTGGCGTCGGTGGTGCTGAACACGCCGCGCAGCGTGCCTGCGCCGGGGAAGAGCACACCCACACCGGGCACGGCGGCAATCTCGCGGATCTTCGCCAGACCTTCCTTGCTCTCGACAATGGTGAACGTCACCAGCTCACCCTTGGGATTGAGCGGCCAGAGATCGGCCTTGGCCTTGTACTCGGCCTCCGTCATGCCCCAGCGCGCCGGGGCGCTGCCCACGTCATCACTGCGTGTGCCGCCGTTGGCCTTGAAGCGCAGGGCGGCAATACCCTTCTTGAGTTCATCGGCGCTCTGCACGTCCACGAACACGATGCCACTCACGCCCTCGTTGAGCTGCTTGCCGATGCGCGCTGCGGCCACCGCCGGATCAGGGGCGATTTCGGGCGTCTTCACGAACACCGGGTGCGTGAAGCGTGGCGCCTTGCCCTTCTGCAGGTTGCCGCCCGTCGCCAACGCCGACGCGAACTGCTGGAAGGCCGGGTAGCTCTGGTCGAAGTTGTATTCCATCGTGCCTTCGAACAGATAGTCCGCCCGCTTGTAGGCCAGGGCCTCCTGGGCCAGCTGGGCCATGGACTTGACGGAGTCGGGGGGCAGGGCGGGCCCACCGGGCCGCGCGCGCCGGTTGGCGGGGGCATACAGGCCGAAGACCGGCTGATTGCTGCTCAACAGATCAATGACGGGGTTGAGTCGTCCTGAAGCAGGGGCCTGCGCCTGCGCCGAGCCGGCGGGCAGGGCCAGGGAGACGGCTGCAGCAGCGGCCGCAATCCAGCGCGATCGCACATGGACCTCCGAAAGGGGGGAGTGGGAGGAAGGGTGGGGCACCGGGACGTCTCAGTCCACGACTCGGCGTATATGCCCCTCAACGTCCGAGAGGGCAAGATCGCTGTCGGGAACGCCGTAAACACTTTGAGGGCGGTCCGCGTAATTTCAGTAATAGGCCTTTCCGGTGACGCGATCCCTCCTGCGCCACCGCGCCGACCACACCCGCCTGAGCCAGGAGGTTCGGGGATGAAGTCGTTGGTTGTTGCTGGTTCCGGTTGTCTTGCCCTGCTGGCGGTGGCGTCGCTGGATGGTCCTGAGCGGACCACACGCAGCGAATCCCCGTCGCCGCAGCCTGCGTCGTTGGCACCGGCCGCGTATGACCTGTCGTTCCTCGACGGGCCGAACACGCCGTCGTCGCCCGCCGGCTCGCGCGCCGCAGGTGCGCACCCGGTGCTGCGCCGCAAGGCGCCCACCACCACCATGAGCAACGTCGCGCTCGGTGATGTGGTGAAGAAGACCTGCGCCGGCTGTCACAGTGAGCAGCGTCGGCAGGGCAACTTGTCGCTGCAGAACTTCGATCTCGCCACCATCGGGCAGACCGCTCCGGAAGTGGCGGAGAAGATGATCAACAAGCTGCGCACCGGCATGATGCCGCCGCCGGGCCGGGCGCGCCCGGGTGGTGACACGCTCGACGTGCTGCTCAACACGCTCGAGCGCACGATGGACATGCAGTTCGCGCGCAACCCCAATGCCGGATCGCGCGCGTTTCAGCGCCTGAACCGCGCGGAGTACGAGCGGGCGGTCAAGGATTTGCTGGCCATTGAGGTGAAGGCCGGCACCTGGCTGCCGCTTGACACCAAGAGCGCGAACTTCGACAACATCGCCGACGTGCAGCTGCCGTCGGCCACGCTGCTCGATTCGTATCTCGACGCGGCCAGCGAGATTGCCCGCCTTGCGGTGGGTGACCCCAAGGCGAGCGTCTCCACCAGCACGTACAAGATCCCGCGGTTGGCCTCGCAGCTCGATCAGGTCGAAGGCGCGCCCGTCGGCACACGTGGTGGCACCTCGGTTACGCACACCTTCCCGGCCGACGGCGAGTACGTGTTCACCGTCACCCTGCACGCCATTCCGACGGGGCAGCTGTTCGCCTCCACCGCGCCCTTCGATGAGAAGATCGAAGTGTCGGTGAATGGCGAGCGCGTGGCGTTACTCGACATTGACCGCGGCATGTCGCAGGCGGACCCGCAGGGCATGGAGATCCGCACCAAGCCGGTGCCGGTCAAGGCGGGGCCCAATCGCATCACGGCCACCTTCCTGCGCACCTTCGAAGGCCCGGTCAACGACAACATCGTGCCGCTGGGTCACAGCATCGCCGACACGCAGATTGGCGCGCAGGCCGGCATCACGGTGCAGGCGCACATCCAGAACTTTGCGGTGACGGGGCCGTACAACCCCACTGGCGTGTCGGACACGCCGAGCCGCCGTCGCATCTTCAGCTGCCGTCCGCTCTCGGCCACCGAAGCGCGGCCCTGCGCCGAAAAGATCATCAGCCGCCTTGGTGCCCAGGCGTACCGCCGGCCCATGCAGGCCAATGACGTGAAGGCCCTCATGGCCTTCTACGATACGGGCGCCAAGGATGGCGGGTTTGAGATCGGCATCCGCACGGCGGTGGAAGCCATGCTGGCCAGCCCGCACTTCATCTTCCGCATCGAGGAAGTGCCGGCTGCCGCCGCTGCCAAGGGGCGTGTGCCGGTGTCGGGTGTGGATCTCGCCTCGCGACTCTCGTTCTTCCTCTGGGGTGCGCCGCCCGACTCGCAGCTCGTGGCCCTCGGTCGCAGTGGTCGCCTGCAGGACACGACGGTGCTGGTGCAGCAGACGCGCCGCCTTCTGGCCGACAAGCGCAGTGAGGCCCTGTCCACTCGCTTCGCCGCGCAGTGGCTGCGCCTCCAGGACATCGAGCTGGTGCATCCCGATGCCAACCAGTTCCCCGACTTCCGGGAGCAGTTGTCCGATGACATGCGGCGCGAAACCGAGCTGTTCTTCAACTACCTCGTGCGCGAGAACCGCAGTCTGAACGACCTCTTCACGGCCAACTACACCTTCATCAACGAAGGACTGGCCCGGCACTACGACATTCCGGGCGTGGTGGGCGATCACTTCCGCAAGGTCAACTACCCCGCGGGTTCGCCGCGCAGCGGCATCCTGGGGCATGGCAGCGTGCTGACCCTCACGTCGCACGCCAACCGCACCTCACCGGTGCTGCGCGGCAAGTGGGTCATGGAAGTGCTCATGGGGTCGCCGCCTCCACCGCCGCCGCCCAATGTGCCGGATCTCGAGAAGGTGGACGAGTCCAAGGAGGGGCGTCTGCTCACCACGCGCGAGCGCATGGAAGTGCACCGCGCGGCGGCCACCTGCCGCTCCTGCCACCAGTTCATCGACCCCATCGGTCTCGCGCTCGACAACTTCGACGTCATGGGCCGCTGGCGCATCAAGGAAAACGGTGAGGCGCTGGACACACGTGGTGACTTCTACGACGGCACCAAGGTGTCGAGCCCGGGTGAGCTGCAGGCCGCGTTGCTCAAGCGTCCGGTGCCACTCATGCGCTCCTTCACCCAGAACCTCATGGCCTACGCCCTGGGACGCCGAGTGGAGTATTACGACGCGCCCACGGTGCGCCGCATCGAAACGGCGGCCCGGGCCAGCAACTACCGCATGCACGACTTCATCGTGGGTGTGGTGAAGAGCGACGCGTTCCGCTATCGCACGCTCGTCGCACAGGGCGGGGCCGAAACGGCCGCGCCGGGCAAGTCCTCTCCGGCGCCTGCACCGGCGCCGACCTCCACTGCACCGGCTGGCAGCCGGGGCCGCTGATCCACGCTCGCACATCACACGGAGAACACCCGATGCAATTTCTGAGCGGAAAGGCCATGCCGCGCCGCCGGTTCCTGCAGGGCATGAGCGCAACGATCGCGCTGCCCTATCTCGATGCCATGATCCCGGTGGGACGCCGCGGCGGCTTCGATGCCAAGCAGGCGCCGCGCCTCGTGGCCATCGAGATGGTGCACGGTGCCGCCGGCTGCAACGAATGGGGCGCCAAGAACTTCCTCTGGTCGCCCGAGGCCACTGGGCGTCAGTACGATCTCTCGCCCACGGCGCTCACCTCGCTCGACCAGTACCGCGACTACCTCACCATCATCAGCAACACCGATGTGCGTGAGGCCGAGCCCACGTCGCCCAACGAAATCGGCGGCGACCACTTCCGCTCGAGCGCGGTGTTCCTCACACACATGCATCCGAAGCAGACGGAAGGCTCAGATGTGAAGGTGGGTACGTCGCTCGATCAGATGTACGCGCAGAAGTTCGGGCAGGAAACGCCCATCCCGTCCATGCAGCTCTGCATCGAGAACGTGGACCAGGCCGGTGGCTGCGCCTACGGCTACGCCTGCGTGTACACCGACTCCATCAGCTGGGCTTCGCCCAACGAGCCGCTGCCGGTCATCCGTGATCCGCGCGTGGCCTTCGAGAAGCTCTTCGGCGTTGGTGGCACCAGCGCCGAGCGCGCCGAACGCCGCCGCACGCGCCGCAGCATCCTGGATTTCGTGGCCAGCGAGATGTCGTCGCTCACGGCGGCGCTTGGTCCGGAAGACCGCATCCGTCTCGATCGCTACATGACGGACATCCGCGAAGTGGAGCGTCGCATCCAGCGCGTCGAGGCACGCAACACCAGCGGGGAAGTGCGCGAGTTGCCCGAGGCGCCCGCCGGTGTGCCCGATTCGTTCGCCGAACATGTCAAGCTGATGTTCGACATTCAGGCGCTGGCCTTCGCGGCCGACATCACTCGCGTGTTCTCGTTCAAGATGGGCCGCGACGGCTCGAGCCGCACCTACCCGGAGAGCGGCACCGACAAGCCGTTCCATCCGGCCTCGCACCACGGCGGCACGGAGCGTGGCGTGAAGGACTTCCAGATGATCAACAAGTACCACGTGTCGATGCTGCCCTACTTCCTCGACAAGCTCAAGAGCATCCAGGAAGGCGAGTCGAACATGCTGGACAAGACGATGATCATCTACGGTTCGCCCATGGGTGACTCGAACCTGCACAACCATCGCCGCTGCCCGCTCATCGTGCTCGGCAAGGCAGAGAACCGTCTCACGGGCAACCTGCACATCAAGGCGCCGGACGGCACGCCGATGGCCAACGCGATGCTCTCCATGATGCACACGCTTGGTCTCGAGAACATGACGTCGTTCGGTGACAGCACCGGCGTCCTCAACCTCAATTCCGCCAATGCCTGATCGCTCGGCACGTTCGTCAGCGCCCCGCGTACGTCGCGGGGCGTTGGTCGTGGTGGCCTGCGCCGCCACGCTGATGTTGGGAGCGGCGCGCTTCACGCCGGCCGAGTCACCGGTGGCCGATGCCGTCATGCGCGGCGATACGGCGCAGGTGCGGGTGCTCATTCGTCAGGGCAACGACGTGAACGCGGCGCAGGCCGATGGCATGTCCGCACTGCACTGGGCGGCGCGTCGCGGCGATGCCGGTTCGGCGCAGGTGCTGCTGTTTGCCGGCGCCCGTGTGGATGTGGTGACGCGCAACGGCAATTACACCCCGCTGCATCTGGCGGCGCGTGAGGGCCGTGCGGAGGTGGTGAAGCTGCTGCTGTCGCATGGCGCCAACCCCTTGGCGGAAACGTCAACGGGTGGGGCCACGGCGCTGCATTTCGCCGCGCAGCACGGCAACCCGGCGGCCATTGCGGCACTGCTCGATGCCAAGGTGCCGGTGGACATTCGCGAGGGTGCCTGGGGCCAGACGCCGCTCATGTGGGCGGCGGCCTTTGGTCGCGTGGATGCCATCGATGTGCTCATCAAGCGTGGCGCGGGCATCGAGGCGGCGTCGCGCATTGAGGACATCCCGAAGCAGGAACGGGAGATTCGCACGCTGCTGACGGCGCGGGCGCGGAAGGTGGCGGCGCTCAAGGCTGCGGAGCAGCCGCAGGGCCCGCAACAGCAAACTGCGGGAGCCCCCGCGCCGGCAGCCCGGGCGCCGGAAGCCGCGGCTGCAGGAGCCGGTGGACAGCGGCCGGCGGCTACGCCGCCCGCGGGCCGCGCGGCCGGTGACTCGGTTCGTCCGGCGACGGGCTTCCAGCAGCGCGGACCCTCATACGGCGAACTCATTGGCAACAAGGGTGGGCTCACGCCGCTGCTGTTTGCGGTGCGCGAAGGCCACGACGAGGCCGTGGACAAGCTGCTCGCGGCCGGTGCCAACGTGAATCACGTAAGCGAAGGCGACCACACCAGCCCGCTGCTCATGGCGGTCATCAACGGCCGCTTCGACATGGCCGCGCGCCTGATGGACAAGGGCGCGGACGTGAAGCTGCAGAGCGATGCCGGTGCCACGCCGCTCTACGCGGTCATCAACACGCAGTGGGCGCCCAAGTCGCTGTATCCGCAGCCCACGGCGCAGTACCAGCAGAAGACCTCGCACCTCGAGCTCATGGAGCGCATGCTCAAGGCCGGGGCGGACCCCAACGTGCGTCTCAAGAAGCACCTGTGGTTCATGTCATACAACTTCGACCTGCTGGGCGTGAACACGGTGGGCGCCACGCCGTTCTGGCGCGCTGCCTACGGTCTAGATGTGCCGGCCATGAAGCTGCTGGTGCAGTACAAGGCCGACCCGAGCATTCCCACCATCAAGCCGGTGGGGCGTCTGCCAGGTGATGAAGCGCCCGAAGAGGGCGCGTCGGGCAGCAGTGATCCGAGCGGCCTGCCGCCGGTGCCCGATGGCGGGCCGGGTGTGCATCCCATCCACGCGGCCTCCGGTGTGGGCTACGGAGAAGGCTACGCGGCCAATTCGCACCGCCATGCGCCCGATGCCTGGCTGCCGGCCGTGAAGTATCTCATCGAGACCATCGGCGCCGATCCGAACGCGCGTGATCACAACGGCTACAACCCCTTGCATCACGCCGCGGCACGTGGCGACAACGAGCTCATTGAGTATCTCGTGAGCAAGGGCACCGACGTGAAGGCCATTTCCCGCCGCGGACAGACCACGGCCGACATGGCCAACGGGCCGGTGCAGCGCATTCCGCCCTTCCTCGAGACCGTGGATTTGCTGGTCAAGCTGGGCTCGAAGAACAGCAACAAGTGCCGGTCCTGCTGATCTGCTCGTTGATCAGCAACTGACTACCACGGAAAAACACGGAAAAAAATAGACAACCACACGGATCAGATCTCGTTGATCAATCCGTGTGGTTGTCTTTTTCAATCCGTGAAATCCGTGGTAGTCGTTTGACGATCTGGCGGAAGCACCACGGCCAGAGTGAGAAAACGGCGGATCAGTCGTCGTGATTCAGCTCGTACTGCCGCTGCGCGTGCACGCGCTCCTGACCCTGGGCCTTGTCTCGGCGCTTCGCGGCCGCCATGGCCATGCCATGCGTGGACGACGTCTTGATGGCGGGCAGGGCAATCTGCTTTTCGAGGGCCTCGCTGCCGCAGGCAGGGCAGGCGGGCACCTGACTGCCTCGCACCAGGGCCTCGAAGCTGTGCTGGCAGGAGGTGCAGACGAAGTCGAACATCGGCATATTGGCGGTCTCCTGTAGAAGTCCCCTGAACCTATCGTCCTGTACCGGAGGAAAGCGATGTTCCCCTCACGACGTTCCCCTCGCACGCGGCTGACGGCGGCGGCTGCCGTATGCGCCGCGCTGGCCGCCACGACCACCCTGGCCGAGGCGCAGGCCGCCGAGCGTCAGGTCGTGGTTGGCGAAGGACAGCGTGTCAGTGCTACGCTCAGCCCCGGTATCCGCGTTGGCAACATGCTCTTTGCCTCGGGCCAGCTGGGCACCAGCCCCAATGATACCACCATTGCCGGGCAGACGACCCGCGCGCTGGAGAACACCGAAAAGGTGTTCAAGGCGGCCGGCACGACCCTGGCCAACGCCGTCAAGTGCACGGTGTTTCTCACCGACGTGAAGGACTTCCGCGGCATGAACGAGGCCTACACGAAGTTCTTCCCCAGCAATCCGCCCGCGCGCTCCACGGTCGTGGTGGCGGCACTCGTGGTGCCGAACGCGAAGGTGGAGATTGAATGTCAGGGCATGATCCCCTGAGGAACAGCACACAGCGATAGCCGTATCCCGGAAGCCTCAAGGCAGAAGCCAAGAACTAAGACGGGAGCCCCATTTCGATGAGGCTCCCGTTTTCCTGCTCCTGCCCTACGGCTTCTGCTTTACGGCTTCCGACGCACGGCTATCGCAGTCTGCTGTTCACTGTCACTTGCCGCCGGGCCAGAGCACGCCCTGCGCCCCCGGCTTCACTGCTCCCACTCCAAGGTAGCGGAACTTCTGCACCCGCTTGCCCTCGTAGGTTTCCGTCGTGTAGACGTTGCCCTTGGAGTCGCTGGCAATGCTGTGCACCGCGAAGAACTGCCCCGGCTGCCGGCCGCCGTCGCCGAACCAGGTGAGAATCTCGAGCTTGTCGCGATCCATCACGTACACCCGCTCGTTCTTGCCGTCGGCCAGGTAGAGATACTTCTGCGCCGCGTCGCGCGAGAACGCGATGTCCCACACCGAGCCGTCACCGCGCGTGAGCGGAGCCACACGCACCTCCTTCACGAACTGGCCGTTCTTGCGGAACACCTGGATGCGATCGTTCGGACGATCGCACACGTACACCAGACCGTCGGTCGTGGGTTCGGCGCAGTGCACCGGATTGCGGAACTGCTGGGCGAGCGGCGCCGCCGGGTCATAGGGAGGCAGGCGCGTGTCGTCGGGCGCGTTGCCATAGGCCCCCCAGAAGCGCTTGACCTTGCCGCTCCGCATGTCGATGACGGCCACCCGCTTGTTGCCGTAGCCGTCGGCCACGTAGGCCTCGCCCGCCTTGTCGTCGAACGAGATCTTGGCCACCCGCCCGAAATGCGTGCTGTCGAGACTGTTGGCCGCCTGATTGGGCGCACCGAACTGCTGCAGGAACTTGCCGTCGTGGCTGAACTTGAGAATGTGCGAGTCACGCGCGCCGTTGCCGCCGATCCACACATTGTCGTTGGCGTCAATGGAGATGCCGTGGTTGGAGGAGGGCCAGGTGTAGCCCTCGCCGGGGCCGCCCCAGGCACGCACCAGATTGCCGGCCGGGTCGAACTCGAGCACCGGCGGCGCCGACTGGCAGCACTCGCCGATGGGCGGGTTGGCCTTCATGCCGGCTTCCGTGCGCTGGTTGAGCGTGGAGTCGCCCCGATGGATGATGAACACGTGGTCGCGGCTGTCCACGCCCACGCCGATCACGGACCCCAGCAACCAGTGATTGGGCAGCGGCTTGGGCCAGAGCGGGTCCACTTCGAACCGCGGGGCCTGCACCGTCTGGCCGTTGTTGGCGTGCAGCACGGCCTGCGCAGCACCCAGCGCCACCAGGCCAGCACCCCACAGGGTCCAGCGAACGGACGGACGAAACCTCGGCATGGACGGACTCCCGAAACCTTTGGACGGAGGGAACGGAGCCCCGTGCGCAAGGCGCGGTCTCCGTGATAACTTCGAACCCGAAGCTATCCTCCCGCCTGCATCTGTCCAGAGACGCATTGCCCGTGGATGTACCGCCCGTGCGTGCATTGCCGCGCTTCGCGCGCCCCCTGCGTGCTGCCTTCCTCGCCATCCTGCTGGCCCTGCCTCTTGCCTGGCGGGTCGTGTCGGCGCACGAAGTGCCGCAGCATGTCGCGGTGCGCGCCTATGTCGCGCCTTTGACCGATCGTGTGCGTCTCCTGGTGCAGATCCCGATGGACGCGGTGCGCGATGTGGACTTCCCGCTCGTCGCGCAGGACGCGCTCGACGTGCCGCGCGCCGCACCGTTTCTTGCCGACGCCGCGCGCCTGTGGGTGGCCGACGGTATCCGCCTGCGCGACGGCGCCCGTGATCTGGGCGCGCCGCAATTGGTGGCCGTGCGCGCGACCCTGCCCGGCGACCGGGCCTTTGCGTCGTACACCGACGCCATGCGCGCCATTCGCGAGGCGCCGCTCGACACCACGGTCCACGTGCCGCACGGGCAGTTGCGGCTCGAGGTCTGGCTGGAGTGGCCGACCGCGACGCCGGTGCGTGATCTGGTCATCGAACCGCTGTGGGCGCACCTCGGGGTGCGCACCAGCACCGTGCTGACCCTCGTGCGTGCCGACGGTGGGCTGCGCCCCTATGCCTTCGACGGCAACCCGGGCGCCGTGCGGCTCGATCCACGCTGGTGGCACGCCGCCTCGCGCTTTGTCGGCGAAGGCATGCACCACATGCTGGGCGGACTCGATCATCTGCTCTTCGTGCTCTGCCTGGTGTTGCCCTTCCGTCAGCTCAGGCCGCTCATCGGTCTGGTGACGGCCTTCACCGTGGGGCACTCGTTCACGCTGCTGGCTTCGGCGTTGGGTTGGACGCCCGATGCCGGCTGGTTTGCGCCGCTGGTGGAAGTGCTCATTGCGCTGTCCATCGTGTTCATGGCCGTCGAAAACATGCTGGGCGCCAAACTCGAGCGGCGCTGGCGCATGGCCTTTGTCTTCGGTCTCGTGCATGGATTCGGCTTCTCGGCCGCCCTGCAGGATGCGCTGCAACTTGCCGGCAGCCATGTTCTCGTGTCACTCGCCGCTTTCAATCTCGGAGTCGAACTTGCGCAGGTGCTGGTGCTCGTGCTGACCGTTCCCTTGCTCGCCCAGCTGTTCCGCCGCGCCGTGCCCGAACGCGCCGGCGTGCTGGTGGCCTCGGCCTTTGTGGCGCATGAAGCCTGGCACTGGATGCGCGAACGGGCCGCCGATCTGTCGGCGCAGCCCTTTGTGCGCCCGGCCCTGGATGCTGCACTGGCGTTGACCGTGGCGCGCTGGATGACCGCTGCGCTGCTGATGCTCGGTGTGTGGTGGCTCATGGAGGGGCTCATGCGGCGCTGGGTGTGGCCGCGCAATGAGTCGGAGCGTACGGTGCCCGGTCCTCACCTTGCCGGGCACTCGTTGCCCGGCGCCGTGGCCACGCTGCTCTGTGCCGTGGCGGTCACGATGCTCGGGGTCAGCGCCGCCCAGGCACAGGTCGCCCCACGCAGCACCATGGCCGGTGTGTACACCGCCGATCAGGCCACCAAGGGCCGCGAGGTGTTCAACGGCATGTGCCTTGGCTGCCACACCACCGCCTCGCACCAGGGCACGGCCTTTCAGCTCAAGTGGTTCGGGCGTCCGCTCTTCGACCTGTACGACTATCTCAGCCAGGCCATGCCCAAGACGGCACCGGGCAGCCTCACGGAAGACGAATACGTCTGGGTGACCGCGTACATCCTGCGGCTCAACGGCATGCCGGCCGGCAAGGTCGAACTCAATGCCGAACCGCAGTGGCTCAAGGCCGTGCGCGTCGACTCGGGCAGTACACGCAACGGTGCCGGTGCCAGGTCAGCGCCCAGCGCCGCGCCGCTGCCCGCGCGTCATCCCTGAACATGCCTCCCTTCACGCTCCGCTCCCTCCCTCGGCCTACTCCGGAGACTGCATGACCCGACGTGGAATCCCCAGGTACGCTGCCTTCGCAGCACTCGGTGCCACACTTGCCGGTGTGCTGTTCACGCAGGGCATGCCCACCGGCGCACAGCCCGGCAAACCGCTCACGCGCGGCAACGCCTTTGGTGAGTGGCGGCACTGGGGGGCAGACCAGTGGAGCACGCGCTACTCGCCGCTCGATCAGATCAACGCGAGCAACTTCGACTCGCTGCAGGTGGCCTGGGAGTGGAAGGGCGGGGCCAAGCACGGACCCGACGAGTACTACCGCACCACACCGCTATACGCGAATGGTCGCCTGTTCACGGTGGTGTCCACGAAGCGCCATGTGGTGGCGCTCGATCCGGAGACCGGCAACGAACTCTGGGCCTACAAGGTCGAAGAGGGCATTCGCTGGCAGAAGGCACCGCGCCAGTTTGCCGGGCGTGGTCTGTCCTACTGGAGCAACGGCACGAAGGAACGTGTGCTGGTCACCACACCGGGCTATCATCTCATCTCACTCGATGCGAAGACGGGCAAGCCGGATCCGGCCTTCGGCAAAAACGGCACCATCGACCTGATGGAAGGACTGGGCTACCCGATGGTGAAGCTGGCCGTGGATGACTCCGGCCCGCTCATCATTTCGGATGCGGCGCCCTATCGCGAAGCCAAGCCGGGCGAAGGTTGGGATCCCGTGAAGAAGATCGGCGCCGACGGCACAGTGGGCATCACGTCGCAGATTGCCGCGAGCTCGCCGGGCATGGTGGTGGGCAACGTGCTGGTGGTCGGCAACTCGTCCATCCACGGCTACTACCCCATTCGCGCCAGCAATCCCATCGGTACGATTCGCGGGTACGACATCAGCACCGGCAAGCTGCTGTGGAAGTTCAATCTCATTCCGCAGCCCGGTGAGTACGGGGCGGACACGTGGAAGAACGGGTCCAAGCAGGGCACGAAGGGTGTGGGCAAGGCAGATGCCTGGGCACCCTATGCAGCGGATGAGCAGCTTGGCCTGGTGTACATCCCGGTCGGCATGCCGCTCATGGACGAATACGGCGGCCATCGTCCCGGCGACAATCTGTACGGCAACTCGCTCGTCGCACTCGATGTAAAGACGGGCAAGCGCAAGTGGCACTTCCAGATGGTGCACCACGACATCTGGGACTACGACACGCCGATGGCGCCGAACCTCATGGACGTCACCATCGACGGTCGTCCGCGCAAGATCGTGGCGCAGCCCACCAAGCAGGGCTGGCTGTACGTGTTCGATCGTGTGACGGGTGAACCCATCTGGCCCATCGAGGAGAAGCCCGTGTTGCAGAGCGGCGTGCCGGGTGAGCAGTCGTCGCCCACGCAGCCCATTCCCAGCAAGCCCGCGCCCTACACGCAGCAGGGCCTGCTGGAGAGTGACCTCATCGACTACACGCCGGCCATCAAGGACTCCGCGCTGGCGCTGGCGAAGAAGTGCCGCATGGGCCCGTACTACATTCCGCCCGCTGCAGGCGACGGCAAGGACAGCACGGGTTTCCGTTGCGCGTGGTACGCACCGGGGGCCAGCGGCGGTGTGAACATTGACGGTGGCGCCACGCACGATCCCGAGACGGGCATGCTGTATCTCGCCAGCATCACGGGACTCAGCACCACCTCGCTGCTCAACGACCCGTGCTCGGAGTTCGCCTACAGCTCGCCCGCCAGCAACTGTGGACTGATTGGTGCGCTGCCCACGCCGGCGGACTACAAGAAGCCCGAGAACGTGGGCTTCGCGGGACGCGCGTCGGGCTCGATGATCGGCGGCATTTCCATCCTCAAGCCCAAGCAGTTTGGTGGCATCACGGCGTACAACATGAGGACGGGCGACAAGGCGTGGTGGATGCCGAACGCGGGCTTCATGCGGCAAACCAGCCGTGACCCGCTGTTTGCCGGTGTCACCATTCCGCCCATGCCAGGCCGTGGCCAGGCGCAGGCCATTACCACCAAGACGCTGGTCATTTACGGCACGGGACGCTCGGGTGGGCTGCCGGGTGAGCCGCCCACGCTGTTCGCACTCGACAAGGCCACGGGCAAGCAGGTCGGCGCACTGCAGATTCCGGCCAAGACCACGGCGGTGCCGATGACCTTCCTGCACAAGGGACAGCAGTACATCGTGTTTGCAACCGGCGCGCAGGAAGAGGCGAGTCTGGTGGCGCTCAAGTTGCCTTCCAGGAAGTGAGGGCGTGAACCGATCAGTATCGAGTCTTGAGTTCAGGTATCGAGTTGTCGGTTGCTTACCAACTCACAACCCGAAACCTGAACTCAAGACTCGACACTGATCGGTTCAGCTTCTGCGGGTCGCCTACTTCTTCACATACCGCTTGAGCGCCCGGTCCCCGACCTCCGCCCCGTAGATATTGCCCGCCGCATCCACAGCCACGCCCTCGGCGCTGCTCGTGCTGGGCGGGTTCGGGGCCGGATCGGGAATGAAGGCCGTCACCTGGCCGGTGCGCGCGCTGCCAATGCGAATGCCGCGCTTCCACGCGCCGTGCGGCGGATTCACCGAGCCCGACTCCGAGTCGGCCGCGTACAGCACGTCGTTCTTGTCGATCCACAGTCCGCTGATGCGGCTGAATTGATACCAGGTGTCGAGCACCTCGAAGGTGCTGGGGTTCACAATCAGCAGCCGATCGTTGCCGCGATCGGCAATGAACAGACGCCCGCGCGAATCAAACGCCAGTGCGTGCGGCTGATCGAGCTGCCCGTCACCCTTGCCCCAGCTCCCCCAGGTCTTCTTGAGCGTGCCGTTCCTGTCGAAGACGAGCACACGAGCCGTGGCGCCGGCGCGTGACGAATGACCCTCGGCCACATAGATGTCGCCGTTGGCCGCCGTGATGACGGCGTTGGGCTGCCAGAAGAAGGCCGTATCGCGGCCGCCGCCCGCCTTGCCCAGCGTCATGAGCACCTTGCCGTCGGGACTGAACTTCACGATCTGATGTCCACGCGGCGGTGGGGGCGGCGCGTTCGGATCGATGGGCGCGACACCGCCGGTGCAGCTGCAGTCCACCACCCAGATGTTGTTGTCGCGGTCCACGTGAATGCCATGCGGCGACATGATCATCCCGCCGCCAAAACTCTTCACGAGATTGCCGTTTGCATCGAACTTGAGCACGCTCGGCAGCGAGGACTGCGCGCAGCTGTTGGCGCCGCAGCGCTCAGCCACCCATACCGACTTGCCGTCGTTGTCGATGGCGACGGCACTGGTTGAGCCCCAGGTCCGCCCGTTGGGCAGCTTGGCCCAGCCTTCCACCGTGGTGTAGGGGTTGGGACGGTCGTTCACAGGGGGCGTCGCCGGCCCGGTTTGAGCCGAGAGCGGCAACGCGGTGGCAAGCAGCAGCAGGGCAGTGGTGCGCATGGGGCGGGCGGGAGGAAGGTGGGAACGCATGCAGGCAAGTTGCGCCCGAGACGGCCCCTCGGCAATTCGCTCGTCATCACCGCCTCCCCGGCGCCCCAGGGGGGCGCAGAGGTGTTGCGCCGCGTCACGCGAAGGGCGAGCGTTCCGGCATGGTATCCGTGACCTCCCTGCCATGCGCGCGCGCCACGTCGGCGTCTCGCGGCCTTGCGCATCTCCGGCGTGCCGCGTGCGGTCTGGCACTGGCCTCGCTGTCCGCCTGCGGCAAGACGCATGATGCCACGCCGCGTGATGTGGCGCTGCAGTTCTACGTGACGCTGGAAGTGGCCGGGGTGCGCAGTCTGCCGGAATCGCGCGCCCTGCCGGCGCTTGAACCCTATCTCACGGCGGACCTGACCCGTGCGCTGGCCGCGCCCCCGGCGCCTGGCGTGGACGCGGGCAATGTGTTCAGCGGGTTGTATGAGGGGCACACCAGCTATGTCGTGCACGAGGCGCAGCTGGACGGTGACACGGCGCGGGTGCGTCTCGATTTCACCAACATCGACCAGCAACCTGCGGTGCAGTGGACCGATACGCTGGTGCTGGTGCGGCAGGCTCCGTCGTGGCGCGTGCATGATCTGCGCTACGGAGCCAACTGGGACTTTGGCTATCGCGGATCGCTGCGCGCGGTGCTGACCTGTCTCACAGGGCCTGACGCTGCCAGCTGCCGCGGCGGAACATCAGCCACGCCACCAGCGCCAGCAACGAATACGCGCTGAGCACCGCCAGAAACACGCCGGTGCTGCCAATGGGCGCGTAGCGTGTGAGCAGCCAGGCCAGCGGAATCTCGAAGAGCCAGAACACGCCGATGTTCATGCGGGTGGGCGTGCGTGTGTCTCCGGCACCGTTGAAGGCCTGCATGAGCACCATGCCCAGCGCATACAGCGGGAAGCCCAGCGCCATGAGCCGGAGGCCCTGGACAGCCACGGCCGTCACGGCCGCCTCCCGGGTGAACAAACCGACAATGGGACCGGCCGCCACGACGTACACCACACCCACCAGGCCAAGAAACAGGCCGTTGTAGCGTGCGGCGGCACGAACGGCCCTGTCCGCGCGTTCCGGCAGACGGGCTCCGAGAGACTGTCCCACCATGGTCGCGGCCGCGTTGCTCACGCCCCAGGCTGGCAGCAGCGCGAACATGACCAGACGCACGGCGATGGTGTACCCGGCCATGGCCGCGCTGCCGAAGCCGGCGATGAGGCGGATGAGCACCATCCACGTGAGACTGCCCACCATCACCTGCACGGTGGCGTTCCCGGCCATGCGCAGCACACGCTGGATGACGGGCCACTCGATCGCGAGATGCCGGCGCTGCAATTGCAGATGGCCACTGCCTCGCGAGAGCTGCCAGAGTGCGTAGGCCACGCCCACTCCGCGGCCCGTGGTGGTGGCAAGCGCCGCGCCGGTAACGCCGAACGCCGGCAACGGGCCGGGGCCGAAGATGAGCAGCGGCCCGAGCACGATGTTGATGCCATTGGCCAGCCAGAGCACGCGCATGGAAATGGCGGCATCACCGGCACCGCGGAAGACGGCGTTGATGACAAACAGCAGAAAGGCCGTGCCGCTGCCACCCAGCATGATGCGCGCGAAGGTGCTGCCGGTGCTCAGCACATCCGGCGTGGCGCCCATGAGTGCGAGCAACTGCGGTCCCAGCAGGGCCCCCACGACGCCCAGCAACAGAGCAATGACGGCGCCGAGGGCGATGACCTGCACCGCGGCACGCGCCGCGTCATCCGGCGATTTCTCACCCACGCGCCGGGCCACGATGGCCGTACCGCCAATGGCCAGCCCCATGGCGAGCGTGTACACCACCACCATCAGGGATTCCGTGAGGCCCACCGCGGCCACCGCACTGGCGCCAAGCCGCGCCACGAAGAACACATCCGACAGGGCGAAGAGGCTCTCCATCAGCATCTCCAGCACCATCGGGATGGCCAGCAGAAACGTGGCCCGGCCAATCGAGCCCTGCGTGTAGTCGTGACGGGTCCCGCGCACCGCCGCGCGCACATCGTCCCACCAACGGGAGGGCAGGGCGGTGACGGCGGGATCGCTCATGTCTGCAGTGTAATCGATCCGCGCCGTCATGCGTGTGCCTCACCGTGTTAAGTTCTGCCCGCTTCAGCTCCGTCGCTGAAGTCGCACGGAACCCGAGCCTGTTTCGATCGTGATACGACCGGAGCCGTCGCCGATGCTGCCGTGCAGCGCGCGGCGCTCGACCCGGTTGGTGCGAATGGGAAAATCGGTGGTGATGCCGCCGCTTCCCGTCTCGATGTCCACCGTGGCATTGATGCCATCCGGCATGATAAGCGACACGCCACCCGACCCGCTTTCAACGCGCACATTGCGGGCTGAGCGCGTGAGGTCGAGTGACACCCCACCACTGCCGGTGTCGATGGTGATGTCGTTCGACGACAGGGCCGCAAAACGCACGGTACCGGAGCCCGTGTCGGTATTGAGCACCTCGCAGGCCACGTTGCTTCCGCTCACCCGGCCCGACCCGGTGTCGAAGGTGCAGCGATCCACGCGCAGATCCTCCACGTTGATGCTGCCCGACCCCACGTCGACCGTGAGCTGCGACCCCCGGATGTCACGCAGAGCCACGCTGCCCGATCCGGCGTCGACGTGCAGTACTCCCGTCACGCGGTCGGCTGTCACCCGCGCCGCGCCGGCATCGAGCCGCAGGTTGCCGCGAACGCCGCTGGCTGAAAGCGAACCCACCAGCAGATAGCTGTCGGCCGACTGGCCTTCCGGGACTCGCAGCACGATGTCGGCCCAGGCTTCCACGCCTCGCCCGGAGGAACGCACGCGGATGCGACGGCCGTCACGCATCCAGCCGTCGCGGCCGCCGTCGTTGCCCCAGGTCCCGTCATCCCGGATGCGCGTTTCCATGGAGCTGCGCCGTGAACTGCCGCTCTCACTGCCGTCGTAGATGATGTCGTCGTCCGGATAGATGACTCGCAGTGTGGGCAGGCCGCGCACCGTACCGGTTTCCACACGCAGGCGATTCGCGTCGCGTCCGCGCAGCGTGACGCGCACCTCCACGTCACGCCCCGAACCGGGCTCGACCCGCATGTCGCCGGCCACGTTGTACACGGCGACGCGCTCACCGCGCAGGGTGTAGGCGTTCGACTGCGCGGCGAGCGCAGGGGCCAGCATCAGCAGAGGAGCAACCGCCCGGCCCAGATGGGCGGCGAGAATTCGACCGGTCATGAACGCACTCCCGAAGAGGAAAGCCCCGGAGCCGGGGCGCTGTATTTGCACGCCCGGTTGGACGGCCCGAGGGGCCCGGAGGGTTTGAATCGGGTCTGTACCCGGCGCTGGCACCGGCATAGGCACCGGCATAGGCACCGGCATGGGCACAGGCAGTCGTGCATTCTCCGAGATCGTCAACCGCTCACGCAGAGAAGGGGAGGGCGCAGAGGGCGCAGAGGGGAGCCATGATTTCCTTGTTGAGTGGCCTCCAACGCATCGAAGTGCAGTTCATCCGTGCTGTTTCCGCTCCATCCGTGTCATCCGCGACGGAGCCGCAACCCAGACCGAAGTTCTCTGCGCCGTCTGCGCCCTCCTTCGCTCTGCGTGAGCGGTTGACGATCCTGCCGCCCAATCGAGTGCCGGTGCCAAAGCGCCCGATACAAGTCGCTTCACGCCAAGAAGCGCTCTCTCTGCTCGGGCGTGGGCAACAGGCAGGCCGGCGCCACCAGGTCAAATCGCCGACGGGCAATGGCCCGGTACACCGCGTCGCGCAGCGGGCGCGGCACCAGCCACCCGAGCGCGCCGAGAACGCCCCAGAACCCACCGAGATGCCGCAGCACGGCCAGACCGGCGGCGCTGTGGTACCGCACCCGTCCACCGGCGGCGGTGGGCTCGAACCACACCACCGAATCCACATCAGCCAGTTCGGGGTGGCGCGTGCGCACCTGCCGCCCCAAATCACTCTGCAGCGGTGCAAATCGCAGGGCCGCGCGGCGTGGCACGGGCTCGTGCCGCAGGATGAACTGCACACTCCCCGCGCAGAGCCCGCATTCGCCGTCGTACAGCAGGACCGGCGTCTCGGTCGGAAGGGGGCGGTCATTCACGGACATGACCGAAAGATACTGCCTCCGGGCCCTCGTCCAATTGGCTATCGTTCCCGCATGATTCCATCTCATCATCGGCCTGGTCGCGCGCTGAGAATGGCGGTGCTTGCCCTTGCATCCGCGCTCTCGGCGACCCCGCTGGCCGCCCCGCTCACTGCACAGGACGCCCCGCCGGCCATTCAACGGGAGTTCCGTGGCGTCTGGGTGGCCTCGGTGGCCAACATCGACTGGCCCTCACGCCCTGGCCTGAGCGCCTGGCAGCAGCAGACCGAGTTGCTGGCCATCCTCGACCGCGTGAAGGCGCTGCGCATGAACGCCGTGCTGCTGCAGGTGCGGCCGGCCGGCGACGCGATGTACGCCAGTACCCTCGAACCTTGGTCGGCCTACCTCACCGGTGTGGAAGGCCGGGCTCCCGAGCCCTGGTATGATCCGCTGCAGTTTGCCGTGCGTGAGGCCCATGCACGTGGACTCGAGCTGCATGCCTGGTTCAATCCGTATCGCGCGCGCCATCCCACCGCCACCGGTCCACATGGTCGCACGCATCTCAGCGTGACCCACCCGGAGTGGGTGCACACCTACGGCACCTACACCTGGATGGATCCGGGCGAACCCGGTGTGCTGGAGCACTCGCTGCGTGTCGTGCTCGATGTCGTGCGGCGCTACGACGTGGATGGCATTCACGTCGACGACTACTTCTATCCCTATCCCATTGCGGGACCGGACAGCAGTGAGGTGCCGTTCCCCGACAGCGCGTCCTACGCCCGCTACCGCGCTCGCGGCGGCACGCTCGATCGCTCCGACTGGCGACGACACAACGTGGACGAGTTCGTGCGCCTGCTGTACCGCCGCACCAAGGCCCTCAAGCCCTGGGTGAAAGTTGGCATCAGTCCCTTTGGCATCTGGCGACCGGGCTATCCCGCAAGCATTCAGGGCTTTGATGCCTACGAGAAACTCGCCGGCGATTCGAAGAAGTGGATCAACGAAGGCTGGGTGGACTACTTCACGCCGCAGCTTTACTGGCCCATTGCACAGACCGCGCAGAGCTATCCGGTGCTGCTCGACTGGTGGCTTGGGGAGAACACCAAGGGCCGGCACATGTGGGTGGGCCACAGCGCCTCGCGCGCCGCGGCCGGCACCTTCAAGCGCGACGAGCTCAACGCGCAAATTCGCATCACCCGCGAAACCGCCCAGCGCGATAGCGCCCGGCTGCGTGCCACCGGCGATGTGCACTTCTCCATGAAGGCGCTCATGCCGTCGCCGGATGACAGCCTCGGCCAGCGGCCGGCACCGCATCTGCTGCGCGAACTGTACACGCAGGACGCGCTGGTGCCCGCGTCACCCTGGCTCGGACGGGTTCGCCCCGCCGCTCCCACCGCGAGACTGCAGCGCGATGCCACCTCGCGGGAATGGGTGCTGCGTCTCACCGCCGGAGCACGCGCGCGTTGGCACACCGTGCGCGTGCAGAACGGCGCGACCTGGCAGGCGCAGGTGCTGCCGGCCTCGCAAACCGCCGTGGTGGTGGGAAGCGCCGAGTTGGCGGAGGCGCCTGTGGTGTGGGTGAGCGCGGTGGACCGCAACGGCAACGAGAGCAGTGCGCGTCGTGTGCTGATGCCGCGCGGAGCCCGCTGATGGCGCTGTTGTCGGTGCAGGATGTACGGGTTGCCCTTGGGGGGCCGCCCGTGTTGGACGGCGCCAACTTTGCCATCGAGGCCGGAGAGCGGGTCTGTCTGCTGGGTCGCAATGGCGCGGGCAAGAGCACCTTCCTGCAGGTGCTCGAGGGGGTTCTGCAACCCGACGCCGGGCAGGTGGTGCGGCAGGGTGGTGTGCATGTTGCCCGTCTGGAGCAGGCGGTGCCGCGCACACTCACTGGTCGCATCTTCGATGTCGTGGCCGAGGGGCTGGGAGCGACGGGGCGGCTGCTGTCGGCGTATCACGATGCCGTGCAGCAGGTGCAGCACGATGCCACGGAGTCGGCGCTTGCTGCACTGGATCGCGCGCACCGTGCACTGGACGCCGCCGATGCCTGGCAGGGACATCGACGCGTGGAAACCATTCTGCAGCAGTTGAGTCTCGACCCCGAGGCGCCCATCGCCGCGGCCAGCGGCGGACGCACGCGTCAGACGCTGCTCGCGCGGGCCCTCGTGCAGCAGCCCGATGTGCTGTTGCTCGATGAACCCACCAACCATCTCGACATCGCCGCCATCGAGTGGATGGAACAGGTGCTCATCAACGACGGGCTCACGCTCGTGTTCGTGACGCACGACCGGGCGTTTCTGCGGCGTGTGGCCACGCGCATCGTGGAACTCGATCGCGGGCGCCTCGCCGACTTCGGCCCCGACTACGACACCTATCTCGAGCGCAAGGCGGCCGCGCTGCACGCCGAATCGCTGGCCTGGGAAGACTTCGATCGCCGCCTCGCGCAGGAGGAGGTGTGGATCCGCACGGGCATCCAGGCGCGACGCACGCGCAACGAGGGCCGCGTGCGGGCGCTCGAGGCCATGCGGGTGGAGCGGGCCCAGCGCCGGGAGCGCGTGGGCCTCACGCGCGCGCAGATTCAGGAGGCCGATCGCAGCGGCCGCCTGGTGCTGGAAGTGCAGGACCTCACGTTCTCGCATGGCGAGCGGCCCATCGTGCAGGGCCTCAGCACCACCATCATGCGTGGCGATCGTGTGGGCCTCATCGGGCCCAACGGCTCCGGCAAGACCACCCTTCTCCGCCTCCTGCTCGGCGACCTCGCGCCGGATCGGGGCAGCGTGCGTCATGGCACCAATCTCGAGATTGCCTACTTCGATCAGCTGCGCGAGCAACTCGATCCCGAGGCCTCGGTCATCGACAGCGTGGGTGATGGCACGGACTGGGTGACCGTGGCCGGACAGCGCCGGCACATTCACGGCTACCTGCAGGACTTCCTCTTCAGTCCCGATCGCGCGCGCATGCCCGTGCGTGCGCTGAGTGGCGGGGAACGCAACCGCGTGCTCCTGGCGCGGCTGTTCACACGGCCGTTCAATGTGCTGGTGCTCGACGAGCCCACCAACGACCTCGACCTCGAAACACTCGACCTGCTGGAGTCGCTGCTGCGCGAGTTCAGCGGCACCCTGCTGCTGGTCTCGCACGATCGCGCGTTTCTGGACGCCGTGGTGACCAGTACGCTCGTGCTGGAAGGGCAGGGCGTGGTGCGCGAGTACGCCGGCGGCTACAGCGATTGGTTGCGGCAGCGTCCCGACCCGCAGCCCACAGCCGAACCGCGCAAGGTCACGCCGAACACACGGAGCAGGGAGTCGACAGCTGCGCCCGCCGCGCCGCGCGTGAAGCCGCGCAAGCTCTCGTTCAAGGAGCAGCAGGAACTCGCGGCATTGCCCGACAGGATCACCGCGCTCGAGGAGGAGCGTGAGGCCAGCTACGCGCTGCTGGCCGACCCGTCGGTGATGCGGGACGGCGCACAAGTGCTGACGCTCAAGGCCCGGCTCGAGGTGCTGGATCGCGAGATTCCGGAGTTGATGGCCCGCTGGGAAACACTCGAGACCATCGCGTCGGGCGGCTGACGGCCACCCGATCCTGCACAAATCGTGGCGGCGTCGCAGATTCGGTGATCCCTGCTGCCTCTGCTGCCCACCCGGAGACCCGTCGTGACCGATCGCCTGCGCCTCTTGCTCGCTGGCTCCCTGCTGCTGCCCACGTTCGCCACCGCCGGAGTGGCTGCCGCCCAACCCGGCGGTGTGAAGCCCACCACCCGTCAGGAGTTCCCGAGCGACCCGGCCCTCAGTGTGCCCGCGCTGGCCGCGCTGCGTGGCAGCACCAGCAGTGAGTTGGCCGACGTGGTGTCGCGCTTTGCCGCCGATCAGCAGGCCCTGCAGCGGCGCTACGATGCCCCCGACTCGCGCTCGCAGCGCACGCGCATGCGCGCCTTCTGGGAACAGTGGCGCAAGCAGCTGGCGGCGTCGGATTTCGACAAGCTCTCGCAGGAAGGCAAGGTGGACTATGTGCTGCTCGACAACCACCTGCGCTATCAGCTTGAACTCATGGAGCGCGAGGATCGGCAGCTGGCGGAGGTGGCGCCGCTTCTGCCCTTTGGCGATCAGCTGCTGGCCCTGCAGGAAACCCGACGTGACCTGGTGACGGTGAATGCGCAGCAGTCTGCGCGTCTGCTGGCGAATCTGACCAAACAGGTGGACAGTCTGCGGCAGGCGCTCGAGTCGAGCGCGGCGCCTTCACGTGCCGCCGCCAGTGACTCCTCGCGCGCCGCCCGACCCGCGGCGCCGCGTGTTTCGCGCACGGTGGCCAACCGCGCCGCCGAACGGCTCGATGTGCTGCGCAATACGGTGGGTGTGTGGTATCGCTACTACAACGGCTACGACCCGCTGTTCAGCTGGTGGGTCAGCAACCCGTATCAGAAGCTGGACGAAAGCCTGCGGCGCTATGCGCAGACCATCCGGCAGCGGCTGGTGGGCATTCAGACACCTGCTGTGGTGGCCAGCGGCAATGCGCCGTCAGGGCAGGGCGGGGGTGGGGGAGGCGCGCCTGGTGCCGGCGCGACGGCAGGCGCACGCAATGCGGCCCAGGCCAACGAGCCCATCATCGGCGACCCCATCGGAGCCGAAGGACTGGCCATGGATCTTCGGCACGCGATGATCCCCTACACGGCCGATGAACTGATCGCGATTGCCGAACGCGAGTACGCGTTCAGCCTGGCCGAAGCAAAGAAGGCCGCGCGGGAGATGGGGCTGGGAGACGACTGGAAGGCGGCCATGGAACGGGTGAAGAACACCTACGTGGAGCCCGGCAAGCAGATCGATCTCATTCGTGATCTCGCCAACGAGGCCGACGCCTTCTTTGCGAAGCACGACTGGATCACCATTCCCGCGCTCGCGCGCGAGGACTGGCGCATGGAGATGCTCTCGCCCGAACGCCAACGCGTGAGTCCGTTCTTTCTGGGTGGCGAGAGCATTCTCGTGAGCTATCCCACCAATGACATGACCGACGAAGAAAAGGCCATGAGCCTGCGCGGCAACAATCCGCATTTCTCGCGCGCGGTCGTGTTTCACGAGCTCAATCCCGGCCATCACCTGCAGGGCTTCATGACGGCGCGCTACAACAGTCACCGCCGCTTGTTCAATACGCCCTTCTGGAACGAGGGCGCGGCGCTGTACTGGGAAATGTTCCTCTGGGATCGCGACTTCCATGTCACCCCCGAGGACCGCCTGGGCGCGCTGGCGTGGCGCATGCATCGCAGCGCCCGCATCGTCTTCTCGCTCAGCTTCCACCTGGGCAAGATGACGCCGGAAGAGTGCATCGAGTATCTGGTGGACAAGGTGCCCTTCGAGCGCGCCAACTCCGAGGCGGAGGTGCGCCGCTCATTCAACGGCAGCTACTCGCCCATCTACCAGGCCGCCTACATGCTGGGCGGCCTGCAGTTGCGGGCGCTGTACAAGGAACTCGTCATGAGCGGCAAGATGAAGGATCGCGAGTTCCATGACGCCATCTATCGCGGTGGCCCCATGCCCATTGCCATGGTGCGCGCGCGACTCGCCAGGGTGCCGCTCACACGCAGCGGTGCGGCGCCCTGGCGGTTTGCGGAGCAGTTGCCCGAACCGCGGCCGTTTGTTCGCCGGTAACCGGGGGCGGTTACCGGTCGGCGAACACCGGTTCCACGCCCATGCAGGCCAGCACAAACGCGTACACATCGGCGGCCTCTTCGATCTGCTTGCTGAGCGATGAGGCCCCGTGGCCGGACTGGGTCTCGATGCGGATCAGCACCGGCGTGCGGCCGCCATGCGCTTCCTGCAGGCGCGCGGCGAACTTGAAGGAGTGCGCGGGCACCACCCGGTCGTCGTGGTCGGCCGTCGTGATGAGCGTGGCCGGATAGTCCACCCCATCCTTCAGGTTGTGCAGCGGCGAATACGCGTACAGCACGCGGAACTCGTCCGGGTCGTCGCTGGAGCCATAGTCGGCGATCCAGTTCCATCCGATCGTGAACGTGTGAAAGCGCAGCATGTCCATGACGCCCACGCTGGGCAGGGCCACGCGCGCGAGTTCCGGACGTTGTGTCATGATGGCGCCCACCAGCAGGCCACCGTTTGAGCCGCCCTGGATGGCCAGACGCTCGCTGCGGGTGTAGCCCTCGGCAATCAGCCACTCCGCCACGGCGATGGCGTCGTCGAACACATTCTGCTTGTTGGCCTTCATGCCGGCCTGATGCCAGGCCTCGCCGTATTCGCCGCCGCCCCGCAGGTTGGCCTGCACGTACACGCCGCCCTGCTCGAGAAACGCCACACGCATGGCGCTGAACTGCGGGGGCAGGGACACATTGAACCCGCCGTAGCCATACAGGATGGTGGGGTTGTTGCCATCCAGCACCAGCCCGCGACGCGCCACAATGAAGGCCGGCACGCGCGTGCCATCCTTGCTCGTCACGAACACCTGCCGTGTTTCGAAGGCCGACGGATCAAAGGGCAGCGTCACCGCGCGATACACCGTGCTCTCACCGCTGGAGAGACGGTAGCGATACACAGTGGCCGGGGCGGTGAAGGAGGTGAAGGTGTACCACACCGAGCCGGCGTCGCGTTCACCCATGAAGCCCATGGCGGTGCCCAGCCCGGGCAGCTGCACCTCGCGCTCGCGTGTGCCGTCGTACCGCCAGACTTCCACGCGCGAGGTCACGTCGTGCAGATAGCTGGCAAACAGCCGGCCGCCCGCAGTGCTGACGTTCTCCAGCGGGTCGCTCGATTCGGGAATCACGACCTGCCACTGGGACTCGTCGGGATGCTGCGGGTCGATGCGCACCACGCGCTGGTTGGGCGCTCCGCGGTTGGTGAGCACCAGCAGCGCATCGCCATCATTGTCGAGCACCGCCATCTGATCGTCGAAGTGCGGCCACAGCGGCAGGAACGGGGCCTGCGCCACCGAGAGATCACGCACCAGCAGCGCATTGCCATCCTTGCCCTGGCCGCGGTCGCTCACCGAAAGCACGGCAAAGCGTTCGTCTTCCGTCGTGCCCAGCAGGTGAAAGCGCTGCGGATGCTCGGGGTCGTGATAGACCAGCGTGTCCGCGTCCTGCGTGGTGCCGAGCGCGTGGAAGTACACCTGATGATCTTCGTTGCGCGCCGAGTACTCGCCGGCATCGGCCGGTGGCTCCGGATAGCGGCTGTAGTAGAAGCCGTCACCGTGCCAGGCGATGCCCGAGACCTTCACCCGATCAATCACATCCGGCAGGTTCCCACGCGTGCTGAGGTCGAGCACGCGAATCTGCTGCCAGTCGGAGCCGGCGTGGCTCACCATGTAGGCGATGTAGCGCGCCTGCCGGTCGAAGGTGAGACCGGCCACCCGCGTCGTGCCGTCCGGCGACAGGGCATTGGGGTCGAGCAGCAGCTCTTCCGGCCCCTCCTCGCCTCGGCGGATGTAGTACACCGGCTGGTTCTGCAGGCCGTCGTTGCGGGCGTAGAGCAGCCAGGGGCCCTTCTGTTCGGGGGCCGAGCTGCGCGGATAGTTGACCAGCGTGGCCAGGCGGTCGCGCAGGCGGTCACGCCATGGAACGCCAGCCAGCCACTGGCTGGTGACGGCGTTCTGGGCGGTCACCCACTCGGCGGTCTCCGGCGAGCGGTCGTCTTCCAGCCATCGGAATGGATCGGCGACAGGTGTGCCGTGGTACAGGTCGACCTGATCGATGCGGCGGGTGACGGGGTATGACAGGGGACGCTCGGGGGACATGACGTGGGCTCCAGGGGGTCGGGACTTCAGCCCCCGGAACATGGCGACGGGCGCGGGGAGGGGCCACTGGCACGAAAGCCGGGGACGAGGCTATGTTTCAAAGCTCCCCCGGAAACGGGGGGCAACAGTCCTGTCCGCCCGATTCTCCGGTTCGTCCGGGGATCCCCTTTGGGGGGCCGTATCGGCCTCGAGGCGACAGCGGCGATGCCTCGTCGGTATCGACCCGGAAGACTTCGCTTCCGGTGTGCGCGTCGAGGCCTCTCGCACCGTTGTCTGTTCGATCGCGCTCCGCCACACAGCGTGGCACCGCGCGGGAGCAGTCAGCGGATCCGCAGCCCTTCGAATCGGACCCCTGCGAGGGTCCTGGAGTCTCACGATGCATCCGTTTATCGAAACCCAGAAGGAGTGGATGAAGACCGTCACTCCGTTCCGCGCCGGCGACACGGTGCGCGTGAATGTGCGAGTGAAGGAAGGCGACAAGGAGCGCATCCAGGCCTTCGAAGGGGTGGTGATCGCCCGCCGCGGCGCTGGCGTCAGCGAGACGTTCACTGTCCGCAAGGTGTCGAACGGCGTCGGCGTGGAGCGCATCTTCCCGGTGCACAGCCCCATGCTGGCGGACATCGTCGTGGTGCGTCGTGGTGCGGTGCGCCGCGCCAAGCTGTACTACCTGCGTGACGTGACGGGCAAGGCCGCCCGCATCAAGGAGCGCAAGGTCATCAACAAGCCGCAGGCCGCCAAGTAAGGCACGGCCGGGCGGCGGCATCGATGGCGCGCTGGAGCCCCATCGAGCGCAACCTGCGCGCCATCCACGGCCCGGTGTTGGCCGGGGTGGACGAAGTCGGACGGGGCCCGCTTGCGGGCCCCGTTGTCGCATGTGCCCTGGTCATGCCCGCCGATCAGCGGGCCATTGCCGGGGTGAATGATTCCAAGCAACTGACGCCGGAAGTCAGGCGCGCACTCGCGCTGCGCATCCGCGAGCGGGCCACTGCCATTGGCCTCGGCGCCGCCAGCGTGCGCGAGATCGATCAGCTCAACATCTATCACGCCACCGTGCTGGCCATGCAGCGTGCCCTCCGGCAGTTGGAGCGGCGACTGGGGCAGACGCCCCATCATGTGCTGGTCGACGGCAAGTCGCTGCGCACGCTGGGCCACGTGCACACCGCCGTCGTGAAGGGCGACAGCAAGTGCTACGGCATCGCCTGTGCCTCCATCGTGGCCAAGGTCACGCGTGACCGGCTCATGCACACGCTGGCGCTGCGCTATCCGGTGTATGCCTGGGAACGCAATGCGGGCTATGGCACGGCCGTGCACCGCGAAGCGCTGGCGCAACACGGGCTCACGGCCCATCATCGACGCAGCTTCTGCCTCGACGAACAGCCTTCGCTGTTCTGACGGACGACGGGCGTTCGTCCGCAACACATCGGGGCATCACTCCGGCCGGGCCAGTGTGGTCCCGTTGAGGCAGCCCATGAGCGCGTCCGTTTCCGATCTCCGCTCCGTCTTTCGTGAAGACCTGCTCAAGGGGCAGGTCGCGCTCGTGACCGGTGGAGGAACCGGCATCGGCCTCGGCATCTCCGAATTGCTGGCGGCGCTTGGCGCCCATGTGGTCGTGGCGAGTCGTCGGCCCGCCCATCATGAGGCCGCTGTGTCGGCCATTCGTGCGCGTGGCCATGCGGCCAGCAGCGTGGCGCTCGATGTGCGCGACCATGCCGCCGTGCACGCGGTGGTGCAGGAGGTGGCCACCACGCATGGTCGCCTCGATGTGCTGGTCAACAACGCGGCGGGCAACTTCTATGCGCCCAGCGCCACGCTCTCGCCCAACGCCTGGAAATCGGTGGTGGAGATCGATCTCTACGGCACGTTTTACTGCTCACAGGCGGTGCATCCGGTCATGAAGCAGCAGGGAGGCGGACGCATCATCAGCACGTCCATGACGCTGCACTATCGCGGCTGGCCACTCATGGCGCACGCCACCGCGGCCAAGGCCGGTGTCGATGCGCTCACCCGCACGCTGGCCGTGGAGTGGGCGCCCGATCGCATTCGCGTGAACGCCATCGCGCCCGGTCCCATTCCCACCGAGGGGGTGCGCAAGGCCTTTGCGCCGCCGGCCGACAGTGGGGTCCCCGACCTCTTCGCGGCGGCTGAAGAGCGCATGGCCGAGTATGCGCGCACCGGCATTCCGCTGGGGCGCTGGGGCACGCCGCAGGACATTGCCAACATGGTGGCCTTTCTCGCATCACCCGCCGGTGACTGGATCACCGGAGCCATCTTCGTGGTGGACGGCGGTGAGTGGTTGGCCAAGCCTGCGCCGTAACGTTTTCTTCATGCGATTCGCGTGACTGCTGTCACCTTTCGCACAAATTCGCGGGTTTTTGGTGATGAGGCGCACGGCGCCACCCGTCGTGGCGCACGACTTTCCTTCCGTGGCCGGCGCGCTGGCGCACACTGTGACGACGCGCCGCCAACGCCAAGAGCGTTCAATCCATGGGAGGAAACAGCGATGCAGAAGATCCGGTTTGCGGCGATGACGGTGCTGGCGGTGAGCACGCTGAGCGCCTGTGCCACGAAGGGTTTCGTGCGGAAGGGACTCGATGAGCAGCGCATGGCGCTGTCCACGGAGCGCAGCCAGCGCATGGCCGGCGATGATTCGCTGCGCACGAAGATCGACACCGAGGTGGGCGCGCTGCGCACCGACCTCAATGCCCTGCGCAACGACCTGGGCGCCCTGCGCAACGAGTTCGGCGCGCGCATCACGGCCATGGAGAATCAGGTGAAGTTCGCCATGCCGGTGCATTTCGGTTTCGACGATGCGGCGGTGCGTCAGCAGGATGAAGCGGCGCTCGAGCGCTTCGCGCAGGTGGCGTCCAACTACTACAAGGGTGCCAACATCACCATCGAGGGCTTTGCCGATCCCGCGGGCAGCGCGGCCTACAACCTGCGCCTCTCGCGCGAGCGGGCGGATGCGGTGCGCGACTTCCTCGTGAGCAAGGGGCTCGATGGCGCCACGCTGCGCACGGTGGGCTACGGCAAGACGCGTCTCGTGAAGCCCGGCGCCAAGGGTGACGAGGCCGGTGCGGAACTCAACCGTCGTGTGGTCTTCGTGGTGGAGACGCCGGCTGGCATGGGCACGGCCACCGTGGCCGCCATGTCGGGCAACGAATAAGCGGCCCAACTGGCATTCCCTCGGGATTGCCGGCCGGATGGCTGAGGGTCTGAGCGGGGCGGCTACCAGCGATGGTGGTCGCCCCGTTATTCTTCCCCGGTATTGCCTCGTCGCATCTGGGAGTCGGACCGGGTAGCTCAGCCGGTAGAGCAGCGGACTTTTAATCCGTAGGTCGTGGGTTCGATCCCCACCCCGGTCACTTCCACGCGGCGCTGTTGTGAAAATGGGGGCGGATCTTTGCGCGACGGGTTCGGTAAGCCCGTGTCATTGGCTATCTTGCGAGATGCTTCGCTTCCTGAGACCCGTGGCGCGCCAGACGCGTCACCATCGGGGCCGACTGGCCCACGGGGCGATGATTGGCCTGGTCATGCTGGCCGCCTTCGCCCTCCCGCTGGCCTCTGCAACTGCGCAGCTCGGCCTCGGAGACGCGTCCAAGCCTGCCGCGGACAGTGCCGAGCCTGCGGTGGTATCGTCGGCTTCCCCACGCGCCGCCGTGGAGGAGTTTCTGCGCCTCGCGGATATGGGCGACTTCGACGCCGCCGCCGCCTATCTCGCTCTTTCGCCCACCACATCCAGTCGCGGGCCGCAGCTGGCCCGCCGACTCAAGGTCGTGCTCGACCAGCGGCTCGCACTCGATGCGGCGACGCTCTCTCCGCTGGCCGCGGGTGACACCACCGATGGCGACGTCATGGGCGACATCGTCGGGACCATCGCCACACGCAGTGGGGACGCCGCCATACGGCTGGTGCGCACTCCCCGTCAGACGGGGGCGCGAAACGCCGGGGCCGCGCGATGGCAGTTTGCGGCGGGCACGGTGCAGCAGGTGGACGCATGGTACGCTGAACTCGGCGCCCCGTTCCTGCGTGACCGCCTCCCGGCTTCCATGATGCGCGAGGGGCCGTTCCACCTGTTCTACTGGCAGTGGGTGGCGCTGGCCATCGCGCTGCCGCTGCTGATCGTGGTGTCGTGGCTGTTGGGTGCCGCCTTGCGGGCGGTGCTTGGACGCGTTGCACGGCGCACCGTGACTGATTGGGATGATCTGCTGCTGGAGTCACTGCGTGGCCCGTTTCGCCTCTGGGCCGGGGCCATTGTGGCGCTGCCGGTATTGGGCCTCCTGCAGCTCAATCCGCGTGTGGACGGGTTTGTCGCGGCGCTGGTGCGTGGTCTCGCACTCATTGCCCTGTTCTGGGCGCTGCTGCGCATCATCGGTCTGGTGCAGCAGCGGCTGGTGCAATCGGCCGTAGCCACGGGGCAGAGTCAGGCGCGCACGCTGGTGCCGCTGCTGTCCAACATCCTGCGGGTCACGGTGGCCATCGTCGCACTGCTGGTGGCACTCGCGCAGTTCGGCTATCCGGTCACCACGCTGCTGGCCGGTCTCGGTATCGGTGGTATTGCCGTGGCGCTTGCGGCGCAAAAGACCGTGGAGCATCTCTTCGGCAGCGTGAGTCTCGCCGCCGATCGCGCGTTTCGCGTGGGAGACTGGGTGCGGGTTGGCACCACGGAGGGCGAAGTGGAGCGCATTGGGCTTCGCTCCACGAGCATCCGGACGGTCGAGCGCACGGTGGTGCGCGTGCCCAACGGACGTCTGGCCGATGATCGCATCGAAACCTTTGGTGAGCGCGATCGCATGGCGTTCCGCACCGATCTCGATCTCACCTACGACACGACCCCGGAGCAGTTCGAGGCCATTCGCAACGATGTGGAAGCGGCGTTGCGCGCACATCCGGCCATCTGGCCCGATCGGGTGCGCGTGTACCTCACCACCTTCGCCGAGTCGGCCATCCGCATGAACGTGACCTGCTGGTTCCAGACCACCGACATCAACGAGTTCGTGAAGTACCGCCACGACATGATGCTGGAATTCATGCGCATCGTGCAGCGGCATGGCAGCGGCTTCGCGTTCCCGTCGCGCACGGTGTATCACGTGGGGAGCGGCGGCTCCACATCCCCGGTTCCGGTCGATTGAGCGCGTGACGTCCACCGTCCTCGCCGTGCTGTCGCTGCCGTGGATCGTGGCGCGGCTTCAGGTGGATCTTCCCGTCGAGCCGCCGGCCATCGTGGCCACCGAGCTCGCCGCCATTCTGCTGCAGGGCGTCGTCACCACCGGTGTGGCGGCGCTCTGCGCGCATCTGTATGCACGCTATCGTCGGCCCTGGTTTGGCTGGTTCGCCGTGGCCTGGGGCGTGTATGTGGCCCGGCTGCTTTGCATTCTGAGCTTTCTGCTCAGTGGGCAACGTGTGTGGCTGTACTGGCATCAGGTCACGACGGGTTGGACGGCGCTCGTGCTGCTCTGGGCCTCGCTGGTCTTCCTGCGTCAGCCCAGGGCACGGCCAGGCTATCTGCTGGTGGCGCTGTTCCCGCCGCTCTGGTCGTATCTGGCCATCTATCAACTCGACAGCTTTCTCTCCGCCGCGCTGCCGGCGGTGCTGTTCCTGAGTGGTGCCACCGTGTGGACCGGCTGGGTGTTCTGGCGACACCACCGGGTGGTGGGCAGTCCGGGCGCGCGGCTGTTGGCCATCGCCTTCCTGCTCTGGGGGCTGCATCACCTCGACTATCCCTTCCTGCGCGCGCAGGGCGCGTGGACGCCGTGGGGCTACTATCTCGACATCGCCATGGTGCTGCTGGTGGCGTCGGGGCTCGTGCTGCTGGTGCTTGATGATCTGGGGCGTGGAGTGCGCGCGCTGTCCACGCTCTCGGGTGACCTGCAGCGGCGCACCAACGACACCGATCCGCTGGACGTGCTGCTGTCGCGGCCGCTCGCGCTGCCCGGTGTGCGCGGCTCGGCCATGTATCTCTTCGAACCGCCACCGCGCGCGGACTCGGCGGGGCAGGCGGGCAATGGTGGCGAGAGCCACGAGTCGGCCATCGAGATTCTCGATCGGGTGCTCGAGGCCGCGCGCACACGCGCCACGTCCTCGGGCAATGAGGGCACGCCGCCACGCGGCCGCTTTGTGCGCGGAACAGGGGTGTGCGCCAGCTGGGCGGAACAACTGCCGCTGCCGGCGGTGCGCGATGCCCTGGCGCGCATGCGCATCACCCGCCGGCCGCAGGTGGTCGCTTCCACCGATCAGCAACCCTTCATTGCGGCCTTGCCGGTGGGATCGGGCGCGCAGCTGGTTGGCGCCCTCATCATGGCCGGTGACGTGCGCAATCCGTTCACCGCGCTCGACGACGATTTCCTGCTGGCTCTCGGGCAGCAGGTGGGAGCCGCGCTCGACCAGTGGTCGCTCGATCGGCAGCTGGCCACCCGCACGCGCGCGCTTGAGCGTCTCTCGTCTCGCATGCTGCGTCAGCATGAGGAGGAGCGCCGCCGCCTCTCGCGTGAGTTGCATGACGAAACCGCGCAGGTGTTCTCGGCGGTGAAGATGCAGCTCGAGGCGCTGCGCGGGTCACTGGTGCCGGAGGCGGCACCGCGGCTCGATCGGCTGCTGTCCCTGGTGGATACCGGCATCGCCAGCATCCGCGAGGTCACCAGTGCGCTGCGTCCCACGCTGCTGGATGATCTCGGTCTGCGGCCGGCGCTGCACTCGCTGGTCACCGAGTTCACCGAGCGCACCGGCGTTCAGGTGCGCCTGGTGGCGCCGACGAGCCTGCCCGCGCTCGAGGGGGAGGCCGAGCTGGCCGTGTTCCGTGCGTTGCAGGAGGCGCTGTCGAACGTGCTGCGGCATGCCGAGGCCTCGTCGGTGGAGGTGGAACTCCGCGTCGAGGCGGATGAACTGCGGCTGCGGGTCCGCGACGATGGGCGCGGATTCCCCACGGCGCCCGGTGGACGCCTGCTCGACACCGACCAGCGCATGGGCCTGACCGGCATGCGCGAACGCCTGCACAGCGCCGGTGGTGCACTGCAGATTTCCAATCGTGATCCCGGCGCGGAGCTGCTCATCCGCGTCCCCGTTCCCGCGCGACCTGACTCTCTGACGTGACCGACGCTTCTCCCATTCGCGTGCTGCTGGCCGATGATCACGCCCTCGTGCGTGAAGGCCTGCGCTACGTGCTCGACGCCGATCCGCTCATCGAAGTGGTGGCCGAGGCGTCGAACGGTCGCCTCGCGGTCGATCTCGCCGTCCAGCTCAGGCCCGATGTGGTGGTGCTCGACATCACCATGCCGGAGGAAACGGGGCTCAAGGCCGCCGGGCGCATTCTGGAGGCCCTGCCAGGGACGCGCGTGCTGCTGCTCAGCATGCACGACCAGAGCGAGTACGTGCGGGAGGGCATGCGTATCGGGACGCATGGCTATCTGCTCAAGGACTCTGCCGGCGAAGAGCTGCGCGCGGCCATTCGCGCCGTGCATGCCGGCGGGACCTTCTTCAGTCCGGCGGTGGTGCGCCGTCTTTCGTCGGCCGACGCCGTGATGGACAACAGCCCGGCCTCGCAGCTCGAGCAGCTGACGCCGCGGGAGAAGGACGTGCTGGGCGGGGTGGCCCGCGGTCTGACCAACAAGGCCATCGCGGCGGAGCTGGGCATCAGTCGCCGCACGGTGGAGGCGCACCGCGAAAGCCTCATGCGCAAGCTGCAGATCCACTCGGTGGCGGGGCTCACGCGCTTTGCCCTTGAAGCGGGTGTGGTGGCCGACACCTAGACGGGCCGTCGGCATGGTTGCACGCCCGCGGCCGTTGCCAGTACGGGCCGTCAATCGTCGTCCTGCGCATGCTCACTTCGCCCAGTACTTCCCAGACGGTGGTGGCGGATGCGGCGCGGCTGCGGCTGGAAGGCTGCCAGCTGGAGCTGCTGGCCGGCGCGCGCTCACGGGTGCGGGTGAGTTTTGTTCGCCCCGCAGAGCCGGTTGGAAATGGCCAGGCGGAAGGACGCGAGTTCACCGCCACCCACGAGGGCAGCACCTGCCCCGGTGGTGACCTGCGTCTGGCGGCGCTGGCCACCTTCGATGCGCTGGCCCAGGCCACCGGTCAGACCCTCACCTTTGAGCTGATCGGCGTCAAACCCGTGCGGGCCTTTGATGCCACCGTGATCATGGTGGCGGCCGTCGTGCGTCATGAGGGCAAGGGCACCAAGGTCATTGGCGCCGCCGTGGACGAGGGCGATGCCATCACCACCGCCGCCCGCGCGGCCCTGCAGGCCGTGAACCGTCTGGTGGCGCCCCATCTGCCCGCCGGCCCGTCCTGTCACCTGGCCTGACGCCAGGGCCGTGACTGTGACGCCGGTCTCGGTTTCCGGGGCCCGGCACGGTGTCCTCCGCACCGAGATCGGGGTAGGTTGTTGGCGTGAACCCTGCCGCCTCCTTCCTGCGCGCGGGGCTGTGGACGACTTCCCTCGCCAGACGCGGACCTGCGCTGGTGTTGGCTCTCGGAGTCGCCGTCAGCACCGCCTGTCAGCCCGGCCTGCGCCCCGCGCTCGGGCCCGGTGCTGAGCCCCAACCCCTTCCCGCACAGGCGCCCTCGCCTGCGCGGGTGACGCCCGGCCCGGCGGCCAAGGCGGCTCCCCGGGATGAAGTGGTGGATGCCGCGGTTGGCGTGTTCGGCGACTCCACCGCAGTGGCCATGGCCGATTCGACGGGCGAAGAGCCGTCCTGGGACATCGATGTGCGCAGCTACGAGACGCACGAGCGCGTCGCGCACTACGTCTCGCTCTTCAGCACCACGGCGCGGGAGCGCACCGTGTCCCGTCTCTCCCGGGGCACCCGCTACCAGCCCATGATCCGCGCCAAGCTGCGTGAGGCCGGCATGCCCGAGGACCTCACCTATCTGGCCTTCATCGAAAGCGGATACGACCCGCATGCCTATTCGCGAGCGGCGGCGGTAGGCATGTGGCAGTTCATGAGCAGCACGGCCCGCGAGGTGGGGCTGCGCGTGGACTGGTGGATGGATGAGCGACGCGACCCCGCCCGTTCCACCGACGCGGCCATTCGTTTTCTCGGCTATCTGCAGAAGCAGTTCGGGTCGTTCTATCTGGCGGCCGCCGCCTACAACGGCGGTCCGGGGCGCGTGGCGCGCGGGCTCTCGCGCTATGCCGATGCGCTCGAGGGCAGCGAGGGCGACGATCGCTTCTTTGCGCTGGCCGAACAGGACTATCTGCGCGCGGAGACCAAGAACTATGTGCCGCAGCTGATTGCCGCGGCGCTGGTGGCCAAGGTCCCGGAGCGATATGGCCTGCAGGTGGACTCGCTGCCGCCCTACGCCTACGACTCGGTGCTGGCGGAGCCCGGCAGCAACATGAGCGTGGTGGCGTCAGCTGGTGCGGTTCCGGTGGACACACTGCGCGATCTCAATCCGGCCATCCTGCGCGGCGTGACGCCTCCGGACGCCGCCGTCTGGATCCGGGTGCCGGTGGGCAGCGGGGCACGGGTGCGGGCGGCGCTCGATTCGCTGCCCGAGGCTGACCGTCGTGGCTACAGCGCCGTCAAGGTGAAGACGAGCAAGTCGGTCACGGCCCTGGCAAAGCAGCACGGCGTGACTTCGGCGCAGCTGCGCTGGTTCAACCCGGGCCTGCGCACGACAAAGAAGGGCAATGTGGTGACCGGGCAGACCCTGCGGGTGCCCATGAAGTCGGCGCTGGCCTTTGCCCGCAACGTGCCCGACCCGGGCATCGAGAAGTACGGGACGACGGTGGCCACGGCCAAGGGGCGCGGGCTGCACGTGGTGCGTCGAGGGGAGACCATTGGCGGAATCGCACGCCGCTATGGCATCACGGAGTCCCGCCTGCGTTCACTCAACCGCATTCGCGGCGATCGCATTCTGGCGGGACAGACGCTGGTTGTGCGAAGCGACAGCAAAAAGCGGTAGCGCAAAACGGAAGCCGGGGTCGGAAGCCTCAACACAGGAGCCAAATGCCCGGCTACGCGCCGTGCCGTTTGATTGGCTTCTGCTGTGAGGCTTCCGACCCCGGCTTCCGGGCTTCGGCTATCGCTGTTTGCTGTTAATCCAGGATGCCGTTCCCGCGATACCCACGGGTAATCAGCTTCTCGTATCCGTTGGCCGGGCTCACTCCCATGGCCAGGGAACGCTGCACGGCCACCGGCCCACGGTTGTAGGCCACGAGCGCCAGCATCAGGTCGCCCTTGTACTGCTTGATGAGACCGCGCAGGTAGCGGAAGCCGATACGCAGGTTCACATCGGGATCGAGCAGATCCTCACGTGTGACGTTGGGCTCGAAGGCACGCGCCGTGCCCAGCATGAGCTGCGTGAGGCCGAGGGCGCCCGCTGAACTCACCGCGCGCGGGTCGAACACGCTTTCCACACGCACCACGCGGAAGCCGAGTTCCGGCTCGATGCCGGCGGCGACGGAGGCATCGTAGATGCGGCGCGCCAGATCGGTCTTGATGCGGTAGCGCGTGCTGTAGCTCTGGATGGCCTGCCAGCGATTCAGGTACTCGTGCTGGCTGGGCTTCTGGCCGGCCACCTGTGTTGCTGACGGGCTGGTCTTGCCGCGCTTGAGCACGTCACCGGCCCGACGCCACATGGGTTGATCGGCGATGGCTGCCAGCGGCTCCTGGCGCAGCATGCGGGGCGCGGCGGCCACCGTCTGCTGCGTGGGCCCGTGCAGGCCCAGCACCTCACCCACGGATGGCAGTGGTGTCTCGGCGCCTTTCTGGCGTGCGCCACGGTCCTTCGTCAGTACAAGCACCAGCGCCAGCAACACCACGGCCACAGAACTGCGCTTGGCCTGCCGCATGTTGCGCCGGCGCTGCATGCGGCGGCGACGCCACTCGGCATCGTACTTCGTCCTGCTATCGTCAACAGTATGCATGAACCCTCTCGGTCAGCTGGTCGGTCACGGACCGCTGATGAAGTCCCCCCTCGTGCCGCCGCGCTTCTCGCGCAACACGATGTCGGAAATCACCATCGTCCGGTCGACAGCCTTGGCCATGTCGTAAATCGTGAGCAACGCCACGGACACGGCTGTCAACGCTTCCATCTCCACCCCGGTTTGGGAGGTGGTTCTGACGAATCCCTCGACCCGGCAACCGGGAAGGGATTCATCGAGACTAACCCGGACTTCTACCCCGGACAACGCCAGCGGGTGACAGAGGGGAACGAGCTCAGCCGTACGTTTGGCTGCCTGAATTCCGGCCAGTCGGGCCACCGGAATGACATCGCCTTTCTTTAAAGTATTGTCCCGTATGGCTTTGTACGTGTCCACCTCCATTCGGATCGAACCGGAGGCAAACGCGGACCGCACGGAAATCGGTTTGTCACCGACGTCCACCATCCGAAAATTTCCTGCCCCATCAGTGTGCGTCAGGTCACGCGCGGGCTCCGCGCGGGCCGAATCCGGGGGGGTTGGCGGACCAGAATGTGGCGTACTCATGACCTCAGCAGTCGATGCAAATCGGCCAGCAGCGCCGCCGTTTGCAGGTTGGGCATCGCATTGCGTTGCGTGAGTTCCTTCGCGCGCTCCACCACCGGAATGGCCATCGTGGTGCGCCGCGCTTCGCGCTCCGCACCCTGCGCCACGAGGTGTTGCGTGCGTGCATGCAGCAGGTGTGTGAGTGCGTCGAGCATGTCGCTGAATGCGCCGCGGGCTCCGGCCACTCCCTGTTTGGCCGCCACCTTGAGTCGCTGCGCCTGACCATCGGGCGTGGATGGAGCGAGAGCCGCTTCCAGCAGTGCGCGCGCCGCCACAAAGGCCCCCTGCATCGGTTCACCGCCAAACAGCGCACCGGGCGTGCCGGCCGCACGGGCCAACTGCTCCTCGCGCGGCACACGCGACAGGGCGCGCGCCACCGCCGGGTCATCGAGAAATGCCTCCACGTCGGCACGGCCAAGCGCCGGCACCCGCACCGATACCACCCGCGAGCGAATGGTCGGCAGCAGTGTGCCCGGCTCGCTCGAGGTGAGAATGAGCGTCGTGCCCGGCGGCGGCTCCTCGAGCAGCTTGAGCAGCATGTTGGCCGACTCGGGACTCGACTCCTGCGGCACCATGCGCTCGGCGTCGCCCAGCACGAACACCGCGCGCCGTGCCATGGCCGGGCGACGGGCCGCGTGCTGCACCACGAGCTGCATCATGTACTTGTAGATGGCCTCGGTGCCGTTGCTCGGTCCCCAAAGTCCATCGGCCGCCATGCGTTCGGCAATGGCCTCACCCAGGTCCTCCTTGGCGTCCTGCGCGTCGGGATCGCTGTCCTTGAGTCGTGCGCGCGGAAACACCCAATGCAGGTCGGGATGCATGCCGCGCTCCGCATAGCGGCACTGGGGGCACTTCCCGCAGGGCTCGGTGGCCCGTTCCGAGAGGGCCTGATCGCAGATCAGCAACTGACCCAGCCAGAGGGCCAGCCGCTGCTTGCCGACCCCCCGCGGGCCCTGCAGCAGCAGACTGGCCGGCAGCCGCCCCTCGGCGGCCGCGACGGCAAGACGATGACGTATGGCCTGATGGCCATAGACGGGACGCAGCGACATGCTGCAATCTACATCGGCGGTCCCGATCGCCCCCTGCCTGTGGTCTCGTGTTGCCCCTTCCGCCTCCCAGCCTGTCTGCCATGCGCCGCGTCCTGCTGCTCGCTTTTTGCATGCTCCCGCTTCCGCTCACCGCGCAGGTCAGGGCGCGCGCCCTCGGCCTCAAGCCCGGGGTCTTCCGGCCCGGGCCGCTCAATGCCATCACCGACGTGGCCGGCGTGGCGGTGGGGCAGGCCACCGTGTCGCTGGGGGACTCCATTCGCACCGGCGTCACGGCCATTGTCCCGCACGGCGGCGATCTGTTCCGCGAGCGGGTTCCCGCCGCACTGCACGTGGGCAACGGCTTCGGCAAGCTGCTAGGGGTCACGCAGCTGCGTGAACTGGGAGAACTGGAGACGCCGCTGCTGCTGACCTGCACGCTCTGCATCTGGCAGGTGGGGGATGCCGTGGCGCAGTACATGATGGCGCGGCCGGAGAACGCGTCGGTGCGTTCCATCAATCCCGTGGTGGGCGAAACCAACGACGGAGCGCTCAACGCCACACGCGCCAGGCCCGGCATGGCGGCCGCGGTGCAGCAGGCACTCGCCGCGGCATCCACGGGGCCGGTGGCCGAAGGCAGTGTCGGTGCCGGTCATGGCACCGTGATGTTCGGCTGGAAGGGAGGCATCGGTACCGCGTCGCGTCGTCTGCCGGCCTCACTCGGTGGCCACACCGTGGGAGTGCTCGTGCAGGGCAACTATGGCGGGGTGCTGCAGATGGCCGGCGTCCCGGTGGGGCCGCTGCTCGGACGCTACGCCTTCCAGCGCGATGTCGAACGCGATGCCGGACGTGATGCCGGTCGCCCGCCTGGGGATGCCCGCGCCGAGAAGGGCGACGGCTCCTGCATGATTGTCATTGCCACCGATGCGCCGCTGCTGGCGCGCAATCTCGAGCGGTTGGGCGCGCGGGCCATCATGGGCCTCGCGCGAACCGGCTCGAGTGCGTCGAACGGTTCGGGCGACTACGTGCTGGCCTTCAGCACCAACCCGCGCGTGCGCCGCTCACCCGACGCGTCGGTCAACACTAACGACGAGCTGGGCAACGATGCCGTGTCGGCGCTCTTTCAGGCCGTCACCGAAGCCACCGAGGAGGCCCTGTACAACGCGCTGCTCATGGCCACGCCGGTGAGCAGCCGCGCCGGGACGGTGCGGCCGCTTCCCGTGGATTCGGTGCGTCGCCTGCTCGAGGCCCGAGGTATCAAGCCGTGAGAGAGGCGGTCGGGGTTGAACTGCCTGGCGCGGATTTCACGGATGCGGCGGAAACAGCACGGATTGGACAGCAGTCAACAAGAAGGTCCAAGGATTCAATTGCCCCTCTGCGGCCTTTGCGCCCTCCTTTCCTCTGCGTGGGCTGTTCACGATGTCAGCCCACGCAGCAGAAGAATTGAGGGCGCAGACATTACGAAAGGAGAGGCAAGAGGTCGGACAGCACCGCACCCGCCGTGGCCAGACCACCGGCCCCCGGCCCCTGAAACACCAGGGAGCCGGCGGAGCGTGACTCCACCACGATGCGATTGAACGGCCCATCCACCCGCGCCCAGGCATCGTCGGCCGCGACCCGCCTGGGCTCGATGCGCGCGATGAGCTGCTCGCCCACGCGCTGCACCTCCGCCAGCAGCTTCACGCGGTCACCGGAGGCCGCCACGTCCCGCGCCCACTGCGCCGTTTCCTCGTCGAGACCGCGACGGCGGACCTGGAGCGCGTGGGGGGCAACCCCAAAGGCCAGCCAGGCCAGAATGCGCAACTTGTCTTCGGCATCCTGCCCGTTGAGATCGCGCGTGGGGTCGGCTTCAGCATAGCCAAGCCGCTGGGCGGTCTGCGCGGCTTCGCTGAGGCTGTGTCCCTCGGCAAGTTGCTGCAGCACGAAGTTGCTGGTGCCGTTCAGAATGCCTGTGATGCCGGTGATGTCCACGCCGGCCGCACCGCTTTGCAGACAGCGCACAATCGGAATGGCGCCGCACACCGCGCCTTCAAAGGAGAGGCTGCTGCGCTGCCACTCCGCGCTGGCCCTGAGTGATTCGCCCCGCAGGCCGAGCAGAGCCTTGTTGGCGGTGACCACGTGAATGCCGCGGGCCAACGCGGCCTCCACCAGTTCGGCGGCCACGTCGGTGCCACCGACGGCTTCCACCAGCACGTCGATGTCATCGTCCAGCAGCGCCAGCGGATCCGTGATGCAGGCGTTGGCCGGCGCGAGTCCGCTGCGAATGGCTTGCTGCAGGGCCGGTCGCTCGCGCTCTGCGTCACGCACGAGCACACGTGGCACCACGACCTGTCCGGGCAGATCGCGGTGGCGCGCGGTGAGCAGTTCCAGCAGGCTGCCACCCACGAAGCCGCAACCGGCCAGTGCCACGCGACGCAGCCGCGGGCGCGCGGCGTTTCGGTACGCGTTGCGTGATTCGTTTCTCGACGCGTTGCGCGACGCGTTGATCGCACGCGGCGCTGGCGCGGAGAGCGGTGTGCGCGAGGCGGCGTCGAGCGCTTCCGCGAGGATGCGCGACACCTTCGTCGTTTCGAGCAGAAAGGCATCGTGCCCGTGCACCGACGGCAACTCCCGATACGTGGCGTGCGCGGCGTCGGCCCACTCGCGCACGGCATCGTCCGGGTAGAGCAGGTCGCCGGGGATCCCCACGGCTGTGAGGCGATCGGCCACCGGCGCCAGAGCAGCGCTCACGCCGCCCCGTCCGCGTCCCACGTCATGGCTGTCCATGGCCTCGAGCAGCGCGCCGTAGCTCGTCGCATCAAAACGGGCCACGAGCCGCTCCCCATGGGCATCGAGCCACTCCGCAACGTCGAAGTGACCTGCCGCCGTGCGCCGGCGCCCGAATCGCTGTTCGAGCGCCTGCGGTGTGCGGTAGCTCAGCATGCCCACCATGCGTGCGAGCGCAAAACCTTCACGCGAACCGCCCAGTGCAATGGCGCGCTTCATGATGGCATTCCACGCGATACCCTGCGCCGTCTGCACGGCCGGCGCAGCCAGCACCACGGCACCACGCGTGCGTTCGGGAAAGCTGGCCGCAAATTCCAATGTCACCATGCCGCCCAGCGAACCGCCGCACACCAGCAGCGGGGCGGGGATGTGCAGATGATCAAGCAGCAGCGCGAGCACGCGCGCCTGATCACGCGTGGTGATGGGCGGCAAGGCGTCGGGCTCCGCATCACTCGGCCCGGTGGTGCCATCGCATCCACCCAGCAGCGCGGCCGACAGCACCGCATGCCGCGTGGGGTCGATGCTGTGGCCCGCGCCAATCACGCCCTTCCACCAGGCGCTCGCCTCCGCCGTGCCGGTGAGCGCGTGCACGACCAGCACCACGTTGTCCCGTGCCGCGGCCACGCGACCTTCGAGACGATAGTGCACCCGAATCTCATCGAGTGTCTCACCTCCCTCGAGCGTGAGACCCGGAAGCGTGACGACGGTGTCCACCACCGGCCATTCGGGTGTGACGACGGCCGGCGCTGCCACGCTGCCTGCCGTGGTCGTTCGGACTGGACTGTTCACGCGACTGACCGGTCGACGGGCTTTGGTTCCGACACTCATGCCGCCGACTCGCCGGTGGTTGTCGCCGACGCGGCGCTGAGCTGTCGTGCAGCCTCGGTGGTGACCGCCTTGGCGAGGGCCTGCTCGAGATCGGCCAGCAGGTCGTCGGCGTCTTCGAGCCCAATGGACAATCGCACGAGGTCGGGGGTGACACCGGCTGCCCGACGTTCGGTGTCGCTGAGCTGTTCGTGCGTCGTGGTCCACGGGTGAATCACGAGACTCTTGGCATCACCCACGTTGGCCAGGAGGGAGAAGAGCGAGAGTTCGCTGATGAAGCGCCGCGCCGCCGCCTCGCCGCCCCGCACGCCAAAGGTCAGCACGCCGCCAAATCCTCCACGCAGATAGCGCACGGCGTGTCGATGCGTGGGGTGTGTGGAGAGGCCCGGGTAGCTCACCCACGACACGGCCGGATGCGAGGCGAGGAACTGCGCCACACGCAGCGCGTTGGCGCTGTGCTGCCGGATGCGCAGCGGCAGTGTTTCGAGACCCTGCAGGAAGAGGAAGGAGTTGAAGGGCGAGAGCGCGGCGCCGATGTCACGCAGCAGCAGCACGCGCAGCCGAATGGCGTAGGCAATGTTGGCGCCGTTCACGTTGCCAAACGCCTCGGCGAACTTGAGGCCGTGGTAGGCGGGTTCGGGATCGCGATAGAAGGCCCGGAAGCGCTCGGTCGCGCCCCAGTCGAAGCGTCCGCCGTCGACGATCACGCCACCGATGCTGGTGCCGTGTCCACCGATCCACTTGGTGGCGCTGTGCAGGACAATGTCGGCGCCGTGTGCGAGGGGTTTGACCAGCACCGGCGCAAAGGTGTTGTCCACCACCAGCGGCAGATTGAATTCGTGCGCGAGATGTGAGAGAGCCTCGAGGTCCGGCACATCGAGCGCCGGATTGCCCACGGTTTCCACGTATACCGCGCGCGTCTGATCATCGATGGCGGCCGCCACCGCCTTGAGATCATGAATGTCCACAAAGCGCACCCGGATGCCGAGTCGCGGCAGGGTGTGTGTGAACAGGGACACCGTCCCGCCGTAGAGTGAGCGCGAGGCCACGATGTTCTCACCGGCCTGCGCCAGATTGAGAATCGCGAGCGTCTGCGCGGCCTGGCCACTCGCCACGCCCACCGCCGCCACACCGCCTTCGAGTGCAGCGATGCGCTGCTCGAACACATCGGTGGTGGGGTTCATGATGCGCGTGTAGATGTTGCCGAAGGCGCGCAGGCCGAACAGGTCGGCGGCGTGTTCGGGGCTGTCGAACACGTAGGACGTGGTGGCGTAGATGGGCACGGCGCGCGACTTGGTGCTCGGGTCGGCGGTCTCCTGACCGGCGTGCAGGGCCACCGTATCGACGGCCAGGGGGCGCGTGCTGCGGGACCGTGTTGCGCTGTGTTCGTTGTGCGGCGTTGCATCGGACATCGGGGCACTCTCCAGAGTGGGTGAGTGCCGCCCCACGACAACACGCGCCCGGCAACAGAGGGCCGCCGGGCGCGCTCGCGGTTTAGCTCCTTGTTTTGCGTGGCGGCAATCGGCGGCAAATCACCACGGCGGCACGGCGGTGAGGCCGCGCTGCGGTCTTCGGTTGTCGTCCTGCACCTGTCCACGGGCCTGTCGGACACAAAAAAGCCGACGGCCCGCGCCGATTATGTCGTCGCGGGCCGTCGGGACCTCGACTTAGACGGATGGACAGCGCCGCTGGCGCTGTGTACACGGCCCGTCAAATCGGGGAAACCGCCGTGCACATCACGAGTATCGGTCGGTCCGGCAAAAAACGCAAGGGCGACTTGTGGCAGCCCCGTCCATGTCCGTCCGCTGCAACTCGACTATCAGCCCGGCGCCGTGATGCCGGTCACCACCCGGTAGGTGTCGCGAGCGATGAGCAGCTCCTCGTCCGTGGGCACCACCCAGGCTTGCAGCGTGGACGCCGGCGTGGAGATGCAGCCCTCGTGACCTCCCACCATCCGGGCGTTGGCGGCCTCGTCGAGATGCAAGCCGGCCCAGGCCAGCCCCTCGGCAATGCGCGCGCGCACCTCCGGAGCGTTCTCGCCGATGCCGCCGGCGAACACCACGGCGTCGGCGCCACCGAGTACCGCGAGATAACTGCCCACGTACTTGCGCACACGATAGCAGAAAATCTCGATGGCCAGACGCGCGCGTCGGTCCTGCATCTCACGCGCCTCGAGCAGCAGGTCGCGCATGTCGTTGGTCAGCCCCGAGAGCCCGAGCAGGCCGCTCTGGGTGTTGAGCAGGGCCTCGACCTGCGTGAGCGACAGGCCTTCCTTGGCGGCGATGTAGTCCAGCAGGGCGGCATCGATGTCGCCGGAGCGCGTACCCATCACCAGACCTTCAAGCGGTGTGAAGCCCATGCTGGTATCGATGGACTCACCGGCCCGGATGGCGCAGGCCGAGCAGCCGTTGCCGAGATGCAGGGTCACGATGCGCACATCGGCACGCTCACGTCCGGTGAGCTTGCGGAAGCGATAGGCGATCGAGCGATGGGAGGTGCCGTGGAATCCGTAGCGCCGGATCTTGTGGCGCCGGTACAGCGGGTACGGAATGGCGTAGAGATACGCGTGTTCCGGCAGCGTCTGATGAAACGCGGTGTCGAACACCGCCACCTGCGGCACGCCACTGCCCAACGCGGCGCGTGCCGCGTCGATGCCGCGCAGGTTGTGCGGATTGTGCAGCGGGGCGAGTTCCACATTCTCTTCAATGCCACGCAGCACGGCCTCGTCAATGAGACTGCTGCGGCGGAACTGCTCGCCACCATGCACCACGCGATGGCCCACCGCCTGCAGCTCGGCGCGTGAGCTGAGGCCCGTGCCGCTTTCCGGGTCGGTGATGAATCCCACCAGCCACTCCACAGCGCTGCGCATGTCCCGCAGCTGCGCGGTGCGCTTGCGGTTCACGCCATCCGCACCGCGCACCGTGATGACCGCCTCGCCACCGATGCGCTCGATCTGTCCGCGCAGCAGCTTGGCGTCCTGGTCAGCGGCAATGCGATCCGCATCGGTGACGACCACCTGGAATTTCACGGTGGCCGAGCCGGCATTGAGCACCAGAACGTTCATCGCCCGCGACCGGTCAGCGGCGCATCGGTGACGTCACCCCGCCTCAGAACGGCTTGTAGAGGGCCATCCATGCGGCCGCGCCGGCAAGGGCGGGCAGGATGAACAGAAACGGCTTGGCCAGCTCCGGCTTGCGATACGGCAGCAGGGCAATGCCGCTCAGCACCAGCCAGATGATGATCTTGCCCCAGAGCCAGCCCGGGAAGTTGGTGCCATGCTGAAAGCCGATGCGGGCCAGCATGCCGAAGCCACCGACGAGGATGAGCAGGGCGCCCAGGCCGTGCACCGACGACAGAATGCCGCGCGTGCCGCTGGTGGCCTTCTGTCCGCCGTTCGCGGCGTGTACGGCTGCGCCACCCACCGCCGCAAACAGCAGGGCGATACCGAGGATGTGCAGGATCTCGTAAAAGTCTCTTGGAAACATGATGAACCAAATAGGGGCGTAAGGTGGGACTGCGTAAGGTGGAACGACGTAAGGGGAACTGCGGGAAGGGAAGGGATCTCACACCTCAGAGGTCTGACGTCAGACCTCAGACGTCTGACCTGAGATCTGAAATCTGAGATCTGAGACCGCAACGTTCTGGGTCTGGGCTACGAGCTGATGCGCGCGAGCACCGGCTCCTCCACATCAAAACTGTCCACCGTGGCGGGGGAGAGTCGTCGATAACTCTCGAGCACGCGGCCAAGGGCCTCCTGACTGTCGGCGCCGATGGCTGACAAATGCCCCATCTTGCGGCCGGCGCGGGCGCCGGCCTTGCCGTACAGATGCAAGCGCGTGCCGGGCACCAGCAGCGCCTCGCGCACCGCCGGCTCGTTGCCCTGCAGCCACACATCACCGAGCAGGTTCACGATGGCCGAGGGCGCGAACACAGTGGGCTCGCCCAGCGGCAGGTCGCACACCGCCCGCACCAACTGCTCAAACTGACTCGTGGCGAGGCCCCGCTCACTGTGGTGATACGTGTTGTGCGGACGTGGCGCGAGTTCGTTCACCAGCAACTCGCCGCTGCGCGTCACAAAGCACTCCACGGCCAGCAGGCCCACGATATCCAGCCGCTCGGTCACGGCGCGCGCCAGCGATTGCGCGCGTGTGGTCATGTCATCGCTGATGATGGCCGGCACCACGGCCCAGGTGAGAATGCCACTGGTGTGGTGATTGCGACTGGGCGGATACACCACCGTCTGTCCCGACGGTGAACGCGCCACGAGCACGGACACTTCGTAGTGAATGTCCACCATGGCTTCCACAAGACAGGGCCGCGCACCAAGGGCCTGCCAGGCTTCGGCCGCCTGCTCCGGCTCGCGCAGGCGCACCTGCCCACGGCCGTCGTAGCCGCCGTGCGTGGACTTGGCGATGCAGGCGCCGTGTGTGCGCACCATGTCCGCCACATCGTCCGCCGACTGCGCGGCCACGAACGCGCCAAGCGGGAACTGCTGCGCACGCAGCCACTCCTTCTGGCGGATGCGATCCTGGATGATGTACACGGGGGCACGGCCCGGACGCAGGGGCACGCGCGCCGCCACGGCGTCGAGCACGTCCGGGTGAATCTGCTCGATTTCGAGCGTCACCACGTCGCACTGGGAGGCCAGGTCCTCGGCGGCGGCCACGTCGCTGAACGGCGCCGTGATGCAGCGTGAGGCCACCGGTCGCGTGGCGCACTGTGCTTCGGGGTCGAGGACGTGAATGTCGTAACCCATCGAGCGTGCGGCCAGTGCCGTCATGCGGCCCAACTGACCGCCACCCAGGAAACCGATGACCGAGCCGGGGGGCAGGGGTGACGCGGAAGAACGAGGCGCAGTAGTCACAGAGAACGCGGAGCGGGGGCGAAGGCTGTGGCGATGGCGTGGGGCGCCGGCAACGGACGGGAAAGGGCCTCGTCGGCCTTGGACTGCCGACGGCTGGCGAGACGCGACGCCAGGGCCTCGTCGTGCAGGGCCAGTAGCTGCGCCGCAAAGAGTGCGGCATTGGCGGCGCCGGGCTTGCCCACGGCAAAGGTGGCCACCGGCACACCCGCCGGCATCTGCACGATGCTCAGCAGGGCGTCCATGCCCTGCAGCGGGGTTGCCACCACTGGCACACCCAGCACCGGCACGAGGGTCTTGGCCGCCAGCATGCCGGGCAGATGGGCGGCGCCGCCCGCACCGGCAATGATGGCCCGCAGACCACGCGCGGATGCCGCCTCGGCATAGGCGAAGAGCCAGTCCGGTGTGCGATGGGCGGACACCACCTTGGCTTCATAGGGGACGCCAAGTTCGGCCAGCATTTCGCAGGCCGGCGCGAGCGTCTCGTAGTCACTCGCGCTTCCCATGACCACACCAACGAGGGGCGTCGTGCCGTCAGGCAGTTCGCTGCCCGGGACTGCGTTCACGAAAGCTCCGGGAAAAGGATCCTCGCAATCTAGCGCATGCGCGGCCGGTCTCAGGAACCTGGCCCGGGAGTCTCCGGCGGCCGTTGTGTTCGCGCCTGCGCCCTTGAGCCCCGGGCGCCTAGTGCGCGGGCACCGGGGACCAGGCAGCCGGCGGCTCTGGTGATGCCACAAACAACGAAGGTCGGCACCATGGCCGACCTTCGCGCAGAACCGGAGCCCCTAGCGGGCGCCGGGCGGTGCCACCACGGGCAGGTGGGTGGCGCCACTCCACTCCTGGAAGGAGCCGTCGAACATGCGCACCTCGTGGCCAAGCAGGCTGGCCACGAACCACAGCAGCGTGGCCTGCTGACCAATGTGACAGTAGGTGACGACGGGTTTGGACCCGTCCACCCCCTGGGCCACGAACAACTGCCGCAGTTCCGCCGCGGGCTTGAGATAGCCGTTGCTGCTGACCGTGGAGAGGGGCACGTTGACGGCGGTCGGGATGTGACCGGGGCGCGGATAGCCACCACCATTGCCCTGGTAGAAGCGGGGCAGGCGCGCGTCAATGAGATGCGTACTGCCATCCTTCGTGATGGCCTCCACCTGCGCCAGCGTGGCGATCAACTCCGGCCGGAGACGCGGCGTGAACCGCACGCCGCTTGCTGCGGCGGGAGCCTCGGTGGAAATCGGTCGGCCCTCACGCTTCCAGGCCTGGAAGCTGCCGTCCAGCAATGAAGTGCGGTCCATCGCCCCCAGATACGCGAGCGTGAAGAACACGCGCGTGGCCGACTGCAGCACCGTGTCGTGCGGCACCACGACAATGCGGGTGTCATCGCCAATGCCGTTGCGTTCGGCCCAGGCATCGAGCTGGGCTTCGTCGGCCATCTGCAGGGTCAGCGCACCGGGACGGCTGGGCTGCGCCACATCGTCGAGCGTGACATGACGGCTGCCGGCCACATGCCCGCTGTCGTATGCGGCTTTTCCGCCCACATGCAGCACCACGAGGTTGCGATCGTTGACGTGCTCCGCAAGCCACGCCGTGCTCACCGTGAGTGGCGCCTGCGCGCCGCCGGCTCCGCCCGCGGTCTGCGCCGATACGGCACTGCTGATGGTCACGGCGCAGGCCACGCCGCACACCACACCGCACATGGTCAGGGTGCGAATGTTCATGGCACGATCACCGGACGGCCGCGCATGTCCACCACGGTGACGGGCGCGATGCCCGTCTTCTTGAGTGGCTCCTCGATGCTCGCACGATCACCGGCAATGACAATGGTGAGTCGCGCCGGGTCGAGATAGCGCGTGGCCACACGCTGCACATCGGCGGCGGTCACCTTGCCGATGCCCGCGTTGAAGGCACCGAGCGTGGTGAGCGGCAGGTTGTACGGCACCAGGCTCGCCACCTGCGCCGCAATGTCGCCGGTGCTCTCGAAGCCGTCGGCATAACCGAGCTGCAGATAGCGCTTGACCTTGGCCAGCTCCGCCGCGGGCAGCGGCTTGCGAATGTTGCGCAGTTCGTTCATGAACTCGATGAGCGCCGAGTCGGTCTTGGCCGACACCACCTCCGCGCGTGCGGTGAACGGTCCCCGCTCGCGGCGCATGCTGAATCCCGAGCCGGCGCCATAGGTGTAGCCCTTCACTTCGCGCAGCGTGTTGTTGAGGCGCGAGGTGAACGAGCCGCCCAGCGCGGTGTTCATGACCATCAGTGGGTAGTAGTCGGCCGTGCTGCGCGCCACGCCCACGCCACCGAGACGGAAGCTCGATTGCGCGGCCTTGGGCTTGTCCACGATGTGAATGGTGGTGGGCCGCGGCGCCATGCGGTTCGACGCATACACCGGCGCGGCGGGCAGTGCCGCCTGCTTCCACTCGCCGAAGTTGCGCGTGGCCAGGGCTTCGGCGTCGGCCACCGTCAGATCGCCCACGAGCACCAGCGTGGCGTTGTTGGGCCGGTACCACGACTGCCAGAAGTTCCGTACGTCGTCGAGGACGATGGACTCCACGGTTTCCTTGGCCCCGCTGGTGCTCCGGCCATACGGATGCTGTTCACCGAAGACCAGCGCCGAGAAGGCACGATCGGCCATGGACGGACCGCGATCCTGTTCCTGCAGCAGCGCCGTCAGGCGCTCACCGCGCAAACGAGTGAACTCCTTTTCGGGAAAGGTGGGACGCAGGACCACGTCCGCCATGAGCGCCATGGCGCTGTCGAGCGTGGCCTGCGTGCTGTGCAGCGACACGACGCTTTGCTCGAGCCCCGCAAACGTGCCGAGCCGAATGGCCAGGAAACCGATCTGTTCGGCCAGGCCCAGGGCATCACGCGAGCCCGCCCCTTCGTCGAGCATGTTGGCCACGAGGGTGGCCAGTCCGGCCTTGGCCGCTGGATCGGCCTCACTGCCGGTGCGCACCACCAGCTGCGCGTCCACCACCGGGAGTTCGTGATGCTCCACCACCACGAGGCGCAGGCCGTTGGGCAGTGTGCGCTCCACCATGCGAGGCAGCGTGAGCGCCTTGGGGGCGGCCAGTTGCGGCGGCGTGGGGCTTGCCGCAACCGGCTGCGCGTCGAGGCTCTGCATGAGGCTCTGCGCGAGGGTCAGCGTGGCCAGAGCGGTCGCGACACCCAGCACGCGACGCGCGCCGGTGAGCGAAACATTGGAGACGCGCATCAGCGATTGCTCCCGGCGGAGGATGAGGCGGTGGCCGTGCTGGTAAGGGCCAGATCCTTCTTGCCATCCGGCACCACGGTCAGCACGATCTTGGGGCGGGATACCAGGTACTGGCGGGCCACACGCTGCACGTCGGCCACGGTGAGCCGCTCGTAGCGCGCGAGGTCCTGCGCCATGTAGTCCGGATTGCCCGTGAAGTAGTTGTAGGTGCTGAGCTGCGTGGCCTTGCCGAGCACGGACGCCAGGCGGTCGAGTGTGGAGGCCCGCATGCCATTCTTCACGCGCGTGAGTTCGCGCTCGGTCACACCACGCTCGGCGATCTCCGCAATGGCCTTGGCCACCTCGGCGTCGAGTTCGCGTGGATGCACGCCGGGCTTTGCGGTCGTGGTGAGCATGAGCATGCCGTCCAGCTTGTTGGAATTGTTGCCCATGCCCACGTCCTGCGCGATCTGCTTGTCGTAAACGAGCGTGCGGTAGAGCCGCGAGCTCTTGCCGTTGGCGAGGATGTCCGCCAGCGCATCGAGCGCGGCATCATCCTCGCTGTACGTCTTCACACCAGGCCAGGTGTAGTACACGCGCGGCAGCTGCACCCGGTCTTCCATGTGCATGAGCGTATCCCGCGTCAGACGCACTGCCGGCGCCGTGGGGCGCGTGATGGCCGTGCTGCCGCGCGGGATGTGCCCGAAGTACTTGTTCACCCAGGCCTTGGCCGAGTCCGGGTCGAAATCGCCGGCGATGGTGATGGTCGCGTTGTTGGGCGCGTAGTAGGTGCGGAAGAAATCCTTCACATCGTCAAGCGCCGCCGCACTGAGATCGGCCAGCGAACCGATCACCGGCCAGGAGTACGGATGGTCGGCCGGAAAGAGCACCGGAAGAATGGTTTCGAACGCGCGACCGTAGGGCGCGTTGTCATAGCTCTGCCGCCGCTCGTTTTTCACCACGTCGCGCTGGATGTCCAGCTTGGACTGGTCCATGGTGGGCAGCAGCCAGCCCATGCGGTCGGCATCCAGCCAGAGCATGAGGGGCAGGGCGTTGGACGGACCGGTTTCGTAGTAGTTGGTGCGGTCGAAGTTGGTGGAGCCGTTGTTGCTGGCGCCGGCCGCCTCCAGCCACTCGTCGAACTTGCCCACGGGCACGTTCTGCGAACCCATGAACATCACGTGCTCGAAGAGATGCGCGAAGCCGGTGCGGCCGCGCTTTTCGTCGCCCGAGCCGACCTTGTAGAAGTTCTCCACCGCCACGATGGGCACGGAACGATCGACGTGGAGAATGACCTCGAGCCCGTTGGGCAGCGTGTACTTCTCGTGGGGGATGGACGGGGTGGCCTGCGCCTTCAGTGGCGAGGAAAGCAGCGCTGCAGCGCCAAACGCCGCGGCGGCGAGGGCGGTACGCAACCGCACACCGGTGGGGACAGAACGAAGTGTTGGCAGAACCATGGCCGGGAAGGGGGAAGGGGCCAATCCAGCGGGATGATGCGTGATGTCATGGAGCCGTGGACAGGCGCCAGTGGCGATCGAAAGTTATACGGCGCAAGTTGGCGAAATGGTTCAAGTCCGCTATGCGGCCCGTCTGGGCACGTTTTCCGGCACGATGCTCGTCGTGGGGGGCATCATCGGTGCCGGCATTTTTCTGTCCCCGGCTGTGGTGGCGCAGCGCGTGGGCAGTGCGCCACTCACGCTGACGGCCTGGGGGATCGGGGCGGTCATCGCCGTGATCGGTGGCTTTGTGTACGGTGAACTCGGGGCGCGGCTCCCCCGCGCCGGTGGAACCTACGTCTATCTGCGGGAGGCCTATGGCCCTCTGCCGGGTTTCCTCTATGGCTGGGCCCTGTTTCTCATCATGGCCACCGGCGCCATTGCGGCCGTGGCCATGACGGGGGCGAACTACCTCACCGAGTTGCTGGGCTGGGCGCCCGATGCCGCCCGGCCGCTGGCCATTGGACTCATTGTGCTCCTGACGGCGCTCAACGTGGCCGGCGTGCAGGTGGGCGCGGGGACCGGCAACGTGCTCACGGTCCTCAAGCTCGCCGCCATTGCGGCGCTGGTGCTGGCGGCGCTGCTGCTGGACCCACGGGCCGACGCGGCGAGTGCGAGTGCGAGTGCGGGTGCGGGTGCGGGTATGAGTGCTGCCTCGGCACCACTCCCTGATGCGCCTGCCACACCCGTGGCGGTGGTGCTGGCCATGGGGGCGGCACTGGTGCCGGTGCTCTTTTCCTTCGGTGGCTGGCAACAGACCAATGCCGTGGCCGAAGAACTGGTGGACCCACAGCGCACCCTGCCACGCGCGCTGGTGCTGGGGGTGCTGATCGTTGCCGCCACCTATCTGCTGGTCAATCTGGCGTACCTGCGCGCGCTTGGTGTTTCCGGACTTGCAGCCAGTCGCGCGCCGGCAGCCGAAACCATGCAGGTCTTTCTCGGACCCGCCGGGCGCACGCTCATCACCGCCGGCATCGTGACCAGTACCGTGGGCTTTCTCACCATGGTCATTCTGATGTCGGCCCGCGTGTATCAGGCCATGGCCGCCGACGGCCTGTTCTTCGGCGGCATGGCGCGGCTGCATCCGCGCACCCGCACCCCGGTGCGGGCGCTGATCGCGCAGGGCGCCGTGGCGCTGCTCCTGCTGCTCACCGGCACCTACGGCGAGTTGCTCGACTACGTGGTGTTTGCCGACTGGATCTTCTTCGGCTCCACGGCCGCCGCATTGTTCGTTTTCCGCGCCCGCGAGCAACGTGGCCACGCGCCCCGGCACACGGGGTTCCGGTCGCCGCTGCACCCCTGGGGCACGGCACTGTTCGTGCTCGCCGCGCTGTATGTGGTGCTGGGCTCCATCTGGTCCAACCCGGGCAACGCGCTGCGAGGGGCGCTGCTGCTCGTGGCGGGACTGCCCGTCTATGTCCACTGGCGCCGACGTGCGCCGCAGGAGGGGGCGTGACCGCAGATTCTCCGGCCCGCACGACGGCTCGTGTGGCCGCGCTGACACTCTATCCGCTCAAGTCCACAGCGGGCATCGAAGTGGATACCCTCAGCCTCGACGACCGGGGTGCCGTGGGGGATCGGCGCTGGCTGTTGGTGGATCCGGCGGGTGAAGCAATCACGGCCCGCGAGACACCGCGGCTCCTGACCCTGCGACCGCAGTTTGCCACGAATGACCGGGACGGAGCCCTCGCACTGCACGCCCCGAACCTGCCCGTTTGCGTGGTGCCAGTGCCCGACGCGGCGGCGCCGCTGCGCCAGGTGACGATATGGGGCGATGCCGTGTCGGCGCTCGATGCCGGAGACGACGTGGCCGCGTGGTGCAGTGACGCCATCGGTCGCGCTGCACGGCTGGTGCGGCTCGATGACGGCGCCGCGCGTCCGCTCAAGCCCAAGTACGCCGGACCGTTGCCCAGCGCGGGGCGGCGCGTGGCCTTCACCGACGGTGCGCCGCTCATGCTGCTCGGCCTCGCCAGCATTGCCCATCTCGAGGAGCGCCTCAAGGCGGGCGGACAGGCACTGCCCATGGATCGCCGTCGCTTTCGGGCCAATATCTGGCTGTCGCACACGGCACCCCATGAAGAGGATCAGTGGCGGCGCATCACCATTGGCCGCGTCGATCTGGGAGTCGGTTCACTCTGCACGCGCTGCGTGCTCACCACGGTGGACCCGGACACGCAGGAGAAGGGCGTCGAGCCGTTGCGTGAGTTCGCCGCCTATCGCCGCGTTCCCGACGGCGTGGCCTTCGGCGTCAACGCCACCCATGTCGCAGCCGGCACGCTGCAGGTGGGGGATGAGGTGCATATACACGAAACCCGCGCACCGTGAGATGCGCGGGTTCGCGATGAACGGGGCCGGCGCCGCTCAGTAGAGCTGCGACCAGCTCCGTTCTTTCGTGCGCGTGAGGATGGCCGAGCCGCGGAGGGCCGATTCTACCGCACACTTGGACCAGCGGAAGAACGAGTTGCCCGTGATGGAGTTGTCGTCGTTCACATTGGCGTTGCGGGACATGGCGCTGCCCCACATGTCGAAGGTGCCGTTGCCCTTCACGATGTCGTCGCGGGCGATGATGAGGCCGTACCACTGGAAGTTGCCGTTCAAGCGCACGTCGCCGTTGACCAGCAGGATGCCTTGGCCGCGTCCCTTGGAGAGTCCCGCCTGGCCATCGATGTAGATGATGGGGAAGTAGTCTTCACAGCCCTTGATGTGACCGGTCCCGGCGCGGAGGGGCTCCCCCCAATTCTCCGTGCCCGGGGTGCAGGTGGTAGCCGTGCCAACGGGCTCGGGGCCGTAGGTGCCGCCACTCAGCTTGATATCCGCGTTCGCCACCAGGGAGTTCCACGTTTCCGTTCCGTAGCGCACGTAGGTGTTGGAGTCGGCAGCCGTCGGGTCGGGGTTGGTGCCACCAGTCACGAGATTGGGCTTCTGGATGTCCACATCCTTGCCCGGCGCGTAGGTGATGGCAAAGGTGTCGCGTCCCGCAATGCTGGGGCACTGCGTCCAACCTGTCGGATCAGTATTGTTGCCGGTGATTTCGGCTGAACCCTTCACGCTGATGTTGCCGGCCGTGACGATGGCGCCACCCGGGTTGATGCTCGGGTAGGCAATGCGCACCACCATGTGGGTCTGCCGCTGAGCCTCGAGCTGCGAGTTGCCGATGCTTGCGCGGCCCAGCGAACGCACCCAGAACGTGTTCTCCGTCAGGCGCTGGATGTACACCTTGGCCGTGTCGCCCTGCGCCACGAACACGTTGGACGAATCGATGGCGCCAATGGCCATGCCACGCGGCGGCGGCAGATTCCGCCCGCGATCCCAGTTGGAGATCTCCGAGTTCAGGCCGAATTCGGCCACCGCAAACGCCCGCTGTTCAACGAGCGCATTGCGGCCGGCGCGGAAGTCCTGCATGGAGCTCATCACGGCACCCGTGGACAGCAGCGCCAGCATCACCACCACGATGAGCGCGATCAGCAGGGCCATGCCGCGACGCGCGCGGCGCGTGACAGCGGCAGACGGTACGTCGGGTGCCTCGGCTGCGACAGAAACGGTAGACATGGCGTCGGCCTCGGAAACGGGGGACCTGGAGGGTGTGCTCATTGCCGGTTCCTCAGCGCGATGCGAAAGGCGAGCGAGTCGGTGTTCGTGGTGCTCTTGGTGCCAAACGTGCCGGAACTGTTGTCACCCTTGGCGCGCAGCAGCAGATCGATGCGGGCCACGCGTCGACTGTCAGCCACGCTGTTGACGGCAGCGCCCAGGCTGTCAAAGTACGCGAAGCGGATGCCGCCCTCACCGCTCACCGGCGGCGCGTAGGGACCGGACACCGGCGTGGAGGCCGTCCAGCCGCCACTCTGATACTCCGAGCGCGTCAGGTAGAAGTTGCCACTCCCCTGCGGCTCGAGCTGGTAGCGTGTGCTGCGTGTGATGCGCACCGCGGAACCGGCTTTCACGGAGTCAGGCAGCGCACTGGACAGCGTCAGCCGCCAGCGTGGCTTGCCGGCATCGAGTGCCGCGTCGAGATAAGGGCTCGGGGTACAGCCGTTGGAGTTGGCCACACCGGTGATGCGCAGCGGGGTCCACTCATCGTCTTCTGCACCTCGTGAGACGCCGTCGTTGAACGCCCAGACCGTATCGCCCACTGTCGGCTCCGCGTACCAGGCGGTGAGCGTGTTGCGGGCCATGTTGGTAGGCGGCAGGTCAATGACCGTGTTGCTCACGCGCTGACAGATGATGGAGGCACCCAGCACGGCGCGGAACGTGATGGCCGTGTTGCCCATGCCCGTCAGATCGCCGCCCGAGGAGGAAATGGAGCGCAGGTCGGCGGGCACCAGACTCATGGCTGAGCGCAGTTCGCGTCGCATGCCCATCTGCTCGTTCGTGCGCTGATAGAAGCGCTGCTGGCCCATCATGAGCTGGGAGACGACGACACCGAGCACGGAGATGATGCCGAGGGTCACCAGCAACTCGGCGATCGTCATGCCCCGTCGGGGGCGAATCAGTCGCGGCATGGAATCACCATCTGGTAGCGCAGTTGGGTGGTGCGACGGGGAATGGTGATGCGCACGTCGATGGTCTTGATGTTGCGGCCATCGGTCACCGTCCAGCTTTCCTTGACGCCGCGCAGGGCCGTGGTGCCGGTCTTGGCGCCGGCATCGAGCGTGGCGCAGGACAGGCTGGTCAGCGAATCAAGGCGCGCCTGCGCAATACCGGCGGCCACCGTCTGCATGTTGCCGCCGGCCATCTGCTTGCCCACCGAACCCGAGGTGCCAAGCAGACCGCCGACACCCACGAGCAGGATGGTGATGGCAATGAGAATCTCGACCAGCGTGATGCCGTGGCGCGGGCGTGGGCGAGTCATGCGTCGGGCAGAACGGCGACGAACCCGGGCCGGGAAGTTGGGCGTCACAGCGTACACCCCTTCTTGAGAATGATGCCGGCGGGCGTGATGCAGAGCGTGTCCGCACGTCCGCCGGCGGAGAGCCGATACTTGAGGACCTCGGCCGGTATGGGCGTCAGCAGACCGCGTGCATTGTAGGACACGGTCGTGGGCGCGCCACCGATCGGCGTAAGCGTCACGCCAACCGAGTTGAGCAGATCAATCGGGCCCATCACCTTGACGCTGGTGCTGGACAGTCCACTCAGCACGGTCACGCTGGCCTTGTTGCCGGTGAGTGTGAGCGTTGAGGGCTTGCCCTTCTGCAGGGCGGCGGCGCGCGCGGCGGCAAAGGCGGCGCTGAGCTGCTGACGACCCGCGCGCAGGGCCGTGCCGTCACGCATGATGGTCATGCGCGGCACCACCATCGTGAACACCACCGCGAGCGTCGCCACCACGAGCATGAGCTCGAGCATGGTGAAGCCGAGGCGTCGCTGGCGCGAACGGTCGGAGGCGGAATACGGGCGGACCTGTGTCATGTGCGACAATGAGCGGTGGATCGAAGGGGCCCGGCAGTCCGGGACTGGATCTCACTGTCACGACGCACCACACGCGACATGTCAACGTTAGAAGTGCTTCATGTGAGCCACTTGTGACACCCTTCGCGAAGCGCGGAACGTTGACCGCAGAAAGGTCTTGTTGTATGAGAGACACATCATGAAGCCCAATCAATGCAGTAATTCGTGCCGGGAAAAAACGAACGCCCCGACCACTGGTCGAGGCGTTCGCGATACTGATATGTTGCAGCTCCCGGGGAGGGACTCGAACCCCCGACAGGGTGATTAACAGTCACCTGCTCTACCACCTGAGCTACCCGGGAATACTTCCAGCGCCTTCCGGCCGCGCCAGAGCCTCATAGTATCGCCGAGCCGTGGCCTGACGTCAAGCGGCCTCAGCCTGCTCCCGCATTGTGTGGCGTCAGCAGGGGGGCCAGCCACTGACCCGTGTAACTCGCCGGGACCGACACCACCTCCTCCGGCCGGCCCATGGCCACCACCCGCCCCCCGCCATCCCCGCCCTCGGGGCCCATGTCGATGATCCAGTCGGCCAGCTTGATCACATCGAGGTTGTGCTCGATCAGCAGCAGAGTGTGCCCCTGGTCGAGCAGACGCTCGAACACCTCCGCCAGCTTGCGGATGTCCTCGAGATGCAGGCCGGTCGTGGGCTCGTCGAGCACGTACAGCTTGCGCGGCCCGCTGGCTTTGGCCGACGACTTGACGGCCGTGCCCCTGGGCGCGGCGGCCCGACCGGAACGCGCCGTGAGCGCCAGTTCGCGCGCGATCTTGAGACGCTGCGCCTCGCCGCCCGAGAGCGTGGTGGCCGGCTGACCGAGCCGCAGGTAGCCCAGGCCCACCTGCTGCACCTGCCAGAGCGCCTGCGCCAGCTTGTCCTCGCGCGGAAAGAAGCGAATGGCCTCATCCACGGTCAGCTCGAGCACCTCGGCGATGTTGCGGCCCTTGAAGCGCACCTCCAGCACGTCGGGCTTGAAGCGCTTGCCACCACAGGCATCGCAGGGCACAAACACATCGGCCATGAAGACCATCTCGACTTCGAGATGGCCCGCGCCTTCGCAGGTCTCACAGCGACCGCCGGCCACGTTGAAGGAGAAATGGCCGGCGTCGAAGCCCCGGGTGCGCGCCAGCGGCTGTTCACTGAACAGGCGACGGATCTCGTCGTAGGCCTTCACATACGTGACGGGATTCGAGCGCGGGGAGCGGCCGATGGGGCTCTGGTCCACGAGCACCAGATCATCCAGCCATTCCACGCCGCTCAGCTGCGTGTACTGCCCCACGGTCTCGCCGAGATGCTCCTTGGCGGAGTGCTCGCCATGCAGCGTGCGTTCGACGGCGTGATACAGCACGTCATGCACCAGCGTGCTCTTGCCGGAGCCCGACACGCCCGTGACCACGGTCAGCGCTCCGAGCGGAATGCGCACATCCACGCCCTGCACGTTGTGCGCAGTGGCGCCGCGCAGTTCGAGCCAGCGTGACCCGAGCGGACGTCGTGCGCGTGGCAGTTCGATGCGGCGCGCGCCTGTGAGATACTGGCCCGTGAGCGGACTCTCCGCCACACGATTCATGGGGCCGCTGAACACCACCTGACCGCCGTGCTCGCCGGCGCCAGGGCCCATCTCCACCATGTGATCGGCGATGCGCATGGCCTCGAGGTCATGCTCCACCATGATCACCGTGTTGCCCAGATCGCGCAGCCGTTCCAGCAGGGCCAGCAGTCGGTCCAGATCCCGCGGGTGCAGTCCGATACTGGGTTCGTCCAACACATATGTGGCATCCACCAGCGCCGCCCCTAGGGCATTGGCGAGTGTGATGCGCTGCGCCTCGCCGCCGGACAGGGTGCGGGTGGCGCGGTCGAGTGTGAGATAGGTGAGTCCCACATCGGCCAGAAAGCGCGTGCGCGCCCGCGCCTCACGCAACACCGTGTCTGCCACCTGCGCCTCCGCGCCTTCGAGCGCGAGGGTGTCGAGCCACGGCAGCAGGTCCCGCACCGGCAGCCGCGCCACGTCAGCGATGCTGCGACCCTGCACCCGCACCTGCAGGGCGTCGGGCTGCAATTTGCCGCCGCCGCAGGTGCGGCACTCCTGCGCGCTCTGATACTTGCGCAGGAAGATGCGGATGTAGGCCTTGTAGCGCTTCTCCTCGAGGTTGACGAGAAAGGGGCGAATGCCGGTGTATTGCCGCGTGCGGGCCGACATGAACTGTTCGCGCGCGCTCGCCGGCAGTTCCTGCCATGGCGTGTCGGGGTTCACGCCCAGCGTGCGCGCAAAGTCCACGACGGCGCGCCGCTGCTTCTCGTAGCGCGGTGCCGTCCACGGATCGATGGCGCCGTCGCGCACCGAACGGGCCGGGTTGGGCACGATGAGCGCATCGTCGTAATCCAGCGTGGCGCCAAAGCCATTGCAGGTGGGGCAGGCGCCGCGCGGATTGTTGAACGAGAACAGTTGCGGTGTGGGCGTGGGTGCACGCCAGCCGTCATCCGGACACTCGAAGCGCTCCGTGAAGGCGAGGTGGTGCCGGGCCGTGCCCGCCTCGTCCACGCCATCGGGGAAGAGCAGCAGCAGGTCGCCGTCGCCCTCGGTGAATGCCGTCTGCACCGCGTCGGCGAGTCGCCCGCGGTCGTCCGTGGCAATGCGCAAACGATCCACGACGATGGCCACCTGCGGGGCAGTGGCGAGATCGAGGCCGCGGCTGTCCACGTCGTCGAGATGCACGATGTCCGGCGCGCCCTGCGACGGGTCGCCGATGGCGAGCCGCACGAAGCCGCGCGCCCGCAGATTGTCGGCAATCACCGCCGAGGTCACCGCCTGCGAGCGCACGAGCGGGCAGGCCACGAGCACGCGGGTGCCGGCCGGCAGGGCCAGCGCGCGATCGGTGACCGACTGCACGGTGGCCGGCCGCAGCTCACGGTTGCAGACACGGCAGAAGGTGTGGCCCACGCGGGCCCAGAGCAGCCGCAGGTAGTCGTAGATCTCGGTCGCGGTCCCCACTGTGGACCGCGACGTCCGCGTGGGGTTCTTCTGTTCGATGGCCACGGCCGGCGAGAGGCCCTCCACCGCGTCCACCGCCGGTTTCTCCATGCGCTCGAGGAACTGACGGGCATAGGCCGACAGCGACTCCACATAACGCCGCTGGCCTTCGGCGTAGATGGTGTCGAAGGCCAGCGACGACTTGCCCGATCCCGAGACGCCAGTCACCACCGTGATGGCGCGGCGTGGCAGGTCGAGATCGAACCCCTTGAGGTTGTGTTGCCGGGCTCCCCGGATGCGGATGCGGTCCTTCATGGGGACAAAACTATCGGGGGGGCCAACCGAGTAGATTCGGACCGGATGGCACGATCCGTTTCCGATGCTGCACCAGCCGACGACGAGGTCGCCGGGTCTGTTTACGACGCCCGCCTGACGCGGCGCCTGCTCGCCTATGTGCGGCCCTATCGTGGGCAGGTGGTGCTGGCCCTGCTGACCCTGGCGGTGGCCTCGGCCAGCCAGCTGGTCGGCCCGCTGCTGACGCGCTGGGTCATCGACAGCGCCTGGCCGGCGCAGCGCCTTGATCTGGTGCTGCGGGCGGCCATGGGCTTTGCCGCCGTGCTGTTGCTGCAGTTCGGCGCCACCTACGCGGAAACCGTCATCACGGCGCGTATCGGGCAGCAGGTCATGCGTGACCTGCGGCTCGACGTGTTCGCACAGCTTCAGCGCTTGCCCATTGCGTGGTTTGACCGCAATCCGGTGGGCCGGCTGGTCACGCGCGTGACCAGCGATGTGGAGGCGCTCAACGAACTGTTCACCGCCGGGGTGGTGGCCGGACTCGGCGACCTGCTCACCCTAGCGGCCATCGGAGTGGCCATGCTGGTGGTGGATGCGCCGCTGGCGCTGGCCGCCTTCGTGGTCATTCCCCTGGTGCTCGGGGTCTCGCGCCTGTTCCGACGCCATGTGCGCGCGTCCTACCGCGACATCCGCACACGGCTGGCCCGTCTCAATGCCTACCTCGGTGAACGACTGGGCGGCATGCGCGTGGTGCAGTTGTTCGGACAGGAAGGCCACGAGCAGGCACGCTTCGCGGCGTTGAATGATGCGCATCTGCGCGCGCATCTCGCGTCCATCCGCGTGTACGCGCTGTACTTCCCGGTCATCGAATTTCTCACGACGCTGGCGCTGGCCAGCCTGCTCGTGGCTGCAGGCTTCCAGCAGGGCGACCCGGCGCTATCCATCGGCACCCTGGCGGCATTTCTCCAGTTGGTGCGCCGATTCTTTCAGCCGCTGCAGGACCTGTCCGAGAAATTCAATATCCTGCAGGCGGCCATGGCGGCTGCCGAGCGATTGTTTGCGGTACTCGATACGCCCGCGGCTGCACGGCGTCCCGACGGGGCAGGGCGGGAAGATCGCGACGCGGTGGACCGCCAGGTCGCCGCCCTGCGTCGGGAAGGCGTGACCATCCGCTTCGAGGACGTCTGGTTTGCCTATGGTGCCGGTGGGGTGAGTGATGATCACGCGCACGCTCCTCCCGCGCCGGACGACACAGAGGACTCGGCCGGCGCCCGCGACATCTGGGTCCTGCGGGGCGTGAGTTTCGAAGTGGGCCCGGGGCAGTCGCTGGCCCTCGTCGGGCATACCGGCGCGGGCAAGACGACCATCGTCAACCTGCTGCTGCGATTCTACGATCCGCAGCGCGGCCGCATTCTGCTCAATGGCATCGACCTGCGCGAACTGCCGGTGGCCGTCGTGCGCGGGGTCGTGGGCTATGTCCAGCAGGACATCTTCCTCTTTGCCGGCAATGTGGCCGACAATGTCCGGCTTTCGGCCTCCGTGCCGGAGGCGCGCCTTGAGGACGCGGTGCGCCGTGTGGGGGCTGATCGCATCATCGACCGGCTGTCCGGGCGCTGGCAGCATGTCCTGGGGGAGCGTGGCGGGGGATTGAGCGTCGGGGAGCGTCAATTGCTCGCCTTCTCCCGCGCTATTGCGTCTGATCCCTCGGTGCTGGTGCTCGACGAGGCCACCAGCGCCGTGGACTCCTCCATCGAGGCCCAGATTCAGACGGCCGTGGCGGCCCTCATGGCCGGGCGCACCAACATCGCCATCGCCCACCGTCTCAGCACCATTGTGGACGCCGACGAGATCCTCGTGCTCCATCATGGCGAGGTCGTCGAGCGCGGGACGCACCGTCAGCTGCTCGACCGACGCGGCATGTACGATCGCCTGTATCGCCTTCAGGCCGGCGCGGGCCCTGTGACTGCCTGAACCGCCCCATCCGGGACCATGACCTGCGCCCCATGCCCCGGACCCGCACTTGTCCAGTCCCCACCGTCTACACGCCGTCCATCAACATCAGGCCACGGGAAACGGCTCCTGCGCTTGCCAATGGGCAACACGCCCGGATAGCTTCGCACGTTACGTTTGGTGTCCCCCGCGTTACTTCCTGAGACGAGCCACCCCAAACACGTGCAGCTTTCTGTCGCCGCCGGCACGGATGTCGGACGCATACGGGCAGGCAACGAAGACAGCCTTTACGCCGACGCCGACCAGGAGCGGGGCCTCTTCATCGTCGCCGACGGCATGGGTGGGCACGCCGCGGGCGAGGTGGCCAGCGAGATGGCCGTGCAGATCGTCTCCCGTGAGCTCTCCGGGCTGCGCGATCTCACCCGCGACGACATCGGCCCACGCATGGCGGCGGCGCTCAAGGAGGCCAATCGCGCCATCTACGAGCGCACCATCCAGGAAGCCGACAAGCAGGGCATGGGCACCACTGCCTCCTGCCTCATGATGGGCTACGGGCGTTGGTTCATTGGTCACATTGGTGATTCGCGGGTGTACCTGCTGCGCGATGGCGTGTTCCGTCAACTCACCAAGGATCACTCCTACGTGCAGGAGCAGGTGGACGCCGGCTTCCTCACCCCCGAGCAGGCGCGGTATCACCCGTACAGCAACGTGATCACGCGCTGTGTCGGCGCCAACGCGGCGGTCGAGGCCGACGTGCACAGCGGCGAGTTGCAGGCCGGTGATGTGTATCTCGTGGCCTCCGACGGGCTCACCGGCATGGTCGAGGATCCGCAGCTCAAGAAGATCCTCGAAACCAGGCAGACACCGGGACGCATGGTGGACGCGATGATCACCGAGGCCAATCGTCGAGGGGGACTCGACAATATCACGGCCATCGTGGTGCAGGTCGTCAAGGTCACCGGTGTCGCGACCGGCGAAATGGCGGCCGTGCTGCCCCCGGGGTGAGCGCGCCGCGTACCGCATGACGACGCCGCCGACTCCCGACGCCAACACCGTGGGTGCGCTGGCCGAGTTGTACCTGGGCAACATTCTCTATGCCATCGAGCGCTGCGCCATGGCGCTCGACGCTGACGGCAAGCCGCTCGATGCGGCGTTCTACCGGGGCATCGGACGCAAGTTGGCCGAGGCGCATGGTGCGCAGCGCGCCGAAGGGCAGGGCGCCGGCTGACCTGCCTTCGCCCGCAACCACCGCAGAGACGACATCGATGACATCTGGCCTTTCGTGGTTCTCCTGTGGTGCGCGTCGTGGCGTCTCCCGCTCGGCCCTCGCGTGTTCGCTGCTTGGCGCGCTCCTGTTCGCGTCCCGTCCGGCCGCTGCCCTGCGCCCAACCGCGGCCCTCGCCTGTGCGTCCAGCGTCAACGGCAGCGTGAACGACAGCACGCTGCTTGCCTTGCACGGCTCGGGGCAGACCTTTGCCGATTTTCTGGCGGCCACCAAGGCCCGTCGTGCCGGATGGCTTGGCCTCGCCGACAGCGCCCGCGTCAGCGACGCGCTGCTCACCCGTGCGCGTCAGGTGGGTGGCAACTGGAAGCTGCTCGTGGTGGCGGTGGATGCCTGCGGCGATTCGATGAATACCGTGCCCTGGCTGGCCCGCCTTGCGCAGGAGGTGCCCGGTATCGACCTGCGTATCGTGCTGCCGGCGGCTGGTCGTCCGGTGCAGGAGAGTTTCCGCTCGCTCGACGGGCGCACCGCCACCCCCACCTTTGTGCTGCTTGACGCCGAGGGTCGGGAGCGTGGCTGCATCGTGGAGCAGCCGCGTCCGCTGCGTGACTGGGCGCGCGCCAATCGCGGGGTGGTCAGTCTCGACTCCCTCCACGTCGGCATTCGCGCCTTCTATGCGGCCAACAAGGGTGAGGCAATTGTCACCGAGGCCATCGAGATGCTGGAGGCTGCCAAGGCTGGCCAGCGCCACTGCTTCACAGGCCAGGCGCCGGCGCGCTGAGCCTGGCCCGTCAGTCAGCTCAACAGCGGTAGGCCCCGGTCGAGCCGATCGCGAATGGCGTCGGCATCAAGGCGCAGCGCTGTGAGTATGGCGTCCGCCGGCACCGGCGCCCGGTGGGCCGTGAACACCCGCAGCCGTCGTGCGCTGCGGTAGAGTTCGTCGCTCAGGCGCGGCAGGTTGAGCGCGCCTTCAAAGCCGCTGGCCGTCAGGTGCTGCACCCGCCCATCCCGACGCTGCATGGGGATGTCCACACCCAGCATCTGGGTCTTGGTCGGGTAGTCGAGCAGCACCTCGCCCCGGGGCAGCCCCAGTTCGGCCGCCAATTGGTCCTCCACTCGACGCGTGAGTGCGTAGTCGCTGGCAATCCACTCACCCACGTCGTCGCCCAGTGTGGCGGCGGGGCATTCGTAGGCCCGCTTGTGCAGGCGCCGCACGCGTAGCGCGTCGAGCAGTGTGCGCGCCTCGGGTACCAGGGCCGGGGTGTCGAGATGCACCAGCAGGCCTTCGTCGGTGTAGCGCGCCACGCGGTCGGCGGCCACGGCCCCGGTGTCGAGGGCCACGGCCACCAGTCGCTTGTACATGGCGGTCGCGCTGCGCACCGCGTGGTGCCAGTACACGTTCCGGTACATCTGGTACTTGGCAAACAGCAGCGACTCGAGCGCCGACAGCCCCTTTTCGTGGACGCCTATTGCGGGACGTCCCTCAGGCAGCTCAACGAGCACCAGGGAATTGAGCAGCCGGTCGACATCGATCTCGCCGTACGGCACCCCGCACATGGTGGCATCGCGCTTGAGATACTCGATCTTGTCGAGGTCAATGGATCCGGAAATGAGGCCCTGCAGGGGATGTGTGCTGATCCCGCTGATGAGGGCGAATACGGTATCCGGCGCGTCGTCACCCAGCGCCTCACGCAGCACGGCGCCCACGGCACCCTGCGTCACCAGCGGACGCGCCACTTCCTCGTGATCGGTGACGCCGATTTCCTCGAGCGCATGCGAAAACGGATAGTGCCCCACGTCGTGCAGCAGCGCCGCGGCACGGATGAGTTGTTGCTCGCGCGCGCCGATCCCGGCCAACGCCCCCCGCTCGTCCAGCAGACGAAGCGCAACTCCGGCCAGGTGCCAGGCCCCGAGTGCGTGCTCAAAGCGGGAATGCGTGGCACCCGGGTACACCAGAAACGCCAGGCCCAGCTGCCGCACGTAGCGCAGCCGCTGCACCACTGGTGTTTCCAGAAGGGACAGGGCGAGCGGATCGAGGCGGATGTTGTTCCAGAGCGGGTCGCGGAGGATTTCCATGCTCCGAACATATCGCCCGCCGCGTCACACGGGCATCACCGTGGCGTCACCGGGGTGGCTTTCGGGCACCACGCCCGATGGAACCCCGTTAACGAACGGCGACCATCGTGCGTCTTACCCGTCGTGACTACTACCATGCCCTTTTTCCGCCGCCTTCTTGGCGCGCTGGTTGTCCTCTCTGCCGCCGTGGTCGTGCCCTCCATGGCAGCGCCAACCGTGGCCGAGGCCCAGCAGGTTGACATCATTCGCGGTCAGGTCCTCGGGACCGACTCGCTGCCCATTGCCAACGTACTGGTCACGGCCACCACGCTGAGCGGCAACGTGAGCCGGACGCAGCGCACCGATCGCAATGGCCGCTACACCATTTCCTTTCCCGGCGGGGAAGGCGACTACTGGGTGACATTCTCCGGCATCGGTCTCGCGCCGCGCCGCTACCAGGTCAAGCGCACCGCCGATCAGGAAATTCTCATCGCCAACGCGCGCATGGCGCCGGCCGCCATCACGCTCGATGCCGTGCAGGTCACGGAGCGCGCCGCGGTCTCGCGTTCCGATACCGTGTCGGATGTGAGCGGTACCGAACGCACGGTGAGCGACGAGATTGCCGGCTTCCTCAACGCCGAGCAGATGGGCGACCTCGCCGCCATGGCCTCGGCCATTCCGGGTGTGCAGCTGCTGCTGGGCGCGGATGGTGGGGCCGATGCCTTCTCGGTGTTTGGCCTGGGTGGCGACCAGAACAACACGCAGCTCAATGGTCTCAACTTCGGTGACGCGCAGTTGCCGCGCGATGCCAACGTGATGACGTCCCTGTCGACCAGTCCGTACGACGTATCGCGCGGCGGTTTCTCGGGTGGGCAGCTGCAGGTGCGCACACGAGCCGGGTCCAACTTCTCCAATCGCAGCGTCAGCTCGAACTTCGTTTCACCGCAGTTGCAGTGGGCGGACCGTGTCGGGGTGGCGACGGGTCAGCAGTATACGAACGCCTCGTTTGGTGGCGCGGCATCCGGCCCCATCAAGCCGGACGTGCTCTTCTACAACACCTCGCTGCAGTTCGATCGCCGCCTGCAGGACTTCCAGACGGCGCTCAATACCAATGTGAACGGATTCCAGGCGGCCGGCGTGTCGGCCGACTCCGTGCGCCGCATGCTGGACATTCTGGGTACCGACAACGTGCCCTTCACGATCGATGGCTATTCGCCGCTGCGTATCCAGACCACCCTCAACACGCTGAACAGCTTTGACTGGGTGCCGCAGAACTCGTCGCGTGGCAGCACGTACTCTGTCACCCTCTCTGCCAACTACAGAAAGACCACACCTGTCGGCAGTGGCGGTGGCGGTGGTGGTGGGTTCGGTGGCGGTGGCTTTGGCGGATTCGGCGGGAGCCTGATCACGCCAACGCGAGATGGCGAGCGTACGAACTGGGGTGGCGCGGCGCAGTTGCGCCACAGCGGCATGGTGGGTTGGAAGGGCATCTTCACCGAAACGACTGTGGGCTACAGCACCAGCCGGAACGCGGCGGAACCCTACACGTTCTTGCCCTCTGGTGCCGTGCGCGTGAATTCGCAGTTCGCTGACGGCACCGCGTCGGTCGGCAACCTGCAGTTCGGCGGCAATCCGGCGCTCAACAACAGCAGCATCACCACGACGTTGGCCGGCAATAACACGCTTTCCTGGTTCTCCAAGGACAATCGCCATCGCGTGAAGCTCACGACGGAGCTGCGCCGTGAGGACTTCTCGAACCTGTTCAACTTCAACGAGTACGGTTCGTTCTCCTACAACACGTTGGCCGACCTGCAGGCCAATCGCCCGGCCTCGTTCACGCGTCTGCTCTCCCCGCGCACGCGCACGGGAAGCCAGTACGTGGCGGCCATGTCTCTCGGCGATGCCTGGCGGCCCACGAACGATCTGCAGGTGCAGTACGGTGTGCGCGTGGACGGCAACAAGTTCAACATGGGACCGCAGACGAATGCGGATGTGCGGGGCACCTTCCAGTACGACAACGCGGAAGTTCCGAATCGTCTGTACGTGAGCCCCCGCATCGGCTTCTCATGGACGCTGGGTGAAGCCGACCAGTTGGCGCTCATGCCGGGCATGATTCGTGCGCCTCGCGCCGTGGTGCGTGGTGGTTTGGGCGTGTTCCAGAACACCCCGGGTACGCAGCTCATTTCCGGCGCCATTGACAATACCGGGCTGCCCAGTGGCCTGCAGCAGCTCACCTGCGTTGGTGAAGCAACGCCCACACCGGACTGGAGCGCCTACGCGGCGGACCGTGGCGCCATTCCGACCACCTGTGCCGACGGCACCAGTGGTTCGGTGTTTGCCAACAGCAACCCCAACGTCACGTTGTTCCTTCCCGACTATCAGGCCCAGCGCTCCATTCGCGGTAACCTGCAGTGGATGGGCGCGGTGCTCAAGAATCGCTTCGTGCTGTCGGCCGACGTGACCTATTCGCGCAACCAGCGCCAGCAGGGGGGCATCGACCTCAACTTCACCAACCAGCAGCAGTTCTCGCTTGATGGTGAGGGTGGGCGCCCCATGTTCGTCACGCCCGACGCCATTGTGTCCACCACGGGTCAGGTGGCCTGGCGACAGGCGCGTGTGAGCGACAAGTACGGTCGTGTCACGGCGCAGACCTCGTCGCTTGAGGGTGAAAGCCGTCAGCTCAACCTGAGCCTCCGCCCGACCGTCTTCAACTCGCGTTGGGGTTGGAACCTCAACTACGTGCTTGCCGACGTGCGCGAGCAGTTCCTGGGCTTCAACAGCACCGTAGGTACTCCCGTCGGCAAGGAGTGGTCACCGGGTGGCTTCTTCTCACGTCATGCCATCCAGTACAGCCTGAGCTATAACGCGTGGGACGCAGTTCGGATCTCGTGGAATGGCCGGTTCAGCTCAGGCTTCCGCTACACGCCGACCATCAACCAGGATGTGAATGGCGACAGCTACGGCAACGACCGGGCGTTCGTGTTCGACCCAAGCACCGTTTCGGATCCGCTGCTGCGCACCGGACTCGAGAGCCTGCTGGCCAACGGCACACGTGAGGCCACGGCCTGCCTGCGCAGTCAGATGGGGCAGTTCGCCGAGCGCAACTCCTGCGTCGGCCCCTGGTCGATGACCGGCAACCTCAACTTCAGCCTCAATTCGCTCAAGCTGGGCCTGCCGCAGCGAGCCAATATCTCACTGCAGGTGGCCAATCCGCTCAACGGCATTGACCGCCTTCTCAACGGCGAAGACGGCCTGAAGGGCTGGGGCGCGCAGCAGTTGCCGCAGTCGCAGCAGCAGCTCCTCTTCGTGCGTGGGTTCGACCCGGTCACCCGTGCATTCAAGTACGAAGTCAATGAGCGCTTCGGCTCCACACGGCCGCGCGAAACCACCCTGCGTTCGCAGCCGGTGATGTTCACCCTGCAGGTGCGCTATGACGTGGGTCAGTCACGCGAGCAGCAGCAGTTGCTGCAGCAGCTCGACCGCGGCCGCACGCGGCCGGGCAACAAGCCCAGCCTGCAGCAGCTGCGCCAGACGGCCAACGTGGGCATCATCAACCCCATGCAGCAGCTGCTGCAGCAGGCGGACACGCTCAAGCTGACGCGCAAGCAGGCGGACAGCCTGGCCACGCTGAATCGCCTGTATGTGCTCAAGAGCGACAGCGTGTGGACGCCGGTGGCCCGCTTCCTTTCGGAGCTCCCTGACCGCTACAGCCATAGTGACGCCTACGGTCGCTATCGCCGGGCGCGTGAAGAAACGGTGGACGTACTCATTCGCATTGTGCCGGGTATCCGTGGGCTGCTCACCCCCGAGCAGATCCGCATCCTTCCCGACCAGCTCGTCCAGTTCCTCGACAAGCGCACGCTGCAGGGCATCCGCTCCGGTACTGTTGGAAACAACCGGTTCGGCGGCGGTGGTGGCCGCATGGGCCGCTGAGTACTCACCAACCGATGAACATTTCCCTCTCCGGGTTCTCTCTCATGTCAAGCCTTCGCCTGTCCCGTTGGAGCGCTGCCGGTGTGCTGCTCACGGCGGCGACTGTACCGGGTCTCCTGTCCGCACAGGACACCGCAGCCTCTACGGCCGCCGCGGTGCCAGTGCGCGATGTCTCAGCCGTCATCGCGCGCTCGGCGCAGCCGTTCACCAGCGTCACCATGCTGCGTGGTCTGCCTGACGGCTCCGTGTTCGTCAACGACGTCCAGCGCCGGCAACTGCTCAAGCTCGACGCCAGCCTGTCCAATGTCACCGTTGTGGCCGACACCGCGCCCGGCGCACTCATGCCCTACGGGCAGCGCCCGCTGGGCCTCATGCCGTACCTCGGTGACAGCACCATCGTGGTCGATCCGTCCACCACGTCATTGGTGGTGCTCAATCCCGATGGACGCACGGCGCGTGTCATGGCCTCACCGCGCACCAACGACATCAACCTGCTGGCCAACATGAACCTGGGCACGCATGCCTTTGATGCCCAGGGTCGCATGTACTACCGGCAGTTCGGTGGCGGCCCCGGTGGTGGCATGGGTGCCATGTTCGGCAACGGCATGGACCGTGGGCGCGGTGGTGGCGGTGGCGGACAGGGGGGCAACAACAACCGCCCCAACCAGAACAATCGCGGCGGTGGCGACTTTGGTGGCCCGCCGGGCGGTGGCCCGCCGGGTGGCGGTCAGGGTGGCCAGCCCTTTGGGGGCCCCGGCGGTCGCGGCTTCAATCCCAACAACCAGCCCGATTCGGTGCCCATCGTGCGCGTGGACTTCGATACGCGCAAGGCGGACACGGTCACCTTCCTCAAGGTGCCGAAGAACGAAACGCAGATGACGCGTGGCGATGACGGCACCACGCGCATCTCCGTCAAGATCAATCCGCTGCCGCAGGCTGATGACTGGGCACTGCTGGCTGATGGTACGGTGGCCGTGATGCGCGTGCTCGACTATCACGTGGACTACTACCGTCCCGATGGCAAGCACGTGGCGTCCGAGAAGCTGCCCTTCGACTGGAAGCGCATCACCGATGACGAAAAGGTCAAGCTGGTGGACTCGCTCAAGGTGCTCGCTGAAGCGGCCATGGGCCGTCAGGGCGCAAACCCCAACAGCACGTTCCGCATGAGCTTCGAGCCCATCGCGGCCGAGCGCTTGCCGGACTACTACCCGCCCATTCGTCAGGGCTCGAGCATCGCCGACCGTGAGGGCAACCTCTGGGTGGTGCCCACCACCTCCAATCTGTCGGCGCAGCTCGCGCAGCAGTTCATGGGGGGCGGTGGCATGGGCGGTATGCGTGGCGGAATGCCCGGACAGGCCGGTGGACGACCGGGTGCTGCGGGTGGCGCCCCCGGCGCAGCGCGCGACAGCACGCGGCAGGGCCCGCCCCCGGCGGCAGCCATGGCCATGATGGCCGGCATGATGAATCAGCCGCCGCTCGTGTACGACGTGGTCAGCCCCGAAGGCAAGCTGCAGTACCGCGTAAAGCTGCCGCCCGGCCGACAGATCGCCGGCTTTGGTGCCAATGGCCTGATCTACCTGCAGGCCCGCGAGCAGGGGCGCATCTTCCTCGAGACGGTGAAGCTCAACTAGTCCTTCGCGAGAGTCACCTGCAGCAACTGACTACCACGGATGAACACAGATAGGGCGGAAACCACAGGAATCAATCCTGAAGTTTCCGCCCCATCTGTGTTTTCCGTGGTAATCGGTTGTCCAGGTTGGCCGGGGCCAACCAGGCGAGGGGATGTTATCCCTGCGGGCCGGCGCCAAGGATGGCCGGCGAGACCGCCTCACCGAACTTCTTGATGTTCTCGCGGAACATGCCGGCCAGCTTGCGCGCCTGCGCATCGTAGGCCGCGCCATCAGCCCAGGTGCCGCGCGGGTCAAGCACTTCGGCGGGCACATCCGGCACCCAGGTGGGGAGGTGCAGACCGAACACCGGGTCCGTATTGAACGTGCTGCCATCCAGTGCGCCGGACAGCGCCGCACGCACCATGGCGCGCGTGTAGGACAGCTTCATGCGCTTGCCCGTGCCGTAGGCGCCACCGCTCCAGCCCGTGTTCACCAGCCACACCTGCGAGCCGTGCTTGCGCAGCAGCTCACCCAGCATCTCCGCATACTTGGTGGGGTGCCACACGAGGAACACGGCGCCGAAGCAGGCCGAGAACGTGGCCTGCGGTTCCGTCACGCCGCGCTCGGTGCCGGCCACCTTGGCCGTGTACCCCGAGAGGAAGTAGTACATGGCCTGCTCGGGCGTGAGCCGCGCAATCGGCGGCAGCACACCAAAGGCATCGGCGGTGAGGAACACCACGTTCTTCGGGTGCCCACCGCGGCCGCTCGGCACATGGTTCTTGATGTAATGCAGCGGGTAGGACGCGCGCGTGTTCTCGGTGATGTGCTGGCTCGAGAAATCCACCGTGCGCGACGGCTGATTGAGCACCACGTTCTCGAGCACCGTGCCGAACATCTGCGTGGTGGCGAAGATGTCGGGCTCACTCTCCGGCGAGAGATTGATGACCTTGGCGTAGCAGCCGCCTTCGAAGTTGAAGGTGCCTTCCGCCGACCAGCCATGCTCGTCGTCACCGATGAGCCCACGCTCCGGGTCGGCCGACAGCGTGGTCTTGCCCGTGCCCGACAGACCGAAGAACAGCGCCGTGTCGCCCTCGGCGCCGATGTTGGCCGAGCAGTGCATGGACAGCACACCCTGCTTGGGCAGCAGGTAGTTCATGACGGTGAACATCGACTTCTTGAGTTCACCCGCGTAGCGCGTGCCGCCAATGAGGATGGCGCGCTCCGCCAGATTGAGCACGATGAACGTGCCGGTGCGCGTGCCATGACGGGCCGGATCGGCCTGGAACTCCGGCGCATGGTACACCGTGAAGTTCGGCGCAAACGACGCCAGCTCCGCCACGTCGGGGCGGATGAACATGTTGCGCACAAACGCCGCGTGCCACGCGTTGGGCAGGATGTAACGCACGCTCAAACGCGTGGCCGGATCGGCGCCGCAGTAGAGATCCTGCACGAACAGCGTGTCGAGGCCGTTCAGGTACTGCTGCACATCGGCCTTGAGCGTGGCCCAGTGTTCGGGCGAGAGCGGCTGATTGACCTTGCCCCAGTCCACGTCGGCCTCGCTGCCCGGCTCCTTGACGACAAACTTGTCGTTGGGCGAGCGCCCCGTGTGCGGCGAGGTCACGGCCACGAAGGGCCCCATGTCGGCCAGCGTGCCTTCGCCGCGGCGGATGGCCGCCTCGATGAGTTCCGGCGCCACGTAGTTCCAGTGGATCTGGCCGGTGGGCGCGAGGCCCTGCGGGGCGAGGCCGGCGGCGCTTTCGCGGGCAGGCGTGGACGGTGTGACCTGTGTCGCCATGGGTGCGACCCTCTCGGTAAGCGGACAGCTGCAACCGGCGCCGGGACAGCGCCTGGCTCAGCGAATGAACAGCGGATGCAAAGCGTGGATGCTGCCTTGGCGTGCATGACCCATCACGTCAGCACACAAACGTGACGTTGGCGTCGTGTTGGCCAAAAACAGCTTCGGCGCGCATTCGGGAGAATGTCGCGCCAAGACTGGGGAAGATGGTGGATTTCACCACTCGCTTCAAGCGGAGACGAGTGGCCGGCTAGAGCGTAAACTGCGGCCGTTCCCCCAGCAGGAACTGCAGAGTCTGCACATCGCGCCCGCTCAGGAAACGCGCGGTCGGATTGCCGAACATCACGTCGGCGGTTTCGGGGCTGTGGCCACCAATGCCGAGCGCATGCCCCATTTCGTGCAGGACCACGGCCTCGAGCACGGCCTGGCTGGCCATACCGCCCACATCGAGCCGGATGATGACCGAGACATCGGTGGGCGCCCCGCTGCTGCTCTGGAGCCGCTGGGCACGATTGCCGCTCACGCAGAAATAGGTGTAGCCGGTCGAGCCCCGGGGATCGAATGGACAGCTCGCCGCCGGTGCAAGTGGCAGCGGCGTGCTGCGGTCCACGATCACGATGTTGGCGCGCTCCAGAGACGTGGCCGATTCGAGGCGATACTCACGCAGTCGTGGCACGGCATTCCACTCCGCCAGTGCCAGCTGGGTGGCGCGGAAGACGTCTCGGGTGCTGTCGGCGGGCTGGATGTGCCAGACACGAATGGTCGACCCGCTGGACCAGCGATAGAGCTGGCCGTTGGTCAGTGAGGTGGGACTGTACGCGGCCATCGGCCGTGCCACCGTGGGGGCGTCACAGGCACTCACGAGGAGCGCGCTCAGCACCAGGGCCAGCGGTGCGATGCGGATACGAAGGCGTGGCGTCATCGCACGGTCCTCACACCCAGCAGCACACGACTCCCCCAACCCTCGGTGAAGCCCGCGTTGGCCGATGCACGCCCGAGGCGCAGCGTGTTGGCCCGCGCCGTGAACCACCATTCGCGGCGCCCCGCGCGCGGGGGCGCGCCCAGCGCCACGCCCGCCTCCACCGACGGTGAGATCACCGCCAACTCACTGAAGGGCAGGGCTCCATCCACCCCCGACAGCACCGCAATGCCTGCTGCGCCCTCCAGGCGCAGTGCGACGCGCTGGCCGGTATACCCGTCTACACTGGCGGTGCCCACGGCACCCACCTCGCGCAGGGAGCCCAGCGACCAGCTGGCGCCAGCCTCCGTGGCCCTGACCGGCGAAACGAGAGCCCGGAGAATCACCCCGGTCTCGAGGCGGGGCCGCACACGTCGCTGCAAGCCGATACCCAATCCTGCCCCCACGGGGCTTGAGACGGTGGCAATGCGCGGGCCTTCGAGAAATGTGCCGCTCACGGAGGCCATGGCCACCTGCGTAAAGCGCCACGGCAGCTGCTCGGGCGCGCTCTGCGCGCGCAGCGGAAGCGGGAAAATCAACGCAGCCAGCAGGGTCAGCGCGGTGCGGGGCACGGGACGGGGAGAGAGAGATGCGGAGGGGGACAAACGGATCCTCGCCATTGACGAAGCGTTCGCGGATGGCTGCACATTACCCGGACGGGCCAGACACGGCAAATCCTCGCCGCGCCTGGTGATCAGCAATAGCCGCGCTCAGCGCCTGCGCGCTCAGCACCTGCGCGCTCAGCGCTTGCCGCGCAGCCAGTCCAGCGGATCCACCGCCCGCCCCTTGGGGCGGATTTCGAAGTGCAGGTGTGGCGGCAATTCCGGGTCGGCGGCACCAACGGTGCCGATGACCTGGCCCTTGGTGACCTGCTGGCCACGGCGCACGCCGATCTGCGCCAGCGAGCCATACACGGAATAGTCACCGCCGCCGTGCTGCACGATGACCGTGGACCCATACGTGCCCACATTGTCGGCCAGCACCACCTCGCCCGCGGCAATGCTGCGCACGGCGGTGCCGGCCGGCGCGCCGATGCCCACGCCGTTCCAGCGCGTCGTGGTGTTGTTGGGATTCACCACGCGGCCGAACTGATACAGCAGCGTGCCGTCCACCGGCCAATCCAGCTTGCCAAGGTCGGAGGTGCGAATGGTGGACGGCGCGGCCGGTCTCGCGTTGGGCGCCATTTCGGCGCGGCGGCGCGCGGTCTCGAGTGTGGCGATGGCGTTGGCAATGCGCGACTCGTCGCGCGCCAGCTGCTGCAGCCGCTCGCGGGCCTGCGCGGCGGAACGCTGCACGGCCGTCAGGTTGCGTTGCCGCGTGCTCTCCAGCGCCGCCAGACGCCGGGCTTCGCGCTCCTTCTCCTGCCGGTTGCGACTCACGTCGTCCTGCAGCCGCACCAGCAGCAGACGCTGCGAAATGATCTGGTCACGCAGGCCCTCCACACGACGCACCAGGTTGCGGTCGTTGACGGCGAGTTCGTGCAGATACTTGTAGCGGGCCACGAGGCCGGCAAATGACTGGGCGGACAGCATGGCCTCCACGTCGTAGAGACTGCCGCGCTTGTAGATCTCCACCATGCGTCGCTGAAGCGCACCGCGGCGGTTGACGAGCTCGCCCTCTGCACGCTGCAGACCACTGCTGGCCTTGATCACTTCCTCGTTGATGGTCTCGAGCTGTTTGTCGAGCGCTTCCACCAGGCGCGCCGTGGTGCGGCGCTGCGCCTCGAGATTGGCCACTTCCTCGGCCAGGGTGCGCGCACTGCGCTGCAGCTGGTTCATGCGGTTCTCGAGATCGCTGCGCTCCTTGCGCAGCTTGTCGAGTTCGCTCTGCTGCTGGCGGAGGCGCTGCTCGGCGCTTTGGGTGCCAGCCTGACCCTGCGCGTCTGCGGCCAGCAGTGCGGTGCTCACCAGGGTCACCACACCCACTGCGGCCGCACGGATCACCCGCGCGAGGCGATGGGGTTGCGCGGGCCGCCGCCCCGAGCCGTTCACGAGTCGCGCCAGACCTGCCGCAGATGGCGGCCCACACTCAACCAGCTGCCCAGCAATCCCAGCACACCACCCGCGGCAATGCCGAGCAGCACCTGACTCGTTTCAAAGAACCGGGTTTCCAGCAGCGAGCGCGTCACCAGGGTGCTGGTGCCCCAGGCCAGCGCCACCGCCAGCACACCGCCCACCAGTCCCTTGAGCGCCCCATCGAGCAGGTAGGGGAGGCGCACGAACATGTTGGTGGCGCCCACCAGGCGCATGATCTCGATTTCGCGTGTGCGCGCGAGAATGGACATGCGAATGGTGGAACCGATGATGATGACCGACACCAGCGCAAAGACGGCGCCGAGCACGGAACCAGCGAGGCCCGCCAGATTGCGAATGCGATAGAGCTTCTCCACCCACTCGCGGCCGTAGCGCACCTCCTCCACCTGCGGATAGGTCTGCAGGCGCCGGGCAATTTCCTTGACCGTCTCCGGGTCGCGCGAGCCATCCTTGAGCCGCAGTTCCACCGAGGCCGGCAGGAAGGAGCCCTCCATCACATCACGGAACTCCTCGAGCTCGGCGCGCGCCCGCACGAGTGCGGAGTCGGGCGATACGTAGCCGGCATCTGCCACCTGCGGCATGTTGCCGATGCCCTGCATGAGCTCCTCCACCTGCGCGTCGCGCGTGCCCTCCACGAGGAAGGCGCGAATCTCCACGCGGTCCTCGATGTCACGCAGCGCCTGCCGGATGTTGAGCGCCACCAGGCCGAAGAGGCTGAAGGCGTAGAGCGAGAAGGCAATGGTGGTCACCGCCAGCACGGCCAGCAGCGGCGCGCGCCGGAAGGCGAGCAGCACCTCACGCAGCGCGAGCCTCACTTGCGCCCCCGCATGTCGGCGCGGAGCCGCAGCACGTCGGTGCCGTCGAACACCAGCTCCCCCTTGTCGAGTTCGAGGAAGCGCTGCTGCGCCCGCTCGATCATGGCCACATCATGCGTGGCCATGAGCACCGCCGTACCACGCGCGTTGATCTCGCGCAGCAGCAGGTAGATGGCATGGGTGGCACGGTCGTCGAGATTGCCGGTGGGCTCGTCGGCCAGCAGCAGGAAGGGATCGTTGGCCAGCGCCCGCGCGATGGCCACACGCTGCTGCTCACCGCCCGAGAGTTCGTGCGGATAGGCCGTGGCCCGGGACGCCAGTCCCACCTGCAGCAGCAGACGCGCAACCTTGGGGGCGATCTGCGATGCCGGCGTACCGGTGACTTCGAGAGCAAAGGCCACGTTCTGCTCGGCCGTGCGATCGGGCAGCAACCGGAAATCCTGGAAGACAATGCCAAGCCGACGCCGGAGATGCGGAATCTCGCGTGGCTTGATGGAGAAGCTGGAGAAGCTCGAGACGCGCACCTCACCCGTGGTGGGACGCTCGGCCATGGTGAGCAGGCGCAGCAGCGTGCTCTTGCCGGCGCCGGAATGGCCCACGAGAAACACGAATTCGCCCTTGGCGATTTCGAAGTTCACACCACGCAGGGCCATGCCGGAGCGCGGGTACTCCTTGCTCACGTTCGTCACGCGCACGATGCCCGACATGTCAGGCCACTCCGTCGCGCAGCACGTCGCCCAGGTCGCCGATGAGCACACTGGCCTCGTCGAGCCCCACGTGCAGCCGCACCGTGTCCGGTGCTTCCGCCAGACGGACGTCCGCGCCGTGCGGCCGCGCCTGCGCGGTCAGGTGCCGCATGAGACGCTGCGCCAGGCGGTCGGCGGCGTCGGCCGAGGGACACTGCAGCTGCACCACCGGCCCCTGATGTCGCAGCGCCTCGGCGGCCAGGTGATGGTCGGGGTGTGACTCGAGGCCCGTGTAGTGCACCGTCAGCCCCTCGGGAGCGGCCATGGCCACGGCCCGCGCCACCGCGTGGGCCACGTGCGCCTGATGCGCCACGCGCAGCGAGAGAGTGGCGAGATCATGCAGCAGGCGCTCGGCAATGGACGGATGCGGCACGGCACCCCAGACATGCATCTTGCTCCGCACCTCGTCGATCACGGCCTCGGTGCCGCACACCACGCCCGCCTCGGTGTCCGGAACACTGAACAGCCGCACCCGCGCGTCATGCACCACGACATCGGCCCCCGCTGCCAGGGGCGTGGCCGCCGCCGGCGACGCACCGCTTGCATCCACCACGATGGCCACGCCCAGCTCCTGGCCCAGGGTGCGAAGCGGCTTGAGGTCCACCACCCGACCGTGCTCGATGACCGGCGACTCCACGAACAGCACTCGGGTGCTGCGGCGCATGTCGCGGCGCCAGGCGCGCACGTCGCTGGGATTGACGTAGGTCACATCCACGCCAAGCCCCGCCAGTTCCTGCTGAAAGAAGGTGCGGGTGGACGGACGCAGCCAGGCACTCGACAGCACGTGATCGCCCGGGCGCAGCAGCGCCAGCACGGTGCAGGCGATGGCGGCCCGGCCGCTCGCGAGCACGAGCGCCGCGTCGGCCCCTTCGAGGTCAGCCAGTCGGCGGTGCAGCAGGTCAATCACGGCGGCGTGAGCAAGAGGGCGGCGGCGCTCAGGCGCGCGGCCGGGTATCGGTGTCGAGGCGGATGATGCGTACCACTTCTGACAGCGAAGCGCCCGCGACGTCACGCAGCACCACCCCGCCGCGCGGCAGGCTGTCGTCGATTTCCAGCACGGCCAGTTCCGAGCGGCGCTGCGACACCACCCGCACCAGTTCGCCCGCGTTGACGAGGCGCACCAGTGCGTCATCCGCCCGCATGCGCACCAGTGGGCCACGCTCGGCGTCGCCCTTGCGGGTGGCGATGTACCCCACCACCTGCACGGGCGGCGCGATGCCCGTGAACATGCTCAACTTGCGGCCGGCACCCGGTCCGCCCAGTCCATCACGATGGTCGTCGCTCACGGCAGGGCCCTCATGCGTCGCTCCAGGTGCTGCCCGGAATGCTGTAGCCCAGCGGGCCGCGCATCACGAGGCGACGGCGGTCGAGCTGGTCGAGCTGCTGCTGGGCACTGACTTCGGTGCTGGCCAGAATGGTGGCCACTTCACGGGCGCCAATGGGCCCATGGTCGCGTACCACTTCCCAGTGCCGGAGTTCCTCGTCGGTCACATGACCGAAGAGCTCGGCCGCGCCCTCGTGCCAGGACACCAGGGCCAGCGCATGCCGCTCGAGCACCGTCTCGATGGGGTCGATGTGTCCATCACGAATGCCGCGAAACGCGAGATATCCACGCGGGCCGTCGTCGGCGGTGTAGCGCAGCAGCAGCTTGGCCACGATTTCGTCGGCGCAGGAGAAATCGAGCAGGTTGACCTGCGAGAAATCGATGGTGGTGAGCACCGGCCGTTCGATTTCCCGCACCTGCTGCTCGATGGCGCTGCGCACCGCCGCGCCGGTGGGACGCGTGACGAGGTTGCTGTACAGATCGCAAACCGTGCCACGCAGCACGGTGCCCACATCGATGTGGACCATCATGGCGTTGCCGCTCCGCGTGTTGCCGCTCCGCGAGGCGCCATGACTCAGCGCCCCGTGCGGCTGCGGGGCGCCGCAGTGCGCGAGCGTACCGGGGCATCGCCCAGACGCTCGGGAATGACAATCTGCATCTGCGCACCGGGGAAGTAGGGCAGTGACTCGGTCATGGGCACATCTTCGTCCCAGTCGGGCGTGATGGCCAGACGCGCGGTGCCGCTGCGCACGGTGAGCTTGCCCTCCCAGCGACCCACGAAGCGGCGAATGCCCGCCAGACCCTGACCGCGTCCCTTGTCACCGTGACGGAAGCGGCTCACGGCGCGCAGCACGGCGTCCTCGAGGGCCATGGCGTCATCCCAGCGGTCGCTGTGCCGATGACTGGGCGAACTTTCGAGCGACTTGCGAAAGCCCACACCGGCATCGCACACCGCAATGACCACCACCCGACGGCCGAGGCGCTTGGTGTAGCGATAGGTCTGTACGGCCACCCAGCCACCCAGCCCCGCGTGCTCGACGATGTTCTGGCAGGACTCGCTGAGGGTCATGCCAAAGGCGCCGGTGACGGCCGTGTCGAGATTGAGCTGGCCGTGCAGAATGTCGGCGGCCTTCTGCTGAATGCGGCCCACCACCCCGTGCACATCATCGGTGCGCGTGATGGGCGTGAGCTCGAGCAGCACATCGCTTTCGTGGGCCTCGCGTTCCCGCGGCACGTGCCCGTGCAGGTCGTACAACTCGGCCGCATGGCGAAAGAAGCCCGTGCGTGACCAATACGAGAGCGTGTCGGGATTTTCGGGAACGGCGAAGTCGGCACGCTCGTGGCGCGATTGCGCCACGCAGAGCAGGGCCGCAAGCCCATACGGCGACGCCCAACGGGCATGCCGTGCGTCGATCAGCAGCTTCTCGCCATCCGGCACAGGCGCGAGTTGCTCGAACACCTGCTCGAACGTTTGCTCGTCGAGCGACGGCGGCACGGCGATGACAGTCGTCACGTGATGCTGAGCTCTCCGCGAAGGTGCTGGGCGAGGCCGGAGGCCCCGCGATGTTCGACGTTGCGTGACGCGGCCCGATTGGCGGCGGCGATCGCATCCGTCAACATATCACCGGCGAGCAGCCGAGAGAAATGGGTGGCGCCCCACACATCACCGCAGCCGGTGGGATCACCGGGCCCATCGACGCGCGCCGGCACCGCCGGCACCAGCGCCGTGCGCACCGCGCCCAGGGCACCGGCACCGCCACGCGGTGATGTGGACAGCGCGGAGTTGTGACCTCGTCGCTCGGGGATGTCACGGAGTTTCTCTATCCCCGGCGCAGCAAAGTAGGCCGCGCCGCGCTTGCCCAGCGTCACACAGAGCACCGACACGCCGGCAGCCATGGCGGTGGCTGCCAGCGCCATGGCGTCAGGGGCCATGAGCTGCAACTCGTCTTCGTTCACCTGCAGCACGTCGAAACAGGCGCACCACGCCGCCACATCGGGCAGTGGGCGCGGCGTGCGCAGCCCATCGGCCTGCACGGCCATCACCAGCATGTGCAGGTCGCAGTAGATCGGACCCTGGAAGTGCGCGCGAATGAGTTGCGTGGTCTCGAGATCGAGTTCCCAGCCGCTCAGGAAGTTGATGTACAACGCGTCGAGCCGCGCCGCATCGAGCACCGGCTTGAGGCCAAGCCAGGTCCAGCCCGGCACGCCGCCGCTCAGGTGTTCACTGCGGCGCTCGTCGTCGATGTAACGCAACTCCACGCGATTGTTGCGATAGGGCACGCCAATGAGTTCGGCGTCGGGTGCCATGCGCCGGAGACTGCGACAGAACAGCCGCGCGCGGTCCACGAGATCGTCACCCACCTTGGCGAGTGGCACCAGTTCCCAGTCATCTGGCAGCGCGGCGTCGAGCGCTGACAGGGAGTAGGTGATGCCACCCCATTCCTCGATGGGCACGCTGCGGCCGTCGCGGCCGTGCAGCACATCCCACACAAACGAGCCAATGACGCCAAGGCGCTTGCGGCGCGGTGTTGACGTGTGGTCGTTGGATTCGGTCGTGGAGTTCAAGACCACGCGGTACTCTTCATTCTCTTCAGGCCGGCGGACGGCCCGTGGTCTGCGCGATGTAGCTGGCCACCGCCCCCACCACACCGGCGGTGCCCGGCAGCGTGCCCGGCACGATGCGACAGGTGTCGGTTACGCTCTTGAAGGCGCGGCGACGCACTTCGGTGCGCAGCGGCGTGAAGAGATCATCGCCGGCCTGGGTCACGCCACCCGCGATGACCACCACGTCCGGATTGAAGATGTTGAGCAGGTTGGCGATGCCGGCGCCCAGGAACTTCGCGGTGTCTCGCACGATCTCGAGGGCCACCGCGTCGCCGTCGGCAGCGGCCTGATACACCAGCGCCGCCGTGACCTGCGACAGATCGCCGTTCACGAGCGCGAGCAGCGTGCTGGTTTCGTCGTGTTCCAGTGCTTCGCGCGCACGGCCGGCAATGGCACTGCCCGAGGCGTAGGCCTCGAGGCAGCCGTAGTTGCCGCATCCGCAGCGCCGGCCGGTGGGGTCGATGGTGATGTGCCCGATTTCGCCGGCCGCATCGCTGGAGCCGTGATATAGCTGCCGGTCGATGATGATGCCACCGCCCACGCCGGTGCCGATGGTGACGCCAATGACGTTGGTGCCACCACGCGCTGCGCCCAGCCACCACTCGCCGTAGGTGGCGCAGTTGGCGTCGTTGTCGATGCGCACCGGCAGCCCGGTGAGGGCCGTCATGCGCTCCGTCAGCGCGTAGTTGGACCAGCGCAGGTTGGGTGCAGCCAGCACGAGCCCCTGCTTGCGATCCACGGTGCCGGGAGCGCCAAGGCCCACACCGAGCACCGCCTCACGCGGCACGCCCGTTTCCTCCACCACCGTGTCGATGGTGCGTGCGACCATCTGCGCCATGCGCTGCACCACCGACTCGGCACCTTCAGCGGCCAACGTGGGCGCCGTCTGCTGTCCCAGCAGTCGCGTTCCGTCCAGCGACATGGCCGCGACGACAATGTTGGTGCCGCCGAGGTCGACGCCAATGATGAATGAGGACGCGGGGGAATTGGTGGAGGTCGCCATGGCCCAAACATAATGCCGTCCCGCCCCGGAGCGACCGTGCGGCTCAGTAGGGAATCGCCCGCCGCAGCCGTTGCCAGAGTTGCTCGTCGAAGGTGCTCACCGCGAGCGGATTGCCGGCCGACACGTCCGCTTCGGCGCCGTGCCGCACCATCACGAGGTCGAGGCTGGGGATCACATAGATCTTCTTGTCGCCCCTCCCCAGCGCCGCCACGAGATCGCGTGGCGCCGAGGGCACCAGCATGCCTGGCTGGGTGGGGAACCAATACGGACCCGGGACACGCACCCCGCTGCTGCCATTGAGCCACCAGAGCAGGCCATAGGCTCCGTTGTCCGGCGGCCCCGGGCGCCACATCTGGGTGATCCAGGTCGAATCCACGACAGGCGTGCCGTTCCAGCGTCCACGGGTCAGCATGAGCAGCCCGAAACGCGCCATGTCCCGCGCGGTGCAGCTGAGGATGAATCCCGGCTCTCCGGTGTCCACGTTGAAGCGCCAGGTGCCGCCCATGCCAATGGGCGCGAGCAGGCGCGTGCGCGTCGCGGTGTTGATGTCCTGGCCCGTGACACGGGTCACGAGCGCGAAGAGCTGGTAATACGCCGGATTGTTGTAGTAGAACCGTGTACCGGGCGCCACGACTGCCTGCAGGGAGTCGTTGAGGCCCGACGTCATCTGCAGCAGGTGTCGCACGGTGATGCGGGCTTCGGTCGACGGACTGCGCGACCAGCCCGGACCAAGGTATTGGCTTGCCGGTGCGTCGAGACTCACGCGTCCCTCAGCCTGCAGCTGCCCCACCAGCGTGGCGAGTACGCTCTTGCCGGCCGAGGCAATGATGCTGTCCGTCTCGGGCGTCCAGCCGCGCCAGTAGCGCTCGGCCACGACACGCCCTCGCCACGCAATGAGCATGGCAGTGGTCTGCTGCGTCCCCGCCCAGTCGAGGGCAGCGTTGAGCGCCGTGCTGTCCCACCCCAGAGCCGCCGGGGCGATGGAGGCCCAGGCACCGGTACTCGGCGGAAACACCACCGGCAGCGACCTGACATCCGTCACGGGTGGCGGCGTGGTCGGCGCCGTGGGCGGCGGGGGAGCCACGACGTCCCCGCCTCCGCTGCTCCCGCAGGCGCTGACGACCAGCAGCAGCGCAATGATCGGACCCACGCGCATGATGACCATGCTCGGAAGACGCAGCAAGCTCCCGCGCGTTAACCTTGCGGTCTCGTGCGCGACGAATGAGCGGCGAATCAGCCGTGCAGCGCGTGCGCGGCGCCGGCCACCTGTGCCGGTGACAGCTCGCGCATGCAGCGGAAGTGGCCCAGCGGGCACTGCGCGGGCCCATGCGCATGACAGGGACGGCAGTCCAGGCTGTTGTGCTCGACCACCGTATGCCGTTCGGCCAACGGGCCGAAACCAAAGGCGGGCACGGTCGGGCCAAACAAAGCCACCGTGGGCGTATTCATGGCGCTGGCCAGATGCAGGGGTGCCGAATCGTTGGTGACGAGCACACGACAGCGCCCAAGCAGGGCCGCCGATCCCAGCAGCGACAACTGGCCGGTGGCGTCCACAACCGGTGCACCGCCCGCCTCGAGAGCCGCGCTGGCAATGGCCGCCGCCAGCGGTGCATCACCTGCGGCACCCAGCACCACGATGCGCTCGCCCCTGTGTCCAATGGAACGAACAAGTTCTGCTGCCAGCGCTGCGTAGTGTGGCCATCGCTTGGTGGCCCACACACTGCCGGGGGCGAGGGCAATCAGCGGTTCCTGCGCGGACACACCGGCGCGGTCCAGCAGCGCCTGCACCGAGGCGTGATCGGCCGGGCCGGGATGCAGCGAAGGCCTGAGTGGCGGCGGTACGTCATCGCGCCCCGCTGCATTCCCCAATTGCCACAGACGCGCGGCGTGATGCAGGTCGCGGCGATACGGCACGCGGCGCGTGGTGAAGAGGCGGCCGCCGCTGGTATCGAAGGTGATGCGCTCGGGAATGCCGGCCATCCAGGCCAGCGCCGCGGTGCGGCTCGAGCCCTGCGCGAGCAACGCGCGCTCGGCATTCACGGCGCGCAGTCTCCGCGCCATCCGCCGCAATCCGCCCAGACCGCGATCGGCGCCACGCTTGTCGAAGACCAGCACACTGGCCACCGCCGGATGATTGGCCAGCACGCCGGCGTTGGCCGGCGTGGCCACGACATGCACTGGACCCTCGGCCGCCAGCAGCTCGATGAGCGGCGTGGTGAGGATCATGTCACCGAGGAAGCTGGTTTGGAGGACAGCCGAAACCACGGGCATCTGAACAGATCAGTTTCGAGTAGTGAGTAAGGGTCCCGGGTCTTGAGTCGAGACAACCCTGAACTCGAAACTCGAACTCATGACCCGGAACTGATCGGTTCAGCCAGCCCTTCCTGTCAGTCGACCTGCAGCACCGCCAGGAACGCCTCCTGCGGAATCTCCACGCTGCCCACCTGCTTCATGCGCTTCTTGCCTTCCTTCTGCTTCTCCAGAAGCTTGCGCTTGCGCGAGATGTCGCCGCCGTAACACTTGGCCAGCACGTCCTTGCGGAGTGGCTTCACGGTCTCGCGCGCAATGACCTTCTGGCCGATGGTGGCCTGGATGGCCACTTCAAAGAGCTGGCGGGGAATGAGCTCCTTGAGCTTTTCCGCCACCTTGCGGCCCCACTCGTAGGCCTTGTCCTTGTGCACGATCACGGAGAACGCGTCGATGGCGTCGCCGTTGATGAGCATGTCGAGACGCACGAGGTCACTCGAGCGGTACTCGAGCATCTCGTAGTCGAGCGAGGCGTAACCGCGGCTCACCGTCTTCATCTTGTCGAAGAAATCGAGGATGATTTCGGCGAGCGGGAATTCCCAGTCGAGCTCCACGCGCACGGTGTCGAGGAAACGCGTGTTCTTGTAGATGCCACGCCGTTCCATGCCGAGCGTCATGATGGGGCCGATGTACTCGGCCGGGCACATGATGCGCGCGCGCACATAAGGTTCCTGCACGTCTTCAATGAGCACCGCGGCCGGCATGAGGGCCGGGTTTTCCACCAGCATTTCGGTGCCGTCGGTCTTGGTGACCCGGTACTCCACGCTCGGCACCGTGGTGACGAGATCGAGATCGTACTCACGCTCGAGGCGCTCCTGCACGATTTCCATGTGCAGCAGGCCGAGGAAGCCGCAGCGGAAGCCGAAGCCGAGGGCCGTGGACGTTTCCGGCTCGTACTGCAGCGACGCGTCGTTGAGCTTCATTTTTTCGAGCGCGTCACGCAGGGTCTCATACTGCGTCGTGTCGGTGGGGTAGATACCCGCAAACACGAACGACTTGACTTCCTGGTAGCCGGGCAGGGCTTCGGCGGCGCGATTGTCCTTGTCGAAGATCGTGTCGCCGGCGCGCGTTTCGCGCACCGAGCGCACAGCGGCCAGCACGTAGCCCACCTCGCCCGCGCGCAGCACCTCGGTGGGCACCTGACGCAGCTGCAGATACCCGACTTCGGCCACCTCGTACACGTTGTCCGACACGCCGAAGGTGATCTTCATGCCCTTGCGGATCTCGCCGTCCACCACGCGAATGCTGGGAATGGCGCCGCGGTACTTGTCGTAGTACGAGTCGAAGATGAGCGCGCGCAGCGGGCCGTTCAGGTCGCCCTTTGGCGGCGGCACGCGCTTCACGATTTCCTCGAGCAGTTCGGGCACACCGGTGCCTTCCTTGCCGCTCACGCAGAGCACGTCCTCGGGCATGCAGCCGATGAGGTCCACCACTTCCTGGCGGCGACGCTCCGGCTCGGCGCCGGGCAGGTCGATCTTGTTGAGCACCGGGATGATTTCGAGCCCGGCGTCCATGGCAAGGAAGAGATTGGACAGCGTCTGCGCCTGGATACCCTGCGAGGCATCGACCACCAGAATGGCGCCTTCGCAGGCGGCCAGGGAGCGCGAGACTTCGTAGGTGAAGTCCACGTGGCCCGGGGTGTCGATGAGATTGAGCTCGTAGTTCTGCCCGTCACCCGCCGTGTAGCTCATGCGCACGGCGTTCAGCTTGATGGTGATGCCGCGCTCGCGCTCGAGGTCCAGGGTGTCGAGGACCTGCGATTTCATTTCGCGTTTCTGGAGCGTGCCGGTTTTTTCGATCAGGCGGTCCGCGAGCGTGGACTTGCCGTGATCGATGTGGGCGACGATGCAGAAGTTGCGGATGTGACTGAGATGCAACGGACGGCCTTGCTGGGGTTACCGGGCCGGGTCCATTCCCGGCTAGCCCTGAAAAATAGGGGAGGGCGGGGGGCAAACGGCACTGGGGGCGTTTCGAAACCCAAGACTCGAAACTCGAACTCAAGACCCGGAACTCAGGCGTGTCCGGTTAGAAGTCGAAGAGTGACAACTGTTTAGCGAAATCGGGTG
>ERZ1066122.91-NODE-91-length-102670-cov-39.153321_pt1 | contig 102670 bp, 100 predicted proteins | sample MGYA00382769_ERZ1066122 | MGnify/ENA primary metagenome ERZ1066122 (study PRJEB33369, sample SAMEA5778352) | biofilm metagenome | biome: Industrial cooling water; feature: Water cooling tower basin; material: Biofilm | place: United Arab Emirates | collected... | reverse complement strand
GACCCCATCCGCATGTTCGCGGGCGAGGGCACGCCCGAGCGCACCAACCGCCGCTTCCACTACCTGAGCGTCGGCCTGCCGGCCGCGCGCCTGTCCACCGCCTTCGACAGCGTCACCCTGTACGGCGAAGACCCGGCCGAGCGCCCCGATATCTACGGCAAGATCGGCAATTCCGGCGTGAATGTCGCCACCCTGGACGACATGAAGAAGCTGTACTCCGGCTTCGACCTGTGCGCGCCCAGCACCTCGGTGTCGATGACCATCAACGGCCCCGCACCCATCGTGCTGGCGCTGTTCATGAATACCGCCATCGACCAGCAGGTGGAGAAATACCTGCGCGCCGACCAGTCGCGCTGGGATGTGGCCCACGCCAAGATCGAGCGCATGTTCGACGGGCGTCAGCGCCCCGAGTATTTCGGCCCGCTGCCCGAGACCAACGACGGCCTGGGCCTCGGCCTGCTGGGCGTGACCGGCGATCAGATCATCGACGCCGAGACCTACGCCAACATCAAGGCGCAGACCCTCGCCAGCGTGCGCGGCACCGTGCAGGCCGACATCCTCAAGGAAGACCAGGCGCAGAACACCTGCATCTTCAGCACCGAATTCGCGATGCGGATGATGGGCGACATCCAGCAGTATTTCGTCGACAAGAACGTCCGCAATTTCTATTCGGTGAGCATCAGCGGCTATCACATCGCCGAAGCCGGCGCCAACCCGATCAGCCAGCTCGCTTTCACACTCAGCAACGGCTTCACCATCGTCGAGTATTACCTCGCCCGCGGCATGAAGATCGACGACTTCGCGCCCAATCTTTCGTTCTTCTTCAGCAACGGCATGGACCCGGAATACACCGTCATCGGCCGCGTCGCCCGCCGCATCTGGGCACGCGCCATGCGCGAACGCTACGGCGCCAGCCCGCGCAGCCAGATGATGAAGTACCACATCCAGACCAGCGGCCGCTCCCTGCACGCGCAGGAAATCCAGTTCAACGACATCCGCACCACGCTGCAGGCCCTGTACGCCCTGTTCGACAACTGCAACAGCCTGCACACCAACGCCTTCGACGAGGCCATCACCACGCCCACCGAAGACAGCGTGCGCCGCGCCGTGGCCATCCAGATGATCATCAACAAGGAGCTGGGCCTGAACTTCTGCGAAAACCCCTGGCAGGGCAGCTTCATCGTCGACAAACTCACCGACATCGTCGAAGAAGCCGTGTACAAGGAATTCGAAGCCATCAGCGAACGCGGCGGCGTCCTCGGCGCCATGGACACCATGTACCAGCGCGGCAAGATCCAGGAAGAGTCTCTGTACTACGAACACAAGAAACACGACGGCTCATTGCCGCTGATCGGCGTGAATACCTTCCTCGGCAAGGATGGGCACAGCGATGTGGCGACCGAGATCGAACTCATCCGCTCGACGCCGGAGGAGAAGGGGCAGCAGATCGCCAACGTCGCCAGCTTCCAGCGCCTGCGCAACCCGCTCGCCGCAGGCGCCCCTGTAGGAGCACCCGTAGGAGCGGCTTCAGCCGCGACCCCCGCCTCCAACCCCGGCCTCGCCTACCTCCAGAAAGCCGCCCGCGACCGCCAGAACGTCTTCGTCGCGCTGATGGAAGCGGTGAAGACGCACTCGCTGGGGCAGATCAGCCATGCGTTGTATGAGGTGGGTGGGGAGTACCGGAGGAACATGTGATGCCCCGGCGCGCATCGGGCCGCTGACCCATGGCATTCGGGCTGCGCGAGATCTTCCACGCCCTCGACGGCTGCGAGTACGTGGTCGTCGGCGGCCTTGCGGTGGTGCTGCACGGCCACCTGCGCGCCACCCGCGACATCGACCTGGTGATCGCGCTCGAACCCGACAACTGCCGCAAAGCCCTCGCCGCGCTGGCCTCCGTCGGCTTGCGGCCCCGCCTGCCGGTGGCGCTGGAAGACTTCGCCGACGCCGACAAACGCCGCGACTGGTACGAGCACCGCAATATGGTGGTGTTCCCGCTGTGGGACCCGGGCAATCCGCAGCGTGCGGTCGATCTGTTCGTCAGACTCCCACACGAAACACCCCGGCTGTTCGACAACGCCATCGCCAAGCCTTTCGATGGCGTCTGCATCCGCGTGGCGTCGATCCCCGACCTGATCGCGATGAAGCAGGCCGTCGGCCGCCCGAGAGACCTTGACGACATCCGTGCGCTGGGCAAGATTGCGATGCAAGCCCCGGCCCGGGAGTCGAACGATGAATGACCCGCTGCGCTATACCTTCGAAGATGCCGAGGACCAGCTGCTGCGCGATGGCATCGCGATGAGCACTGCCGACAAGATCGCCTGGTTCGAGGAGATGGTGTCGATGATCGTGAAGGTGGGTGCCGTCGATCGGCTGGCCGACGAACCGGGGCACCCCGCGTGTGCCGTCGACGGGACGACCCCGTCGTGAACATGCGGCCGGCATCGGCTACTCGCCCATGAACAGGCTGGCTGACCAGCTCCGCGAGGCCCTTGCGGCCTTCACCGGCTTCAAGACGCCGCCCGCGCTGATCGGCGGGCTCGCCCTCGCGCCGCACGGCGTGCTGCGCGCCACGCGCGATGTGGATCTGCTGGTGGATGCCGACGACGCCGAGCGGCTGCACGGCATCGTGCTCGGGCTCGGCTACACCTGCACGCATCGCAGCGAGGACGCCGCCAACTACCTGCGCGGCTCCGAAGGCCTGGACGTGCTGTACGCCCGGCGCCCTGACGCCCGCCATATCCTCGACCACGCCGAAGAGCGCCAGACCGGTGTCGGCCGCCTGCGCGTGGTGCGCGCCGAGGGCCTGATCGCCTTCAAGCTGCAGGGCTACGTCAATGACGCCACCCGCGCCCGCGATCTCGACGACATCCGCCAACTCCTGCGCGCCAACGCCGGCCGGCTCGACATGGCGGAAGTGCGGCGCTACTTTGCGATCTTCGACCGCGAAGACCTGCTCGAGACCCTGCTCGATGCCCGATGAGCGCCACCCCGTGACCGGTGCCCCTGTGTTGCTGGTCGCAGACGGCGGCCTGCAACAGCCCCTGCCGCCGGGCGCCGACCCCATCGCCGAATGGTTCGAGCTGATGGAGGTGCTGGAGATGTTGAGCGAGGGCAGGGAGCCGGTGGGGAGGGAGGATCGGAGGGGGTGGGTGTATTGGTTGTGAGGGGGTGGCCGCACAGACTTGGACAGAGGAGAAAAAGATGCTTTTTCACGGCAAGGGCAGGGAAGGCGACGTGATCTGCAATGAACTCGCTTGCCTTGTGGTTGGGTCAGTCCACAGCGGCCACGATCTCCGCAACCCCCTCTCCGTAGGAGCGGCTTCAGCCGCGACCGCCGACTTTGTGCCCGTCCTCGCCTGCCTCCCGAAAACCGCCCGCGACAGTCGGAACGTCTTTGTTGCGCTGATGGACGCGGTGAAGACGCATTTGCTGGAGCGGGTCAGTCATGCGCTGTATGAGGTGTTTTGAAAGTATGGGGGGGTGTGATTCTGTTTTTTTGTGATAATTTGATATTCAAGTTGAATTATGCCCGGAGGAGTGATGTCTAGAAGTCTTGTTGTCAGTGGTTTTTCGTGTATCTCCAGCGCAAGAATTAATTTTTCACGGCTGACATTGATTATTGGTCCGCAGGCAAGTGGAAAAAGCGTAATTTGCAAGCTGGCCTATTTTTTCAATCAATTGTTGACGGAACAGTTTCATAAGATTGAAGACAATTCATCTCTTGAGGATTTCAAAAATCATACTGCGCAAAAATTTATGCAGCTTTTCCCTGTTTCTGCATGGGGCGGAAAAAAATTCGACATAGAATACTGTGCCGGTGACTACTCAGTCCGTCTTCAGCGCACATCGGCTAAATCTGAGCGGGTGAAGGTTTCCTTTTCGAGTTTTTTTGAAATTCTTTATTCTGAAGCGCAGGAGGCGTACAGGAAGCTTCGTCAAAAATCTCAAAAGAATGAATTTAGCGCAAGAATTGATGCTGATTGGTCTGTTCGGGGAAAGCTTATTAAAGAGATTCGCAAGAAATTAGGAAGAGATTTTGCTGAGTATCAGCTTTTCATTCCTGCGGGCAGATCATTTTTTACGAACGCAGGCAAGGCAATCATGCTTCTCGACCAAGGTAATTTGGTTGATCCAATAGTTGGCAGATTTGGAAGAATTTTTGCGAACTTTAGAGAGCATTATCAATTTGGTTATATTGAGCGTAGTGTTCGTAATCCTGAGAAATGGAGGGAAATTTTAGGCGGAGAGCTGAAGACTGAGCGTGATCTTGAATATGTAGAGACTTCCGATGGGAGGAGAGTGCCCTTTGTTGCGTTGTCTTCTGGTCAGCAGGAATTGTTGCCGTTATTTATGGTTCTGAGTGCTTGGGGCTTTTCAGGAAAAGATGATGTTGTTCAGCACCTGTATATTGAAGAGCCTGAGGCTCACTTGTTTCCAAGCGCTCAGAGCAGTCTCGTGGAAATTTTTGCAGAACTTTTGAATGAATCTGAGGGGCTGCTTGATTTGGTATTGACCACTCATAGTCCATATGTGTTGTCCAAATTTAATAATTTGGTCAAGGCCGGTTCTGTTGGGTCAGAGCCGGCAAAAGCGAGAAGTGTCTCAAAGCTCATAAAGCGTGCGGCTTGGATTGCAGAGGGCGATCTCTCAGCTTATGCGATTTCTGAGGGGAGTGCAGTATCTGTGGTGGATGATGAAGGATTAATTGACGGCATGTACTTGGATTCTATATCCGATGAAATATCCAATGAGTTTGGCAAATTGTTGGCATTTGAGCATTCACATAGAGGTGGGAATGAGTGAGATTATTAGGGGGAATTCCCGTGGAAAAAAAGCAGTCAAAGTGCCTCAGCATCTGACTACTTCCTGTACTATTTTCCATAAGGGGCCTAAAGTTCCAATTGCTGATTCTGGGAAAACAGTTCGAATAATTTCGAGATCCGGTGTTTACGTTTCTAAGGCCGACGGATGTATTTACAGGCAAAAAATTGCTTGCGATTTTGTCGCAACAGAAATTAGTAGTGGTGATGTTTTTATAGAACTAAAAGGTTCCGATGTGGATCATGCTGTACGGCAAATTGATGCGACTCTCGAAGATTGGCGGCAGAAAGGCTGGTCGGGAAGGGTTTTTTCTGGATTGGTGGTATGCACAAGATATCCAAGGCAGGATACAAAAATTCAACGAATGCGCAGCAGGTTTGCAAGGCGATATGGTGCTGCACTGCATGTTGTGCGCCATGGTCATGAGTTCGAGTTTTGCAGATTGCTTGCGATGGATGGGCCTCGCTAAATCCAACAACCGAACAAGGAAGCGACAAACAAGGACACAGACAAACAAACGCGTAAGGTGCACTCGTAGGGTGGCGGTGAGCGCAGCGAACCGCACCATGCAATCCCGCATCGTTTGAGATTGTTGTGAATGCCTGGGACCCATCGCCGAACGCGGGGTGGTCTGGCATCCGTCGCCCGGTGTCAAAAACTAAGGACACCCACGGAGTAGAACAGGGACACCCACCATTCCCGGCCCAGCGTCGCGAAGACGGTGCGAACACGGAGAACAGGGACACCCACCATTGCCGGCCCCGTGTCGCGAAGACGGTGCCGAGCCAGCCTTTCCGACGGACGAACAGGGAGAACAGGGACACCCACCATTCCCGGCCCCGTGTCGCGAAGACGGTGCCGAACCAGCTTTTCGGCCTCGCCAACAGCCCCTCAGGCGCATCAAGCAATGGATGATGGATGACAAGGACACAACAAGGACACACAAGGACACCCACCATTCCCGGCCCCGTATCGCAAAGACGGTGCCGAACCAGCTTTTCGGCCTTGCCAACCGCCCCTCAGGCGCATCAGCAATGGATCGCCCACGGGATATCCTCCCCGTCGGGCCTCGAATCCCCACCTGCGCATCTCACCCCAACCGCTCGGCCAACCTCAAGCCTTTCAGCCAGCGCTGCCCAATCTGCAGTGCGAGTTCGACCAGTTGCTCGGCGCTGCCGACGACCCGCCAGTAACCGCTGCCGATCGCTTGTACGCGGGTTGTCCAGCGTTCGGGCGTGCGATCGAGTCCGTGCAGGCAGGTCGGAGCCTCGCCGATGATCCGCCCGCGCTTGCCGGGCGCGAGCTGCCGTCCGGTCCAGTCGAGCAGTTGCAGATAGTCGGCGGTGGTGATCGCCAACGGCGGCTGCAGTACGCCCAGGATCGGCCCGAGCCCGGTTCTGAGCGTGTGCGGTGTCTGGCCCACCTGCGCCATGCGCGCGGCGACGCTGGTGTGGGAGGAGTCCTCCAAACCTTCGGCGATGCCTGCACGAACCGGGTTGAGGTCGACATAGACCATTGCAGCCAGCAGCGCACGCTCGTCGCACAGGCGCTGGGCCTTGAAGCGGCCTTCCCAGAACCGGCCCTTGCAGCGGTCTTCGCTGTTGGCGCGTCGTGCGATGGGTTCGGCCAGGCAGCGCATCAGCCACGACAGGTCGGACAACCGCTGGCGAATGGTCTGCAGGCGCTCCGCGTCGTCGATCAGTCGCCGGCACTTGGCTTCGACGGCCCAATCCGTGCCCAGCCTGGGCGGGAACAGACGGACCCAGCGGGCGGCGACGTCCTCGTCGCTCCACTGCGCCGCAGCGCCGGGCGCCAGTTGTACGACCAGGTGGAGGTGATTGCTCATCACCGCATAGGCGTGGATGGACACGGCGAAGCACTCGGCCAGCAGGCCGAGGCGCTGTTCGATCCAGGTCTTGCGGTGTTCGAACGAAACCCCCGTGTAGTGGTCGACCCCGCACAGGAACGCGCGGCGAACACAGCGCTGGACGCAGTGATAGAGTCCGTCGGAACCGGGCGGGACGAGCTGACTGCGGGGTTGGGTCATGGAACAAGGATGGCCACTGCTTCAGGCCAAGTCTGTCGGGAAAGCGGCCGTTGGCGTGTAGGGATTTCCTGAATTGTGGGTGTCCTTGCTGTCCTCTTGCTGTGCTGAGCGATCAAGCCGAGGTCCACCCGTGTTCAGGCGAAGATCGTCGGTTGCGAATGGTTGTGCAGGATCGCGCCGAGATAGATGTGCCGCTGGTTAATCGCTTCGTTGAAGGTGAGCCGGCGACTGTCGACATTCCGGACGTGCGCGGCTACGAACCATTGTTCTATGGCTGTCCGCTGGACTGATCCAGGCAACGCGGAAGGTGCGCTCGTAGGGTGGCGGTGAGCGTAGCGAAGCCCACCATGACATCTCGAATCGTTGCACCGAAACCTGTTCGCGCTGCGAGTCACTACAACGGTCCAATATCATCCTGCCCGCAAGCCACCCAAACGGCCGGCGTATGATGGCGTTTTCCCGCAGGATCGCGCGATGACGACGTTCGGACGTTCTCTGGTATGGGCTGGCCTGCTGCTGGCAGTGGCGGTCGCGCCGTGTGTGCATGCGCAGTCGGTGGCGGTGGTGAATGCGCGGATCGTGGCGGGGCCGGAGGCGGCGCCGATTGCGCGCGGTACGGTGTTGATCCGGGACGGCAGGGTCGCCGCGTTCGGCGATGCGGGCAGTGTCCAGGTGCCGGAGGGCATGGCGGTGCTGGATGCCGGCGGCGGCACGCTGGTGGCGGGTTTCTGGAACAGCCATGTGCATCTGATCGCGTCGCCGCTGGACCATGCGGCGGGGCATGCCGATGAGGTGTTGTCCGATGCGCTGACGGCGGCGTATCTGCGCTGGGGGTTCACCACGGTGTTCGACATCGCCTCGGCGCCGGGGAATGCGTTCGGCCTGCGCGCGCGCATCGCGGCGGGCGAGGTGCGCGGGCCGGCCATCCTGACGGTGGACGAGCCGTTCTTTCCGAAGGACGGTGTGCCGGGCTACGTGCCCGACACGCTGGGCGGTTGGTCGCTCAAGCAGGCCGAGGTGGCGACGGCGGACGAGGCGTCCGCGCGTGCGCGGCGGCAGCTGGCGCAGGGGGCCGACGGCGTGAAGCTGTTCGCGGGTTCGATGGTGGGCGGCGAGATCGGCGTGCTGCCGATGGCGCCGGACATCGCTCGCGCGGTGGCTGCGGCCGCGCGCGAGGCGGGCAAGCCGGTGTTCGCGCATCCCAGCAATACCGAAGGGATGGAGGTCGCGATGGCGGCGGGCGTGACGGTGTTGGCGCATACCACGCCGAACATCGACCCCTGGTCGGAGGCACTGGTGCGCCGGCTGGTGGACGCGGACATCGCGCTGGTGCCCACGCTGGCGCTGATCGAGGTGGAAGTGCGCAAGGAAGGCGCGCCCGCCGATGTGCTCGAGCGTCTGCTCGCGAACGCATCCGGCCAGCTGCGTGCGTTCTCCGCGGCGGGTGGCGACGTGTTGTTCGGCACCGACGCGGGGTACGCCGAGGTGTACGACACACGCGACGAGCTGCGGCTGATGCATGTCGCGGGGCTCGACTGGCGGCAACTGCTGGCAAGCCTGACCACGACACCCGCCGCGCGCTTCGGCCAGGCTGCGCGCAAGGGGCGCATCGCCGAGGGCATGGACGCGGACCTGGTGATCCTGGCCCGCGATCCCGCGGCTGGAGTGGAGGCCTTCGCCGATGTGCGCTACACCCTGATCGGCGGGCGCGTGGTGTATGCGGCGGAAGCTGTGCAGTAACCGCTCGCAGGGCGTCGATAGGCTCCTGCCTGTCGCCAGACGCTCATGGCGGCTACCCGCCTGTCGGTGTGAAGGCGGCGCCAGCGAAGCGTCTTGTTCCATCCTGCGCGGCCGGTGATGGCCAGGCGTTTTCGGAGATGGCGCGAGGCGCATGCTGACCGCAGTGTCGAATCAACTACAGACGGTGATGACGAATGGGGGTGATCATGTCGAGATTATGGTGTGCGCTGGTGTGCACGTTGCTGGCTTCCTGCGCCTGGAACCCGGTCGTCACGCCGTATGCCTACAAGGGCGCGGCGAAGGTGTCGACGGCAGAGACTGCGGTGGTCTGGGGTTTCTACGACGGCACGGAGATGTATTTCATCGAAATCGACGGCAAGACGCTGCCGTCCCGCGGAGGTGCCGGTCGCCCGATTTCACTTGCACTGCTCCCGGGGGACCTATACGGCGACGGTGTACTTCAAGACCGGTGAAGGTCAAAGCGCCGATCTGAAGCTGCCGCTGACGGTCGAGGCTGGCCATACCTATGTGATCGAGCACAGGGTGACGCCCTACAAGACGCATGTCGTCCTGGGATTGAAGGACCTGGGCACGCGCACACGTTGCAGCTACGAGCGCTACGAGTCATTCACGGGGCATGCGAAGCTGGTGTGCCGGGATGTCGAGGGGCCTTGACGCACGACTGCGCATGGGGGCTTGAGCCCACCCTGCGTGCTCAGCCGAACGCGCCGAAGGCAAACGCGGCTGCGATGGCCGCCACGGCGGCAATGCCGATGCCCCAGGCGAGGCGTGTCCAGCCGGTGTGCCCGGCCGTGAGGGCGGTCGCAGTGGCGGTTGCGCCTGCCGGAGCACTGGCCGAAGCGGCCGATGCATGGCCGGCGGATGCCGTGGACCCTGCATCCGCCGGGTCGATGCCGAGGTCGCTGCCGCTGGCCAGCATGTCCAGCACGCGGTTCACGGTGGCGGTGTCGAAGCGGTAGGGGTCGAAGCGGTCCATGCCGAGTTCGCGCATCAGCGCCTTCATTTCGGCATCCAGCGGCACGTACTTCATCGCCCAGGTCGAGAAGTGGGTGTGCGGGATCGTGCGCCGGCTCAACACCTGCAGGTCGGTATGCCGCGGGTCCTTGAGCAGGGTGGCATAGAGCCGGTCCACGTCGAGGCTGCGGCCTTCCAGACACTGGAAAAAGCAGCCGTCGCCGAAGTACAGCGCGCCGACCAGGCCGCGCCTGGCGTTGTTGACCCGCGATTGGGCCAGGATGCGGGCGACGCTGGGCTCGATGCCCAGTTCGGCGGGCATGGTGGTGAAGGTGGAACGGCTGACGTAGACGATCTGCGTCAGATCGCTCTGGACCGGGTCGGACATCGACCTTTCCTCCGCAAGTGGCTGCAATGAGCGCGGTGCAAGACAGCTGTCCGCGCGACGTGCTGCCAGTACGGGAGCGGGACGCGGCTGGATGCGGCGCGGGTCTGAGGGGTGGCGCGAGTGGCTGGGTGAGGGCGATATCGCTGGCAGGCGTGGCCACACGGTGGATCGGCTCGACGGCGCCGGCATGCCGGCTCAACCGATCGCCTGCCTGCCGGCGCTGCGCGGGCTTGTCTCGACGGCCTGTCGTCTATGTTGAAGCCGCTTCGCGGGTGCGCGCGCCACGCGCGACGCTACTGCGGCGATGCGGCATCCCAGGCGCGCAGGGCGGCTTCGACGGCGTCGATGCCCTTGGCCGCGGCCTGTGCGTCGACCTGTTCGATGGTGTCGCGTCGCGAGTGGATGACGTCCATCACCTTGGGGGTCGTCGCGGGCCGCTGGCCCGAGAAGACGGCGAGGATGCCGGGGATCTCGTCGGCGCCGACCAGCGAGTAGGAGACGGCCGGCCAGCCCGCCTGCAGGAAGGCCAGGTGGTCGGTGGGCGGGTACTGCTCGCCGCTGGTGATCGCCAGGCCCCGGGCCTGCGCCGCGGTCTGGCTGTGGACGCGCAGGGAGGTGTCGCCATCGGGGGTCATCAGCCACAGATTGTCGCCCCAGCCGAACACGTCGAAGTTGACGTACAGCGCCGGGCGCTCGTCGCCGGCAGCCACGTAGGCACGGGAACCGAGCAAACCCGATTCCTCCAGATCCCACAGTGCGATCTTCACCCGATGCCGGGCAAGTGGTTGATCGCGGAAGCGTTCGGCCAGCGCCAGGGCCACGGCGGTGCCGGAGGCGTTGTCGGTGGCGCCGCGACCGATCGCCACGCGGTCGGTGTGCGCGCCGATCAGCAGGATCGGCGCATCGGCGTTGCCGGACACATCGGCGTAGAGGTTCTCACCCTGCTGGCCCTTCGCTTCGAAAGTGCCGGTGCGCACTGTCAGTCCCATCGCCTGCAGCCGCGTGCGCAGGTAGGCGCGACGCTCGGTGTTGTCTTCCGCTGCAGCGAGCGCGGCCACATCGCGGTACCAGCCGCCGTGCGCGCTGTCGGCGCTGGTGGAGGGCGTGGGAGCCGGAGCGGAGGTGGGCTTGGCGACGGTGGCGCAACCGGCGGCCAGCAGCACGGCAAGGGACAGGGCGAGGGCGTGCAGCGGGTGTGAGCGCATGGGCTTGGGCGGCAGCAGGTGTGTGGCCCGGCATCCTAGCGCCTGTTCACGCGATTGGCGCGAATTGCGTTGCGAATTCAGCGGCCTTGGGCGGGGCGCGGGTTGCGCAGCGCTTGGCGGGTGGCCAAGTCCAGCGGCCCGCGCCCCCCAAGGCCGCTGATATGCCGGTGTTCGATCTGCGGCTGCTCCGATACGGTCCACAACGCCTGCGGCCTGCCCCGGCGACGCCGGATGCGCCCTGCGCGCGCGTTCGGCCACGCCGTCTCAACCGGCGCGGGGCACATCCAGAAGTGCGAACAAGGCCGCGTCCAGCGCCGGCGAGCGCGGCAGCGCGCGTGCATCCAGACGATTCACCGGCGCCAGCAGGCGGAGGCTGGAACTCAGCCAGACGCCATCGGCAGCGAACAGATCGTCGGGCGTGAGCAGTGCGTACTCGCTGTGCCAGCCGCGTTGCTGTGCGGCCTCGAACAGCGCGGCCTGGGTGGTGCCGGGCAGAATGCCGGCATCGCGTGGCGGCGTGAGCAGCGTGACGGCCTCGCCGTCGCGCCTGGCGACGATCACGTTGGAGGTCGCGCCTTCGAGAATGTAGCCATCGCTGCTGACGAACACCACATCGTCCGCGCCCTGTCTGCGTGCATGCCGCAGCGCCGCCATGTTGACCGCGTACGACAGCGACTTCACGCCTGCCAGCAGCCAGGGCGCGCGCGCGGCGCGCATGGCGTCGCCACCGCGTTCCAGCAGCAGCGCATCGACACCGTCTCGTCGCACGGCATCGAACCGCCCGCTGCAGTCCGCCGCATGCACCCATGCGACACCGGTTGCACTGCCTTCCGGGCCGCGACCGAGCACCAGCCTGACGGCGATCTCGGCGCAGGCGCGATGCGCACGCAGCGCGGTGGCGATGGCATCACGCCAGACATGGGCATGGGGTGCGGCGAGGTCTGCCGCGGCGGCGGAGGCAGCGAGCCGGCGCAGATGTGCTTCAGGCTTGCGCGGCACGCCGTCGGTGACCAGCAGGGTTTCGAACACGCCGTCGCCGTGCGCCACGGTGAAGTCGTCGACGCGCAACTGCGGCGCGGCGATATCGGCCAGCGCATGGCTGCCATCGCGGCAGTCGATCATCACCAGGACCGGGCTGCCTGCGATGGCGTCCGACGCTCCAGACCTGTCGTCGGTCGAAGGGGGGCGGTCGTCGACAGGCATGCGATGTTCCAGAAAACCCGTGGATGGTGCGGAGTCTGGATTGTCGCATGGCCCGCCGCGGAGCCCGGTGCGACGTGCCGCTGTGACGTGTCGCAGACCGTCGACCAACCGCAGCGTTCAGCCGCCTTGAACCAATGCGGCGGCGAGCACCAGCACCACCATCGCGATCCCCGCGAAGACCGCCCAGCCCGACCACGATCTGCCGCGGCTCGCTGGCGCGAGCGCCGGTTGCTGTGTGTCCGACTGTGCGGCTGGCCCTGCATGTGGCCCTGCATCAGGCTCTGCATCTGCCGCTGAATGGGAGTGGGCGTCCGCCGTGTCCGCCCCTTGCGCGCGCTCCAGCGCCTGCGCGATGCGCACCGCCTGCTCCAGATCATCCTCGTTCAGCACATACAGGCGTCCGGCCGATGCCATGGGCCCGGCGAGGCCCGCCGTCATCCGGTCTGCATCGGACAGGAAGGTCTCGATGCCCTCGGCCTGCAGCGCGATATCGAGCGAGATCAGATAGCCGAGATTCGAGGAGGAGCACAGCAGCTTCATGTCCGCACCCTGCAACCGTGGCCCGACGCCGGGCGGTTTCCGATTCTCTGCCCGCCCCGGCAAGGCGTCAATGCGACGGCGGCATCACATCGGCAACATCATGTCGACAGCATCACATCGACAGCGATCCCGCGCGCCATGTCGCCCGTGAATTCCGGTGGATGCAGATGGTGCGCCAGGCCTCAGGAAAGCTTTGCTGAACGGTGTGGGGGTGCAATCCCGCCCTGCGAGTTGCACTTCACGCCACTTTGCGAAGCACCACGAAATTCCTGGCGCTGTAGTAACCCTCGCTCGTCTGCCATGGCAAGCCTTGCAGAAATTCGACGCCGGCCTGCCAGTACTCGTTGTCGAGCAGCGCTTCATACGTCGGCTCGCCCGCGACATCGCAGAAAAACAGGCGAATCCAGTGAAGATCGCCCTGCAGATTCTGAGCTTCGATCAGGTTCACGAGGCCCGGAAACAGGCCTGTCGGTATGTGGGGCTGGATGCCCTGGGAGGCGCGTGTGCCGATGTTTCCGATATGTGCGGCGTACTCGGCACCTTTGGTCCGCCACCGCTCCGTAAGCACCTGGCCTGGGTCGCGCTCTCCCCAGAACGCCGAGAGCAGCACATGCAGTGAGTTGACCATGAAATTGACCAGCGCGTCATCGAAGGCTGCGCGGTCCGTCCCGATGCCGGCGAAGGCCTCCTCGATCAATACGCCATCTTCGACGAGCACCTGCACATCGAGTCGGCCGCTGCTGTCTCCGGGGTGCCACAAGCCGCGGATCGCGGGCAGCTTCGCGTCGGGCACCACCCAGTCGTTGTGGCAATCGCATTGCAGGCCGTGCCGCTCCAGTAGCAGCTTGAGCGCGTCTCTGATCTCGATATCGTTCACGTCGTGAGTGCCGCTTGCCCGGCGGTGGTGTGGGGGAGGGAGTCCTTGGCGTGCATGACTCAGAGTGTGCGATGCCGCTTCAGGCGCTCATGGTACTCATTCCAGAACGCATGCCACCCCTTGAAATCTTCCTCGTCTTCGATGGGGTGTCGAGGTGCTTGCTGCGCATAGAATGCCAGCACCGCCTCGGCGAAAGACACCACCGCGCAGCGCCACGCGTGCGCGGATACGAGGCATTCGGCCCCCTTTCCCTTCAGCTGCACTCCCTCGATGGTGTGCACGACCTGCAGGTCGACGCCTTCCGGGCAGCCGACAACCAGTACGGGAAAGCGCTCGCCGGCGAGCCAGACATTGAAGCCGCAGCAGGGGAAAAGCTGCCCGCCTTCGGACACGGGCCGTTCCGCAGTGTGGTCGTGGTCCAGCGTCCGCAGCAGGTTGAGTGCAGCCGCGGAGATCGTGAGCTCCCCGTCTTCCGGCGTGACGAAGCGGTGCCCGTCCACCGACAGCAAGACGGTGCCGTGGGCGCACTGGTCGTGCAGCGGCTCCGGGGCGTCGAGCCAATGGGCTTCGAGCAGAGACAGAGTAAGCATGGTGTCCGGATATCTCGATTCAGTACTGTATGCGGCATTCGTGCCGAATGAGGACTGTTTGTTTTTCGGAACGCGTCATGAGTGTTCAGGTGTAGAAAGCGACATAGAGGAATCCAGCGATCACGAAAACCGGGCAGAACAAAAGCATTGCCAGCGCGAAGTCGGAAACGACGGACAGCGGCCTGTCTTCAAGGTGGCTGTGCTTGCGCAGCAAGATGAAGCCGGACAGATTCCAGGAGGTCGTTATCTCTGCGAACAATCCGCTTCCGATGATATGCCGGGCTGTAGCAGGGTGCCTGTCTGCAATCCGCCATTGAACCCACTTTGCCAACATGATGTAAAACACGTTGTAGATGAAGATGATGGTGATGAGCGCGAAGGCCGGGGTCATGGGCAGTCAGTCCAGAGGCATGTTGGGCGTCTTTCGGGTTTGAGTATCGTAAAGATATTGCCTTGCAGTCCTTGACTCAGTTCAACAGACGGATGATGGGGTCGTTTGTACCGGTGTGTGGTTGCTGCAGGACACTGCCATTGTTGTGGTGCTGCGAGGTGGATCGGTGTGGCCGCCATCCATCGATCGAAGGTTCAGATCTGCGCTCTCCATTGCGTACATCAGTAATGAGCATCGGAGAAATGTTCAACGCATTGATGCAGGCGCAGGCTCCCGTCATCGGGTCGAATGGTTGATTCATCGCTGGTCCTGTCGCATCTGGTCGATGATTTCCCCCTGATGCTCACCCAACCCCGGCGGCCTCTTCTCCGCCATCGCCGGCACACCCCCGAACCGCAATGGGCTCGTCACCATCGGCACGCCGTCGATCTCGGTGCGCAATCCGCGTGCGGTGGCGATGTCGCCGTGCAGCGCCGCATGCACGCCATTGACCGGTGCGGCGGGGATGCCTTCGGCATCGAATCGTTCCAGCCAGGCAGCGACGGTGTCGTGGGCGAAGCAGTGGGCGAGTTCGGGGATGAGCCAGTCGCGGTGGCGGACGCGGGCCGCGTTGTCGGCGCAGCGGGGGTCGTCGATCCACGCGGGGCGGGCGATGAGGGTGCAGAGTTTCCGCCACAGGCGGTCGCTGGCGCAGGCGAGGGCGAATTCGCCGTCGCGCGCGCGGAAGGTCTGGTAGGGGACGATGCTGGGGTGGGCGTTGCCGTGGCGCTGCGCTTCCTGGCAGGTGAACAGGGCGCTGGCGGCGACGTTGGCGAGGGCCTGCACCTGGCTGTCGAACAGGGCGATCTCGATGTGTTCGCCCGCGCCTGTGCGCGCGCGGCGGTGCAGGGCGGCGAGAATGGCGACCGTCGCATTCAGACCCGTGGTGATGTCGGCGGTGGCCACGCCCACCTTGCTGGCCGGGCCGTCGGCGGGGCCGGTGATCGACATCAGCCCGGATTCGGCCTGGATCGCGAAGTCGTAGCCCGGCCGCTGTGCGCCGGGCCCGCTGCGGCCGTAGCCGGAGATGCTGCAGACGATCAGCCGCGGGTTGAGTGCGTGCAGGCTGGCGGCATCCAGCGCCAGTGATTCGGCGGTGCCGGTGCGGAAGTTTTCGATCAGCACGTCGCTGTCGCAGATCAGCGCCTCCAGCACAGGGCGCGTCTCGGGGTTGCGCAGGTCCAGCACGATCGAGCGCTTGCCGCGGTTGCAGCTGGCGAAATAGGCGGACATGCCGGAGGCGGGGCTGTCTTCGCGCCCATCTCCGATTCCACGCTCGAGAAAGGGTGGGCCATAGCCGCGGGTGTCGTCGCCTTCGGGCGGTTCCACCTTGATCACGTCGGCGCCGAGGTCGGCGAGGGTCATCCCGCACCAGGGCCCGGCGAGCACGCGGGCGAGTTCGAGCACCTTGAGGCCGGCGAGAGGGGGCATGGGGAACGCGCTCTGGTGTGGAGGCTGCAGTGTATCCAGACGGCGGGAGGCGGATGTCTGGGCAGCGGCTGCGCCTCTCGCGCGGCTGGGCCGGACGTGTGGCAGCGTGCGGTCTCCTGTTGATGTCGTCCCGAGCGCAGCGAGGGACCTGCTTTTGCGTTTCTCGTGCGAACGCGATATGCGTACATGCCAAGGCCGTGAACGCCGCTGGCATATGCAAAAGCAGTTCCCTCGCTGCGCTCGGGACGACAAGAGTTGGGAGTGGCGAAGGAGTTGGCCAAGGCGACGCCGATGCCACGGCCGTGTCGGCGGAGCTCGGCTCCCGATAGTTGGGCCGGCGCGAGGACGGTGCGAGAATCCGCGCATGCACACCCTCGCCCACGAAGACACTGCCGCCTGGACCCTGCCGGGTATCGCCAATCTGCATTCGCATGCGTTCCAGCGGGCGATGGCCGGGCTGGCCGAGCGCATGGGCGATCGCCCGGGGGACGGGCATGATTCGTTCTGGACTTGGCGCGAGACCATGTACCGCATGGCCGCGCGCTTCGACCCCCAGTTGCTGGAAGCCGTGGCCGCGCAGCTGTACGTCGAGATGCTCGAAGCCGGCTATACCGCTGTCTGCGAGTTCCACTACCTGCACCATGCGCCGGACGGACGGCCCTACTCCGATGCCGCGGCGATGTCGCGCGCGCTGATCGCCGCGGCGCGGCGGACCGGCATCCGGCTCACCCTGCTGCCGGTGCTGTACATGACCGGCGGTTTCGACGGCCGCGAACTCGGCCCGCGACAGCGGCGCTTCGGGCACACGGTCGATGCCTACCTGCGATTGTTCGAGACCCTGCGTGCCGAGCAGGACGACGCCCTGCGCGTCGGCTGCGCTCTGCACAGCCTGCGCGCGGTGCCGGAGCCGGCCATGCGTCAGGTGCTGGCGGCGCTGCCGACGGATGCGCGGGTGCATATCCATATCGCCGAGCAGATCGGCGAGGTGCAGGACTGCCTGGCCCTGCGCGGTGAGCGCCCGGTGCGCTGGCTGCTGGACCACGCGCCGGTCGATGCGCGCTGGACCCTGGTGCACGCCACGCACCTGGAGGTGGACGAGATCGAAGGCATCGCCCGCAGCGGCGCCTGCGTGGCCATCTGCCCCACCACCGAGGCCAACCTGGGCGACGGCCTGTTCCCGCTGCGCGATTTCCTGGATGCCGGCGGCGTGTGGGGCGTGGGCTCGGATTCGCATGTGTCGGTGAGCCCGGTGGAGGAACTTCGCTGGCTGGAATACGGCCAGCGCCTGATCACCCGCCATCGCAATATCGCCGCCGACGCTGCGCAGCCCAGCGTCGGCGTCACCCTGTTCGGCCACGTCCAGGCCAGCGCCGCGCAGGCGACCGGTTTCGCCGCCGCCGACCTCGCTCGCGATCGTGTACAGCTCGATCCGCAGGCGCCGGTCTTCGCGGGCGCCACCGCCAGCGACCTCGTCGACCGCTGGATCTTCGCCGGCAATCGCCCGGCGGTGGATCGGGTGGAGGTGGCGGGGCGGTGGGTGGTCGAGGATGGTCGCCACCGTGAGCGTGAGGCGATTGCCCGGGAGTTCCGGGCGGCGATGGGGGTGTTGTTGGCGGGGTGAGGATTCGAGGGGTTTTTGTTGTGTCCTTCTCCCGGCGGGAGAAGGTGGCCCGCAGGGCCGGATGAGGGTCGGTCGTGCGCGCAGAAGTTCGATGTGTCGTCGCCAACCCGACCCTCACCCCCGGCCCCTCTCCCGGGGGGAGAGTGGAGCAATGCTCTCCGCTGGAAGAAGGGAGCAATGCTGCGCGGTTGGAACCGCGTTGCCTCGGGCAGTGCCGTCCGATCCCGCGATGAGGCGGTTCGTCGCCGTCACGGGCCACTTCGTCGCAGGGCCGCACAGCCCGGCGACTGCACCGGCAGTCTGTGCCGCATCCCCAACGTCACAGGAGTCCGCGATGTCGACCGCCGCCCACCCCCAATCCAGCGCCCAACCCAGCCCCCGCACCCCAGCGAATCGCGCCGGCCTGCGCGCGCTCGCGCTCGCCGCCGGACTGGCGAGCGGCGCCAGTGCCTGCGCCGCGCCGCCGGCCGCGCCGGTCAATGATGCGGCGCTGGCCGAGCTGGTCGCAAAGCGCCTGCACGGGGACCGCACCGGGGCCTGTTTCGCCACCGCTACCCTCGACGGCGACCGCGTCAGCCGCGCCTATGTCTGCGCCGACGGCGCCGACCCGGCGCGGCGGATCGGGCCGGACACCGCGTTCGAGATCGGTTCGATCAGCAAGACCATGATGGGCGCGCTGGTCGCGGACCTGATCCGCGAGGGCAAGGCCTCGCTGGACGACCCGTTGGCCGACTTTCTGCCCGCCGGCAGCACGGTGCCGCAGTTCGAGGGCCAGCCGATCCGGCTGCGGCATCTGGTCACGCATACCTCGGGCCTTCCCGCGATTCCGCAGGACGTGCTGCATGACGCGCAGAATCCGTATGCTGCGCTCGATGCCGACACCCTGCTGCAGGCACTGGCGAAGACCAGGCTCACCCGCGCGCCGGGTGCGCAGTTCGAATACTCCAATTTCGCGGCGATGCTGCTGTCCTACGCGGTGGCGCGGCGCAGCGGCGAGGACTTCGAGACCCTGCTGCGCACGCGGGTGTTCGCGCCGCTGGGCATGGATCGGGCCTATATCGACGACCAACCGGAAGGCGTGCGGGCGGCGCAGGGGCATCTGCCGAACACGCAGGCCACGCCCGCATGGACGTTCGGAAAGAATCTGGCCGGCGTGGGCGGCGTGCGCGCGACGCTCGACGACATGGTGCGCTACGTGCAGGGGCAGATGGGCGCGGCGCCGCAGCCACTGCTCGCCAGTCTGCAACTCAGCCAGCAGCCGGTCGACACGCCGGCCGGCGCGCCGATGGCGATCCAGTGGATGCGCGCCAAGTTGGGCGACACCACCTGGCTCACCCATGAGGGTGGCACCGGTGGGTTCTCGTCCTTCGTCGCGTTCGACCCGCAGACACGCCGCGCTGCGATCGTGCTGTCGGACACCGCGCTGCATTCGCTGGGTGGTCTGGGCGGGTTGGGCCTGCATCTGCTCGACCCCGCGCAGCCGCTGGCGAAGCCGCGACGTGCGGCGACGCCGCCGTCGGACCTGCTCGATGCGCTGGTGGGCGACTACAGCCTGGACGGGAAGATGAAGATGACCCTGCGCCGCAAGGGCGATGCGCCCGAGGTGAATACCCTTGAAATCCAGGCCGAAGGCCAGCCCGCATTCGCGATGGGCTACGACGATGCCGGCGATTTCTACCCGCTGGCGCTGGATGCGCTGCTCACGCCGCGCAAGCGCGCCGACGGGCGGATGGGCTTCCTCTGGACCCAGGGCGGCGGGCAGACGGTGGCCACGCGCGTGGACGACGGTGCCGAGGGCACAACGCAGGCGCCCACCGCCGCGCAGCTGGCCGACTATGCCGGCGATTACCCGCTGGCGCCGGGTTTCGTGCTGAATATCCGCGTGGAAGGCGGCACTCTGGTGGGCCAGGCGACCGGGCAGGGCGCGATCCCGCTGGCGCCGGCGGCGCCGGATGTGTTCGAGTTCCCGGCAGCGGATATCGTGATCCGCTTCGAGCGCGACGACGCCGGGCGCGTGCAGGCACTGTCGCTGCTGCAGCGCGGGCGCACGACGCGGGCGGAACGGCAATGAGCGGGGAGACGGGGATCGACATGCGAGCGGACACCTTCCATCACTACGCGCTCGGTCGCGCATTGCCGCCGGAGATGGCCTCGAGCGGTCTGCTATGGATCGGCTACCGGCGCTACCCGGTGTTCGGCGCGCGCTGGCTGCTGGGCCGCGGGCTGATCACCGCGGTGCTGGTCGGCATCCTGGCGGCGATGGTCGGGCTGGGCCTGGGCCTGACCACGCGCGATTCCGCGGTGGGCCTGCGCGCCGGTGTGTATTTCTTCATCGCCTTCTTCGCGATGTGCAACGCCGGCCCGCTGCTGGCCACGCTGGTGCGGCATGCGCGCATGCCGCTGCGCCGCGAGCGCGTGCTGGTGGTGGCGGCGCTGCTGGTGGGCGTGGTGATCAGCGGTTTCGCCGATGCCTGGGCCTCGGCCTATCTGGAGCAGGTGATCCCGCGCGACCCCACGCTGCCCACCAAGCTGGACTTGGGTCCGGTGCAGCAGGGCCTGTTGACCGCGCTCAACGTGGCCACCGCCATCGTGATCTACGGCGCGCTTGGCGGCGGCCTCGCGGTGCGCGCCTACTTCAGCGAACTGCGCCGCTGGCAGGACGCACAGCATGCGCGCGAACTCGCCGACAGCCGCACGCGCAGCCTGCAGTCGGAGCTGCGTCTGGGCGTGCTGCAGGCGCAGGTGGAGCCGCACTTCCTGTTCAATACGCTCGCCTCGGTGCGCGCGCTGGTGCGCGAGGCGCCGGAGCAGGCGGAGGCCACCCTGGATGCGCTGGTGGACTACCTGCGCGCCAGCATTCCGCGGCTGCGCGAGGATGCGCCGGGCATCCAGACCACGGTGGGCGATCAGCTGGATCTTTGCGCGCGCTATCTGGAAGTGATGCGCCTGCGCACCGGCGGCCGGCTGCAGTACGCCGTGGAGGCCGACACCGCCGTGCGCGCGCTGCCGATGCCGCCGATGCTGCTGATCACGCTGGCCGAGAATGCGGTGAAGCATGGCATCGAGCCCAAGCCCGGCCCGGGCCGTATCACTCTGCGCGCGCTGCAGGACAGCGGGACGCTGCGGCTGGAAGTGATCGACGACGGTGTGGGCCTGCGTCCCGGCGCAGGTGGTGGCCTGGGGCTGGAGAATCTGCGCGCGCAGCTGCACACGCACTACGGAGCGCGCGCATCGCTGCGCCTGGAAAGCCGCGAGGGCGGCGGCACGCGTGCGGCGCTGTCGCTGCCGCTGGCGGAGCTGGCGCACGATATGCATCGCGACTCCGGCGACAATGGCGCCCACGCATGAGCACCGACGCATGAGTCCTGACGACGCTTCCGCTTCCGCCTCGCTCCCGGCCGCCACTGCCCTCATCGCCGAGGACGAGGCACCGCAGCGTCGCGCCCTGCGCGAGGCACTGGCCGCGCAGTGGCCGCAGCTGCAGATCGTGGCCGAATGCGAGGACGGCATCGCCGCGCTGGAGGCCCTGGCGGTACATCGCCCGCAGGTCGCCTTTCTCGACATCCGCATGCCCGGCGTGACCGGGCTGGACGTGGCCCGTGCCGCGGTGGCGGCGGGCGCGCAGGTTGTGTTCACCACCGCCTACGACGCCTACGCCGTGCGCGCGTTCGAGACCGGCGCGGTGGACTACCTGCTCAAACCGCTGCAACCCGCGCGCCTGCGCGACGCGGTCGCGCGCCTGCACACCCGCCTGCGCGAGGCCGAAGCCGGCGCCCAGGCCGCACGCATCGACGCGCTGGACACCGCCCTGCGCCCGCAGGGCGCGCAGGCGATCCGCTGGATCGCCGCCTCCGCAGGCGACACCGTGCGCATGCTTGGCGTGGACGAAGTGCTGTTCTTCCAGGCCCAGGACAAATACGTGCGCGTGGTCAGCACCGACGGCGAAGCGGTGATCCGTACCCCGCTCAAGGAACTGTTGGCTGGCCTGGACCCCGACGCCTTCTGGCAGGTGCACCGCGGCACCATTGTCCGCATCGCCGCCATCGACCGCGTCCGCCGCGATGACCTCGGTCGCCACCGCCTGCACCTGCGCGATCACGCCGAAACCCTTCCGGTCAGCGCGGCGTTTCTGCATCGGTTTCGGGGGATGTAGGGGAGGGGCGGGGAATAGGCAATCGGGAATCGGCAGTCGGGAGTCGGGAATCGGCAGTCGGGAATCGGGAATCGGGAATCGGGAATCGGCAGTCGGGAATCGGGAATCGGGAATCGGCAGTCGGGAGTCGGGAGTCGGGAGTCGGGGATTGGGGATTTGGGATTTGGGATCAGGGATCCGCGACCGCGGATTTTCGCCTGTTGTCATCCCGAGCGGAGCGAGGGACCTGCTTTCGCTTCGCTTTCGCTCGAAATCGTGGTGGCGCCGCGGGGGCGGAAGGTGAATGCAAAAGCAGGTCCCTCGCTGCGCTCGGGACGACAAGCCGTGACGATCACTGATTGTTGATTGCCGATTGCCGATTGCCGATTGCTGACTGCTGATTACAGTTCGCAGTTCGCAGTTCGCAGTTCGCAGTTCGCAGTTCGCAGTTCGCAGTTCACAGGCTGTGGTTTCGGGTCCCTGGTCGAGGATCAAGGATCAACGGTTACCAATCCCGAATGCCCAACCCTTTCGCCGCAACCAATCTCCCGGCCCACTCACAGATGTCATCCTGAGCGCAGCGAGGGACCTGCTTTCGCTTCGCTTTCGCTCGAAATCGTGGTGGCGCCGCGGGGTGGAAGCTGAATGCAAAAGCAGGTCCCTCGCTGCGCTCGGGACGACAAGGCGTGACGATCGCTGATTGCTGATTGCTGATTGCTGATTGCTGATTGCTGATTGCTGATCACTGATCGCAGATCGCAGATTGTAGTTCGCAGTTCGCAGTTCGCAGTTCGCAGTTCGCAGTTCACGGACTGTGGTTTCGGGTCCCTGGTCGAGGATCTAGGGTCAACGATTACGAACCCCGAATCCTCAACCCTCTCGCCGCAACCAATCTCCCGGTCCGCTCAAGGATGTCGTCCCGAGCGCAGCGAGGGACCTGCTTTCGCTTCGCTTTCGCTTGAAATCGTGGTGGTGCCGGGGGGCGGAAGGTGAATGCAAAAGCAAAAGAAAAAACAGGTCCCTCGCTGCGCTCGGGATGACATCGGATTGTTGTGCGTCAGCATCGCGCGTCAAATGCCCGCTCAGACTTGTCTATCCACATCTGCATCGCGCGTTGAATCCCCGCTGAGGCTGGTCGTTCCGCATCTGCATCGCGGGTCGAATCCCCGCTGAGGCTGGTCGTTCTGCATCCGCTTGTGCATTGCGTGCCGAATACCCGCTCAGGCTTGCTGCGTCTCGGTTGCCTTCGCGCCCAGCAGGCCGTCCGCGACTTTCCATGCCACGAGGGCACCGATGATCTGGGCGATGGCGAAGCCGGCGATGTCGGCCGGTGCGATGCCCGCGAAGGTCTGGGTGAAGCCGCGTGCGAGCGTGACCGCCGGATTCGCGAAGGAGGTACTGGCTGTGAACCAGTACGCGGCGAAGATGTAGGCCGCCACCAGCAGCGGCACCGCCTGCGGGCGATGGCGGACGCCGAGCAGGATGGTCAGCAGCAGGCCGAAGGTCGCTACTGCTTCGCTGAACCACTGCGCGCCGCCGGTGCGGGCCTGGTCGCCGGGCTGCCACAGCGGCTCGCCGAACATCGCATGGGCCGCCAGCACGCCGAGCACGCCGCCGATGCACTGCACCAGCACGTAGGCCCAGGCCGCGGCCGGCAGTGGTTCGCCGCGCAGGCGCATCACCAGGGTGACCGCGGGATTGAAGTGCGCGCCCGAGATCGGGCCCAGCAGCGCGATGAGCACATACAGCCCGCCGAAGGTGGCCGCAGCGTTGGCGAGCAGGGCGATGGCGACGTTTCCGCCGCTCAGGCGCTCGCCCATGATCCCGCTGCCCACCACGACCGCCAGCAGCAGCGCGGTGCCGAGGGCTTCGGCGACCAGCGCTTGCCGGCCGCGCGCCTGGAAGGGTGCGGCCGGCGTCGCCGCGGCCGGGTCGGGCCGCGGTGTCGGAAGCGCGGTGCTCATGCCGCGTTCCCCGGGCCGGCGTCGTCGTGGCCTGCCTCGTCGATGCGGCCGATCGCGCGCAGCTTCTGTTCCATCACCAGCCGGTCGAGCTTGTCCACCGGCAGTGCGAGCAGCAGCTCCACCCGGCGGCGCAGCGCGGTGAAGGCCTTCATGTAGGCGTGGCGGCGCGTGTCCTCGTCGCCTTCCACCGCAGCGGGGTCGTCGACGCCCCAGTGCGCGGTGATCGGGCTGCCCAGCCAGAGCGGGCAGGTTTCACCGGCGGCGTTGTCGCAGACGGTGATGACGATGTCCATTTCCGGCGCGCCGGGGGCTTCGAACTCGTCCCAGGACTTGCTGCGCAGGCGGCTGGTGTCGTAGCCCAACTGCGCGCACAGCTCGGCAGCCATCGGCTGCACCTTGCCGCTGGGGCGGCTGCCGGCGCTGTAGGCCACGAAGCGGCCTTGGCCGAGCACGTTGAACAGCGCTTCGCCGAGCACACTGCGGGCGGAATTTCCGGTGCACAGCACCAGCACGTTGTAGGGGCGATGGAGATCGTTCATGACGGCAGAGGTCCGGTGGCGAATCGGGAGAGATAAAGACGAAGCGGTGGCGTCTCGCGAAGAGGGCGGCCGAGGCGGTGGATCAGCATCCGCTGCGTGGCCCACAGCCGGCCTGCGGGCTGTCCGCGCAGCAGTTCTCGGTGAGGTAGGCGAGCAGGGCGTTCATGCGCAGGTAGTTGGCGCGCACGCGGATCACCCGGCCCTCGCGCTCGTCATCCACCAGCCCCGCCGCGCGCAGCACGTTCAAGTGCGCGGTGAGGGTGGCCGGAGGCACATCGACGATGGTGCGCAGCTCGCCGACCGACAGCCCGCCGGGCCCGGCCTGCACCAGCGCGCGGAAGGCGTGCAGACGGTGTTCCTGGCCGAGGGCCTTCAGGGCGTCGAGGCTGGCTTGATGATCCATGTTTCGATACTTCCGGAAATATCGAATTGTGTCAATGCGCGCCGGATCGCCGTCCGACGAACGGCAGGCAACGGCGGGCCGAGGTTGGCCGTGCAGATGCAGTCAGGACACATGCAGCCCGCATGCACTGGGCGCTGCGTGCCACGGGTTTCAGCGCGCTGGGCTGATTTCGATGGCGCCGATGCGCGCACCCAGGGCAGGCCCTGGCCGCGGCGGGAACGGCCAGCCGCGCCAGATGCATTCCACGCAGGCTCAGTGCGCGTCTTCGGGCACGTAGCCGGCGGGCTTGTCGGCGCCCTCGCCGAACAGGAACTTCTCCATCTCGCCCTGCAGGAACTTGCGGTGTTCCGGGTTCATCGGCGAGAGCCGGTTTTCGTTGATCAGCATGGTCTGGTGCGCCAGCCATTTGGCCCAGGCGCCCTTGCCGATCTCGGCGAACACGCGTTGACCGAGCGGGCCGGGCCAGGGCGCGAAATCCAGGCCTTCGGTTTCGGTCTGTTCGTAGCGGCAGAAGACGGTGCGGGGCATGGGGAGTCCTTGCGGGGGAATGGGTGAGGGGATGCTGTGCAGCAGCGTTGCACGATCGGCGCTCTTACGGCGCTCCTACGGCATCGCTGCGCAAGCGCGCAGGCGGTGCGATCGGGCTGCGTATGCGGCGCACTTGCGCGAGGTGCGATCGTTCCATCGGTGTCGGCCCATCGGTTCGCGTGCAGGGTGTTTCAAGCTGCACGCTGCAGCAGCGTGCGGATCGGCGCCGGGATGCCGAGGGCATCCCAGTCCTCGCGCGCGCACCAGCGCAGATCCACATTGTCCCGCACGCGTGCGCGCAGGGCGAGCCCGTGCCAGGCGCGCGGCCACAGCGTGAGCCGGTAGTGGGTGAAGGCGTGCGGGACCGGGTCGAGCGCGTCGCCGTTGTCGAAAGCGCCGGTGAGGTGCGCATCGAACCAGCGCTGCGCGGCGTCGGCATCCTCGGCCTGCGGCAGCGACCACAGCGCGGCCCAGACGCCGGTGGGCGGGCGTTTCTGCAGCAGCACCCGGCCGCGCGCATCGCGCACCAGCAGGACCAGCGCCTCGCGTTCGGGCACGGCCTTGCCCGGCTTGGGCGTGGGCAGGGTGTCGACACGCCCCTCGTGCAGCGCCACGCAGTCGCCCTGCAGCGGGCAGATCGCGCAGGCCGGTGCGTGGCGGGTGCACAGCGTCGCGCCGAAATCCATCTGCGCCTGGGTGTAATCGGGCAGACGCGCGGCGGGCAACAGGGTCTCGGCGATGGACCAGAGCCTTTTTTCCACGGCCGGCGTCCCGGGCCAGCCTTCGATGCCGAACACCCGCGCCAGCACGCGTTTGACGTTGCCGTCGAGAATCGGATGGGCATCGCCCCAGGCCTGGGCGAGGATCGCCCCGGCGGTGCTGCGGCCGATGCCGGGCAGGGCGATCAGCGCATCGAGATCGCGCGGCAGGTCGCCGTTGTACAACTCCACGCAGCGCTGCGCCGCGGCCTGCAGATTGCGGGCGCGGGCGTAATAGCCCAGGCCCGACCACAGCCCGAGCACGGTGTCCTGCGGCGCCGCCGCCAGCGCGCGCACGTCCGGCAGCGCGGCCACGAAGCGTTCGAAATAGGGCACGACCACGCGCACCTGGGTCTGCTGCAGCATGATTTCCGACAACCACACCCGATACGGCGTGCGCGGATGCTGCCACGGCAGGTCGCGACGGCCGTGGCGGTCGAACCAGTCGAGCAGTGCGGGCGCGAAGCGTGCGGAGACCGCGGCCGAAGCGGTCGACGCCACTGCGGCCGTCGTCGGAGCTGCGTCCGCCCGCGCACCGCACGCGGCTTTTTTCGTGGCACTTGCGGCCTTGCGCCCGTCTCGTGCACTCATCGCCGCACCTCGATCTCCACGCCCTCGAGCGTGGCACCGGAGATGTCCAGCTGCGGCGTGGTCAGCCGGGCATCGAGCGGCGGCAGCGGTGAGCCTTCCTGGGTGTTCATCCACGCCAGGATGTCGTCGATCCGGAAGCGCGCATCGAAGCGGGTGGCATCGCGCGCCAGCTCCAGCGCGATCTCGTCGGACAGATTGGTCGCGCCGTCGTAGCGCAGCGCGAAGGGCAGCGGCGCATCCGAGGCGCCGATCGGCGCGGGCAGGGCCGGCCAGCCGTCCGGCCAGTCCGGCATGCGGCCGCGCAGGTCGAGCGCGAGCCGGTCGCCCACCGCCAGCCGGCCTGCGGCATCGAAGCTGGGCAACATGCCGTCCGCGCGCAGCGCCGCCCCCGCGGGCGCGAGCCGCAGCGTCCCGTCCTGCCAGCGCAGCGGGCCGTGCAGGCCGAGCGTGAACGGCAGCCGCGTGTCGCCGGCCACGTAGGCGGTGGAGGCCCCGAAATGCGCCGGAACCAGTGCGATGACAGCATCGTCCGGCGCATTGCCCAGACGCAGCGGCCCGGAGAGCACCAGCGCGGCCGGCAGGCGCCAGCCTTCGCGCTGCACGGTGGCGCGGCCGGCAATGCCGACGCCGGCGCCATCCGCCGGCCGGGTCAATGCGAGCGCGAGATCGAACGGCACCTGCGTGCCCGCATCGACATAGCGCCCGCGCAGCCGCGCGGCGACGGCGCGCTCGGGATGCAGCGATGGCAGGTCGATGGCCATGCCCTCGATGCGCCAGCCGCTCTCTCCGCCAGCGCTGGCGTCGCTGTCCAGCCGGCCGTCGCGGATGCGCAGGCCGTCGGTGAGGACCGGAATGCGGGTGTCGCCGCTCGGCGGACGCCGCGCCAGCCAGTCCAGCAGCACGGTCAGGTCGAGCTGCGGGGCCTCCAGCTCCACCCGCTGCAGGGTGAGGTCGGCGCCGCGGCTGCGCAGGGTGGACCAGGGCAGCGACACCAGCACGCGCTCGGCGCGCAGCAGCACGCGTCCGCCGCCGCGCTCGCGCGCGACCAAATCGCGCAGCACCAGCTGCGGCGTGCCGCGCAGGCGGCCTGCATTCTCGCCCGTCGCCTGGATATCGAGGTCGAGCGCCGCGCCGACGCGATCCAGCAATATCGGCACCGAACGCTCCGGCTGCAGCAGCCAGGCGCCGACCAGCCACAGCATCGCCAGCACCACCAGGCTCACGCCCAGCCGACGTAGCCACAGCGGGCGCAGCAGGGCCGGAGCGCTCCAGCGTTCGGTGTCTTCGGTCATGGGTGGCAGCGGGGGACGAGCCGTCGCGGACTCAGCCGCCCAGCCGCTCGGGCAGCAGCGCGTCGACGAAGGCCTCGGCCTCGAACACGCGCAGGTCTTCCGGGCGCTCGCCGATGCCGGCGAAGCGGATCGGGATGCCGAACTCGCGCGCCAGGGCGAAGATCACCCCGCCCTTGGCGGTGCCGTCCAGCTTGGTCACCACCAGCCCGGTCACCCCGGCCGCGGCGTGGAACTGGCGCAGCTGCGAGAGCGCGTTCTGGCCGGTGGTGCCGTCGATCACCATCAGCACCTCGTGCGGTGCCGATTCGTCGAGTTTGCCGAGCACGCGTTTGATCTTGCCCAGCTCGGCCATCAGCCCCTGCTGGGTGTGCAGGCGGCCGGCGGTGTCGGCGATCAGTACCTCGGTGCCGCGCGCCTTCGCGGCCTGCAGCGCGTCGAACGCGACCGAGGCCGGGTCGGCGTTCTGGCCCTGCGCGATCACGGTCACGCCGTTGCGCTGGCCCCAGGCCTGCAGCTGCGCGACCGCGGCGGCGCGGAAGGTGTCGCCGGCGGCCAGCATCAGGCTGCGGCGCTCGCCCTTGAAACGATGCGCCAGCTTGCCGATGGTGGTGGTCTTGCCCACGCCGTTCACGCCGACGGTGAGGATGACGAAGGGCCTGGCGGCCGGGTCGATGCGCAGCGGCTGCGCCACCGGCGCCAGCATCGCCAGCAGCTCGGCACGCAGCGCGGCCAGCAGCGCCTGGGCGTCGGCGAACTCGCGCGCCTTCATGCGTTTGCGCAGGCCTTCCACCAGCTGCGTGGTCGCACCCACGCCGACATCGGCGGTGAGCAGCGCGGTCTCGATCTCGTCCAGCAGGTCGTCGTCGAGTTTGGGATTGCGCAAGAACAGCCCGCCGACGCTGCGCGCGAAACCGCTGTTGCGCAGGCGCTCGCGCCAGCCGGGCTTGCCCGCCGCCGCCGCGGGCGCCGCGGCCTGCGAGCCGTCGGCGAGGGTGCTGTCGGCGGGCGTGGTCTCGGCAAGCGTGCTTTCGACGAGCATGCTTTCGACGAGCGCGCTCTCGACAAGCGCGCTTTCGGCAGGTGCGCTTTCGGTCGATGGGGCGGTGTGAAGGGCGCCCACATCGCCGCCGGGCTGCACATCGGCCCGCACATCGGCCTGCATGGGCGCGGCCTCCGTCGCATCGGCTGCCTGCGGCGCTGCATCGAGCGCGAGCTGCGGTCCGAGCGCAAGCACGGGGTCGACTGCCGACACGGGTTCGATCACCTGCGCGGGGTGGGGTGCGATGCCGTCGCTGTCGGGTACGGTGCGCGCGCCCTCGGCGAGCGGGGCGATGTCCGCCGCCGGCGATATCACCGGCACCGCGCCGGGGGCGGGCTGCGGCCGAAGGGCCGCGGCATCGGTGGGCGCGGCCGGCGTTGCCGGAGTCTCGGCCGGGGGCTGGGCCGCAGGCGCGTCGGGTTTCTTGCGGCGGAAAAAGGGAAACATGCGGATCCGGTCGGAAGTGGGAAGCGAAGCGGGGGGAGGAGCGTAGGAGAAGCGGGAGCAGGAGCGAGTCGGTCGAGATGGCGCCGGCCTGCGCCCATTCAAGCGCGATCGGTGCGATCCGCGCAGCGGCGGCGGGCGATCAGCCCGCGTCGTCTGCGCGACGCTCGACCCGCCAGGGCGGGTGGCGCCGCATCGCGCCGGCGCGGTACAGGCAGATCAGGTTGCCGGACGGGTCGCGCAGCCGCGCCTCGCGCCACAGCCAGCGCTGGTCCGCAGGCAATGCCTCGAACACGAATCCGTCGGCCTGCAGCCGCGCCACCAGTGTGTCCAGATCGTCGTGCTCGAAGTACAACGTGAAGCCGCTGTCCGGAGACACGCCGCTTGTGGACGCGCTGTCGGTAGACGGGGCGTCGGCGTCGTGCCGTGCATTCGCATCGGGCCGCGGAGCCGGTTCCATGGCATGTCCGGAGGCGTGCTCGACGGCATGCAGCGAGAAGGTGGCCTCGCCCTGGGTGCACTCGAAACGCGCGTAGTGGGGGCTGTCGACGATCTGCAGGAAGCCCATGCGCCGGTAGAACGCAGCGGAGGCGGCGAGGTCGCGGGCGGGCAGGGTGACCTGGTTCAGATTCATCTGGCTTAGGTTCGTCTGGTTCAGGCTTGTCTGGCTCAGGCTCGTCCGGCTCAGGCTCGTCCGGTTCAGGCTCATCTTGTCCGGATTCGCCTTGTCCAGATGCACGGCCGGCCTGGTGACCGGGATCGCAGGCATCCGGCGCGCTCTGGGCGGATCGGGCCGGATGGTCGAGAATGCCGGGATGGTATCACCCGCCTCCACGACGCCCCGATGAAGCGCCGCCCACCCACGCACCCGCGCGCGGCTTCGCGCACACCGCAGGGCACGGCCTCGGCCGCCGCCCGGTCGCCGGGCACGGTGCGCATCGTCGGCGGGCGCTGGCGCGGCACCAAACTGGCGGTGCCGGACCGCCCGGGGCTGCGCCCGACCTCCGACCGCGTGCGCGAAACCCTGTTCAACTGGCTGCTGCCGATGCTGCCCGGCGCGCGGGTGCTCGATGCGTTCGCCGGCAGCGGCGCCCTGGGGCTGGAAGCGGTCTCGCGCGGTGCCGCCGAAGCGGTGCTGATCGAACGCGACCCAGGCCTCGCCCAGTCCCTGCGCGCCACGGTCGAGCGCCTGCATGCCGCCGACCGGGTGCAGGTGGTCGGCGACGACGCCCTGCGCTGGCTGGCGCGCACGCCAAGCCCGGCGTCCGGGCAGCGCTTCGACCTGGTGTTCCTCGACCCGCCCTTCGCCGGCGACGCCCAGGGCGGGCTCTGGGCGCGCGCCTGGGCCGCCGCCGAGCCCTGGCTGACGGATGAGGGTTGGCTGTATCTGGAGAGTCCGAATCTGGAGAGTCCGAATTTGGAGAGTCCGAATTTGGAGAGTCCGAATCTGGAGAAGCCGAGTCCGGAGACACCGAATCCGGCCAGACCCAATCCGGACACCGCCGCGCCGACCGGCGACGGCGCAGGCACCGGCGCGGCCGGCGAGCTTCGAGCCGGCTGGGCCCTGCACCGCGAAGGTCGCACCCGCGATGTGCGCTACGCGCTGTATCGGCGGAGCGCTGCGGCGCGCGATGGCGCCGCCCCGGTCCATACGCCGGCGTGCGGCTGATGTCGCGGCCCGCTGCCACTACACTGTCGCGCAATCCCCTTCCGCGAGCCGCCTCTCCGATGACCACGCCCCGCAACCGTATCGCGGTCTATCCCGGCACCTTCGACCCGATCACCAACGGGCATCTGGACCTCGTCGAACGCGCCGCGCCGCTGTTCGAACGCCTGGTGGTCGGCGTGGCCGAGAGCCCGAGCAAGCGCCCGGCGCTGCCGCTGGAGTTGCGGGTGGAGCTGGCGCGCGAGGTGCTGGGGCGGTTCGAGAACGTGGAAGTCCGCGGTTTCGACTCGCTGCTCGCGCATTTCGTTTCGGATGTGGGCGCCGGCGTGCTGCTGCGCGGCCTGCGCGCGGTGTCGGATTTCGAGTACGAATTCCAGCTCGCCAGCATGAACCGGCATCTGATTCCCGATGTCGAGACGCTGTTCCTCACCCCGGCCGAGCAGTACGGCTTCATCTCGTCCTCGCTGGTGCGCGAAGTCTCGCGCCTGGGCGGCGATGTCTCCGGTTTCGTACCGGCGGCGGTGGCCCGGGCACTGCGCGCCGAACGCGGCGGCTGAGCCTGCACCGGGCCCAACGAGCCCGCTCGCTACCCGGTCCGGACGCGCCGTGCCCTCTCCGGCGCCGCGCACGGTCCGCTCACCGAACGCGCACGGCGTGTCTGCGTGCGTGCCGCGGCGCTTTTCGGCGATACTTCGCCGGTCGTCATCCATTCCGGAGTCCGCCCATGCACCCCATTTCCACCGCCCCCGCCCGCATCGCTTCGCGCCTGCTGGTCGCATTCGCACTCGCGTTGCCACTGGCCGCCTGCGGCGGCAAGGACGAGGCGCCGAAGGTCGAGAAGCAGGCCGTTGCCGTTCCGACCACCGAAGACGCTTCCGCCTGGCGCGCCTACGTCTCCTACGTGGTCGGCGAAAACATGAAGGGCATCACCAATTCGCCCTTCGTCTATCTGCTGCCGGCCGAAAGCACCGAAGACTTCCAGGGCGCGTACGACCGCCTGCTGGAGAAGGCCGCGGGCGACGTCGAACGCGGCATCCTGCCCGGCAACATGCTCGCCTTCGCGATGGCTTCGCCGAACTCGGCCAAGGGCGCCGAGCTCGCCATCGCGTCCTTCGCGAAGGTCCAGCCCGACAAGCTCAAGGACGTGCGCCTGCTCTACATCGGTCAGGCCGAGGACGAAGCGCGGGTCAAGGATGCGGTGGCCGCTTCCGGCGTCGAGTTCGTGTTCGTCCGCACCAATTGATCATCGGCGCCCTGTTTCCCGAGCGTCGCTCCACGCGCCGCTCGGGGCATCCTCCCGACGCGTCTCTCGACGCGCCAGCCGCTGGCTGGGGCCGGCTTCCGTGCCGGCCGCAGCCGCCGGCCGTACCTCTGCGCCACGCCCCATGTCGCTGAAGATCAACGCGCTCTGCGTCAACTGCGACGTGTGCGAACCGGCCTGCCCGAATCGCGCCATTTCGCAGGGCGAGACCATCTACGTCATCGACCCCGCGCGTTGCACCGAATGCGTCGGCCACTACGACGAACCGCAGTGCGTCGTGGTGTGTCCGGTCGAATGCATCGACCCCGATCCCGACCATCCCGAGACGCAGGAGGCGCTGCTGGCCAAGCTGCGCCGGCTGCAGCAGGAGGAGCCATGAGCCGCATGCCGTCCGTATCCCATGCCTTTGCCGGACTCGAGGTTGCCGGCCTCGAGGTTGTCGGACGCGTCGCGGCCGTGCTGCGGTCGGTGCATGCGCCGAGGCCGGCGCTGCTGGCGCTGCTGTTCGCCTTCGCACTGCCGACGGTGGCGGCCGATGGCGGCCGTGCACCGACGCACACGTCCGCGGCGAAGGCCTCGGCCGGCAAGCCGGGCGTCGCGGCCATCGCCAGCGCGCATCAGCTCGCCACCGACGCAGGTTTCGAGATTCTCGAAGCCGGCGGCAACGCCTTCGACGCCGCAGTCGCGGTCTCGGCGGTGTTGTCGGTGGTCGAACCGATTTCCTCGGGCCTGGGCGGTGGCGGTTTCTTCCTGCTGCACGATGCGAAAACCGGCAAGGACGTGTTCGTCGACGCGCGCGAGACCGCGCCGGCTGCGGCCACGCAGCAGGAATATCTCGATGCCGATGGCGGTTTCAATCGCGACCGCGCCACCAACGGCCCGTGGTCGGCCGGCATTCCCGGCCTGCCTGCGGGTCTGGTGCACCTGTCCGAGCGTCACGGCCGGCTGCCGCTGAAGACCACGCTGGCCCCGGCCATCCGCATCGCGCGCGAGGGCTTCCCGGTCTACGAGCGCCTCGCGAAGGGTTACGCCCAGCGCGGCAAGGTGATGGAACGCTATCCCGGCACCCGCGCGGTGTTCCTGGCCGACGGCGATGCCCTGGAGGAGGGCGAGCTGTTCCGTCAGCCCGATCTGGCGCGCACGCTCGAACGGCTGGCCGCGAAGGGCCATGCCGGCTTCTACCGCGGCGAGACCGCGCAGCAACTGCTGGACGGCGTGGCCGCCGAGGGCGGGCGCTGGACCCCGCAGGAGCTGGCCGGCTATCGCGTGCGTCTGCGCGAGCCGCTGCGCTTCAACTACGACGGCTGGAGCATCGTCACTGCGCCGCCGCCGTCCTCGGGCGGGGTCGCGCTGGCGCAGATGCTGCAGATGCTCGAGCCCTGGGACCTCAAGGCCCTGCCCGAGACCCGCCGCGTGCATCTCACCGTCGAAGCCATGCGCCGCGCGTTCCGCGACCGCACCTTCTATCTGGGCGATCCGGATTTCGTCGACATCCCGATGCGCACCCTGACCAGTCGCGATTACGCCGCGGGCCTGCGCGCCGGCATCCATCCGGACAAGGCCACGCCCAGCGACCTGCTGTCCGGCGAGGCGACGCCGCTGGAAGACGAGGAAACCACTCACTTCTCGATCATCGACGCCGACGGCAACCGTGTCGCCGCGACGCAGACGGTCAATCTCACTTTCGGTTCCGGCCTCATCCCGCCCGGCACCGGCGTGCTGCTCAACAACGAGATGGACGACTTCGCGCTGAAGCCCGGCACGCCGAACGCGTTCGGCGTGATGGGCTTCGATGCCAACGCACCGCAGCCGGGCAAGCGCATGCTCAGTTCGATGACGCCCACGTTCATGGAATCGCCGGAGAGGGTGACCGTGCTCGGCACGCCCGGCGGCAGCCGCATCATCACCATGGTGCTGCTCGGCGTGCTCGGCTATGCCGACGGCCTGGACGCGCAGGCGGTCGCCGCGTTGCCGCGCTACCACCACCAGTGGATGCCCGATGCCATCGGCACCGAGCGCGACGCGCTGCCGGACGCCGTGGTCGAGGCGCTGCGCGCGATGGGGCATACCGTGGTCACGCCGAAGGACGCGGTCGACGGCCGCCGCTCCAGCGACGCCTGGGGCAATCTGCAGACGGTGGAGTGGGACCGCAGAAGCGGGCAGGTGCGCGCCGGTACCGACCCGCGCAATCCCGTCGGCAAGGGGCGGGTGGGCGAGACGCGGGCGGGTGCGACCCGCAGCCGCGGCAAGGCTCAGTCGGCGGCCATGGCCGGCGGCGCCGGCTCCGGTCGATAGACGACCACGCCCGCGTCTACCCGCTGCCCGTCGCGCATCCCGCCGAGCAGCCAGTAATCGCCGTCGAAGGCGAGCAGGCCGCGGTGGTCCATCGTCGCCTCGGGCAGCGGTGGCTGCGCCTGCCAGCTGTCGCCGGGGACGTCGTAGGTCTGGGCCTGCGCCGAGGGTGCGGACGGGCGGCCGTCGTAGCCGATGCCGTCGTAGTTGTAGGGGTTTTCGCTGCCGCCGACGAACAGCAGGCGCCAGCCTTTCGTGTCCGCGGCGGCGCCCATGCGGTACCGCGGCGGGCCGGGGTGCGGCGGCGCCGGTCTCCATTCGATGCGTTCCGGCGCGGAGGTCGATACCGCCCCGCGCCAGCACTCCGCAGATGCAGTGAATGTGCGCTTGCCCTCGACGACATCCAGGCGCACGCCGTCGCAGACCAGCAAAACGCCACCACTGCCGTCGAAGTCCCTCATCAGCGCACCGGCGTGGCCGAAGACGGGCGTGCCGGGGTAGGGCGTGGCCTCGCGCCAGCGGTCTTCGCGTGCATCGTAGACCTGCACGAGGTCGACATTCCTGTCCTGATGCCAGCCCGAGACCAGATAGATCCAGCGATCCGCCAGCACCAGCGAGACGCTGTCGTCGACGGGCGTGGGCATCGGCGCCACCTGCCGCCAGCTGCGCGTGGCGGGGTCGAAACGCAGCACGTCGGGCGTCGAGACCTCGTGCCCGTCCGGGTCGACGGTATAGCCGCCGAACAGGAACACGGCGCCCTGCGCGGATGCGGCGGTCGCCGCCAGCCGTCCACGTTCCACCGGCACTTCCTCCAGCGTCGTCCACGTCCCGCGACACGGGTCGTACTCGAATGCGGCACGGGTGATGTCGGCATGGGTGCGCCCCGCGCCCAGCCCGAGAAAGCTGTACATCCGCGGGCCGTTCGCGGTATCGACCAGCGCCACGGCGTTGTTGCTGACCGCCAGCGGCATCGCGGAGGCGGTCGTGGCACCGCTTCCCTGCGGACAGGCGGTTTCGGCCTGCACCGCGGCGTCTGGCGCAGGCGCGCAGGCGCACAGGGCGCAGACGAGCGCGACGTACGCCAGCGCATGCGGCAGCACGCGCGAAGCAGGGTGCGGCCCGCATGGCGGGTGCGGAATGAAGTGCGGCCCGCATGGCGGGCCTTGGACGGAAGCGGGATGCGGCATCGCCGCAGTCTGCGCGGGTCGGCAGCGCCAGGCAAGCGGACGCACGCGCACTTTGCCCCCGCTATCGTCCATAATCCCCGGCGCATCCCCCGCCGGCGCAATATTCTGCGACCCGCGCCCGTGTTCCCCTTTCCGGAACGTTTTCGCGCCATGCCCAAGAAAAAGATCGTCGCCCGGCTTTCTCCCATTCACGGCAACGGCGTGTTCGCCGACGAGGCCATCGCCAAGGGCGAACGCATCGTCCGCTACAAGGGCAAGCTGCGCGATCACGATGCGGTCGACCGCATCTACGGCGAACAGGAAGAGAACGGGCACACCTTCCTGTTCACGCTCAACGAGGAATATGTCGTCGACGCCAACGTCGACGGCAACGTCGCGCGCTGGATCAACCACAGCTGCCAGCCCAACTGCGAGGCGGTGATCGAAGAGAACGACAAGGGAAAGCGGCAGAAGGACAAGATCTTCATCCAGGCGATCCGCGACATCGCGCCGGGCGAGGAGCTCACCTACAATTACGGCATCGTGCTGGACGAACCGCATACGGCGAAACTCAAGAAGCTCTGGGGCTGCCGCTGCGGTTCGAAGCGCTGTACCGGCACCATGCTCCAACCCAAGCGCAAGACCCGCGCCTCCGCCTGATCGGCAGGAGTCATGCCCAGGGCAAGACGATCGAGGGACCGGTCGCGATCATGCACACGCAACGCAGCCCCGTGAATCGCCGTCCGTGCCGGGATGAGAGTCTGTCGCGTCCGTTCGCGCGTCTGCGTGCCGCGCGCGCGATGCGCACGGGAGTGTGCGAGTCCGCGCGCGGCGCCGGCGCCGGGTGTCGTCTGCGGTTCCGGTCGGCCGCATGGTGGGTCTGCATCTTCGCCGTGCTGTGGGTGCTCGCCCTGCCTGCGCATGCGGTCGAGATCGACGGCGTGCTCGCGGCGGGCGAGTGGGACGACGGCCATCGTGTCGACGATTTCCGGATGACCCAGCCGCTGACCCGCGCCCCGTCCGCGCATCCCACCGTCGCCTGGCTCAAGGCCGTCCCCGAGGGGCTCGCGGTGGCCTTCCGCAGCGAACAGCCGCCTAGCGTGGTCCGCACGCGCGAGCGTTTCGAGCGCGACCGCAACGGCAATGTCGACCGGGTCAATCTCTATGTCGATTTCGATGGCGACGGGCGCAGCGGCTACAACTTCATGCTCGCGCTGTCCGGCGGCATCGGCGACAGCACCATCAGCAACGAGAACCAGTTCAATGCCGACTGGGACGGACGCTGGCTGCATGCGGTGTCCGAGGACGAGACCGGCTGGTCGGCGGAAATGCTCATCCCCTGGCATATCGCGCCGATGCGCGAGGGCGTCGACGGCCGGCGCACGATCGGCATCGCGCTGGATCGCGTGGTCGGCGACACCAACGAGCGCATGACCTGGCCGGCGATCAGTTTCAACGATCAGCGCTATCTGAGCGCGCTCGAATCCATCCAGGTCGCCGCCTACGACCAGTCGCTCCTCGCAGTGACGCCCTACGTGGTCGGGCTCTACGACAACATCGCGCGCGAGACCCATCTCGACGCCGGGCTGGACCTGTTCTGGAAGCCCAACGGACGCTTCCAGCTCAGCGCCACGCTCAACCCCGATTTCGGCCAGGTCGAGAGCGATGCGATCGTGGTCAACTTCAGCGCGATCGAGACCTTCTTCGGCGACAAGCGTCCGTTCTTCACCGAGAACCAGGGCCTGTTCGAGGTGCCGTTCGGCTCCACCGGCAGTGCGCAGCAACTGCTGTATACCCGTCGCGTCGGCGCGCCCGCCGACGACGGCAGCGGCGCGGGCGAGGTCGCCTATGCGGCCAAGGTCAACGGCAGCCTCGGCGGTTACAACTACGGCGTGTTCCTGGCCAGCGAAAAGGGCGATGCCGGCCGCGATTTCTACGCCCTGCGCGCGACCCGCGACTTCGATTCGCAGGGCTTCGGCGCCACCCTGACCCGGGTCGAGCGGCCGTTTCTGGACCGCACCGCCACGGTGCTGGGCGTGGATCACCGCTGGGCGCCGCATCCGGCCTGGAACGTGCGCACCACCCTGGTGGGCTCGCAGATCGACCAGCACGGAAGCACGCAGCGCGACAGCGGCGCGCAGATGCGCATCGAGCACGACCTCGGCCACGGCTGGCAGCACCAGCTGTACCTGCTGCACCTGGGCGATGCGCTGCAACTCAACGATTTCGGTTTTCTCGAGCGCAACGACTACAACTTCGCGCGCTACGACCTGTCGCATCGTGTGACCGATCTGCCCGAGTCCTCGCGCTTCAGCTCGCATACCTGGCGCTGGGCGACGTCGCACCGCACCGACGATGGCGGCACCTTCCTCGCCGACGCCTTCACCCTCAATCGCAACAGCGAACGACGCGACGGGGGCCACGAGGCGTTCGACTTCACCTATCGGCCGCCCGGCAACGACGTGCTGATCACCCGCGGCAACGGCACGCTGAAGGTGCCGGACATGCTGTTCGGCTATTACGAGCGCTTCTTCCCGCGCAAGGACCACTGGTCGTTCTACGGCAGCCTCTACTACTTCGCGGAAGGGCTGGGCGGCATCGGACGCGGCGGTTGGAGCGTGTTCGCCGAGCCGCGCTACGCGGTCAACGACCGGCTCACCTTCACCGCCGGTCTCGAGCTGCAGCGCGATCCGGAGTGGCTGCTGTGGCGGGGCGATCAGGGGCTGGGGACGTACCGCCGCGAACAGGCCTTCCTCAATCTGGCCGCGGTGTGGCTGGTCGACGGCCGTCAGGAACTGCGCGTGCGTCTGGAGTCTCTCGGCCTCGACGCCGAAGGCAAGCGCGCCTGGGACCTCGCCGCCGATGGCCGTGCGGTCCGCAGCGCCCGCGAGATCGACGATTTCGCCCTGAGCAGTCTCGGCTTCCAGGTCCGCTACCGCTACGAATTCGCGCCGCTGTCCTACCTCTACATCGCCTACGTGCGTGGCGGCAGTCTGTTCGATGCCGGCGACGGTCCGTATTCGGCCCAGGATCGATTCAGCCGTGCCTACGACCTGCGCGACAGCGAGCAATTGCTGATCAAGCTGTCCTATCGCTTCGAGCTGTGAAGTCCGCGGCTTCGGCCGCGCACGGGCAGGGAGCGCCGGATGCACGACATTCGTCGCGGTCGATGCGGCAGTCGGGCGGGGCGTCGATGCACAGGCGGACCTGACGGTTGTGTCCACGGCCCGTGCGTTGGGTTCGGAACACGATGCCCACATTCCCCAGCCGCAGTCGCTCGCCGGTGAGCACCGAGCAGACGTAGCGTTCGCCGCGGCGTGCCGGGGTCGCCCGAATCGGGGTTCCGTCGCAGGTCAATACGCTGCCGAGCGGAGCGGTGAGGTCGATCAGCACATGCTCGCGCAACCTGCCGCGCACGGTCAGGCGCACGCCGTCACCGATCCGCACCGCCTGGCCGATGCGACGGGTCAGGGCGAGCACGACACGCTCCGCTCGCTGTCCAGCCGTGCCTGGGTGCGCAGACGACGGATGCAGATCCTGGCTTCGCGCTCCGCGACCAGGCGGGCGGCGCCCGCTTCGTCGCAGCCCGCGGAGCCGCCGCTCCGGGCCACGTCCATGCGCCGGTGACCGGCATGCACGCCGGTGTCCGGTGTGACGCTCGGCAGACGGCTGATCTGCAGCTGGATGTCGCAGTCGTCGTTGGCGGCGATTTCGTGCCGGTCCAGATACAGACCGATCTCCACCTGGATATCGTCCACGGTGAAGCAGTCGCCGGTCAGCAGCGGCAGCAGATAGCGGGTGTGCGATGCGTCGACGGCTTCGCCATGCAGCGCGTCGTGCGCGAAACGCACGTCGCTGTGCCGTGCCGCGATCACCGAGAGCGTGACGCTGTCGCGCTGCCGTTCCAGCACGGTCAGCCGGATGCGCTCCTCGATGCAGATGGTGTCGTGGGTCCGACACTCGACGTATTCCATCGCCCCCTCCCTGTGATGTCGAAGCTCGAGGGCGTCGCGCCTTGCGCCACGTCGTCCGGTCGAACCGCTGCGCCGTCCTTTGCCCCTTCCCGGCGGACCGATGTTGCCGGTGTCGGACGGACGGTTAGCGAATAGTTATCACACTTCCCGAATCTGTCAAGAATCGGGCTATACTGGCCCTGAAGCGGGCCGAGTCGGATTCCGGAGTGATTGGGATGGACAAGTACGCGCAGGCGTTCGCCGAGGCGATGGAACAAACCGGGATGCGCAACACCACCGTCGCCGAGCAGCTCGGGGGCGTGGTGGTCTACAACAACGTCTCGCAGTGGCGTACCGGGCGCAGGCCCATCCCTGCGGAGCACGCCGTGCCGATCGCCCGGCTGCTGGGCGTCCCGCCGGAACGCATCAGCAAGGCCTACGAGCGCCAGCTGCGCGCCGAGTCGGCCAAGATCGCGATGTCGGCCATCGGCAGCGGCACCGGCACCGTTCCCGGCGAGCATGTCGTTCTGGAGCGCCTGGCCGAGTTCGGCCGGGGCGAAGGGCCCGAGCGCATCTGGCTCCCGCAGTTCCTCCTCAAGCGCGAACTTGCGCTGGCCCAGATCGAGCACATCCGCTGGACCATCCAGCTCTCCCGCGCGATGGAACCGGACATCAAGCGTTTCGGTCTGGTGCTGGTGGATACCACCGCCAATCACCATGATGACCTGATCGACGGCAACATCTACGCCTACAGCCTCTGGGGCCGCGCCGATATCCGTCGGGTCGCCTCCCGCCGCGAGGGCTGGTCGCTGGTGGCGAGCAGTCGCGACATCGAACGCGTCGACGTGGACGCATCGGACCTGCCGAATCTGCAGATCCACGGCGCGGTGGTCGGCTGGTTCTGACTCCCGGGCCCCGATCCCGTCGGTTCCCATCGCGGGCGTCCACAGAGCGACAGGCTGCCGGCAGACGTCCGAATCGGTACCAATTCACCCGCATGCCGGCAGAGCCCCCGGCTGCAGCGCGTGCTGCGAAAAATCCCAAGCATTTGAATTGAAAGGATTTTGATGCGAGGCGTCTGACCGCGCCTGCCTGCCGCTTGTCGGAAGATCGGGTACTTTGCACCCACCGGACGCCGGACGACACGGCGCCGCAATCGCCGGGCTTCAACGCAAGCGGACACTCGCGCAACGCTTCGGCCTTCGCAACGCCATGAAAACAAAGGAAATTTCAGGTATTGTCCGCGATCCGCGACGATAGCTGCAGGCCGTCCTGCCCATCGTGCCTGTACGGCCGGGCCTCGATACCCGCCTCGACCGCCAAAAACGTGCCGTTATGCATGCCTTCAGGTCTATGATTGGGCCTAGAATGCGGTTGTAACACTGGCGGCGACCGGCAAGGGAATGCACCATCGTCATGTCGTCTCGTATTGCATCGACAGCACAGGGAGAGGCCGTGGAACGGATCAAGGGAAGCGATATCGCCAAAGGGCTGGCACTGGCGACGGCATACTGCGGCGCCTATCTGGCGTCCTGGTACCTGTCGTTGGACCAGTGGTTCCTGCCCGCCGGCCTGCGGGCCGCGGCCCTGCTGTTCCTCCCCACACGCTATTGGCCCTACGCTTTCGCGGGCGACGCGGCGGCGCTGTTGGTCATCCGTGGACCCAAGGCCGAGGTCTACAGCGAGGAATGGGCCTATCTGAGCCCGCTGCTGCTGATGCCGCTGATCGCCCTCCCGGTGGTCATGCTGCGCAAGCATCTGGGCAACCTGCGGCAGAAGTGGAAGTGGCTGCCGATGATCGCGCTCGGTCTGGCGATCTGGGCCACGGTATGCAACCTGACGCTCAATGTCGTGCTCGCCGGTCCCGGCGCAGACGAGCCCACCAGTGCCCTGCACGACTATTTCCGCATCGCGGTCGGTCAGTTCCTGGGCATCATGCTGCTGGTCCCACCCTTGTTCGTCTGGTCGCGTCGGCGCGAGAGTGCGCAGCAGGGCTGGGGGCTGCTTCGCGACATGGTGCTCGCAGGCGGCGTGCTGGCCTTCCTGTACAGCGCCGTCGTGGTCCCGGGCGGGGTGTCGCCCGAGGTCACCCAGGGCCTGCTGATGATGATGATCCTGCCTGCCGCCGGGCTCACCCTGATCCATGGGTGGCGGGGGGCTGCCTTGGGCACGGTCATGGTGAACGTCACGATCGGTCTGACCCTGGTCAGGGTCAACATCCCGGGTGCGCACGACAGCGTGGCCTTCATCGCCCAGCAGGCGCTGGCGGTAGTCGGCTCCGCGCTGCTCGTGCTGGGCACCGTGATTTCCGAACACCACGAACGCGCCCAGCGCTCGGGGCTGGCTGAGCAGGACGCGCTGCGCCTTGCGCACAGCAGCTTCCAGTCGGCGGAACACATGCTGCGCGAGCATCTGCTGTACATGGCGCAGATGCAGATGATGCTGGACGACGAGCGGAAGGAGCTCGCGGCCTGGCTGAAGTCGCGGGGCCATTACGAAGCGGCGATGGACATCAACAGCCGCGGCGTGATGCATCGCCGCGTATTCGATGAACAGGCCTTGGCGCTGTATCCGATCCGGATCGAGGAGCAGGGCCTGTACGCCGTGGTCCACTCCGAAGCCTTCAGCGATTTCTGGGCTGGTCAGGCCGAAGTGCTGTACTCGCTGCGCGGACAGCCGCGTGATCTGTCGGTGGAGCTGCAGCTGACGGCCTATCGCTGCCTGTGTCACGCGATGGCACTGTTCTCCGAGTGCGAACCGGCCGAAGTGCGGATCAAGATGCGCGTATGGCGTGGTGCGCGGCGCCGCGGCATCGTGCTGTTCATCGATGCGGTGCCGGGTGCGGCCGCACAGCCGAGCCAGGCCGGTGTCGCCGCCGCCGGGCTGCTGGCCGCCCGGGTGAAAGCCCATGGCGGCGTCGTGCGCCGCCATGGGCATCGGGTCGGCGTGCTGCTGACCGAGCCGCGGGAATCCTCCCCCTGCTTCAATATTCCAGTGGCCGCACTTTCCAGCGTTCCACCGTTCCATCCTGGTACAAGGTGACCTCGACGTTGTCCGCCGAGTAGAGCGTGTACGGAATGCCGCCGGGCGTGACCGAAGACGACGTCGTGACACGATCGGCATCGCTGCCGACCGGCAGCACCCACAGGGTGGATTCGATCATGCCGACAGCGGCGCGCACGTTGCCGTACTGGTCGTTGATCTGCACATACTCCACGCCGTCGCGCAGGAACTTGTAGACGCTCCAGGCGGGATGGCTCGCGAGATCGGGCGCGTCCGGGAACGATTCGCCCAGTCCGATGGACGTGGTCTCCGGTGCCCCGTTGCGGTCCGAGGGGCAACCGCACCCAGCCTGCGCCACCGGGCTGGCGAGGACGGCCGCCAGCGCGAGGGCCAGTGGGTACAGTGGCAGTTGAGCGGTGTATTTCATCATCATGTCTCCTTGATGGACTACGTCGACGACGTATCAATTTAGTTAGCAAAACCGTGCGATTTTTGTCGATCGCTAACGGTCGATCCCCCCGCACCATGGTGTTCCCCGCGGGTCGCACGACGTTATCACCAACGAGCAGGCGCAATTTTCCGGGCGCCCGGTTTTGCGACGCACGGCGCGTGAGGGATGTGCGTTCGCAATACGCGCGCTTTCGGCTGCGCGCTGCGCAGCATGCTCAGGGAATGCGATCGCGGCAGGGTGCCGCGTCGGCCTCACTCCAGTTCGCGATGGAACACCGAGACTTCCCGCCAGCCGCGCGCGCGCGCGTGCGCGGCGAGGGTTTCTGCCAGATAGACCGAACGGTGCTTGCCACCGGTACAGCCGAAGGCGACGGTGATGTAACTGCGGGTATCGGCCTGGATCTTCGGCATCCAGGTATCGAGGAACGCGGCGACCTGGGCGACGTAATCGCCGACCTCGCGCTGCGCATCGAGATACTCGCGGACTTCGTGGTCGCGCCCGGTGTAGGGGCGCAGGCGCGTGTCCCAATGCGGGTTGGGCAGGCAGCGCGCGTCGAAGACGAAATCCGCATCGGCCGGCACGCCGCGTCGGTAGGCGAAGGATTCGAACAACAGCGACACCGGCCGGTCCGAATCCAGCCCGAGTTCGGCGATCACCCGTCGCCGCATCTGGTGCACGTTGAGCTCGCTGGTGTCCACGACCACGTCGGCCTGTTCGCGCAGCGGATGCAGCAACCTGCGTTCGGCGCAGATCGCCTCGGCCAGCGCGAGACCCTGCGCGCTCAACGGGTGACGGCGCCGGGTCTCGGCATAGCGCTTGAGCAGTACGGCGTCGGCGGCATCGAAAAAGATCAGGGTCGGACGCCTGCCGAGCGCGCCGACGCGCTCCAGCCATTCGGGCAGGCGCGAGAGGTCGGCCTGCCGATTGCGCGCGTCGATCGCCACGGCCAGCTTCTCGGGCATGCCGTTGCGATCGGTGGCGCCGCGCACGAAGGCTTCCAGCAGCTCCGCCGGCAGGTTGTCGACGCAGTAGTAGCCGAGGTCTTCGAAGGTGTGCAGCGCGACCGATTTGCCGCTGCCGGACATGCCGCTGACGATGACCAGGTCGCGCGAGGCGCCCGATGTGGCCTGCGCTTCCGGGCTCACTCCGCGCGCTCCAGGAAATGCGAATGCCGGGCCATGAACGCGGCGGCCGGGTCCACGCCCTTGATCCGCAGGATGTGGGTGCGCGCAGCGGCTTCGGTCAGCACCGCGAGATTGCGTCCGGGCATTACCGGCAGGGTGATCTTCGGCACGTCCAGGTCCAGCACGCGCCGGGAGCCGAGATCGCCGGTCAGCCGCTCCATGCCGTCGCCGCCTTCGCGCGGGCTGCTGTCGGGAGCCCCCAGGTGCACGATCAGGCGCAGGTACTTGTTCCGCTTCACCGCGGTGTCGCCGAACATCTGGCGCACGTTGAGGATGCCCAGACCGCGCACTTCCAGCAGGTCCTGCAGCAGCTCCGGACAGGTGCCGTCGAGCACGTCGGGCGCGATCTGGGTGAACTCAGGCGCGTCGTCGGCCACCAGCCGGTGGCCACGGGTCACCAGCTCCAGCGCCAGCTCGCTCTTGCCCGCGCCCGATTCACCGGTGATCAGCACGCCGATGGAATAGATCTCCATGAACACGCCGTGCAGCGTGAGCCGCGGCGCGAGCCTGCGCGCGAGGTGGTATTGCAGGTGGTTGTACAGCTCGTGGCCGCGGGCGGAGGAGCCCCAGAGCGGGGTGTCCATTTCCTCGGCCGCGGCGCGCAGGTCTTCCGGGCAATGCTGGTTCTTGCTGATCACCAGCGCGAGCGGCCTGGCCTGGATGATTTTTTCGATGGTTTCCCAGCGATGACGCGAATCCAGCGCATCGAGCCAGGCCAGCTCCTCGCTGCCGAGGATCTGCACCTTGTTGGGATAGATGATGTTGAGGTAGCCGGCGAGCGACGGCCGGCGGGCGACGGTGTCGACGGCTTCGAGTACACGGTGCTGCCCGCGCTGGCCTGCGATCCAGCGCAGTTCGAGGCGCTCCTGCTGCAGATCGAACAGGTCGCGTGCGCTGATGCTGGTGCTGGTCATGCGAGTGGTGTCGGCTGTACCGCGGCGGAGGAACGAAGCGCCGCACATCGCGGCGGCGCTTCGGGTGGAGAACGCGCTGCGGGCGCGATCAGGCGGCGTCGATGACGGAGTTGAGGCCTTCGCCGCGATGGTGGTCGACCATCTTCTCCTTGTGTTTCATCAGCAGGCGGTCGAGCTTGTCGGTGAGCAGATCGATCGCGGCATACATGTCGTGGGTGCTGGCGTCGGCATGGAGGGTCTTCTTGCCCGGCAGATTGACCGTGGCCTCTGCGGTGTGTTCGGGCTTGTTGACGCTGAGCTGGGCACGGATGTCCATGGGGTGATCGAAGTGCCGTTCCAGGCGCGAGAAGCGGGTTTCGACATAGTCGCGCAGGGCGGGCGTGATTTCGATCTGGTGGCCGTGAATATCGATTTGCATCGGCGGACTCCTCTTTGAATGCCATCGGGGCGGCGACCTGCCACCGTCGTCGGGAGTGCGTGGGCCGAAGCCGCATGCGGCCCGCAGTGGCGCGTCGCGCAATCACAGGGTACCCCACTGTCGGAGGGACGCAAGGCCCGCCGACGGTCTGGATTCAGGAGGGCAGGGACGCCGGGCACAGGCCGCGCGAAACGGCTTCGACCCCCGTGCGCATGCGCGGTGTACGGCCCGCACGACGGTGCGTGCACACCCGGTGGAAGCCCTGTGCCTGCGCGTGCGCCCGCCGCGCCAGGCGCGCCTCAGCCCATGCGCACGCGCTCGTGCGAGGACGGGATGTTCATCGCCTCGCGATACTTGGCCACCGTGCGCCGCGCCACCGGTACGCCGGCGGCCTTCAGGCTGTCGGCCAGGCGCGCATCGGACAGCGGCTTGCGCGGGTTCTCGGCATCGATCAGGCGCTTGATCATCGACTGGATCGCGGTGCTGGAGGCCTCGCCGCCGCCTTCGGTGTTGATGCCGGAGGCGAAGAAGCTGCGCAACGGCAGGGTGCCGCGCGGGGTGAGTACGTACTTGCGCGAGACCGCGCGCGAGATGGTGGATTCGGCCAGGCCCACCTCGTTGGCGACTTCGCGCAGGGTGAGCGGGCGCAGCGCCTGCTCGCCGAATTCGAGAAAGCCCGCCTGCTGCCGGATCAGGCAGCGCATCACCTTCAGCAGGGTGTCGCCGCGGGCTTCGAGGTTCTTGAGCAGCCAGCGCGCTTCCTGCAGACAGCCGCGCAGATAGCTGGCGTCGCTGCCGCTGGCGTGCTGGATCATGGCCTGGTAGCCGCGGTGGATGGTCGGGCGCTGGTGCTGGCCGGCGAGGGCGACCCGCCACATGCCGTTCTGCCGCCAGACCACGCAGTCGGGATTGACGTAGGTGTCGGCGCCGAGGCTGCCCAGGCGCGCGCCGGGCTTGGGGTCGAGCGAACGCACCAGGGCCAGGCCGGTTTCGACCTCGTCCACCGGCAGCTTCAATTCCGCGGCCAGGCCATCCACGCCGAGCTTGGGCAGGCGCTCCAGCGGGCCGGCGACAATCTCCACCGCGGCGTCGAGGCCGGGCGTGTCCTCGTCGAGCGCGCCAAGCTGGATGCCCAGACATTCACGCAGGTCGCGGGCACCCACGCCGAGCGGGTCGAAGCGCTGGATGCGATACAGCACGTTGGCCACTTCCGGCACGGTCGCGTCCATGTCCGGTGCCACCGCCTCGACGATGGCGGCCAGCGACTCGCGCAGGTAGCCGTCGTCGTCGATCGCGTCGATCAGCGCTTCGCCGATGCGCAGGTCGCGCGGCGAGAAGCGCGAGAGCTGGAGCTGCCAGTTGAGGTGGTCGCGCAGCGACTCGGTGCTGCTGTAGCGGTCGAGCGGGTCGCCGCCGCCGTCGTCGTCGAAACTGCCGCCGCTGCCGCTGCCCCAGGTCTCGTCGAGGCCGTGCTCCCAGCGGTCGTCGCCGTCGTTGTCGCTGCGCGCGTCCTCGGATTCCACGACCGATTCGGCCGGCGCTTCGGCGGCCACCTCGGGTTCGCCGCCATCACCCTGGCCCTCGTCCCAGTCCAGCAGCGGGTTGCTTTCCAGCGCCTGGGTGATCTCGGCCTCCAGCTCCATCGACGACAGTTGCAGCATGTGCAGGGCCTGGCGCAGCTGGGGCGTCAGGACCAGTTGTTGGCCGAGGGAGGTCTGCAGGCGTGCTTTCATGTCCTTCGATTCTTCATCGCGGCTTCCTGCCGCGCAAGTCGTCCACCGGCAAGACGGCGGCGACGGTCACAGTCTGAACGACTCGCCCAGGTACACCCGGCGCACGTCGGGGTTGGCCAGCAGGGTCTGCGGCGCGCCCTGCGCGAGCACGCCGCCGTCGCTGAGGATGTAGGCGCGGTCGCAGATGCCCAGCGTTTCCCGCACGTTGTGGTCGGTGATCAGCACGCCGATGCCGCGACGCTTGAGGTGGCGGATGATGCGCTGGATCTCGCCGACCGAGATCGGGTCGACGCCGGCGAAGGGCTCGTCCAGCAGCATCAGCCGCGGCTTGGCCGCCAGGGCGCGCGCGATTTCCACGCGCCGGCGCTCGCCGCCGGACAGGCTGGCGCCGATCTGCTCGGCGACATGGCCGATCTGCAGCTCTTCCAGCAGCGAGGACAGCTCCCGCTCGCGTCCCTCGCGGTCGAGGTCGTCGCGCAGCTCCAGCACCAGACGCAGGTTGTCGGCCACGCTGAGCTTGCGGAACACCGAGGGCTCCTGCGGCAGATAGCCCACGCCGCGTTTGGCGCGCACGTACATCGGCTCGCCGCTCATGTCGTGGCCGTCGAGCACGATCCGCCCGGCATCCGCCGGCACCAGGCCGACGATCATGTAGAAACAGGTGGTCTTGCCCGCGCCGTTGGGGCCGAGCAGGCCGACCACTTCGCCGGCATCCAGGTGCAGGCCGAAATCGCGCACGACCTCGCGCGATTTGTAGCGTTTGCGCAGCCCCTCGGCGATCAACATCAGCCGCCGCCCTGGCCGTCGCTGGCGGGCTTGGCCGGCGGGATCGCGGGCTGCGTGCCCTGCGCGCCGTTCGGGAGGATCCGCAACTGCACCCGGCCGTTGCCTGCGCCGCCGCTTTCCACCTTGCCGGATTTCAGATCGTAGGTCAGGCGCTGGCCGCTGGTGCTGCCGCGCGGGGTGGTCACCGTGTAGTTGCCGATCAGCACCACCACCTCGCTGGTCAGGTCGTATTCGATGCGGTCGGCGCGGGCGGTCATCGGCGTTCCGTCGTCCATCTGCTGCTTCAGCACCGCCTGGCGGCCGGTGAGGATGGCGCGCACCGGCTGGCCGCCGCGCTGCTGGATGTCGGCGCGGTCGGCGCGGATGTCGAGCGTGCCCTGGGTGATGGTCACGCCGCCGGAGAAAATGCTGGTGCCGTTGCCTTCGATCGTGCCCTCGTGACGGCCGGCGTCGATGTCCATCGGCTTGGTGCGGTCGGACGAGCGTGCGTCGACCACGGAGGCGCAGGCGAGGGCGAGCAGTCCGCAGGCCATCGCCAGGCCGATGCGGGCACGGGTCCCGGCGGTTGCTGCGGACGTGCGCGCGGCCGCGGCGGGGCCGGGCTGCTGGATGCGGGAGCGGTCAACGTGGGGCATAGCGGGAACTCACCTCGGAATGGAGGACGTAGCGCTTGGTGTCGGTGGCCACCGAAAACCCGCGGCCACGGAGTATAGAACCGGGTTGCACGATGGTCACGACCGCGTCGGTGGTCGCTTTGTTCTGTTTCGGGAAGATGCGCAGCGAGTCGGTGTTCATGGTGACCGGGCGCAGATCGTCCTGCGGGCTGTTGACCTTCACCCCGCCGGCGAGGCGCAGTTCGCTCTGGTCGGCGCTGATCCAGCCGGTCGCCGAATCCACCCGCCAGTACTTGCCTTCGGCGTTGGGCAGCTCGAAGACCGGCGTGCGCAGGTCCATCGTCTCGTCTCCGGGCTTGCGGACCAGCTCCGGGGCGCGCACGGTGAAGGACTCGCGGCCTTCGGCGTCGAGCGCGGTGAGTTCGAAGTCGTGCAGCACGTAGTCCGGGCGTTCGCTCTTCGCGGTCTGAACGACCGGACGCCGATGTTCGAGCAGCGCCCAGCCGCTGGCGAGTGCGCCGAGCAGCAGGAGCAGGATCAGGCCCGTGCGCCAGCTCATGCGCAGCCTCCGTCGACCAGGGCCGGCGGCGTCCAGCCGTGCGCGCCGAGCAGCAGGTCGCAGGCTTCGCGCGCTGCCCCGCGCCCGGCACGCGCGCGCGTGCGCCAGTGCGCGATGGTGGCGGTCCAGGCATGCGCATCGGCCGGGGCCAGCGCCAGGCCGACCGCGCGCATCGCGGTCAGGTCGGGCAGGTCGTCGCCCATGAACGCGACCGCGTCCAGGCCGATGCCGCGCTCGGCGACGAGTTCGCGGACGCAGGCGAGCTTGTCGGCGACGCCGGTGCGCACGCCCACGCCCAGCTCGCCGGCGCGGCGTTCGGCGGCGGCGCTGCGCCGCGCGGTGATCAGCATCACCTCGACGCCGGCCTGGCGCAGCAGCACCAGCCCCTGGCCGTCGTGCACGTGGAAGGATTTGCTCTCGATGCCCTCGGCATCGACGGTCAGGCGGCCGTCGGTCAGCGTCCCGTCCACGTCGAAACAGGCCAGGCGCACGCGTGCGGCGCGCGCGAGCAGGTCGGCGTCGACATCGGCCAGATGCGCGAGCAGCGGCGCGGAAGCGGAGACCATGCTCATACCACCCGCGCCCGCAGCAGGTCGTGGAAATTCAGCGCACCGACCACGCGGCGGCTCTCGTCGATCACCACCAGCGCGTTGATCTTGCGGGTTTCCATCAGCTGCGCGGCTTCGGTGGCGAGCGCATCGGCATCGATGGTCACCGGCGTGCGGGTCATGACCTCGGCGATCCGCGTGCTGCGCACATCCAGCGCGGCATCGGCCAGCGAGCGGCGCAGGTCGCCGTCGGTGTACAGGCCGAGCAGGCGGCCGTCGGCATCCACCACCGCGGTCATGCCCAGGCGCTTGCGGCTGATTTCGATCAGCGCATCGCCGAGGCTGGCCTCGGCCGGCACGGTCGGCACGTCATCGCCGGTGTGCATCACGTCGGCGATGTGCAGCAGCAGACGTCTGCCGAGCGCGCCGGCGGGGTGAGAGCGCGCGAAGTCGTCGGAGGTGAAGCCGCGCGCTTCGAGCAGCGCGACCGCCAGCGCATCGCCCATCGCCAGCGAGGCGGTGGTGCTGGCCGTGGGCGCCAGCGCCAGCGGGCAGGCTTCGGCCGGCACGCTCACGTCGAGATGGATGTCGGCCTCGCGCGCCAGGGTGGACTGCGCGCGGCCGGTCATCGAGATCAGCGGGTTGCCCTGGCGCTTGAGCACCGGCAGCAGCGTCAGGATTTCGTCGGACTCGCCGGAATAGGACAGGGCCAGCACCACGTCGGCGTCGGTGATCATGCCCAGATCGCCGTGGCCGGCTTCGCCCGGATGCACGAAGAACGCCGGCGTGCCGGTGGAGGCAAGCGTGGCGGCGATCTTGCGCGCCACGTGGCCGGACTTGCCCATGCCCAGACAGACCACCCGCCCGCGGCAGGCCAGCATGGCCCGGCAGGCCGCGGCGAAGGCGCCGTCCAGCCGCGCGGCCACCGCGGCCAGCCCTTCGCGCTCCACCTCGAACACCCGGCGGCCGCTGGCGGCCAGCGCGCCGTCCGCGGGCGCCTGCGCGGCGGCGGATGCAGTGCCGTGGTCGTGATCGGAAGCGGAGGAGGGGGCGTCGGCGTCGGCGTCGACCATCTGGGGCGGGGCTCGCATGCGGTAAACTTCCGAAGTTTACTCCCCCTTGTTCAGGAAAACCCGCCACGCCATGAATGCCGAGACCATCCGCCAGCTGATCGAACAGGGCCTCCCGGGCGCCCGCGCCCACGTCGAAGGCGAGGACGGCGTGCATTTCGAAGCACTGGTGGTCTGCGCCGACTTCCAGGGCAAGCTGCCGCTGGCCCGCCACCGCATGGTCTACGCGACCCTCGGCAGCCTGATGGGCAACGAGATCCACGCGCTGGCGCTGAAGACGGTGACGCCGGAAGAGGCCGAGAATCGCTGAAGCGTGATTGGTGATTCGGGATTCGGGATTCGGGATTCGGGATTCGGGATTCGGGGTTGCACACGCAGCACCAGAGACCGGCCATCGAATGCCTTGACCGGGCCCAGACATCCGGGATGAGCCCAAAGCGCATCCTCGTTGTCGTCCCGAGCGCAGCGAGGGACCTGCTTCATCGCACAATCGTCGACATCAAAAGCAGGTCCCTCGCTGCGCTCGGGACGACAGGCGTGAAGTGAGACAGGTCGGCGAGGGCGCGAACCTATCGAGCGCTCGACGCTGCGGCCCCATCTGCCACCCCTGTTTGCACCAGCAGTTCCCAGCTTCGATTCCCCGCACACCGCACACCGCACACCGAATCCCGAATCCCGAATCACCAATCCCGGTCCCCATGCAAAAAATCCTCGTCACCGGCGGTACCCCTCTCGACGGCGAAGTCCGCATCTCCGGCGCCAAGAACGCGGTGCTGCCGATTCTCTGCGCCACGCTGCTGGCCGATGGGCCGGTGCGGATCGCCAATGTGCCCTATCTGCACGATGTGGTGACCACCGCAAAACTGCTGCGTGAGCTCGGCGCCGGGGTGGAGCACGACCGCGATGCCGGCGTGATCACCGTCGATCCGCGCAGCGTGCACAGCCATGTCGCGCCGTACGAGCTGGTGAAGACCATGCGCGCCTCGGTGCTGGTGCTCGGGCCGCTGCTGGCGCGCTACGGCGCGGCCGAGGTCTCGCTGCCCGGCGGCTGCGCCATCGGTTCGCGCCCGGTCGACCAGCACATCAAGGGCATGCAGGCGCTGGGCGCGACGGTGTCGGTCGAACACGGCTTCATCAACGCCCGCGCCGAGCGTCTGAAGGGCGGGCGCGTGGTGTTCGACATGGTCAGCGTGGGCGCCACCGAAAACCTGCTGATGGCCGCCACGCTGGCCGAAGGCACCAGCGTGCTGGAAAACGCGGCGATGGAGCCGGAGATCGTCGATCTGGCCGATTGCCTCACCGCGATGGGCGCGCAGATCGAAGGCGCCGGCAGCAACCGCATCGTGGTCCACGGCGTGGAGCGCCTGCACGGCGGCGAGCACGCGGTGGTGGCCGACCGTATCGAGACCGGCACCTTCCTGGTGGCCGCGGCGATGACCGGCGGCCGTGTGGTGTGCACGCATGCGCGCCCGGAGACGCTGGACGCGGTGATCGACAAACTGACGGAGGCCGGCGCGGAGATCGCCGTGGAAGGCGACCGCATCGTGCTCGACATGCGCGGCCGGCGGCCGAAAGCGGTGGACATCAGCACCGCGCCGCATCCGGGCTTCCCCACCGACATGCAGGCACAGTTCATGGCGCTGAACTGCGTGGCCGACGGCGCGGCGATCATCAGCGAAACCATCTTCGAAAACCGCTTCATGCACGTGCAGGAACTGCTGCGCCTGGGCGCGGATATCCGCATCGACGGCCACACCGCCATCGTCCGCGGCCGCGAACGCCTGAGCGGCGCACCGGTGATGGCCACCGACCTGCGCGCCTCCGCCTGCCTGATCCTCGCCGGCCTGGTCGCCGAGGGTGAGACCCTGATCGACCGCATCTATCACCTCGACCGCGGTTACGAGCGCATCGAGCAGAAACTCTCGGGCCTCGGCGCGACGATCCAGCGGGTGGATTGAGCTGCTGGGCGATTCGCTTTTGATCGCAATACCGCTCCACATGCTGCGCTGACGCTATCAACGATTCCATCCGTGTCCGTATGCATTTGGACTTTTTTCCGGCTGTTGATCTTTACGAACAGATCACGCGCCGATAGTGAATCGGAGACCCGGAGGGCGGCGCACAGGACGTGCGCCGTTTTTCGATGAGGTACGGATACCTCATCGAAAAATCCCCTCGCCAATGAAGGGGCGACGGGAGGTTTGGACTCACCCACATGTTTCTTTGGTGACTTTCTTGACTCGCACCCTTGGTGCTCGCCCTTCGGGCCGGCTTCGCCGTTCGCGCCGCAAGCGGCGCAGTGCGCCAAAGAAAGTCACCCGCGCGTCAGCGCGGAAGCTTTTGACTTTGCAGGGAATGGATTAAGTGGTAATCACGACGGTTCATGCGCGAAGGTCAATTTCTGGGATTCGCGCCCAGCAATGGTCACCCCCGAATGTGGCCGTGGATGTGCTCCCATAGCGATGCGATATGAATCGGAGGATGAGCGGCGCCCGCAAGCGCAAAGGCTGCCGATCCAAAATCGGGGATAGCCTCACGAGGCGCGCGTCAGGCCTTGGCCGGACGACTACTTCACCGCCACCAACCGCAGATCGATATCGTCCTTCCCGTCCTTGCGCTGCAGGATCCGCGCCGGCACCGGAATGCCGTCGACCACCCAGGCGATGGTTTCCTTGTCGCCATTACGGTAGACCACCTTGGTCGCCTGCTTCGTCTCGCCGGCGATGGTGATCGCCTCGCGGCCGGCGATGTTGTAGGCCATGTCCTTGGCGCGACCTTCGTCGACCAGACGGTATTTCAGCGGCTTGCCTGCCTGCACGTCGCGGGCGATGGCCAGATTGATCAGCAGCGCGTCCATGTCGCCGGCCTGCAGCTTCACCGGGCCGGCGCGCTCGGGCTTGACGTCGCCGCTCCAGCGCGCCTCGCCGGCCGACCAGTCGTAGACCGCGTTGCGGCGGATCTTCTTGATCAGCAGGAAAGAGTGGTCGGTGCCGGAGAGCGGGCGCCACAGGCCGTTGTGCTCCTCGAACACCGTGCTCTGGCTGAGCTGGGCGACCTTGTTGGCCACCTTCAGCGTGTATTTCCAGCGGTTGCCGCCCTGCGACTCGATGCTCATGCTGCCGGTGGCCGAAACGCCCATGTAGTCGGCTTCGTACTGCGCATTGAAGGGCTTGAGCGCGAACGCCGGCAGCGCGGCCAACAGCAGGGTCAGCGTCGCGGCAGTGCGCAGCAGGCGGGATGCGGGGGAGAGGGACATCTCAGACTCCTTGATAGGCGATCAGACGCAGATCGAAGAGGTCTTCGCCGTCTTCGCGCTGCAGAATCCGGACCGGGGTGGGCACGCCTTCGACGACCCAGACCACCGTCTGGTCGTTGCCGCCGTTGCTGCGTTCCACGCGCATCGCGGCGTAGGACAGGTCGTCCACGGTCACGGGGTCCAGGGCTTCGGCCACGCGGTACTGTTGATCGCGGGCACGTCCGCCTTCGACGAAACGATACTGCAGTTCGCGGCCGGGCATGGCGTCGCGGACGATGGCGAGATTGATCAGCAGGCCGCTGAGGTCGCCCTCGCGCAGCGTGACCGGGGCGCGGTGCTGCGGTTTGAGGTCGCCGGTCCACAGCGCGGTGCCGGCGGACCAGTCGTAACGGCCACTGCTGCGCTTGCCGAGGAAGAGGCCCTTGCGCACGCTGCTCTGGCTCAGCGGGCGCCAGCCGCCGGCGTGGTCTTCGAAAACCGTGCTCTGTTCCAGGTCGAGACCGAGCAGGCCGGCCACGCCGCGATCGGCGTGGACCGAGAGATCGGCGCGCCAGCGCCCGTCGGGCTGGCGCAGCAGACGCAGACGGGCGTTGCCGATGGCGTCGCCGCCGCGGAAGGCGGCATAGTCCGCGCTGAACGGCGCCAGGGCGCGGGCATCGGAAGGAGCTTCGGTCGATGCGGCCGTGCCATCGGGCGCGGCGGCACGCGCGCTGGCAGCCGAGATCGCGAGGGCCAGGGCTGCCCACAGCAGCACGGTCGTCAGCAGCGCGGGCGCGGATGCGCGCAGGCTCGTCGAGGCGACGGCGCGTGGGCGGGGCATGGCGGGGGAGGGGTTCATGGCGGCGGCGATCATGCGAGGCCGCGGGTGGCTGTCAGCTGAAGCGGGCGGTGCAGCGGCGCCCCGTTCAGGTTCGGGCCGTCGGCGGCCAGGCGCAGCGCGCCGTCTGCGATCAGCCCGACGCTGGCGAGCAGCAGGGGATGCTCCATCGCGCGCACACGCGCGGCCAGGCGGCTGGCATCGTCGCCGGGCAGCACCGGCACCCGCGCCTGGGCCAGCACCGGGCCGTCGTCCAGCTCGGCGGTGACCACATGCACGCTGGCGCCGTGCTCGGCCACGCCCGCATCCAGCGCCTGCTGGTGGGTGTGCAGGCCCTTGAACGCCGGTAGCAGCGAGGGGTGCAGATTGATCATGCGGTTCGGCCGCGCCTGGATCGCGTCGGCGGAGATGATCCGCATGTAGCCGGCGCAGACGATCAGGTCCGGCAGCCCGGCGTCGATGGCGGCGAACAGGGCGGCATCGAAGGCTTCGCGGGTGGGGTAGGCCTTGGGCGTGAGCGCGACGGCAGGAATGCCGGCCTCGCGGGCGCGGGCGAGGGCGAGGCAGCTCGGGCGGTCGGAGAACACGCCGACGATGCGCGCGCGGAGGCTGCCGGCGGTGATCGCATCGATCAGCGCCTGCAGGTTGCTGCCCGCCCCCGAGGCGAGCACGGCGATCGAGAAGGCCGCCACGTCAGGACGGCACGAACAGCGGCTTCACCTGCGGCTTCATCAGTACCACAAGGGTGAACACGCCGAGCACGGTGCCGAACGGCATCAGCATGCATTCCAGGCCGGCCACCACCAGACACAGGGTGTGCCGGCGCCGCTGCTGCAGGCAGCGGCCGGCGTAGGCGATGAAGCCCGCGAGCACCAGGCCCGAGGCGATGAAGGCCACCGAAATCGCCACGAACAGCCAGCCCACGAGCGCGGCGTCGGGGTCGGTCCCGCCCAGCCGGCCGCTGAGCAGGCCGATGCCCACCGCCAGATGGATCAGCGGAAACAGCGCGAACATCGCGGCCAGCCCGGCCACGACGTAGTGGAAGATCGACAACAGACGGATCTGCTGCAGCAGCTGCTCGGTGGTCTCGACGACCGGCGCGGTCGGGGGAAGCGGGGCGTTCATGCGGTGCGGAGAGGTGGCGAGGTGGGTCGCGCGGCGGGGTGCGGACGGCGACGGCGCAGCCAAGGCCATGATAGCCCGGCGCCAATGCCCGCCAGCAGCATGTCCATGTGCGCGTCCCAGACATCGCCCTGCTGGCCGTTGTAGGCCTCGGCCGCCTCGGGCGAGAGCAGCAGGGCGATGCCCCATTCCAGCCATTCGTAGACCAGGCCGCTGATCAGGATCAGCGCGAGCGCGATGGCGAAGGCCTGACCCGCCGTCACCGGCCAGCGGCGGCGCGCATCGTCGTGCAGCGCGGGCATGAACAACAGGCCGTACAGGAAATGGATCAGGCGATCGAAATGATTGCGCTCCCAGTCGAACGCGGCCTGCGGCGACCAGCCGGTCAGGTCGACCAGCCAGCGGTCGTAGGGCACGTTGGAATACAGCCAGCGTGCGGCGACGCAGTGCACCGCGATGAACACGCAGATGGCCGCGAAATCCGCGCTGCGCATCGTCCAGCGCCGGTCGTGGCGCCACAGCCAGTGCAGGCCGACCACGGTCAGGCTGCTGTGCAGGGCCTGTTCGACCGGCCAGCGCGGCGCGATCCAGGTCAGCGCGAACACCGCGAGCACGGCGCCGAGGGCGATGCGTTTGGGGGTGTTCATGTGCGGGGCGTGGGCGCAGGCATCGACAACATCATGACCTGGGGGGTGTGGGAGAAACGCAGTGGATGCCGCGGTCGGAAGCGCGGGGGAGACCGCAGTCGACAGTGGCGGGTTCGTATGTCGCTGGCCGGCGATCAACCCGGTCGGGCCTGAAGGCCCTCCTGCGCAACAGATCGCATTGCAGGAGGGCCTTGAGGCCCGACCTGCCTGGAGAGACGCCTGTGTCGCCCGCCGTCCCCGCCTGTCGGTCAGCGGTCTGCCGGCGCGAGCCTCATCGAATCACCCGCATCAACCGATCCGCACGCGTCCGGCGCCGATATCGGGCACCACCTCGCCGATCCGCCAGTGCGGCAGCTGCAGGCCGTCGAGATCGGCCTCCAGCGCGGACACCGCCTCGGGCGCGGCGATCAGCACGAAGCCGATCCCGCAGTTGAAGGTGCGCCACATCTCTTCGCGGGCCACGCCGCCTTCGCGCTGCAGCCAGTCGAACACGGGTGGCAGGGTCCAGCTGGAGGCGTCGACCGACAGGCCCAGGCCTTCGGGCACCACGCGGATGATGTTCTCGGTCAGGCCGCCGCCGGTGATGTGCGCCATCGCGTGGATCGCCGGCCCGTTGCCGCCGCGCAGCAGCTCCAGCACCGGCTTCACGTACAGCCGGGTGGGTTCCATCAGCGCGTCGGCCAGACGCACGCCGCCGAGGTCGAGATCGGCCGGGCGGCCGGCCTTGTCGTAGATCCGGCGGATCAGCGAGTACCCGTTGGAGTGCGGGCCGCTGGCGCCGATGCCGATCAGCACGTCGCCGGCACGCACGCCGGAGCCGTCGCGCAGCTCGGACTTCTCCACCGCGGCCACGCAGAACCCGGCCAGGTCGTATTCGCCCGGGGGGTACATGTCGGGCATCTCGGCGGTCTCGCCGCCGATCAGCGCGCAGCCGGACAGCTCGCAGCCGCGGGCGATGCCGCCGACCACCGCGACCGTGGTGTCCACGTCGAGCTTGCCGGTGGCGAAGTAATCGAGGAAGAACAGCGGCTCGGCTCCCTGCACCAGCACGTCGTTGACGCACATCGCGACCAGGTCGATGCCGATGGTGTCGTGGCGGCCCAGCTGCTGGGCGAGCTTGAGCTTGGTGCCCACGCCGTCGGTGCCGGAGACCAGCACCGGCTCGCGGTACTTGCCGCTGAGGTCGAACAGCGCGCCGAAGCCGCCCAGGCCGCCCATGACTTCGGGACGGAAGCTGCGCTTGACCAGCGGCTTGATGCGTTCGACCACTTCGTTGCCTGCGTCGATGTCGACGCCGGCGTCGCGGTAGGTCATACCGCCGGGAACGTTGGGGGGCTGGGTCACGATGCGGGCGGCCTGCGGAGAGTGGGCACTCAAGGCCGGGAATTGTAGTAGGGCGGGCCCTGGCCCGCCATTGCGCAGGGTCTGCGGCGTGCGCGGGCTTCTGCAAGGCGGGTGTCTCGATACTCATCGCCTGGGGCATCGAGTGGCTGTCCCGGTATGCGTCCCGGTATGCGCCTGAGGTCTCCCCGCCCCACTTGTGGCACCATTTCGGGCGTTGTCTCTCCCTGGAATCTGAAACATGCGGCAGTCGAGCGGTGGTGGGGTGTGCGTGCTTGCGGGGTGGTGGGTGGCGTGCCTGTGCCTGGCCGGGCTGCTCGGTGCCTCGCTGTATGCGTCCCCGGCCGTCGCGCAGCGGATGGAGGGCGATCGCGCCGCCGCTACCGGGGTGTACGAGGCCGAAGTCCCGGTCAACGGCCAGACCGAGAACGAGCGCCGCAGCGCCTTCGCACGTGCCCTGCTGCAGGTGCTGGGCAAGATCTCCGGCGACCGCAACGCCTCCGCGCGCCCTGGTTTCGGCCGCGAGCTGCGCCGCGCCGAGGAATACGTCCAGACCTACGACTACCGCCAGGACCAGAGCGTGTCGCCGACCACCGGCGCCACCCGCTTCACCACCATGCTGGTGGTGCGCTTCGACAGCGACCGGGTGGACGAGATGGTGTCCGCGCTCGGCCTGCCGATCTGGCCGCAGCCGCGGCCCAAGCCCGTGCTGTGGCTGGCGATCGACGACGGCAAGGGCCCGCGTCTGGTCGGCGTGGGCCAGAGCAACGCCGCGCGCGCGATCCTCGACAAGGCCATCGAACGCGGCTATCGCCTCGGCCTGCCCACCGGCACCGCCGCCGAGCAGGCCGCGGTCGGCGCGATCTGGCGCGGCGACACCGCCACGGTCGCCCGCATCTCCGCGCGTTACGCGCCGCCGATGCAGCTGCTGGGCAAGCTGTACCGCAAGGGCAGCGGCTGGAAGGCGGACTGGGTGTTCGTCGACGACGGGCGTGTGCTGTCGAAGTGGTCCACCGAGAATGCCGACGCGCGTCGGGCGATGGCCGGCGGTGCCGAGGGTGCGGCCGATGCGCTGATCCGTCGCTACGCGCGTCGTCCGGCCGGCAGCGGCAACCCGGGGACCTACCGCGTCGCCTTCGACGGCGTGCGCAGCGGCGACGACTACGTGCGCCTGCTCGCGCACCTGCAGGACCTGCCGGTCGTGCGCGCGGTCCGTCCGGTGGTGGCCTCCGAGGACCGCCTGGTCGCCGATCTCGAACTCACCAGCGGCTTGCCCGGTTTCCGGCGCTTCGCCGCCGCGCGCGGCGTGCTGGTGGCGATGGATGGCAGCGCGGATGCCGGCGATACCCCGGCCGGAGACACCGGCACCGAGCCCCGGGACACCGCCAGCGACACCCTGCCGGTGTTCCGCCTGCGCTGATCCGACCTGCGCCGGGTCCCGCTCCCGCCGCACCTCCCTGCGCCCCATCCACGCACCGCCCATCCACGCACCGTCCACCCACGAGAGCCGCTCATGACCGACACGCCCAGCGCCGATCCGCAGAAGACCGCGGGATCGCCCGCCGCGCCCCCGGCCACGCCCCCGGGCGCACTGTCCGAGGCCATGTCCGGCCCGGCCTCGTCCGGGCTCGCCCGTCGTGGTGCGCTGGAGGACATCGCACGCTTCTTCCGGCGGCTGCAGTGGGCGCTGTTGTTCGTGGCGGTCGGTGCCCTGATCTGGGTGCTGACGCCGGTACTCACGCCCTTCGCCACCGCACTGCTGCTGGCCTGGCTGGGCGATCCGGTGGTGGCGCGTCTGCAGGCGCGCGGGATGTCGCGCAACAGTGCGGTGGTGCTGGTGTTCTCCGCGATGCTGGCCTTCGCGGTCGCGGTGGTGCTGGTGCTGATCCCGCTGGTGTCCTCGCAGGTGCAGACACTCGCCGAATCTTTCCCGCGCTATCTGCAGTGGCTGAGCGGGACCGCGGTGCCGTGGCTGGAGGGCCGCACCGGCATGGAGGTCTCGTCCTGGCTCGATCCGCAGTATGTGCTGGAGCAGCTGCGCCGACACTGGGAAAGCGCCAGCGGCTTCGCCGGCGATGCCATCGGCTATCTCACCCGCTCCGGCTTCGCGGTGCTGGGGTGGGTGGCGAATCTGGTGTTGATCCCGTTCCTCACCTTCTTCTTCCTGCGCGACTGGCATCTGCTGGTGGAGCGCGCGCGGGCGCTGATCCCGCCCCGGCGCGCGGTGCTGGTCGCCACGCTGGCGCGCGAGTCGGACGAGGTGCTGGGCAGCTTCCTGCGCGGGCAGTTCATGGTGATGCTGTCGATGGGCCTGTTCTACGCGGCAGGCCTGTGGCTGGTGGGCATCGACGTGGGCGTGCTGATCGGTGTCGCTGGCGGCCTGCTCACCTTCATTCCCTACGTGGGCCCGACCACGGTGCTGGTGGGCGGCGTGGTCGCGGCGCTGGTGCAGTTCGGCGACTGGCCGCATCTGGCCGGGGTGCTTGCGGTCTGGGGCCTGGGCCAGCTGCTGGAGAGCTACGTGCTCACCCCCAAGCTGGTGGGCGACCGCGTGGGCCTGAGCCCGGTGACGGTGGTGTTCGCGGTGATGGTGGGCGGCAGCCTGTTCGGCTTCCTCGGCATGCTGTTGGCGCTGCCCGTGGCCTCGGTGGCCAACGTGCTGTTGCGGCATCTGCACCGCGGCTACCTGGACAGCGATTTCTATCGTGGTGGCGCCGCCCCGGCGGCCGCCGTCGGCGATTCGCCCGGCGCGGAGCCGCCCCGCGCGTGAGCCGGCCGACCGAGGCGATGGCCGCGCAGTTGCCGTTGGCGCTGCGTTTTCCGGCCGACCAGCGTCTGGAGACCTTCGTCGCCGCGCCCGAGGGCGCATGCGCGGCCGTGCGCGCGCTGGCGCGCGGGGAGGGGACGGCCACGGCCTCCTCCGCGCTGTCCGCGCTGTATCTGTCCGGAGCCTCCGGCACCGGCAAGACCCACCTGCTGCTGGCCGCCTGCGCCGAAGCCGAGGCGGCCGGGCGTCGTCCGGCCTACCTGCCGCTGGCGACAGCGGTCGGGCGCCTGGACGAGGCGCTGTCGGCACTGGAGCACGCCGACCTGATCGCACTGGATGGCCTGGAAGCGGCCGCCGGCTGCCGCGAGGACGAGGTCGCGCTGTTCCATGCCCACAACCGTGCCCGCGACGCCGGTCGCCGCCTGCTCTATACCGCGCGCGGTGCGCCGGATGACCTGGCCATCGGGTTGCCCGATCTGCGCTCGCGCCTCGGGCAGTGCGTGCGGATTGCGCTCGAGCCCCTGGACGACGCCGGCCGCGCCGAAGTCCTGCGCCTGCGCGCGCAGCGCCGCGGGCTGCAGATGGACCCGGCGGCGATCGACTGGCTGCTGCGCCGCACCGGCCGCGATCTGGCCGGTCTGACCGCGCTGCTGGAGCGCCTGGACCGCGCGGCGCTGGCGGCACAGCGCCGGATTACGGTACCGTTCCTGCGCCAATGGATGGAGGGGGCGCACGGGGAATGAGCCGCGCCGGGCTGCCGCAACCGTCCATTCCAGTCCCGGCTGGCCGTCCGCTGTCTGTCGATCGGTCGGTCCTGTCGGGCGACCCCACACGGCGCGCCGCGCCGCCATCCATCCTCCGCACTCGATCCGCAGGAGTTCCGTCATGACAACCCGCCTTCGCATTCTCTCCGTTCTGGCATTCGGCCTGTGCGCCGGACTGTCCGCCACCGTTGCCGCCAACGGCTATCCCACCGGCGTCATGCAGCCCGGCCTGTACAAGGTCGAGGGCCGCATGCTGAACGCGCAGGCCGGCAGTGGCCCGGGCGCACGTCAGGCGGTGCAGAACTTCCAGGCGGCCATGGCCTCCGAACTGGCCGCACGCCAGATCTGCTTCACCCCGGCGATGACCCGCACCGGCGCATCGGCGCTGCTCACCGAGGGCCGTCAAGGCTGCAGCTTCGATGCCTCCCGCGAGGACAGCAGCGGCTTCGAGGGGCGTCTGCGCTGCCCGGGCGATGCGGACAGCGGCCAGCCCTCCACCGTGTCCGGCCGCATCTTCGATGCCGGCGCCGACTACAGCATCACCGCCTCCGGGCCGATGATGGTGGGTGAGACCATGTCGCGGATCGATTTCCGCGTCCGCTATGTCGCCACCCGTATCGGCGAATGCCGATGAGCCCTGCGCGCGCGGCCCTGCGGCCGCGTCGCGTGCAAGCAGTCCGCATGCGCCTGCGCACCCGCCTCCGCGCGGCCGTGACCGCAGGTTCGTGGGTCGTGCGGCACGGGCTGCCGGCGCGCGCCGGCATGCCCCTGCCGACAGCCCATCCCGCGCCCGCTCACGGCGTCCGATGATCCATCCCCTGCTGCCCGCGGGCAGCCTTCCGGAGTTCGACCGATGAAGACCGCCTCTCTGAACACCGCAACCCCCGCGCTCGCCCTGTCGACGGCCATCGTGCTGCTGCTGGCCGGCTGCGGCGACAAGCCCGCCGAAGCGGGCAAGGCCGGAGGCATGAGCGCCGAGGAGGCCATGGCCGAGATGAAGGCCGAAGCGGTGAAGATGCGTCCCGGCCAGTACCGCACCGAGATCCGGATCGAGACCCTGGACATGCCGCAGGCCGAGGGCATGCCGCCGCAGATGATGGAGAACTTCAAGGCGTCGATGCAGGCCGCAATGCAGCCGACCGAGTCCTGCGTGACCCAGGAGATGGCCGATCGCGGCGCCGAACAGGTGATCAGCCAGGGCCAGCAGAACTGCCGCTTCGAGAAGCTGGAGATGGATGGCGGCAAGTTCGATGCCGCGATGGTCTGTACGCCGGAGCAGGGTGGCGAGGTGCGCTCGACCGTGACCGGCACCATGACCGAGACGCGCAGCGAGTTCCGCACCAGCTCCGAGGTGAACAACCCGCAGATGCCGGGCACGATGAAGATGGTGCTGGGCTTCGTCACCGAGCGGATCGGCGACTGTCCGGAGGCTGCACCTACGGCTGGGATGGCGATGGTGTCGCCCAGCTCATCCTCAAGCCCGGCCAAGGTACTGTCGTCCGTCGAGGAGGAGAAGGTCGACTACGATGCTCCACGCTTGCCGATGTCGGCGTTGACGCCGAAGCAGCGCCGGGAATTGGAGGCGATGCTCACGGAGGATGTGCAGCGCTATGTCGATGTGCTGCCCCGTTTGAATGGTCAGGGTCGGTCCGTCAAAGCGCGGGTGACATTGCAGCCGGAAAGGTCAGTCGTAATCGTAGATTTTACGAGGAATTTTCTTCCCGGAAATATTGGCGGCGAATGGGAGGATTTAACCCACCAAATGGGCTTGCATATTGAGCAATTGCTTATTGGCAAGGTTGAGTACGGCGGCACACTCTACACAATCGATGGGATCGATGTGGTCGAGTATTTTCCGGAAGAAAAGGCAGTGTCTTTGCGAAGTTCCAAGGTCGCCGAACAACTTGATCCTGTAGTCGCTATTTCTGCAGGGCACGGCGTCTATTACAGCCATTTATTGATGAGGTGGACGGCTCAGCGTGACCCATACAATGGAATTACAGAAGACTTCGTTACCCCAGAGTATGCGAGCGAGTTGGCACAATGGTTCGGTCAACGCAGCACCGTGGTGACCAGAAACGACATGCGCTCATCAAGCAATGAACAGCATGCGCAGAGTGGTCAGCCTTGGTGGAAGGTTGCTGCTCGATACCACTTGCAGGCTCAGCTGCCAAATAATCCGGAGATATGGAATTCACTGCCGAACTCTACCGCAGGGGATCGCGAGCGACAAGAAGACATCAGGAGCAGGCCTTTGTACGCCAATTTTATTGGCGCTGACGCATTAATTCACTTGCATACGGATGGCGCTACTTCTCCTGTGCCCAGGGGGACGCGAGCGTACGTGCAGCCTGGTCGGCCTGTCGACAATGCGCTTGCTGGGAGCATTCTATGCTCGATGAAGGAAATTATTCAGGCTCAGGCCGGCTATGCACAGTTTCCGGTCGAAGTGTTGCCTAGGGTGGTGGACAAGGGTGAAAACCGCCTTGCCGATATGCCTTCCGTCATCGTCGAAACCGCCTTCCACACCAATCCTGACGACGCATTGGCTCTGCAGGATCCCGCGTTCCGTACCGCCTCCATGAAAGGCGTCGAAAAGGGCTATCGTCTGCACCGCGAGGGCAAGCCCTGCAAGACCTTCGCAGCGCTTTCGATGGTCACCCCTCCCGTTCCGCAGAATACGCCCCATACAACGACGATCGAATTCGAGGGCAATCCGCAATTCCCGGTCAAGATTGAGGAGACGGTCATCGCGTGCCCGCGCGGCTGGCGGTGTCGAAACGGCTTGGTGGCAATTACCGAGCCCACTGCTTCGCCCATAGTGTTTCAATCTTTACGATGCACCACGACTCGCCCCTTGCCTGATGTGACCTTCCGTCTTCGCACGGTGATGGTCGATGCCGATGGCGTGAAGAGTGCGCCCTACGAACACAGCTTCACCTGTACACGGCCGGCGGCTTGATTCCCTACCCCGCGTCGGCGCCCAGGATAACAGCGCAATAATTCGCTACATCTGGTCGCGCCGCATCATCGGCGCCGCCATGCGCTCTGCGGTCTGGGTCGCCTCCAGCGCCTGCTGCGCGTTCTGCTGCTGCCGCTGCTGCGGGTCCGGCAGGGTCTCCATCTCGCGGAAGGCCTGCATGGTGGGCTTGAGCCCCGGGCCGTCCATCGGCACGCCGGTGTTGCGGTTGCCCGGGTCGTAGAGGTCGGCGCTGTTGCCCTGGATCGCGAACACCACCTTGCCCTGCGCGGTGTTTTCGACGCGGGCGAGGGTGATGTCGGTCATCCCCGCTTCCTTGGTGTCGCGCGCCAGGTTGGCGACGATCTGGTCGATCTTCTCCGGCGCCGGGCGCTGGTCGCTGCCGACGCGCTCGAAGGCGCGCTCCACCGCGATCGCGGTGTTCATGTAGCGCTGATGGTCGGGGTGATCGGGATGCGTCGGCTGCAGCGGCACCTGCACCGGCCGCCAGGTGTATTCGCTGCCGAGCACGGCGTTGGCGCTCTGCGGCAGGCGGCGGGTTTCGGCCGCATCGTCGAGCGCCGCGTGCAGGCGCTGGCCTTCGTTCGCGCCATCGCGCGCCACGCCCGTGGGCGGGCGGAACGAAGCCGGCGCCATCTCCTGGCGCACGCCGTCGGCGGTGTCGCGCGGCGCCGGGCCGCTGCCGATCTCGGTGACGCGCCACAGCGCGGTGCGGTCGGGGCGGTGCACGGTGTTGAGGTCTTCGCGCAGCGATTCGGGCATCGGCTCGAACAGCGGGCGGCTGTGCAGGCCGTTGAGGTAGGCGATGGCCAGATTCCCGGCGCGGTTGGACAGGCCGGGCTCCTTCGGCCCGCCGCCGACATCGCCGTGCGCGCCGGGCAGCTTCAGGCCGATCAGGCTGCCGTCGGCGCTCACGCCCTCCGGCGCCATCTCGGTGACCGGGAACTTGCGCCGGCGCTCGTCGGTGGCGCCGATGTGCAGCATGGTGATCAGGTCGTGGCCCGGGCGCAGGTCGCGCTTCTCCGGGCGCCCGGTGGCGACCGGGTCCAGCGCGACCGCGGCGATCGCCACCTTGCCCGGCGGGATCAGCATGGTGCCGTCGCGGTCGACGATGCCCTCTTCGCTCACCTTGCGCTGGAAGCCCATCGCCTGCACGCCGCCGCGGCTGAAGCCCGAGGTCACCACCGCGACCTTCAGGTCGCTGTCGGGAATGGACGGGTCGTGCCAGGTGTCGGTGCGCTTCCATTCCTTCACCTGGTCGACCAGCTGCCCGTACATGCGGTCGATACGGTCGTCGAAGGTGCGGCCGGTCGCCAGGTCGTGCACCTTGTTGAGGGTGCCGAGCACGCCTCCGCCCTGCTGCGTGCCGGGGCCGGACAGATAGGCGTGGGCGATGCGCCCGCCGTCGCGGGCCTCGTCGGGCAGGGCGTCCAGCTGGTCGCGCAGCTTGCCGATGTTGGTGAGCTTGTTCGGCTGGCGGTCGGCGTCGTTGCCGGTGCCGTCGAACAGCGCGTGGAACACGCGATGCCGCGGGTCGGTGTGGTCGTAGAGCAGCGGCACTTCCGCCGAGGCCAGGATGTTCCTCGCCCGGTCGTACTGCGCAAGGCGCTCGGGATCGGCGGGGAAGGTGCTGCGGTCGTCGGTCAGGCTGCCCATGGTGTACGCACTCCTGTGTGGTGGTCTGGCCAGGCGGGTGATCGGCCGTGGCGATTGGCGGGTGTGGCGGGTGTGGCGGAGAGATGCCGTCGTTGGCTGTGCACGGGTGGACGATAACGCTGTCAATTTACGCCCGGGCCGGCGCTCACGATGTGAAAAAAACATTCGTTTCGGGCGCATGCCTGCGGTGCGGACAAGCGCTGGGTGCGCTCCGTCCGCATTCGTGCAGCGATGATTCATGCCGCGCCGGGGCCCTGCCCGGCGGCGGCGCGGGTGCGGCGATGCCTCAGCGGCCGGCGGTCAGCGCCGCGTCCAGCGCCTGCAGGCGCTGCGGAGTGCCGACGTCGGTCCAGCGGCCGGGGTGGTGTTCGCCGGTCACGCCCGCGCTGCCCTCGCCGGGTGCGTCGGCCATGGCCGCGCGCAGCAGCGGCGCCAGCTTGAAGCGCGGCGGCTCGGCATCGGCGCCGGGCGCATCGCCGATGATCCGCCGCCAGTCGGCGAGCAGGGCGGGCCGGTAGACGCCGAGCCCGGCGAAGGTGAGGCGTCGGCCCGGCTCGCCGGCAGACGCTGCGGCAGACGCTGCGGCAGGCGTCGACGCGGGATCGCCTGCATCGCTGCGCAGGTGGCCGTCGGTCTGCAGGATGAAATCGCCGCGCGGGTTGTGTTCGGGGTTGTCGACCAGCACCAGGTGCGCGAGACCCGACGGCTCGGCCGGCAGCCGCGCGAAGTCGTAGTCGGTCCAGATATCGCCATTGATCGCCAGGAACGGCGCGCTGCCGTCCGCGGACAGCAGCTGCAGCGCGTTCCACATGCCGCCGCCGGTTTCCAGCGGGGTAGGGCCTTCGTAGAGGTAATGCAGGCGCAGGCCGAAGGCCTCGCCATCGCCGAGCGATTCCAGAAACCGCCCGGCCAGCCACGACAGGTTCACCACCACCTCGCGCACGCCCAGCGCCGCGAGCTTTTCCAGGTGCCAGACGATCAGCGGCTTGCCGCCCACCGCCAGCAGTGGCTTGGGCGTGGTGTCGGTGAGCGGGCGCATGCGCTCGCCCAGGCCGGCGGCGAAGATCAGGGCCTTCATCGGGGCTTGCATGGGCGTTTGCATCACGGAGATCCTCGCGCGCTCAGCCGGCCGCGGCCAGGCGCGGGCGGACGTGGCGGTCGATCAGCGCCGCCAGCGGCGCCAGTTCCGGGTAGCGCGGCAGCACGCCGTCGAGGTAGGCGACGAAGCGCGGCGCGTCGGCGAGGTATTTCGGCTTGGCGTCGCGATGGTTCAGCCGCGCGAAGATGCCGATCACCTTCAGATGCCGATGCACGCCGATCCAGTCGGCGTCGCGGCGGAAGCGTTCGAGGTCCGGCACCGGCAGCCCGGCCTCCACGGCACGCGCGTGATAGCGCGCCAGCCAGGCGTCCACGCGCTCCTGCGGCCAGCTCCAGAACGCGTCCTTGAACAGGCTCAGCGCGTCGTAGGCGATGGGGCCGCGCACGGCATCCTGGAAATCCAGCACCGCCGGGCCTTCGCCTTCGCCGAGGGGCATCAGATTGCGCGGCATGAAGTCGCGATGCACCAGCACCTGCGGCTGGGCCTGCGCGGCGTCGATCAGGCGCCGATAGACCAGATCCAGCGTTTCCAGGTCGTCGCAGTCGAGCTGCACGCCGAGATGCCGGCCGAGGAACCATTCGTCGAACAGGCGCAGTTCGCGGCCGAGGAGGTCCTCGTCGTAGTCCGGCAGATCGGCCGGCGGCGCGATCGACTGCAGCTTCAGCAGTTGATCGATGGCGGCGTCGAACATCGCGTCGGCGCGTTCGACAGCGGCGTCCGGGTCGGCCTCGAACACCTGCAGATAGGTGCGATGGCCGAGGTCTTCGAGCAGCAGGAAGCCGGCCTCGGCATCCTGGGCCAGCACGCGAGGCACGCGCACGCCGCCGGCATCCAGCAGCGCATGCAGACGCAGCCAGGGGCGCACGTCTTCCTTGTCGGGCGGGGAATCCATCACGATCCGGCTGCCGCCTGCGACCAGGCCGCGCCAGTAGCTGCGGAAGCCGGCGTCCATCGACGCGCGTTCGAGCGCGAGCGCGGGCTCGCCGGTGGCGGCGCGCGCCCAGGCCAGGCGCGCGGCGGCGCGGGCGTCGTCGGCGGCGGGGACGGAGGTCGTGGTCTGCGACATGCGGCGGGTCGGTGGGCGGCGGCAGGACAGGGTAGGGGCTACGCGCGGATTTTTCACCCGCCGAGGTCGCCATGCGCCGCAAGAAAGAACGGGCCGCATCGCTGCGGCCCGTTCCCTTGTCGAGACAGAGGCAGACAGGCCGCATCGCTGCGGCCCGTCCGGTGTGCTTTACGCTGGCCCCTGTGCGCTGCGCTCAGTTCAGCGGACAGCCCAGGTTGTTGTAGGCGTCCAGCGTGCTGGCCAGCGACAGCATCAGGCCGCGGTCGCCGCTGGCCAGGGCGAAGCGCACTTCCTCGATCACCTGGGTCCGCGTCTGCGGGTAGGCCACCGACGGCGAGGTCGCGTTGAGCAGCGCCGCCACCGCCTGCTTCAGCAGCAGACGCTTGCCGCCGTCGACGCCGGGGCCGCCCTTGTAGTCCAGCGCCACCAGCAGGGTGTCGGCGTAGGCGTTCGGTCCGAACACGGTCTGCAGGCTCTGGCCGGGCAGCAGGCCGGCCGGCCAGCTGTCGTGGTGCTGCCAGACCTTCCAGTAGCCTAGGGTGCAGCCCTCGGTGCCGGTGTTGGGCAGCGAATAGCAGAAGGTGGCGCTGCGCAGCGGCTCGTACAGCGGCTTGATCGCGCCGTCCTCGAGCACCGCGTCGCCATGCAGGTTGCGGTCGCTGGTGACCGGCGGCGCGTAGCTGTAGGCGTAGCCGCCGTCGGCGCCCTGGACGATGACGTGATGGATGTCCTGACCGACGCTGCCCTGGTACCAATCCAGTACCCAGCCATTGGTCGTCAGGTAATAGACCGTCGCCAGCGACAGCGTGCCGTCGCTCTGCGCGCGCGGGCCTTCCGGCAGCGGCGAGACGGTGAGCTCGCGCAGCAGGCCGGCGCTGTCGAAATCGCGGCAGCTGAAGGTCGGTTCAACCGGCGTCGGTGTACCGATGGGATAGCCGGTGGCGGACGCCTGTCCGCTCACCAGTCCGAGCATGAGTGTGGTGGCCGCGACAATGGCGGCAGCAGTGATGCGCATGAATGAAGCCCCCTGTGGATGGTCGGTATCGCGGCGTCCCTGCCACGCAGACCTTCATCGCATTCCTTGCGGGTCTGCATCAGTTTACGTGATCTTCGTCGCAAAACGGACGCGAAGCCGGTCGCCAGCCGACGGCCACCGGCCCGGCCGACACCCTTCGCTGTCCGCCGGCAAGGCGCGACGGCGTTGTTTCGCCCGATATCGACCCTCGCCGACTCGACCCTCGCACTGCCGCCGGAGCGCCGCCCATGCCGATCGATCTCACCCACGTCCATCTGCAACTGCCCGCCGGTGGCGGCAGCGGCATCGTGCGCGTCCCGCCGGTCCCCCTGCGCCTGCCGCCGCCGGACCTCGAAACATGGCTCGCCGCGCGCCCGCGCACGCGGCAGGCGCTGGTCTGGATGCGGCCGCCGCCGCCGATGACCTGGAAGGACGTGCCGGTGGCGTATGCCCAGTGGACCGCCGAGGAGAAACAGCGCCTGGCGACCGCCTTCGCCCAGGCCTGGCACGGCAGCCTGCATGCCGAAGGCACTCTGCCGGTCAATCTCACCCCGTCGCCGCTCAACGACATGCCGCGGACCACGGTGTCTTTCGAGGAGGCCGCCACCCAGTACTTCGAGACCGCCGGCGCCTGCCTGGCCTATGACGCCCGCCTGCCCTCGGACTCGCCGCATCGCCTGGAACTGCAGGATGGCCCCACCCGCAGCCACAGCCTGGATGCGCGCAGCCTGTTCGACTACTACAACGGCTACCGCTTCCTCGACCGCTACGTGCCGGCGCGCCCGGGCTATGTGCTGAAGTGGCTGGCTGGCCTGGGTCTGCCCAAGGGGGCCACCCTGCGTCAGACCGCAGCCGCGGTGGTCGGCTACTGCGGCCGCTTCTTCCACATGGCCGGCTGGCCCAACGGCGCCAACTATCTGGCGCACTGGCACTACGACGGCGGCTGTCCGATGGTGCGGGTGATCGAGAAGACCGTGCTGTCTCCTATCCCCGACTACCCCAATCCACCCACCGAACCGCGCCACTACACGCCCGGCTGCTTCGGCACCGCCTGGTTCATCGAACACGCGCTGCGCCCGATCAATCTGCGCGTGCGCCAGGTTTACATCAACGGCCACGTGCTGGTGCATCTGCCACAGCTCGGCGTGTACCTCTCGCACTGCGACGACCCCTATGGCCTGAAATTCCATCCCGAGGTCGACCCCGACGCGCTGTTCATCGATGAGGCGCAGTTCGCCGCGTGGTTCGGTCCGGACGTGCCCGAGAGCGAGCGTGCGGCCAATGTCGGCCGGCGCGCGAAGGAGCTGTTCGGCTGATCGGCGCCGCGCGTGGCGGCTTGCACGGCGCGTCAGGCACGGGCGGTCCGAGTCGGCAGGGTCGATCGGCAGGCGCGAACCGCCCGGATGCAGCCGCAGGCGCGAAGCGGCCCCCGTGAACCGGCTCCGTGAACCGTCGCGCGTGCGTCGACAGCGGGTCTGCGGCATGATCCCGGCTTCCCTCGCTCGCTCTCCGGACCCGCCGATGTTCGCTGCCGACCCTGCCGCCGCCGCCGATGCGACACCGCCGCTGATCGCCAACGACGCGATCGTGCTCGGCCTGCTGGCGGCGATCCTCGCCCTGGTGTTCTGGACCTCCGCGCGCGAGACCGGCTTCTGGAAGAAGTTCTACGGCATCGTCCCGGCGCTGTTGCTGTGCTATTTCCTGCCGGCGCTGCTGAATTCCGCCGGCATCATCGACGGCGAAGCCTCGGCGCTGTACCCGATGGCCCGCGACTATCTGCTGCCCACCGCCCTGGTGCTGCTGTGCGTGGCCATCGACTTCGGCGCCATCCTGCGGTTTGGCTGGAAGGCGGTGTTCATGTTCTTCGTCGGCACCGTCGGGGTGATGCTCGGCGCGCTGTTCGCATTCCTGGCGATAGGCGTCCTTCACCCGGAGACCGTGTCCGGCGACACCTGGCGCGGCATGACCACGGTCGCCGGTTCTTGGATCGGCGGCGGTGCCAACCAGGCGGCGATGAAGGAGGTCTACGAGGTCGATTCGACCCTGTTCGGCCAGTTCGTCGCGGTGGACGTGATCGTGGCCAACGTGTGGATGGCGGTCCTGCTGTTCCTCGCCGCGCGCAGCGAGGCCTTCGACCGCTGGACCGGCGCCGACACCTCGGCCATCGCCGACCTGAAGCAGCGCATCGCCGATTACCAGGCCCAGCACAGCCGCATCCCGTCGCTGACCGACCTGATGCTGGTGGTCGGCGTGGGCCTGGCCGCCACCGGCCTGTCGCACGCCATCGCCGATGCGATGGTGCCGTGGATCCAGAGCCTGCCGGCCGAGTGGAAGCTGCAGGACTACAGCCTGGACAAGAAGTTCTTCTGGATCACGCTTTCGGCAACCACGATAGGCCTGGGCCTGAGTTTCACCCGCGCACGCACGCTGGAGAGCGCGGGCGCGTCGAAGGTGGGCTCACTGATGCTGTACGTGCTGGTCGCCACCATCGGCATGCAGATGGACCTCGGCGCGCTGCTGGAGCGTCCGTGGCTGTTCGTGCTTGGCCTGATCTGGATCGCCTTCCACGGCGGCCTGATGCTGCTCACCGCCAAACTCATCCGCGCCCCGCTGTTCTTCATGGCCGTCGGCTCGCAGGCCAACATCGGCGGCGCCGCATCCGCGCCGGTGGTCGCCAGCGCCTTCCACCCGGCGCTGGCCCCGGTGGGCGTGCTGCTTGCGGTGCTGGGCTATGCCGTCGGCACCTATGCCGCGTACTGGACGGGGCAGATGTTGATGCGGATGGCGTGATGCGGAGCGGTGGCCCGAGCGTTTCCTGCGGACGCCGGACTCGCTACAGCCACCGCACCTTCTTCAGATACAGATACAGACCGCTGCAGACCGCGACCATGCCGCCGATCAGCACGGCGTAGGCGTAGGGTTCGTCGAGTTCGGGCATGTGCCGGAAATTCATGCCGTACCAGCTCGCGACCAGGGTGGGTGCGGCGAGCAGGGCTGCCCAGCCGGCGAGGCGTTTGACCACTTCACCCTGGTGCAGGGTGACCAGGGCCAGGTTCACGTTCATCGCCGCGGCCATCATTTCGCGCTGGGTGTCGATGGCCTCGTTCAGACGGACCACGTGATCGAGCACGTCGCGGTAATAGACCCTGGCCTCGTCGCAGATCCGCGCCTGCGGGGTGCGCGCGAGTTGGGCGAGGATGTCCTGCAGCGGGGCGACCGCCAACCGCAGCCGGGTCAGTTCCTTGCGCAGCGCATACAGGCGCACGATGGTGTCGCGCCGATAATCGGTGGACAGGATGTCGCGCTCCAGCGTGTCGAGGGCACCCGCGAAGCCATCGACGATGGGGCGGTAGTTGTCGACGATGAAGTCCAGCACGCCATACAGGGCGAACGACGGCCCCTGCAGCAGCAGATCGGGTTCGCGTTCGAAGCGCTCGCGCACCGTGCGGTAGGACAGCGAGGCGCCGTGGCGCACGGTGATCAGGAAACGCGGGCCGAGGAAGATGTGGGTCTCGCCGAAGCAGACCGTGTCGTCCACCCGCTGCGCGGTGTGCAGGGCGATGAACAGCGAATTGCCGTAGGCCTCGATCTTGGGCCGCTGGTGTGCGTGTTCGGCGTCCTCCACCGCCAGATCGTGCAGGTTGAATTCCTCCTGCAGCTTGGCCAGCAGCGACTGCGGGGGGCGGTAGAGGCCGACCCACACGAAACTGCCGTCGTCCACCGCCAGCACGTCGCTGATCGCCTCGATCGCGATGTCCTGACGCACGCCGTCGCGATACACCGCACAGGTCATGACCGCCGAGTCCGGCGCGATGGCGGGCGGCAGCGGCGGGGCGTCGATCATGGAGACGCCGCGCAGCGGGTCGTCAGCCGTGGCGTCGGGGGTCGGGTCGGTCATCGAGTCGGGAGTGATCTGCATCGCGGAATGCTGACCGGATGCCGCCTTCGCGACAAGCCCGCCCGGAGTCGGCGCGCGTCGCTCAGCCTGCACGCGCCGTCAGCGCGGGCGTTCGCGCAGGAACACCGCCGCCGCGGCCAGATGCAGCGGCAGCAGCAGGGCGATCCAGTGCGCGTTGGGCTGCGGCACCCGCGGCATCCACAGCACGAACGGCGCGCAGGCCGCCAGCGCCAGCACGGCGAGCAGCAGCGGCCGGAAAGCGCGCCCCGGCGGCCGGCCGCGCCAGATCCGCCATGCCCCCGGCAGCAGCGCCAGACACAGCGGGCTGAGCAGCAGCAGGTTGCGGTTGGCCCAGGCGAAGCGGTGCTCGGTGCCCAGCCACAGCGCCAGCATCACCGCGCCGAGCAGGCCGCAGGCGGTCCACAGCGCCAGCCCGCCGAACGCGGCCCAGCGCGGCCGTGCGCTCTGCAGCCAGAGCCAAGCGATGGCCAGCGCCAGCCCGATGCACAGCCAGCGCCACCAGACCGGCCTGAAGTCCTCGGGCTCCGGCGCGATACGGTGCTCCAGCACGCGTTCCTCGCGCTGCACCAGCGGCCGGCCGTCGGCAAGGCGTATCAGGCGCAGGCTGTCGGCCAGACGCATCGGGATGAAGCCGTCCTCCCAGCGCGAGAGCGGCACGTCCGATGCCGGCCCCAGGCCGAGATCGAAGCCCAGCCACATCCACGGCGCCGGCGAGGCCAGACGCACCGATTCGCTGCGGTAGGTCTCGCCCAGCGAGCGCACCTGCAGCTGGCGGCGCAGTTCGCCGCCCAGCGCGCGGTCGAGCGCGTCGCGCACGCGGGTGGCGCAGTTGTCGGTGAAGTAGTCGTAGCGGTAGCGGGCGTTCTCGGGCCGGGCATTCTCGGCCAGCGCGTCGGCCAGTGCCCGTGCCTGTGCGGGGTCAAGATCCAGCCACTGCATGGTCAGCCCGCGTCCGCTCTCGGCGTAGATCCCGCGATCCACCGACCAGGGCAGGGCGACCAGACGGTACAGCATGTCTCCGCGCACGAAACGGCCGACGAAGCCGTCCTCGCCCATGTCGAAATAGCCGAAGTTGTACGACACCGGCTCGGCCAGCGCCGGGTCGTCGACCACGATGCTGTTGTGGCCGAAGCGCTCGAAGAAAATCTCGCCCGGCGCCATCGTCGCCACGGCGATGCGCGGAGATTCGATCGGCAGTGATGCGGGCGGGGAGGTGGATGTCGCAGTCGAAGGTGATGCCGATGCTGATCCCGATGCCGATCCCGATCCCGATGCCGATCCCGATCCCGAAGGATCACCGATGACGCCGTTGGCCTCCGTCGACTGGGCCCACGCCGCGGCCATGGACAGGCAGAGGGCGAGTGCGGCCAGCGCGCGCAGCAGGCGCGCGCCGCGGCGCCGGGGCTCAGTGCCCATGCACGCTCAGGTGCAGGGTGTGCAGCCGGCGCGCATCGGCGCGGGCCACGCGGAAGCCGAAGCGGCCGAGGGTCAGCTCTTCGCCGGCTTCGGGCAGATGACCGATGGCGGCGGTGACCAGACCGCCGATGGTGTCGTACTCGTCGTCGTCGAAATCGGCGCCGAAGCGGGTATTGAAGTCGGAGATGGGCGTGAGCGCGTCCACCAGATACTGCCCGTCGGCCTGTGCGGCGATGAGTGCGTTCGGGTCTTCGGCGTCGTCGTGCTCGTCGTCGATCTCGCCGACGATCTGCTCCAGCACGTCCTCGATGGTGACCAGCCCGGCCACGCCGCCGTATTCGTCGATCACGATCGCCATGTGGTTGCGCGACTGGCGGAACTCGCGCAGCAGCACGTCCAGGCGTTTGGATTCGGGCACCAGCACGGCGGGGCGCAGCAGTTCGCGCACCGTGCCCGGCCCGTTGTCGGCCACCACGCCGCGCAGCAGGTCTTTCGCCAGCAGGATGCCGAGGATCTCGTCGCGGTCCTCGCCGTGCACGGGGAAGCGCGAGTGGCCGGATTCGACCACCTGCTGCATCAGGGTGAGGAATTTCTCGTCGGCCGGCAGCAGCACCATCTGTGCGCGGGGCACCATGATGTCGCCCACCGTCAGGCCGGAAATATCGACCGCGCCTTCCATGATCCGCAGGGTGTCGGCATCGATCACGCCGTCGGCCTGCACGTCGCGCAGCAACTCGATCAGATCCTCGCGGTTGCTGGGCTCGCCCGAGATCGCGGAGCTGAGCCTGTCCAGCCATGAGCGGCGTTTTTCGACGCGCTTGTCGGCCTGCCTGTCGGCGTGCGGGGTGTCGTGCGCGGTGGTCGCGCCGGTGGCCGGCGCGGCGGTACTACTGTCGTCCTCGGGCATTGCAGTGGCAGGGGCGCCCCGGTGCGGGGCAGGACGGCCAGTATAGCCGAGGGCAGGGGCGGCGCCGTGACTGCGCGCCGCGTCCGGGCATGCGCTCTGAGCGGGTAAGGACATGCCGGAAGGTGCGATACAAGATATTGAAATTATTGAGTTTTCAGGCCAATTCGACGCGCGCCCGCAAGGGCGCCCGGGCCTGCCTCGCGACAACGGAGGCAGGCTCCGGGTCAGGGGCGCTGGCCGCTGTGGCGCGACGCGGTGTATGCGCAGAGATCAAGCAGGCTCTGAGGCCGGGTATGCGGCGTTGTGCGGCTCAGTCCTGGATCCGGTACGGGTCGTCGATGCCCAGCCCGGCCAGAATCTCGCGCTCCAGCTGTTCCATGCATTCGGCCTCGGCCGGGTCCTGATGGTCCATGCCCAGCAGGTGCAGCATGCCGTGCACGGTGAGATGGGCGTAGTGGTGAACGGCGGGCTTGCCCTGTGCCTCGGCCTCGCGCGCCACCACCGGCGCGCACAGCACGATGTCGCCCATCAGCGGCAGGCGCACGCCCTTGGGCAGCTTCACGCCTTCGGGCAGTTCGCCCGGGAAACTCAGCACGTTGGTCGCGTAGTCCTTGCCGCGGTAGTGGCGATTCAGCGCACGGCCCTCGTCCTCGCCGACGATGCGGATCGCGATGTCCGCCTCGCGGATGCGGCCTTCCGCCGCCGCCGCCGCCCAGCGCCGGAAACTCACCGATGCCGGCACGCCGGCGCGCGAGGTGGCGTAGCCGACGGCGATATCGAGACGGATGGGGCCGCGGGTCATCGCGACCGCCAGTCGTTTGTCCGGTAACGGATCACGTTCACGCTGAGACCATCCCCGATCGGTGCTTCATCGGCATCCGCATGGCAATTCTCGACGGCCCGGCGCAGTTCCGCGGCAAGCAATCCGTCGATGATCCGGGTGGCCATTTCGTCGGGCGTGCCGTCGCCGCCGACGTCGATCGCGCTGTCGCTGCAGCTTCCCACATTGTGTGCGGAAACGGCGGGCACCAGCGCCCGCGCGGCCTGATCGGACACGTCGAAGAACCGTGCCTCGTCCATGTCCGCGCTGTCGGCGCTGACCCTGAGTTTGAAGTAGTGGAGATGGCGGACGAACAGATACGTCCGCGAGTACTGCGGAATCCACACCTGGTCGCGATCGGGGCTGTAGTCGTAACGGAACGACAGCCGCCTGCCATCCAGATGCGCAGCCGTGCGCGCGGCTTCGGCACGTCTGGCCTTGACGTGCCGGTCCAGCGGATCGTCGCTGTCGGTGGGAGTGGCGTCCGGCGCGAGGTGTGGATTGTCGACCGACTGTTCCAGGTCGAACTCCGCGGTTTCGCCGAACGCGACATCGCGGTAGTACCCGCCGTCGACGGCCGGTTTCAGGGATGCGCTGAAGTCCTGCATGCCCGAATCCAATGCGCGCTCGGTGTCCGTGCGGCCGATGGGATACACGAACAGATCGATCCGCGCCGCCGGATGCAACGGATGCTGATAACGCAGCGACACACCGGAGAATCGCTGTTCCGGGTCGTATTTGCTCGAGACAAGCCCGAATTCGCCGACCTGCCTGGGAGCGGCCACGTGCGTCTCCACGATGAAGGGCACGGCAGGCTTCTCGCCCTCAGGATCGGCGGCGGACGCCGTCGCCGCGATCGCGCACAGTGCCATCGCCAGGATGGCGAGCCGCAGACTCGTCGGATGCCGCATGCGGGTGTTCCTCCGCTTGTAGACCGTCGAGGACGGTCGAGGGATACGGATGGTCTCGGGTTTCGTTCAGTTGGTGGCGGTGCTCGCGTTGCCCGAGTCGGCGGCACGCTGTTCGACCGACGAGTCCTCGCGCGCTGCATCCCTCGCATCGTACGCCCGCACGATCTTCGCCACCAGCGGATGGCGCACCACGTCGCGGGCCTCGAAGAAGGTGAAGCTCACCCCGTCCACGCCGCGCAGCACGTCCACCGCGTCGCGCAGGCCGGACTTGACGTGTTTGGGCAGGTCGATCTGGCTGAGGTCGCCGGTGACCACCGCGGTGCTGCCGAAGCCCAGACGGGTGAGGAACATCTTCATCTGCTCGACGGTGGTGTTCTGCGCCTCGTCGAGGATCACGTAGGCATCGTTGAGCGTGCGTCCGCGCATGTAGGCCAGCGGCGCGATCTCGATGACGTTTTTCTCGATGAGTTTCGCCACCTTCTCCACGCCCAGCATCTCGTACAGCGCGTCGTACAGCGGGCGCAGATAAGGATCGACCTTCTGCGAGAGGTCGCCGGGCAGGAAGCCGAGTTTTTCGCCGGCCTCCACCGCCGGGCGCACCAGCAGGATGCGCTGGATGCGCGCGGCGTTCAGCGCTTCCACCGCCATCGCCACCGCCAGAAAGGTCTTGCCAGTGCCGGCCGGGCCCACGCCGAAGTTGATGTCGTGGGTGGCGATGGCGTGCAGGTAGGCCTGCTGGTTGGCGCCGCGGCCGCGGATCGTGCCGCGCTTGACCTTGATCGCGACTTCCTGCGGGGCATAGTGCGCGCCGGGTGCGGGACGGGCGTCGTCCTCGTTCACCCAGCTGTTGAGCTGCAGGTGCAGGGTATGGGCGTCGAGGGTGGTGTCCGCGGCTTCGGCGTAGAGCGCACGCAGCGCGCGTTCGGCATTGTCCACCGCGGACGCGGTCTCACCGCCGACGCGGAACACATTGCCGCGGTTGGCGATCTCCACGCCCAGACGCAGGCCGATCTGGCGCAGATGTGCATCCAGCGGCCCGGCCAGATTGGCGAGGCGCTCGGTATCGGCAGGTTCGAGGACGAAATCGCGGGTGTGGGTATGGGTCTGCATAGACGGGCAAGGGTAGCGCGCAGGCGCCGCGGCCGCCACGTCGTGCACGATGCAGTTGCGGGCTTGCGGATATTCCGGGGCGGATCTTTCGATACGGATCTTCCGATACGGATATTCCGACGGAGATGGCCGGGCGGCTACCAGAGCATCTCGCCGCGCACCACGGTCTGCACGCGTCCGCCGGACCACACCTCGCCCTCGGCATCCACTTCCAGTGCGATGTGCGCATCGAATCCGACTTCACGGCCCTGACTGACCACGTAGCGGCCGTCGCGGCCGGGCAGCGCGCCGGATTCGGCCAGCCAGGCGGCGAGTGTGGCGTTGGCTGCGCCGGAGGCCGCGTCCTCGAACCTGCCCATGCCGCCGACCCAGGCGCGGACGGCCAGGTCGTGATCGCCCCCGGACGCCGTGCCCACAGCGCTGCGCGCATAGACGCACAGGCCCATGGTGCCGGTGGCCGCGGCGAGTGCGACGACGGCGTCCCAGTCCGGCGTGGCCGCGCGCAGCGCGGTTTCGTCGGCCAGTTCGGCCAGCCACCAGCGGCGACCGCCGTCCATGCGCACCGGCGGCAGGGCGCCCAGCGGCAGGCCACGCAGCGCATCGACCAGCCTCGGGTCGTCGGCCGACGCCACTTCTTCCACCCGCGCGCGCGGCGTGCGCACCGCGATCGTGCGCGCCTGGCCCTCGCCACGCACGCGCAGCGGCAGTTGGCCAGCGGTGCCGTCCTGGATCAGCAGGCCCTCGCGCGGCGCGGCCAAGCCCGCTTCCAACACCGCATGCGCCGTGCCCACGCTGGGATGCCCGGCGAACGGCACCTCGCGCCGCGCGCTGAAGATGCGGAAGCGATAGCTGGACCCGGCATCGGCGGCGGGAAACACGAACGTGGTTTCCGGCAGCCGCGTCCAGCGCGCGATCGCCTGCATCGTGGCCTCGTCCAGCCCCTCGGCATCCAGCACCACGCCCAGCGGATTGCCCACGCCGGGGCGGTCGGCGAATACGTCGACCTGGAGATAGCGGCGGGGGCGGGGAATGGTTGCGGGCATGGACGCAGGGCAGGGGGTGGGGGGCGCGAAGCTTAGCAGCAGGGATTGCGGATTCGGGATTCGGGATTGGGGATTCGGGATTCGGGATTGGGGATTGGGGATTTGGGGATTGGGGATTTGGGATTCGGAGTTGCGGATTGGCCGGTGTCGTTGACCTCGCACCCCCGCTTCCTGTCGTCCCGAGCGCAGCGAGGGACCTGCTTCCCGCCGCAAACAACACAAGCAGGTCCCTCGCTGCGCTCGGGACGACATCGGTGAGAAGCCAGTATGAGGAGGAGGGAATGCGTTGACGGGTGCACAAGGCGAGAGATTCGGCGGTGCATTTTTTAAACGTCATGTCGTCCCGACCGGAGTGAGGGACCTGCTTTTGTCCCCCGCCATGTCATCCCGAGCGCAGCGAGGGACCTGCTTTGGTTGTTGCGTGTGAACAGCAGGTCCCTCGCTGCGCTCGGGATGACATCGGTGATAGGCCAGCATGGGCGGCAGGGGAGGGAATGCGTTGGCGGATGCACTGGGCGAGACAACCCGCGTTGCATGTGTCTGCCGTCATGTCCTCCCGTTTTCCGGCCGTGTTCTGCACAAGCTGCATGCGCCTCGTCTCCGGCTAGCCGGTCAACGCCGCTCCAATCCCAAATCCCATATCCCGCATCCTTCATCCCGCATCCTTCATCCCGAATCCCGAATCCCGAATCCCGAATCCCGAATCCCGAATCCCGGCCCCCCAATCGCCGCCCCCTCACCACACCAGTCGCCCCCGAATCGGGCACTGCACAGCACCGCCGATCCAGACCTCGCCCGCGTCATCCACCTCGACCTCCACGCGGCCGTCGCGGCCCAGTTCGCGGCCCTGGCTGCCGATGTAGCAGCTGTCCGAACCGGGCAGGAGGCCGGCATCGGCCAGACAGGCGGCGATCGCGGCCTGGGCGCTGCCGGTGACCGGGTCTTCGGGGATGTTGTCGGCCGGACAGAAGGCGCGCACGGCGAGGTGGTGGCCGTCGCGCGCCTCGGGCGCGAACACCGCCAGACCCACCGCGCCGGTGGCGCGGGTGAGGGCGGCGATGGCGGCGAGGTCCAGCCCGGCGCCTTCGGCCAGCCCACGGACCGCGGCGGCGTCGGCCAGTGGCAGCAGCCACCAGCGCGGGCCGTTGCTCCACAGTGCGGGCTGCAGGTCGGAAGGCCTGCCCTCGTGCCCGTTGCCACCTGCGGCGTCGAAGGCCTCGGTCGGGCAGAGTCCAGCGCCGCCGCTGCGCCGCATTGCCGCCACCACCGAGTTCAGCAGCTCCGGCGCCAGCTCGGCGCCGCCCAGCCGCCGCGCGCGCGGGGCGCGTACCCGCGGGCGCAGCGCGCCGCCCTCGCGCGTCAGCCGCACCGGCAACAGGCCGGCGGCGCATTCCTGCACCAGCGCGTCGCGCCCGGCCTGGACACGGCCCGCGGTCACCGCCGCCCAGGCCGCGCCCACGCTGGGGTGACCGGCGAAGGGCAGCTCCTGGCGCGGGGTGAAGATCCGCACGCGATAGTCGGCCTCGGGCACCGTGGGCGGCAGCAGGAAGATGGTCTCCGACAGATTGGTCCAGGCGGCGAAGGCCTGCATGCGTGCGGGGTCGAAGCCCGCGCCGTCCACCACCACGCCGAGCGGGTTGCCGGCTCCCGGCGCGGCGGCGAAGACATCCAGTTGCAGGTAGTCGAAGGTGACCGAATGGAATGTGGACATGTCTCAAGGCACCAGGCAGAGGCCGACGCAGCGTCGACGGGTGCGCCGACGCGGGCGCGGTGTTCGCATAGAATGCGGGCTTTCGTGTGCCGTGCGCAGGCCCGCGTCGACGCGGTGCCCGCATCCACTGCGCGGTCGCCTGCCTCCCCCACCGTTTCTTCCCGACAGCCCCCACACACCCGACATGTCCGAGACCCGCCTCGCCGACGTCACCGAGTCCGCATCCCGCCCGTCCGCCACGCCGTCGGCGCAGCCGTGGGTGGTGCTCAAATTCGGCGGGACCTCGGTGTCGAAACGGCACCGCTGGGACACCATCGGCCGGCTCGCCGCGCAGCGTGCCGATGGTGAGGGCATGCAGGGTGAAGGCGCAGAAGGTGCGCGTGCGCGCGTGCTGGTGGTCGTGTCGGCCCTGTCGGGCGTGACCAACGAGCTGCAGGCCATCGCGCAGATGGGAGCGGGCGATGTCCGTGAAATCGATGCCCGCATCGCCGCATTGGTGGAACGTCACCGCAGCTTCTGCGCCGAGCTCGACCTCGACGCCGACGCCGCGCTCGGCGCGCGCCTCGCCGCGCTGCAGGCGCTGGCCGTCGATCCGCGCGCGGCGACGCGCCCGCTGGACTGGCAGGCCGAGGTGCTGGCGCAGGGCGAACTGCTCTCGTCGACCATCGGTGCCGCCTATCTGGCCGCGCAGGGCCACGACATCGGCTGGTGCGATGCCCGCGACTGGCTGGACGCGGTGTCGCTGCCCAACGCCAGTGACTGGGCGCAGCGGCTGTCGGTGAATTGTCGCTATCTGCCAGAGGCCGCCTCGGGTGCCGACTTCGCCGCGCGGTTCTGCGCACAGCCCACGCGCATGCTGATCACCCAGGGCTTCATCGCCCGCCATGCCGACGGCGGCACCGCGATCCTCGGCCGTGGCGGCTCGGACACGTCCGCCGCTTATTTCGGCGCGTTGTTGAAGGCGAAACGCGTCGAAATCTGGACCGATGTGCCCGGCATGTTCAGCGCCAATCCGCGCGATGTGCCCGAGGCGCGCCTGCTCACCCGCCTGGACTACGCCGAAGCGCAGGAAATCGCCACCACCGGCGCCAAGGTGCTGCACCCGCGCTCGATCGCGCCCTGCCGCGATGCCGGCGTGCCGATGGCGATCCTCGACACCGAGCGCCCCGAGCTGCCCGGTACGCGCATCGACCGCGGCGCGGCCACGCTGCCCGGCGTGAAGGCGCTGAGCCGGCGCAACGGCATCGTGCTGGTGTCGATGGAAAGCATCGGCATGTGGCAGCAGGTGGGCTTCCTGGCCGACGTGTTCGAGCGCTTCAAGCGCCACGGCCTGTCCATCGATCTCATCGGTTCGTCCGAAACCAACGTCACCGTCTCGCTCGACCCCAGCGAGAACCTGGTCAGCACCGACGTGCTGGCGCGGTTGTCGGAAGACCTCTCCGAAGTCTGCCGGGTGAAGGTGATCGCGCCGTGCGCGGCCTTCACCCTGGTCGGCCGCGGCATGCGCTCGCTGCTGCACACGCTGTCGGAGGTGTGGGCCACCTTCGGCCAGGAACGCGTGCACCTGATTTCGCAGTCCTCGAACGATCTCAACCTCACCTTCGTCATCGACGAGGCCGACGCCGACGGCCTGCTGCCCGAGCTGCACCGCGAACTCATCGCCTGCGGCGCGATGCCGGTGCAGGACGCCGAGGTGTTCGGCCCGAGCTGGCGGCAGCTGTCGCAGCCCGCAGGCGAAAGCGCCCGCCCGGCGCCGTGGTGGCAGACGCGCCGCGACGATCTGCTCGCCGTCGCCGCGCACGGCACGCCGCGCTACGTCTACGACCTCGCCACCGTGCGCGCCCGCGCGCGGGCGCTGGCGTGCGTGGCTGCGGTTGATCGCCGCTTCTTCGCGCTCAAGGCCAATCCGCACCCGGCCATCCTGCGCACGCTGGAAGCCGAGGGCTTCGGCTTCGAATGCGTGTCTCTGGCCGAGGTCGAACATGTGCTGGCGACGCTGCCCGGCATCGACCGCGACCGCGTGCTGTTCACCCCCAGCTTCGCGCCGCGCGCGGAATACGAAGCCGCGCTCGCGCACGGCGTGCACGTCACTGTCGACAATGTGGAAGCGCTGCAGCGCTGGCCTGATGTCTTCCGCGGCCGTGCGCTGTGGCTGCGCGTCGACCTTGGCCGCGGCGATGGCCACCACGCGAAGGTGCGCACCGGCGGCAGCGAAGCCAAGTTTGGTCTGCCGGTGGCCCGCGTCGAGGCCTTCGTCGACGCCGCGCGCGCCATCGACGCGCGCATCGTCGCGCTGCATGCGCACCTGGGCAGTGGCATCGACACTGCCGCGCATTGGCGCGAGGTGTATGCGGACCTGGCCGGCATTGCCGACGACATCGGCAGCATCGCGATGATCGACATCGGCGGCGGCCTGCCCATCCCGTACCGTCCCGACGATGTGCCCTTCGACCTCGACGCCTGGGCCGCCAGCCTGGGCGAGATCAAGGCCGCCTGGCCGCGCTATGCGCTGGCCATCGAGCCCGGCCGCTACCTGGTGGCCGAAGCCGGCGCGCTGCTGCTGCACGTCACCCAGGTGGTCGAAAAGGACGGCGTGCGCCGCATCGGCGCCGACGCCGGCATGAACGCGCTGCTGCGCCCTGCGCTGTACGATGCCTGGCACGACATCCGCAATCTCAGCCGCCACGAGGATGCAGACACGGCGATGTTCGAGGTGGTCGGCCCGATCTGCGAATCCAGCGACGTGCTCGGCCGCAGCCGCACCCTGCCTGCGGCCACCGCCGAAGGCGACGTGCTGCTCATCGCCGACGCCGGCGCCTACGGGCGCTGCATGAGCAGCGGCTACAACCTGCGGGCGCTGCCGGATGAGGAGGCGCTGGAATGAATGCGCGGCTGCGATGGGGGGTGGGAATGACGGCGCTGGCGGCGTTGGCAGTGTCATCCGGTTGTGTAATTGCATTCCCGCTCGTGGATGGGGGGGGGAGTTTTCTCGAGCTCTGGTTATTGACGGTTCCACCTGCCGTCGTAGCCTCCGTTGCTTCGGCCTGGTGGTGTTTGCGCCGGCAGGCTTTCATCCGGCGCGCTCCATGGATGCAGTCTTTGATCGTGACGGTTTTGGCGTTGCTCGCGTATGCAGTTCTGCTTGTGTTCTGGATGTTCTTTCGGACGCTTCTGGATAGTGGCTTCGATGTGTTTCGGCAGGATGCAGAATCGTTGACGGTCCTCTTGGCGGTCGCATCAATCGGTACTGCTTTTGCAGTGCTTATGGGGGCGTTGCCGGCCTATGTGATCGAATACTGGATATTCAAGACCATGCGCCGTCGCTGGCCTCCACAGCAATACACCACGTCTGCCGCGGAGTCGGTCGCATGAACGCCAAACGCCTCTTCGTCTTGGCCACCGCCCTCGTCGCCCCGCTCGTCGCCAATCTCGCCTACGGCGTGCTGGTGCTCACCGCCGGCGATTCGCGCGCGGGCGAGGACCGCATCGAGAACTGGCTGTTCATCAACGGCTTCCTGGTGCTGCCGCTGATCGCCGCATTCGCGGCCTCGGCGCTGCTGTTCTGGCGCGACCGGCATTTCGCGCTGCGCAAATTGCCGCTGCAGGCGGCGGGCATCATGTTGCTCGCCTACGCCATCCTGCCGCTGCTGCTAGTGGTGTGGATGCCGCTGGTGGGCCTGGTCTACGATCGGGTCGAGACCGGCGCCATGCCCGAGAATGCCTTGAATGAAGCGCCCACCGCGGCGGTCTACGCTTCGGCGCTGCTGTTTCTGACCACCGCGCTGCCGGCTGCGCTGCTGGAAATGCTGGTGCTGCGGTTCGTGCGCAAACGTCTGTCTGTCCCATCCACTGTCCACACAGGGCCGACGGCGCCGCCGTCGTCCGGAGCGTCCCCGTGATCGAGTCCTTCCCGCGCGACACGCTGCGCGCCTTCCGTTTCGTCCGCGCCGCCTTCGATGCCGACACCGGCGTCGCGCGGCTGGTCTATGCCTTCGACGATGCCGACGGCCAGGTGGGCCCGGAGCTCACTGAAACCGTGACCATTCCCGGCGCACCGTTCGCGCTGGATGCGCCGCGCGCCGCCGCGGCCCAGCGCGCGCTGCAGCTGCTGCACCTCATCGCCGGCGTGAGTTACTACAAGGCCGGCGTGCCGCCGGAGATCCGCATCCAAGGCGAAGGCATCGACGCCGACACTGCCGCGCTGCTGGAGGAGGTCTACCGCAACGGCCTCGGCGAATTCGCCTACCGCAACGGCCTGGACCTGCGCGAGCGGATTCGTTTCCCCGTCACCCATCGCCCCGTAGGAGGGCCTTCAGGCCCGACCTCGGCGGGCAGCACATCCAGTCAGGTCGAGCCAGTCGAGGGGCTGGACGGATCGGTCGGGCCTGAAGGCCCTCCTACGGCGGTTCCGGTGGCCTCCACGCTCGGCCTGCACCCGCACGCGCTGGTCGCCATCGGCGGCGGCAAGGATTCGCTGGTCAGCATCGAGGCGCTGCGCGCGGCGGGGGTGGAGCAGACCGTGGTCTGGATCGGCGGTTCGCAGCTGATCCGCGCCTGCGCCGAGCGCACCGGGCTGCCCACGCTCAACATCGGCCGCCAGCTGGCGCCGGAGCTGTTCGAACTCAACCGCTTGGGCGCGTACAACGGCCATATCCCGGTCACCGCGGTGAACTCGGCCATCCTCGCCTTCGCCGCGGTGCTGCTGGGCGTCGACCAGGTGGTGTTCTCCAACGAACGCTCGGCCAGCTACGGCAGCATCATCCCCGGTACCGGCGAGGTGAATCACCAGTGGTCGAAGGGCTGGGCCTTCGAGCGCGGTTTCGGCGCGCACCTGCAGCGCCATGTCGCCGCCGATCTGCAGTACTACTCGCTGCTGCGCCCGCTCAGCGAGCTGGCGGTGGCGCGGCAGTTCGCGAAGATCGACCACTACGACGCGCATTTCTCCAGCTGCAACCGCAATTTCCACATCCTCGGCGAGCGCCCGGCCAGCCGCTGGTGCGGCGTATGCCCGAAGTGTCATTTCGTGTTCCTGGCGCTGGCGCCGTTCATGCCCAAGCCGCGGCTGGTGGGCATTTTCGGCCGCAACCTGTTGGACGATGCGACGCAGATCCCCGGCTTCGATGCGCTGCTGGAATATCAGGACCACAAGCCCTTCGAGTGCGTGGGCGAGGGCCGCGAATCGCGCGCGGCGATGGCCGCGCTGGCGCAGCGCCCGGAATGGCGCGAGGACGAGGTGGTGGAGCGTTTCGCACGCGAGATCCTGCCGCAGCTCGACGCCGCGGAGCTGTCGCTGGACGCGCTGCTGACGGTCGACGACGAACACCGTATCCCGCCCGCGCTCTGGGAGCGGCTGCATGCGCATTTCGCAGCTTGAGGGCCGGCGCGTCGCGCTCTGGGGCTGGGGCCGCGAAGGCCGCGCCGCCTGTCGCGCCCTGCGCGCGCGCCTGCCGGCACAGCCGCTCGCCGTGTTCTGCAGCGAAGAGGAGCGCGCCGACGTCGAGGCCCTGGGCGATGCGCTGCTGAGCGCTCGCACCACGGTCGATGCCGACTCGTTGGCCGGCTTCGACTACGTGATCAAATCGCCCGGCATCAGTCCGTACCGCGAGGAAGCCGTCGCCGCCGCCGCGCGCGGCACGCGCTTCATCGGCAGCACCGCGCTGTGGTTCGCCGAACACGCCGACGAGCGCATCCTGTGCGTCACCGGCACCAAGGGCAAGAGCACCACCACCGCGCTGCTCGCGCACCTGCTGCGCGCGGGTGGGCACCGCACCGCGCTGTGCGGCAACATCGGCCTGCCGCTGCTGGAACTGCTCGACCCCGACATCCCGCCCGATTACTGGGCGGTCGAGTTGTCCAGCTACCAGACCCGCGACGTATTCACCTCCGGCGCGCGGCCGATGGTGGCCATCGGCACCAATCTCTTCCCCGAGCATCTGGACTGGCACGGCAGCCTGCAGCGCTATGCCGACGACAAGCTCAGCCTGTTCACCGCCGCCGCGCCGCATGTGGCGGTGTTGAATGCGGCCGACCCCGCGCTGGCCGCACTGCAGCTCCCGGAATCGCAGGTGGTCTACTACGGCCGTGAGGATGGCTGGCACCTGCGCGGCGATGTGGTGCATCGCGGCGACAAGGCGGTGCTCGACACCGCGCGCCTGCCGCTGCCCGGCCGGCACAACCGCGGCAATCTGTGCGCGGTGCTGGCGGCGCTGGAGGCCATCGGCCTGGATGCCGTCGCCCTCGCGCCCGCCGCGCGCCGCTTCCGGCCGCTGCCGCATCGGCTGCAGCTGCTCGGCGTGCAGGACGGCCTGCGCTGGGTCAACGATTCCATCAGCACCACGCCGCATGCCACTTTGGCCGCGCTGGAGTGTTTCCGCGGCAGCCCCATCGCGCTGCTGCTCGGCGGCCACGACCGCGGCCTGGACTGGCATGGTTTCGCCGAGACGCTGCAGGCCGGCGATGTGCCGGTGTCGGTGGTCACCCTCGGCCAGAACGGGCCGAAGATTCACGCCCTGCTGGAACCGGTCGCCCGCGCCCGCGGTTTCGCGCTGCATGCGGCTGCGGACCTGCCGGAAGCGGTGGCGCATGCCCGCCGCTCGCTTGCCGCCGCTGCGGATGCTAATGGGGCGGACGGCAAGACTGCGGCCTCCTCAGCGTCTTCGAGTGGCGTCGTCCTGCTCTCGCCCGGCGCGCCCAGTTTCGGCGCCTATCGCGATTACACCGAGCGCGGGCGGCATTTCGCGCAGTTGGCCGGGTTCGACCCCGAGGCGATCACCGCGATTCCGGGGCTCGGCATCGCCTGAGCGTGCTGGCCGGACGGGAACGCAATGGCCCTCGCCTTTCCTTCTCCCCTCGGGAGAAGGTGGCCCGCAGGGCCGGATGAGGGTCGGGGGACTCCCAGCGGTTCGGCTCTCTGACGCGCGACCGACCCTCACCCCCGGCCCTTCTCCCGCGGGGAGAGGGGAGCACTTCGCTGCGACGTGAAGTACACGCCTTCGATGCGCACGCCGTCGAAGCGCACCGAACTGAAGCGGATGGGCAGCCGTGAAGGCAGAGAGCTCCGAATCGACTCCGCACGTCAGCGGCCCGCCCCTGCAATGTGCCATCCCGCCGGCCCCCGCTATGCCGCGCGCCGCGAAAGGGGCTAGGCTGGCCGTCCACCACCGGGAGAGCCCCCATGACCACCGTCGCATCGGATGCCCGCGCGCTCCGTCCGTCCCGCTTCGTCGCATTCGCGCTGCTGTGCGCCAGCCTGCTGCTGTCCACGTCGGCCTTCGCCGCCATCCAGGCCAAGCCGCTCGAATGGCGGCAGGGCAAGCAGCGCTTCAGCGGTTTCATCGTCTACAACGACAGCACCAACACCCCGCGCCCCGGCCTGGTGATGGTGCCCGACTGGATGGGCGTCACCCCGGCCTCGGTCGAGAAGGCCAAGCAGATCGCCAACGCCGGCTACGTGGTGCTGGTGGCCGACGTCTACGGCAAGGGCGTGCGGCCGAAGGACGCCAAGGCCGCCGGCGCCCAGGCGCAGAAGATGTACGCCGACCTGCCCGCACTGCGCGCCCGCGCCGCGCTCGCGGTCGAGACCCTGCGCGCGCAGGCCGGCAAGGCCCCCGTCGACCCCACCCGCATCGGCGCCCTGGGTTTCTGCTTCGGCGGCAAGACCGTGCTCGAACTCGCCCGCTCAGGCGCCGACATCGCCGGCGTGGTCAGCTTCCACGGTGGCCTCGACACCAAACTCCCGGCCAAGCCCGGCGAGGTGAAAGCCAGCGTGCTCGTGCTCAACGGCGCCGCCGACACCTACGTCCCCGCCGAACACATCACCGGCCTGCAGTCAGAACTCACCGCCGCCGGCGTGGACTGGCAGTTCGTCAACTACGCCGACGCCGTGCATTGCTTCGCCCTGGAAAGCGCCAACAGCCCCGGCTGCATGTACAACGAACGCGCGGCGAAGCGGGCGTTTTCGTTGATGAATTTGTTTTTTCACGAGCGGTTTGGGGGGTGAGGGTTTTGGGATGATGGGCGGAGCTTGAGGCGATGGTGTGTCGCGCCTGTATTTTTCAGCTAAAAAGCAGGGCTTTCGCGCTGTCGCGCGACCATACTTTTCTTTGCTTGTGCAAAGAAAAGTAGGCAAAAGAAAGCACAGCCCATCGTCGCGCCCGGCGCTGTGCGCCGGGTCCGCAGGTCTCGCGGGGTTTTTCGAAGGGCCGTCCATGGCCCATCGAAAAACGCACGGCATCCTGCCGTGCGCCCTGCGGGCCTGATCCGCGAGACCCGCCGCTCCGAAGGGCCGTCAAGGTCAAAACCTGTGGCGAGTATCCATTGGCGTAACCCTTGTAAGGCCGTAAAGCACATTGGTATTCGTAAGGTCGCAAGGCGTACGCCCGTAGGATGTATAAGCGAAGCGTCATACACCTTGCTTTTGATGTATCGACAACAAGCTGGGCTGATGGCGTATGACGCCTTCGGCTTGTACGCCCTACGAAACCGGCGTGGGGTCAATCTTTGACCATGGCTGCACGCCGCGCCGCCTCGATCGCGCCTTCGATCGCGGCCCGCGCCTGCGGACTGTTCTTCCAGCAACTGCTGCCGAGCATCGCGGCGGCCTGAGCGAGAATGTCGGCGGTTTGTGCCTGCGCGAGTGCGGGGAGGGTGTCGATGCCGAGTTGTTCGAGCCGTGCGATCACGGTGGGGCCGACGCCTTTCACCGCGAGCAGGGTGGCGCGTTCGTCGGTGGTGAAGGCCATGCGCGTGCGGTGAGCCGTGCCGAATGACGTGCGTCGACCGTGCGCGGGTCAGCGGTCGCGGCGCACCGCATAGCGGGCGAGGCCGCGCAGGGCCGCGACGGCGTCGTTGTCGGCCAGGCCGTCGAGCGCGGCTTCGGCGGCGGCGGCATATTCCTCGGCGCGGCTGCGGCTGTAGTCGATGCCGCTGGTCGCCTCGATCGCCGCCAGCACTTCGGGCATGGCGTCCGCGTCGCCTTCGCTCACGATGGTGCGCAGGCGCTCGGCGGTGGCATGGTCGGCGTGGAGGATGGCGTGGATCAGGGGCAGGGTGGCCTTGCCTTCGGCCAGGTCGTCGCCGAGGTGCTTGCCGAGCGCGGTTTCGTCGGCGCTGTAGTCCAGCACGTCGTCGGCGATCTGGAAGGCATAGCCCAGAGCCATGCCGTAGTCGTACAGCGCCTGCTGCGTCTGGGCATCGGCGCCGGCCAGCAGCGCGCCCAGGCGGGTGGCGGCGGCGAACAGCACCGCGGTCTTGCGTTCGATGACCTTCAGGTACGCGGGCTCGTCGGTGTCCGGGTTGCGGATGTGCAGCAGCTGCAGCACCTCGCCCTCGGCGATGGCGTTGGTGGTGTCGGCGAGGATGCGCATCACCTCCACGCGCTCCAGCTCGACCATCAGCTGGAAGCTGCGCGAATACAGGAAATCGCCAACCAGCACGCTGGCCGCATTGCCGAACAGGGCGTTGGCGGTCTTGCGCCCGCGGCGCAGGTCGGACTCGTCCACCACGTCGTCGTGCAGCAGGGTGGCGGTGTGGATGAATTCGACCACGGCCGCCAGCTGGTGCGCATCGGCGCCGGCATGGCCGAGCGCGCGGGCCGCGAGCAGCAGCAGCATCGGACGCAGGCGCTTGCCGCCGCCGGCGACGATGTGCTCGGCCACCTGGTTGACCAGGACCACGTCCGACTGCAGCCGCCGACGGATCAGTGCATCCACCGCGGCCATGTCGGCGGCGGCGAGGGACTGGATCGCGGGCAGGTCGAGGGCGTCGCGGGCGGGGGAGGGCCGGGCGGCGATGGCGGTCACTGGGTGGCGTCGCGCGAAAACGGGCGGACATTATAGCGAGGGGGAGGGGCTGGCCCTGCAGGCTGCGACCTGCCCTGGGGCCGGACCCTGTGTTGCATTTCGCAAGCCGGCCCGCAGGGACAGACGGCGCAGGGCGGAAGGACGGCCTGGTCCGCGTCGGGGGTCGGGAAAACCCTACCCCACGCCGCGGGCTTCCCCGATGTCGCCGGGGCCGGCCGTTATAATCCAATGCCCGTCGCCACTCCCGGCGACAGCAGCAGGACACCATCCATGGCACGCGGCATCAACAAAGTCATCCTGGTCGGCAATCTCGGCAACGACCCGGAGACCAAATACACCCAGGGCGGCATGGCCGTCACCACGCTCAGCCTGGCCACCACCAGCGTGCGCAAGGACCGCGAGGGCAACACCCAGGAGCGCACCGAATGGCACCGGGTGAAGATGTTCGGCAAGCTGGGCGAGATCGCCGCCGAATACCTGCGCAAGGGCAGCCAGGTCTACATCGAAGGCTCGATCCGCTACGACAAGTTCACCGGCCAGGACGGCGTGGAGAAATATTTCACCGACATCATCGCCGACGAGATGCAGATGCTCGGCGGCCGGGCTGAAGGCGGCGGCGGTGGCGGCGGTGGTGGCATGCGCGGCCAGCGCAGCGAAGGTGGCGAGGGCGGCTACGGCGGCGGCCAGCGCGGTGGCGGCGGCGGCGGTGGCTATGGCGGCGGTGGCGGCCAGCGCAGCGGTGGCGGTGGTGGTTACGGCGGTGGCGGCGGTGCGCGCCAGCCGGCCAACAACCCGCCGCCGGCCGACGATTTCTCGGACGACGACATCCCGTTCTGAGTCCGTTCTGGCCCGGCGCATCCATCCGGTCCCGGCGTGTGCCGGGACACGCCGGCATCCGGCGTCTGTAAGGCGCATGGTTCGCTCGAAAACATATTCGATTCAAAGACTTGGCCCGTGCCGCCGCGCCCGGCTGCTACACTTCCGGGCTCCCGCGCGGCCCGGGTGCTCCGCAGCCGCCGGCATCCGTTCGTCGCAACGGCGCCTCCCCGGCGCCTTTCCCGCAGCCCACAGGAGTCCAATGTGCCGACCTGGCTTGTGACCGGCGGTGCCGGTTTCATCGGTGGCAATTTCGTGCTGGAGGCCGTGCGCGCCGGCGTGCGCGTGGTGAATCTGGATGCGCTGACCTATGCCGGCAATCTCGACACGCTGTCCGCACTCGATAACGACCCGAATCACGTCTTCGTGCACGGCGACATCGGCGACCGCGCCCTGGTCGCGTCCCTGCTGGGGGAGCATCGTCCGGATGCGGTGATCAACTTCGCCGCCGAGAGCCACGTCGACCGTTCGATCGACGGCCCGGCGGCGTTCGTGCAGACCAATGTGGTCGGCACGCTGGCGCTGCTGGAATGCGTGCGCGACCACTGGAAGTCGCTGGACGCCGACGCGCGCGAGGCCTTCCGCTTCCTGCACGTGTCCACCGACGAGGTCTACGGTTCGCTGGGCGAGACCGGCAAGTTCACCGAGACCACGCCGTACGCGCCGAATTCGCCGTACTCCGCGTCCAAGGCCGCGTCCGACCATCTGGTGCGCGCCTTCCACCACACCTACGGCCTGCCCACGCTGACCACCAACTGCTCCAACAACTACGGGCCGTACCAGTTCCCCGAGAAGCTCATCCCGCTGATGATCGCCAAGGCCCTGGCCGGCGATCCGCTGCCGGTCTACGGCGATGGCCGCAACGTGCGCGACTGGCTGTACGTCGGCGACCACTGCAGCGCGATCCGCGCGGTGCTCGCAGGCGGACGGGTGGGCGAGGTGTACAACGTCGGCGGCGACGCGGAAATGCAGAACATCGAAGTGGTGCACGCGATCTGCGCGCTGCTCGATGCGCGCCGTCCGCGCGCCGACGGCAAGCCGCGCACCTCGCAGATCGTCTACGTCAAGGACCGCCCCGGACACGACCGCCGCTACGCGATCGATGCCTCCAAACTCAAGGGCGAGCTGGGTTGGGCGCCGTCGGTCACCTTCGCCGAGGGCATCGCGCGTACGGTCGACTGGTATCTCGATCATCAGGACTGGGTGGGCCGCGTGCTCGACGGCAGCTACCGGCTGGAACGCATCGGCGGCGTCGACGCGGGAGTGGCGGCATGAGCACCGTGTCCACGCCAGCGTCCACACTCGTCACCGCGCGCCGCGGCATCATCCTTGCCGGCGGTTCGGGCACGCGGCTGTATCCGATCACCCAGGCGGTGAGCAAGCAGCTGCTGCCGGTGTACGACAAGCCGATGATCTACTACCCGCTCAGCGTGCTGATGCTGGCCGGCATCCGCGACGTGCTGGTGATCAACACCCCGCACGAGCAGGCGCTGTTCAAGGCGCTGCTGGGCGACGGCTCGCAGTGGGGCATGCGCATCGAATACGCGGTGCAGCCCAGCCCGGACGGCCTGGCGCAGGCGTATCTGATCGGTGCCGACTTCGTCGACGGCCAGCCCAGTTGCCTGGTGCTGGGCGACAACATCTTCCACGGCCCCGGCCTGACCGCGATGCTGCGCGAGGCCGATGCGCGGCAGAGCGGCGCCACCGTGTTCGGATACTGGGTGAGCGACCCGGAGCGCTACGGCGTGGCCGAGTTCGACGCCGAGGGCCGGGTGGTCGGGCTGGAGGAAAAGCCCGCCAAGCCGCGCTCGCATTACGCGGTCACCGGCCTGTATTTCTACGACGGCCGCGCCAGCGAATACGCCGCCTCGCTCACCCCCTCCGCGCGCGGCGAGCTGGAGATCACCGACCTCAACCGCAAATATCTCGACGCCGGCGATCTGCATCTGCAGCGTCTGGGCCGCGGCTATGCGTGGCTGGACACCGGCACCCACCAGTCGCTGCTGGAAGCGTCCAACTACATCGAGACCATCGAGGCCCGGCAGGGCCTGCGCGTGTGCTGCCCGGAAGAAATCGCCTGGAACAACGGCTGGATCGACGCCGCCCAGCTCGAAACCCTGGCCCGGCCGCTGGCCAAGAACGGTTACGGCCAGTACCTGCTCGGCCTGGCCGAACGCGGTTTCGTGCCCTGAGCCCCAAGTCGATCCCCTGGTTGACCCCCGCATCGAACGCGCCTATCGCATGAAACTCATCCAGACCGATCTCCCCGGCTGTGTCGTGGTCGAACCGCAGGTGTTCGGCGACGAACGCGGGTTCTTCTTCGAGTCCTACAACACCGAGCGCCTGCGCGATGCGGGCCTGGCGCTGCCGCCGTTCGTGCAGGGCAACGTCTCGTCCTCGACGCGCGGCGTGCTGCGTGGGCTGCACTATCAGTGGCCGAACCCGCAGGGCAAATATGTCTCGGTGCTGGAGGGCGAGGTCTGGGACGTGGCCGTGGACATCCGCCGCGGGTCGCCCACCTTCGGACGCTGGGCGGCGGTGACCCTGAGCGCGGAGAACCGCCGCCAGTTCTGGATTCCGGAAGGCTACGCCCACGGTTTCGTGGTGCTGAGCGAACGCGCGCTGTTCGCTTATCAGTGCACGGCGGCGTACGACCGCGCGGGCGATGCCGGCATCCGCTGGAACGACGCCGAGCTCGCCATCGACTGGCCGGTCTCCGCGCCGCAGCTCTCGCCCAAGGACGCGCAGGCGCCGTTCCTGGCCGATGTGCCGGCGGAGCGGCTGCCGGTGTACGCGGGCTGAGGCGGCGATGCGGCTTCTGGTCTTCGGCGGCAACGGACAGGTCGGCACCGAACTGCGCCGCGCGCTCGCGCCGCTGGGCGAGGTGCTGGCGACCACCCGCAGCGGACGGCTGGACGACGGCACTGCCTGTCTGGCCGCCGATTTCGACGCCCCCGACCGCCTGCCCGCGCTGGTCGAGGCGACCGCGCCGGACATCGTGCTCAACGCCGCCGCCTGGACCGCGGTCGATCTGGCCGAACAGCAGCCCGACGCCGCCTTCCGCGCGAATGCACACGCGCCCGGCGCGCTCGCCCGCGCATGCGCGACGCGCGGGGTGCCGTTCGTGCATTACTCCACCGACTACGTGTTCGACGGCAGCGGGACGCGCCCGTATCGCGAGGACGACCCCACCGCGCCGCTGGGCGTCTACGGCGCCAGCAAGCTGGCCGGCGAGGACGCGGTGCGCGCCGCGGGTGGCACCTCGCTGATCTTCCGCACCGCCTGGGTGTACGCCGAGCACGGCAAAAATTTCCTGCGCACCATGCTGCGCGTGGGCGCCGAGCGCGACCGCCTGCGCGTGGTCGCGGACCAGATCGGCACGCCGACCCCGGCCGCGCTGATCGCGGACGTCACCGCCGCGGTGGTCGCACAGGTCATGGCGATCGAGCCCGCGGCCCGGTCCGGTGGTGTCTGGCATCTGACCGCCGCCGGCCAGACCAGCTGGCATGGCTTCGCCGAGGCGATCTTCGCCGAGGCGTCGGCGCGCGGCCTGTTGCCGCAGGCGCCCGTGGTGGAGGCGATCGGCACCGCCGACTACCCGACGCCCGCGCGCCGTCCGGCCTATTCCTGTCTCGACACGCGCCGACTGCGCAGCGATTTCGGCCTCGTGCCGCCGGACTGGCGCACGGCATTGGCCGAGGTCATGGGCCGGCTGGCGGATGCTGGCCCTGCGCCCGGGGGCAGCGGCCCGCAGGGCTGAATCATCGGGCGTCGCAGATGCTGCGGATCGCCGCGACCCCCGGCCCATTCGAATTGATCCGTTTTCCTTGCTTTTTGCGCGAGCGAAGTCATCACCACGACGATGGATAATTTCATGAGATCAGCCACAGCACACCTGGACTTGGTCCGGGCGACCCGTGCACTGTTTCTGGCGGTGCTCGCGGCCTGCGCCCTGTCCGCGCCTGCCGCGTTCGCGCAGCCGATCACGCCGCACGAGGTCGAGGATTTCGTGCGCAAGCCGAAGTTCCTCGAGATCCAGCTCTCGCCGACCGGCGAGTACTTCGCGGCCACCGTCCCGATCGAAAGCAAGGTCGGGCTGGTCATCATTCGCCGCTCCGACGGCAAGCTGGTCGGCAACATGCATCTGCCGGGCGCGCGCGCCGCAGTGGCCGGGTTCTACTGGGCCAACGACGAGCGCGTGATCATCGAGGCGGCCGAGCGGTTCGGCCTGCATGAGAGGCCTCTGCCCACCGGCGAGCTGTGGGCGGTGGACATCGACGGCCGCAACGGCGACATGCTGGTCGGCCAGCGCGTCCAGGGCGAAACCCTGGGCACCTCGATCAAGCGCAAGAAGACCGAGATGGTCGTCGCGGATGTGATCGACACCCTGCGCGACGACGACAAGACCATCCTGATCGCGATCACCCCGTTCAGCGACGATCCCTACACCCGCGTGGACCGCATGGACGTCTACACCGGACGCCGCAGCACGGTGGTCCGTGCGCCGGTGCGCAATGCCGGGTTCACGACCGATCACGCCGGCAACGTGCGCTTCGCATCCGGCATGGACATCGATCGCAGCACCCGGCTGTATTACCGCGGTATCGACGACAAGGACTGGCGGCTGCTGAACGACAGCAACGTCTCCGGCGTCAGTCGTTCGGCGCTGGGCTTTACCGCGGACAATCTCACCGCCTATCTGTGGACCGAGCACGAGAGCGGCCCGGACGCGATCCTGGCCTACGACACCGCCAGCGGCGAGACCCGCGAGGTTTTCCGCGATGCGGTCGTCGACCCGACGAACATCCTCTACGATGACAAGGGCGTGCCGGTGGGGGTCAGGACCTACGACGGCAAGCCGAAGACCCATTTCTTCGACGCCGAATCGCCTGCGGCCAAGCTCTATCGCAAACTGGAACGCGCCTTCGGCGGCCAGCCGGTGGCGATCACCTCGACCACCAGGGACGGCGGCCTGGCGCTGGTGTATGTCCACAGCGACCGCAACCCCGGCGACTACTACCTGTTCAATACCCGCACCAACGAGGCCGACCTGCTGCTCAGCGCGGGCGACTGGATCGATCCGCGTCGGCTTGCGTCGACCACGCCGGTCTCGTTCAAGGCGCGCGACGGCCTGCAGCTCCAGGGCTTGCTGACGGCGCCGGCCGGCGGCGAGTCCAGCCAGACGCCGAACAGCACGCCGAAGAATGCGCCGATGGTGGTGCTGATCCACGGCGGCCCCTTCGGCGTGCAGGATGTCTGGGGCTACGATGAAGACGTGCAACTGCTCGCGGCGCACGGCTATGCCGTGCTGCAGGTGAATTTCCGCGGCTCGGGCGGCTATGGCGATGCGTTCGAGCGTGCCGGAGCCCACCAGTGGGGACTCGCGATGCAGGACGACATCACCGACGCCACCCGTTGGGCCATCGAGCAGGGCATCGCCGACCCGAAGCGGATCTGCCTGTTCGGCTACAGTTACGGCGGCTACGCCTCGCTGATGGGGGCCGTGCGCGAGCCGTCGCTGTACGCCTGCGTCGCAGGCGCCATCGGTGTGTACGACCTCGACATGATGCACACCACCGGCGATATCCAGCGGCGCGGCTCCGGCGAGAACTTCCTGAAGCAGTGGATCGGACCGAAGGGCGAGCTCGCCGGTGTCTCGCCGGTCAGGCAGGCGGACAAGATCAAGGTGCCGGTGCTGCTCGCCGCCGGCGGCGAGGACGAGCGTGCGCCCATCCAGCACACCGAGCGCATGGAAAAAGCGCTGCGCGATGCCGGCGCCCGGGTCGAGGCGCACTATTACCCGACCGAGGGCCACGGCTTTTATCAGGAAGCGAACAACCGCGATTTCTACGGCAAGCTGCTGCGCTTCCTGCAGCGCCACATCGGCGGCCGCGCGCCGGTCATCGAGACGCCGGCCAAGGGCGCGAAGGGCTGAAGCGCGCCGACACTCGCGCAGCGCGCGTGACGCGCTATTCGCACAACGACGCACGGCCGGCTTCCTGTGAAGCCGGCCGTGTCGTTTTCGGAGGAATATGCCTGCGGCCCGTGATCAGGCCCGTGATCAGGCCCGTGATCAGGCCGGTGATCAGGCCCACGATCGGCGGCCCGCGTCAGTGCTCGTGTGATGCCTGCGGGATGGAGCCCGCAGTCGGCAGCCCGCAGTCGGCAGCTTGCCGTCAGGGGCTCGCCGTCACCAGCGTGCCGATGTTCTCGCCGCGCAGGATGTTCAGCAGCACGCCCGGCTGGCTCATGTCGAAGATGCGCAGCGGGAGGCGACTGTCGCGGCACAGCGCGAAGGCGGCGGTGTCCATCACCTGCAGGTTGCGCGCGATCACCTCGTCGTAGGTGAGCGTGTCGTAGCGCGTGGCGTCGGCGTGCTTCTTGGGGTCCTTGTCGTACACGCCGTCCACCTTGGTCGCCTTCAGCAGCAGGTCGGCGCCGATCTCGATCGCGCGCAGCGCTGCGCCCGAATCGGTGGTGAAGAACGGGTTGCCGGTGCCGGCGGCGAAGATGGTGATGCGGCCCTTCTCCAGATGCCGCACCGCGCGACGGCGGATGTAGTCCTCGCACACGTCGTTGATCTTGATCGCGCTCATCACCCGGCACTTGGCGCCGAGCTTCTCCAGCGCGTCCTGCATCGCCAGCGCGTTGATGACCGTGGCCAGCATGCCCATCTGGTCGCCGGTGACCCGGTCCATGCCGCTTTCGGCCAGGCCTGCGCCGCGGAAGATGTTGCCGCCACCGATCACCAGCGCGACCTCGGCACCGGCGTCGCGCGCCTCGATCACCTCGCGCGCGAGGCGGCTGATGACCTTGGGGTCGATGCCGTAGTCCTCGTCGCCCATCAGGGCCTCGCCGGAGAGTTTGAGCAGGACACGGCGATAGGCGAGGTTGGACATGGGGACACCCTGACGATACGGAGTGCGCGCATTCTAGCCGACCACGCAAGGCATGGCCCGCAAGGGGCCCCGCAAAGTGGCAAGGCGCGTGAGCGCCCCGCCGCGAATATTGCTCGAAAGCGGCAAGGCGCGGTGGCGCCCTGCCGCGGGAGGTACTCAATTGCGGCAAGGCGCAGTGGCGCCCTGCCGCGGAGTGCTCAATTGCAGGTGAAGTCGAACCGGTCGTAGATCGAGGTGGTCTGGCCCCAGCTGTAGATGCGGCTGCCGCAGTAATAGGACTTTTCGCCGACGACGTTGCCCTGGGCGTCGTAATAGGTGATCTCGAAGCCGTTCGCCGGCAGTGCCCATGCGACGCCCGCGCTCAGGCTGGCGAGGATGAGGGCGGCGGCGAGGGACTTCGTCTTCCAGGATTTCATGTGCAACTCCTTGTGTGATCGTTCATGAGCGGCCTTGCATGGCCGCGCCGGGATTATCGGCATTCGCCGTCGATCATTGTCAAGCCGCGCTGCGTCACGACGCGACGCGCTCCGTCTGCGGTTCGTAGACCGCATAGAGTTTGCGCGCCGGTTCGATGACCTCCCACACCCCGCGAAAACCTGCGGGAATCACGAAGCTGTTCCCCGCGGCGTACTCCCTGATGCTGCCGTCCTCGCCGGTGATGCGGATCCGCCCGGCCAGCATGTGGCACAGCTCGTGTTCGCTGTACCGCACCTGCCAGGCGCCGACATCGCCTTCCCAGATGCCGCAGTGGAAGGCGTCGTCGCCGGACGAATAGGCGTTGGCGACCGCCTGCAGCGGTCGACCTGCGACCAGGCGCTGCGCCTCGACGGGCGTGCGTTCGGCGTCCGCAGCGTGATGGGCGATGGCGACGATGTCGGGCATGTCGGCTCCTGGGCGGTACGTCTGCAGCGGTTGCAGCGGCATGCGGGATGGTGCAGCAGCCGACTTCGTTCGACAATGCCGCTTCTCCACTTCCGACGAGATCTCCGATGAGTGCCAAGACCCTGCAGACCTTTCTCGACGAGACCCGCGAGCGCGACACCTCCAGCGAAGCGCTGAGCCTGGAAAGCGACCACCTGCTCGACGCCCGCGTCGACGGGTTGCTGTGGTCCAAGATCGGCGCGATGGTCGCGCGCACCGGGGACATCAAGTTCACTCGCCAGGGGCTGCGCGAACAGGGCCTGGGCACCGTGCTGAAGAAGACCTTCAGTGGCGAGGGCATGACCCTGATGAAGATCGAGGGCCGCGGCCGGGTGTGGCTGGCCGATGCCGGCAAGAAGATCATGCTGCTGCGCCTGCAGGGCGAATCGATCGTGGTCAACGGCAACGACGTGCTGGCCTTCGAGGCCAGCGTGAAGAACGAGATCACGATGATGCGCAAAGTGGCCGGCATGCTCAGCGGCGGCCTGTTCCAGGTGCGCCTGAGCGGCCACGGCGTGGTCGCGCTGACCTGCCATTACCAGCCGCTGACGATGATGGTCAGCCCCGGCAAGCCGGTGTTCACCGACCCCAACGCCACCGTGGCCTGGTCCGGCGGCCTGAGCCCGGAGATCGTCACCGACATCGGCCTGAAGACCCTGATCGGCCGCGGCTCCGGCGAGAGCTTCCAGCTGTGCTTCCGCGGCGAGGGCTGGGTGGTGGTGCAGCCGTACGAGGAGGTGTACATGCAGCAGTCTGGCGGGGGCGGTGGTGGTGGCTCGGGGCTGCTCGACATGCTGGGCGATTGAGCGATGCGACCGGCCCGACGCGTGCGCCTGCTCGCCCATGGAGTCCTGTTGTTGTCCGTCCTGCAGCTGTCCGCATGCATGCGCGATATCCAGGCGTTTGCATACCGGGAACACAAAAGGGCCTGGATCGAGCAGGTCCAGGCAGCGACTGTCGTCGAAGTGCATCGGCTCGATCCGTACAGCCGCGATGAGACGCAGACAGGCGAAGCCGGCTTCGGCGGTTGGACGCGACTGTCGTCGGGCACGCCTGCCGAAGCCGACGCTGCCTGGCTCAAGCGCCAGATCCTGGCCATGCTGCAGTCCGAACCGGAGGCGGTCGCTGCATGTTTCGATCCGCACCACGCCGTCACGCTGGTCCTGCCGGACACCGGCCGGCACGTCCGGATCGCGGTGTGTTTCGACTGCGGCAATCTCGCGATCGAGGGAGGCGGGACCATGGCATTCGCCACCGGCGACGAGGCGCGCTGGGATGCGGTCTTCGAGGCGGCCGGCGCCGGGCCGCGGCCACCGTCTACCCTCTGAACGAAACGCGCGCGATCCGCTTCGCCGGGCAACAAAAAAACCCGCGGTTTCCCGCGGGTTTTTCGTGTTCGCGAATGGCCCGCGAAGCGGGCGTCAGGTCATCAGACCTGCATCGCCTTGGCCACTTCGGCGGCGTAATCCTCGACCACCTTCTCGATGCCTTCGCCGACCACCAGACGCTGGTAGCTCACCACGTCGGCACCGGCGGCCTTGACCGCCTGCTCGACGGTCTGGTCGGTGTTCAGCACGTAGGGCTGGCCGTACAGGGTGTTCTCGTTGACGATCTTGGCGATCTTGCCGCCGATGATCTTCTCGAGGATCTCGGCCGGCTTGGCGCGGTCTTTGTCGGACATCTTGGCCAGCTCGATTTCCTTTTCCTTCGCCAGGAACTCGGCCGGCACGTCGGCGGCCTTGTTGTACGGCGGGTTCATCGCGGCCACGTGCATGGCGATGCCGCGGGCGAGGTCGGCGTCGCCGCCGGTCAGCTCGACCAGCACGCCGATCTTGCCGCTGTGCACGTAGGCGGAGACGTTGTTGGCGGTCTCGATGCGGGCGACGCGGCGCACCTGGATGTTCTCGCCGAGCTTGGCGACCGCGGCGGCGCGGGCTTCCTCGACGGTCTCGCCGGTGGCGACCTTGGCGGACTTCAGCGCTTCGGCATCGGCGGCGCCGGAGGCCAGGGCGGCCTGGGCGACGGCTTCGGCGAAGGCGATGAAGTTCTCGTCCTTGGCGACGAAGTCGGTTTCGGAGTTGATCTCGACCAGCACGGCCTTGCCGCCGTCCTGGGCGAGCGCGATGCGGCCTTCGGCGGCGGTGCGGCCGGCCTTCTTGTCGGCCTTGGCCAGGCCCTGCTTGCGCAGCCACTCGGCGGACACGTCGATGTCGCCGTTGTTTTCGGTGAGCGCCTTCTTGCACTCCATCATGCCGGCGCCGGTGCGCTCGCGCAGTTCCTTGACCAGGGTGGCGGTGATCTCAGCCATGACTAACCTCTGAATGTATGAAGAGCGCAGGAGCGGCTTTAGCCGCGAATGCCCGAAGACGGCTCCGGTGCAGCGCCGCGGATGCGTTCGGGCGATGCCGTCGACCCTCGGCCGGCGGCGGTGGGAGATCGCGGCTAAAGCCGCTCCTACGCGTGTGTGTGGACCGGCCGCGCATGGTCGCGCGGCCGGATGACCTGCGGATGACGCACCGACGGTGCGGCGCGTCGTGCCGGCGGCTTGCCCGGCGGATTACTCGGCGGCGGGAGCAGCCGCGTCGTCGGCCTTCTCGGCCTTCTTGCCGGCGCCGCGGCGCGGGCCGCGCT